>ERZ810803.2967-NODE-2967-length-1072-cov-2.04031_pt1 | contig 1072 bp, 1 predicted proteins | sample MGYA00520204_ERZ810803 | MGnify/ENA primary metagenome ERZ810803 (study PRJEB31588, sample SAMN03399937) | human gut metagenome | study: EMG produced TPA metagenomics assembly of the PRJNA231909 data set (A prospective, longitudinal analysis of the... | reverse complement strand
AGACGTGTGCTCTTCCGATCTGAACCAGAGTTTTACTCATCCAACCCACCACCAGCAGCGCCACTACCAGTAAATGCAACATAATCTGCCAGCAACTTAGGCCAGTTGCGACACGAACACGTTGTTGCCACTTCATGGCTTCTCTCCTGAAGAATTTATCTCTACTTATTCAGAGTACCGAACTTTACGGAAAATTCCGTAAGACCGCACCTTTTTGTGACGCCGACTACACTATTTCAATGAGATAAGAGGCAAAGACAGGAAAATTATGCCCGATCAAACACAACAATTTTCGTTCAAGGTGCTCACCATCAATATTCACAAAGGCTTTACCGCGTTTAACCGACGCTTCATTTTACCGGAACTTCGCGACGCCGTGCGTACCGTCAGCGCCGATATTGTTTGCCTGCAGGAAGTGATGGGCGCGCACGAAGTTCATCCGCTGCATGTGGAAAACTGGCCCGATACCTCGCACTACAAGTTTCTCGCCGACACCATGTGGAGCGATTTCGCCTACGGTCGCAATGCCGTATACCCGGAAGGACATCACGGTAACGCCGTTCTTTCACGTTATCCCATTGAACATTATGAGAATCGTGATGTTTCGGTCGATGGTGCGGAAAAGCGCGGCGTGCTCTACTGCCGCATTGTGCCGCCGATGACCGGGAAAGCGATTCATGTGATGTGCGTACATCTGGGCCTACGTGAGGCGCACCGTCAGGCGCAGCTTGCGATGCTCGCCGAATGGGTGAATGAGCTACCGGACGGCGAATCGGTATTGGTAGCGGGTGATTTCAACGACTGGCGGCAAAAAGCTAATCATCCGTTAAAAGTGCTGGCCGGGCTGGATGAGATTTTTACCCGCGCCCACGGACGTCCGGCGCGCACGTTTCCGGTGCAATTTCCTCTACTACGACTGGACAGGATCTACGTCAAAAATGCCAGCGCCAGCGCGCCAACCGCGTTGCCGCTGCGGACATGGCGACACCTTTCTGATCATGCCCCTTTAAGTGCGGAGATTCATTTATGAAATGTAGCTGGCGCGAAGGCAATATGATCCAGTTGCTGGAAA
>ERZ810803.2717-NODE-2717-length-1146-cov-3.22915_pt1 | contig 1146 bp, 1 predicted proteins | sample MGYA00520204_ERZ810803 | MGnify/ENA primary metagenome ERZ810803 (study PRJEB31588, sample SAMN03399937) | human gut metagenome | study: EMG produced TPA metagenomics assembly of the PRJNA231909 data set (A prospective, longitudinal analysis of the... | reverse complement strand
CATTTCATAAGAAGATTATAATTATTGATGCTCCAATTGTACGTAAATATTTTCCTGCAGATATTGGCTTTTGGGTGAAATCTGCAGCAGAATTGAATTTGATAGGTATGAGTAACTGTAATTCTGTGGATTCAAATAATTTGTGGACTAATGGGTTTGAGGAAAGAGTAAAGCAGATGCTAAATAAATATATAGAGTGACATGGCTATAAATAAGATACTTAAAAATACATCTTTATATACTCTTTGTGCATTGTTACAAAAGGGAACTGGCTTTTTATTATTGCCAATCTATACAACCTATTTAAAGCCAGAAGATTATGGTACTATGAATTTGATACTTTCTGTTACAGGTTTTCTCTCTATTTTGTTTTTAGCTTCACTTAATGGAGCTGCTGCACGTTATCACTTTAGATATACTACGACTAAAGGACAGGCCGTAGTATGGGGTACTATTTTGTTAATAGTACTTTTAAATTCTCTTTTTTGGGGACTAGTTTTCATTATTTTTCATGATATTCTTCTTACTCCTTTGACAGAAGGTATATCTTTTTATCCATTGTTGTTTTTAGCTATATTGGGGACGATGCTTAGTCCTTTGTATTTGTTTTATCAGCAGTGGCTTCAATGTGTACAAGATGGTGTAAAATATGCGCTAAATTTGATATCTAATTTTTTATTACAGGTCTCTTTAAATTTGCTCATGTTGATAGTATTTCATCAAGGTGTTTTGGGCATGATATTATCTTCATTTATAGTTTCGGTAGTTTTCTTTCTATATTCTATTATTAGCTTTTTACCTTATGTCACATTGCGTATCAATAAAAAGATAGTAGTTTCTTCCATGGAATATTCAATGCCATTGATTCCTCATTCAGAACTATGGATATTTGTCAGTTATGCAAGATCGTGTGTTGTTGAATCGAATTGTGGGGATTCAGCAAGTGGGTTTGTATAGTGTAGCAAATCAATTTGGTAATATACTTAACTTATTTACTTCAAGCATTAACCAAGCTTTTACTCCTTGGCTCTATCAAAAGTTAGAAAAAGTAGATGAATCATCAAGTTATGAGTCAATATATAAGTTTGCGGAAATGTCTAATGTATTATGTTGCCTAGTAGCTTTACTTATAACCATAGATCGGAA
>ERZ810803.2637-NODE-2637-length-1175-cov-2.81786_pt1 | contig 1175 bp, 2 predicted proteins | sample MGYA00520204_ERZ810803 | MGnify/ENA primary metagenome ERZ810803 (study PRJEB31588, sample SAMN03399937) | human gut metagenome | study: EMG produced TPA metagenomics assembly of the PRJNA231909 data set (A prospective, longitudinal analysis of the... | reverse complement strand
TTTTTCTGTTCCTACCCAGACCGTGGATTTGGAATTCATTTTTTGTCAGGTCAATGCTAATCGTTAAAACGGCCATAACGCACCTCCACTGGAAGGTTTATCAGTAATATCCTACCGTTGCTTCATGGTCGGGGCGTCCATTCCATTATTATCGGTTTTCCTTTCTGTTTATAAATGAAAACGCCAGCTGTATTCAGGCTGGCGTCAGGGGAAATGAAGCCTGTTGAGTGAGATTCACCGGTTCTGGTGCAGAAGCTGCAGATGGCGCAGGGTAAGGACATCTTCTCTTGCCTGCTTAATACAGGACAACAGTGCTGTTTCTGTGGTTAATGGCACTATACCCTGTATCACTGCATTGTCTTACAGCAACTGGTGAGGGCTGGCATAAGTTGCCGGTGTTTCGGTAGAGTCACGGTCATCCACCACGCGGAGTGAATAACCGTTTTCAGCGGCCTTATTAATCAGTTCAGTGATATTAACACCATCAATGTCAACGACAATGTGCCCCATATCCAGCGCCTGTACGTTAACGCTGTCGGCTTCCAGTGTCATCATTTCGCCTCCGGATACTTACCCAGGGTAATGTTATTTACCGTTCTGTAATTGTCGCTGGTCATCAGGCCGGTCGCCCTGCGAGCCCGGAGGATATCGATGCTGTTTATTAACTGAGAGTGGGTACAGGCGCTGAATCCCGGCAGGTCGGTACGTACCAGTGCGTATTTTTCCACGAGAAAGTTCACTGCATCACACAGTGAAATGCCTGCCTCAATATGCTGCTCAATCACACGTTCATCAGCGAACGGTGTGTCATTCAGCGTGAGGCCATAGTGCTGGTCCAGCAGTTGGGTGAGCAGTGTCTGCCAGATGGTGACGGGAGACGGGCAGCGCGATACCTTCCGTACGTGTGTATCAGGTAATGTTTTCATACTGAAGATTTTCCTGATATGCAGAGATAAAAATGGAAAAGTGGCGTGGTGAAAACACCAGACCGGAGCAGAAGGTTATTCTGGAGAGTTACTTTTTCGTTTCGGATGTTGGATAAAAAGCCAGATAAACGTAACCACAACTGCCGAGGGTGTCGGCTTCGCAGGTCAGTCCTTTCGCATACAGCGTGACGGTATGCTGATGGCGGGGATTCAGTTCACCGCTGGTGAGCATTAATTCCAGTTGTTTCA
>ERZ810803.2402-NODE-2402-length-1264-cov-1.70554_pt1 | contig 1264 bp, 1 predicted proteins | sample MGYA00520204_ERZ810803 | MGnify/ENA primary metagenome ERZ810803 (study PRJEB31588, sample SAMN03399937) | human gut metagenome | study: EMG produced TPA metagenomics assembly of the PRJNA231909 data set (A prospective, longitudinal analysis of the... | reverse complement strand
ACTTTCAAAATCTCTACAACTCCCACCATCAATATCAGACTTGTCGTCTTGATCATTCTTGTCACCAGATTGATTGACAGCGGAACCCGCCTTCTTACTGTCTGCGGAATAATAATGTATCGATAGATCTGCACCCTGTTCATCGCCAGCACTTCTCCACTCTCATACTGATGTCTGGGAACACTGATCAAAGCCCCTCTTACAAGATCACTCATCTCAGCGGTCCCCCAGAACGAAAATACGATAATCGATGCATTTTCCCCCGACAAATCCCATCCAAATGCTCTGGTCGTACCAAAAAACACAAGAAACAATAAAACCATCTGAGGCATAATCCTGACAATCTTAAGACAAATTCTTAAAATTACTTTTATAAACGGATTGCTCCAGGTCATCAATACTCCCAGTACAATTCCAAAAGGAACACTGATCGCTACCGATATCATACTGATCTGCAGCGCCGTGCCAAGACCTGCAAGCAATCTGATGAAATTTTGTCCTTTCAGCAGGACATCAATTCCCAAATCCGGCATAGCGTACTCTCCTTTCCAAAAGACTTCCTGCCACAGATACCGGTAGCAAAATCAACAGATAAAATACAACCAGCAAAAACAGACTTTCTGTCGTTTTATAATAAAGTCCGATCAAATCTTTTGCCGTAAACATCAAATCCATCAAACTGATCGCACTGAATACACTGGTTTCTTTCAACAAAAAAATGATGTTTGCCACAAATGCAGGAACACTGACAGAAACAGCCTGCGGAATGATCACATACCACATCACCTGCGCCCGGTTCATCCCCAGACTTATCGCACTGTCTATCTGAATGTCCGCAACCGATTCCAGACCACTTCGAAACGTTTCCGCCATATAGCCGCCTCCCAGAAAAGCAAGACCTGCAATTCCGCAAATCTTCGGCAGTCCATAATAAAGAAAAAACAATTGCACAAGAAGTGGTGTATTTCTACTGAGTTCTATGTACATCGCTGTTATTTGCCTTAAAAAAGGAATTCTCTCATACTGTATCACTGCACAGATCAATCCCAGTACCGTAGCACCTGCGATGCCCATAAAGCCGATTTGTATCGTAAGCCATGCCGCTTTTTCATACATGGGAAGGTATTTCAAAAGAATTTCCCAGTCCATTCCATTTCTCCTTTCATTTTGTTGTATGCATATTACCACTTATTTCCTATCATATCAATATATTTAGTTGGTTTTGTAGGATAAAGAAAATGCCGACTCATAACCTGATTAAATC
>ERZ810803.2346-NODE-2346-length-1287-cov-3.24919_pt1 | contig 1287 bp, 2 predicted proteins | sample MGYA00520204_ERZ810803 | MGnify/ENA primary metagenome ERZ810803 (study PRJEB31588, sample SAMN03399937) | human gut metagenome | study: EMG produced TPA metagenomics assembly of the PRJNA231909 data set (A prospective, longitudinal analysis of the... | reverse complement strand
AAGCATTTCGGCATCGCTATGGATAACTCGAAAACTGCTCCACATAAGAACCGGTACGATACTCGGGCAGTTTATCCACTCTTTTCAACAATTCCAACTCATCTGTCCATCTATATGAGTTCTGAGCCACAGCATACGAGCCTGCCAACAGAATGGCAGACAAAAAAACAGAAATTTTTTTCAGATTTATTTTCATAAATTATTTACTATATGTTTTTTAAAAAGACAAGGAGAGAATGCCTGTTTAAACGGTATCTCTCCTCATTAACAGTATTATTTCAATAGAAAGAATTACCTATGTCCATAAAGTCACATCAATTCTCCTCTTCTGTAAATACCATGGTATTTACGCCAAAGAATCTGGCCCATTGCACATTGTTCGGACCCGGTTTCATTTCGATATAAACCACACCTTCGTCATTAGGCTCGATACCCTTGATCTCTACCATTCTATCGAAATTATCGTCATTGACCAAATAAGCAACACCATCGTTCTTTCCAATTACATGATATTCGGTCTCCGTTCCACGGTCATTGATGTGGCCATAGAAATTGAACGTATACTTTGTTCCCTGAGAAAGCCCTGTCACCTTGAAGCCACTGAGCGGAATAGCAATGCCATCGCTGAAGAACATATCTTCAGAAGCTGTTTTCGGAAGGCCCAAGTTATTATTCAAGCCACGAACCAATTCTCCAGTAAACGGTTTGTCCACTTCGATGCCGAAAGTAGTAGGACGACCTCTATGGTCGAGCATATTTACCAATCCGGGGTCTCTGGGATTCCGATAGTTGTTGAACGGAGCCGGAGAATCAATGACACCAAAGTCAATATAACACGTCTTAGGAGTCTTGGTAACAGTCAAGTCACTAAAGTAGCACAACTTGCCATCGGCTGTCTCTACCTTGATAACCGTTTTTCCAACGGCAATAGGCGTAATGACGGCTGCGTTGTTTTCTACACCTTCAATGGTCGCTACATCGGAATCGAGCACGCTCCATTTCAACAGATAGGAATCACCCGCCAAAGTGTCAACGGAAGCGGTGACAGTGACATTCTCGTCAATCTCCACATAAACTGCCGATTGATCGATACGGACAAACTTACGATTGGACAAGTCCACCTCATTATCATCCGAGCAAGACATCAATGTGGTAAACGCTAACGCCATCGTACAAAAAATGAATTTTATTGATTTCATACTTGTTCTCTAATTATTTATTAATATCCGGGAGCTTGTCTCAAATTGGGATTGATGTCCATCTGAGCCTGTGGAACGGGCCAGATCG
>ERZ810803.2252-NODE-2252-length-1330-cov-2.38353_pt1 | contig 1330 bp, 2 predicted proteins | sample MGYA00520204_ERZ810803 | MGnify/ENA primary metagenome ERZ810803 (study PRJEB31588, sample SAMN03399937) | human gut metagenome | study: EMG produced TPA metagenomics assembly of the PRJNA231909 data set (A prospective, longitudinal analysis of the... | reverse complement strand
TTTCAAAAATAGTCTTTAAATTTTCTTTACGTGAGAAAATAGGTATCTGCCATGGCGATTTCTTGATATCGAACAGCAACATATCGTTGGAATAACCACCCACGGTTCAATACTGGGAACCTCTATTTTTAGAGTATTTATTGTTTTCTGATAATGTAGATATAATTTATCTGTAAAATTAACCTATCTAGGCTTTTTCTCCAATACCGACAATAAGGTATTTTTGTTCAGGTATACGCTCCTTCTTTTATTTCATGCCGACTCCGGAGTTCTATATCTTGGAACGGTTGGCAGCGGAATATGCCGTTAAACCATTCCGTTTTCGTTAAACGAAAACACAACTTGCTGTCCCCTCTACGGGGACAACGTTTTTAAGTAGAACTGTAGACTGCTCCACTTGGTGCTTTCTTTTCAAGGTTTTTCTGATGTGTGTCCGTACTTTTCAATAGATGGTGCAGTTTTGTCGAGAGCTTGATGCCGAAAATAGACTGAAATAGCTGGAAATAATTCTGATTCTGTAGATAATAAGCTGTAATCTAACTGATATTTGGATAATTATGTAATTAGATAAACAGATATTTGTGTATTCAGGTATTTGGATTATTGTGTAATTGGATAAACAGATATTTGTGTATTTAGATATTTGGATAATTGTGTAATTGGATTTATTAATGGACAGTTCATTTTAGTAAACTACTATGATGGGCAACTTTGTTTTACTACTGATGGAATGAATTGGACTACAAAAAAGCCGATATCAAGTTCATATTTTTATGATTTTGCTTATGGAAATGGGAAATATGTAGTAGTCGGTTATCAAAGTTATATCGCTGTTTTAACGAATGATTTCAAAGTTGAATCATACAAATGGATTAAAGATACTATTGATGACTGCTGGAAAAGTATAATATTGGGCAACGGAAAATTTGCGGTTGTCGGTGATAGATACGGTAGAACTAGTTCATCGGCTGATGGTATAAACTGGACACCAGTAAAACAAGAAAGTGGTATTGGAGTCACATATGGCAATGGAAAATATGTTTCAGTTGGTAATGGAAGTATTTCAGTATCAGCTGATGGAGAATATTGGAAGCGCGCAACGATACAAAATGGTAGTAGTTATAATTGAACTTCTGTTACTTATAAGAACGGGAAGTTTATAGTGGTAGGTCATGAATATGTTAGTTATAACAATTACATGGGTTATACTATAATATCTGCGGATGGTGAGAATTGGAAAATGCTGGAACAACTAAAAGATGAATCGGGCAAAGTAGTTACAGCAAATCTCAATGGAGATCGGAAGAGCGTCGTGTAGGGAAAGAGTGTA
>ERZ810803.1463-NODE-1463-length-1970-cov-4.23029_pt1 | contig 1970 bp, 2 predicted proteins | sample MGYA00520204_ERZ810803 | MGnify/ENA primary metagenome ERZ810803 (study PRJEB31588, sample SAMN03399937) | human gut metagenome | study: EMG produced TPA metagenomics assembly of the PRJNA231909 data set (A prospective, longitudinal analysis of the... | reverse complement strand
GTCAGACGTGTGCTCTTCCGATCTGGATTTCTTCTATTTCCTCAATGGTTACATCGGCTCTCTCAGGACCTTTCCTTTTTACAAGGTATTTGTAGTGCTCCCGCATCCGTCCTCTGCTCAACTTGCGGAGAGCACGGTTCTCTTTATCCCTTTGTAGCATGTCATTGATGCAGCCTAATGTTCCCATAAGCAGATTTTTATCATGTGTAAGCAAAATGGTTTGCTTGCACGTGTACTAAGATACGGCATTTATGTCGCTTTCGCAAGCGATTTTGTGTTTTTTGATATAAACTGATGTGACGATACGATTTTGATAGTTATGTTAACTCATTGTCTGCCAGAGAGTAATTTTGCCAACCCATTGTCATGCTTTTGGCAAACTTTTGCCATGCCTATGGCAAAGTCTTGCCAATAGGGTGGCAAAATCTTGCCAACTTGTCGGCAAGAAAGACACACACTGTTCCCTATACCTTTATTATAGTGTGATAGTGTGAGAAGTGTTTTTCCTTTTTAAAACTTTTGTGTAGAATGATGATGGGCTTCTTTTATTCTGTTTTGCCGGACGGCATCAGCAGTTCTTCTTCATTGTAGCGCGGTCGGTCCTTCACCTCAATGTATATTTTGCCGATGTATTCGCCTACAATCCCCAGCGACACAAGTATCACACCTCCTACCAGCCAGACAGAAATCATCAGTGATGACCATCCGGGGACGGCGTTATGCTGTGTGTAAGAGTGAAGTGTCCATCCGGTGACACACAGTGCCACAAGAATAAAGATGCAGCCTATCCAAAAAATCATACGGACCGGTTTGACGGAAAAGGAAGTGATACCGTCGATGGCAAAATTAAGCATCTTCCGGAAAGGATACTTTGATTCTCCGGCAAAACGCTTGTCACGATTGTAGTACACGCTGTCCGTCTGGTAGCCGATGAGGGGAACCAGTCCCCGAAGAAAAAGGTTGCGCTCGCGGAAGCGGCATAGGTGTTGTACAGCCCGCTGGCTCATCAGGCGGTAGTCGGCATGATTGTAGACGGATTTTACCCCCATTGCCTTCATCAGCCGATAAAAGACCAAAGCGGTGTTGCGTTTGAAGAAAGTGTCGGTCTTCCGTTCTTTACGTACGCCATAAACGATGTCATTGCCCGCTTTATAGCTGTTTATCATGTCCGGAATCACCTGGATGTCATCTTGCAAGTCTGCATCAATGGAAATGGCTATCTCGCAACGGTCTTTTACTGCATTGAGTCCTGCCAGCAGGGCATTCTGGTGTCCTACGTTTCCTGCCAGGTTCAGTCCGCAGGCATAGGCCGTATTTTGGTGCAGTTCTTTGATGATAGCCCATGTCTGGTCGGTGCTTCCGTCGTTTACATATAATATATAGCTTTCCGGGGAAATTTGCCGGGCTTGTATCAGCCGGTCGAATAATTGGCTCAATCGTTTATGGGTTTCATGCAGCACTGCCTCTTCTTTGTAGCAAGGTACGACAACGGCGAGTATGGGAGAGTTTTCCATCATAGAACAAATCTTTTTGCAATATTCGTAAGAAATCGGGAGAAAAACAAATTATCACTCTTTTCTTTTGAAAACGAAACGTACGAGTAAGAAGTTGACCGGAATGGCGATGGCGAAAACCGGAATGGGGGCCAGAGGTTTGGGGATGCCCATCCAGAGAGAGAGGTTCAGCAACCCCATGTGTAGCAGATAGCTGCATAAGTGTGCTCCTCCAAATCCGAAGGCTTTTCTCCATGAGGGCTTTCGGCCGAAGGTAAAGTAAGCAGTCAGATAGAAATTGGCGATGAAGCTGAGAGCATATCCCAGTGTATAGGCTATGTTTACATTGATAACCCGTTGTAATACAAAATACAATCCGTAGTGCAGAGCTGTCGCAAAGATGCCCACCATTACGAAGCGTACAAATTCCGGTGATCCAAACGCCCCATCACCGTTTCCTTGATATGCGTGAAATCC
>ERZ810803.1445-NODE-1445-length-1984-cov-3.89528_pt1 | contig 1984 bp, 4 predicted proteins | sample MGYA00520204_ERZ810803 | MGnify/ENA primary metagenome ERZ810803 (study PRJEB31588, sample SAMN03399937) | human gut metagenome | study: EMG produced TPA metagenomics assembly of the PRJNA231909 data set (A prospective, longitudinal analysis of the... | reverse complement strand
GTATTTGATATTATTTTCATCTTGTTTTCAATTTTATTATTCTATTCTCTTTATCAATTTTGCGGGGACACCACCTACTATTGTATTTGCTTCCACATCTTTCGTCACGACCGCTCCAGCTCCCACCACAGCATTGTCACCAATTGTCACTCCTTGAAGAATCGTTGAATTAGAACCTACCCAGACATTCTTGCCTAGTACAATTGGTGCCGGATAGGTAGTTTGGCGTTCAGCCGGAGGCAAACCATGATTGAGCGTTGCAAAGACTACATTATGCCCAATTTGGCATCCGTCGCCGATTATCACACCACCATGGTCTTGAAAATGACAGCAGGCATTAATAAATACGCCTTCGCCCACTGTTATATTCTTCCCGAAATCGGCATAAAACGGCGGAAATACTCGGAACGATGACGGAACTTGATAACCGAACAATTCGGATAGCAACTCACGTACTTCGTCCGGCGTATAGTATGCGGTGTTCAGCCGGAAAGTGATACGCCTGGCTTCACTGCTCATTTCGTCCATAAAACGGTGTATCTCCTCCGTATTAAGCGCTTGACGCGTCTTTACATATTCTTTGAATTCGTTCGTAGTCATAGTTTCTCCTATTTAATTTTTATTACCAAATTAATGATAATGCAAAAATAGGCGGTATCCGTCATATGCCGTGTAGATAAATCCCCGGTATCTATACCCAAATTACGGATTATGCTGTCCCCTCCAGCTACTAAATCATAGCTCCATAAAACAAAAACTCCCGTAATCGCTTGAATTACGGGAGTGTGGGTGGTGTTATTTAAGTTTATCGTATTCTTCATCCGTCACCGGCTCTAGCCATTCATTAGAAGTATCCTCACCGGGAACTTCGAAAGCAAGATGGGCAAACCAACCATCAGAAGCAGCACCGTGCCAATGCTTCACATTTGCAGGGATATGGATAACCGTACCGGGTAGAATCTCTACTGCCGGCTTGCCTTCTTCTTGATACCACCCACGACCGGCAACACCGATAAGCATCTGTCCACCGCCTTTAGTAGCACGGTGTATGTGCCAGTTATTGCGGCAACGAGGCTCGAAAGTGACGTTAGAGACGGAAACCTGCTCACGTGAAACGGGAGCAAGATAGCTGTTGGATCATTTTTTAGCAAATCAAACTTTATGGCCTCGTGGATATAACGTTTGTTACGTTTATGATAGTTATATATTGTCGGCTGTGAATAGCCCTTAGCATGTAACCAATCATCATACAATGTGATATTGGCTTTTGTGAGATCAGAAAAATATATTATTCTGTCAAATTCACGTAATGAGGTCGCAAATGTCCGATGGGAAGCTTTGGTACTTTCCGTTATATCTCCACGCTCTTCAATTCTTCTTTCTACAAAGTCAACAAAACTTTCCGATTTATTGGTATATCTCAAAAATCTATCCAGCTTATCAAAATCAAAAACTTCCTTTTTGCTGATAAGTTCATTAATCCAATTTTGGATAATCCGGAGTTGTTCATCAAGACACTGGTTCAATTGAATCATTTCAACCGAATTGATTATCTTCTTTCGATCATTCCATTGGTCGGAATAGACTTTAACGCCGGTTCCGATCCATTTTCTCTTACCTTCGCTCAAAACTTCAATTTGAACGAGTCCCTTGTGTGTCTTTGTCGCAACCTTTTTACGATCAAAGACGAATCTCATTGTCGGATATTTCATATTCTTTTGAGTTTTGGTATCTACTGATTATCGCTACAATAAAAAAAATGGTATCAAAGGCGGTATCATTATAGGTGAAAATATCGGTAAAAATCGGGAAATACTGGTAAGTTTCCGGTAAATATGCACCCAATTTTTGTATGTTTTTCATCTACTTCCAGCACTTTAATTGCCTGATACACAACAAAAAAGGGAGTAACCAATGTTACTCCCTTTCGCGGTGCGTACGGGACTCGAACCCGTGACCCCATGCGTGACAGGCATGTATTCTA
>ERZ810803.1200-NODE-1200-length-2314-cov-3.30323_pt1 | contig 2314 bp, 2 predicted proteins | sample MGYA00520204_ERZ810803 | MGnify/ENA primary metagenome ERZ810803 (study PRJEB31588, sample SAMN03399937) | human gut metagenome | study: EMG produced TPA metagenomics assembly of the PRJNA231909 data set (A prospective, longitudinal analysis of the... | reverse complement strand
CCCACTCTGTACCCACATAACGGTAAATCCACATAACCAAAGACAACAAAAAGCGCCACGAAAATACTGATTCCCAGTACCCCATGGCGCATGATAAACCGCTATAAATAAGGCTTTTCTTAATTAATACTTATCCTTCCCTTTTTAAATCAGCTCCGGCGCAAAGGCGTGCCGGGGCTGAATTTGTTTGCGCGTCATGGGCGCGCTATAAGAACTGGAGCAGTGGTTCCTGCAGGAGGCCAACGTATCCGTATATATGGGAAGCGTGTTTGGGGAAGACGGCAGAAGGTGAAGGCGGGCTATCCGATTCCGGAAGCGCAGGTGCTCTTTGAGCGTCTGGCAGAAGTAGGGGAATGGATGAAGGTATACGGTGAAACCATCTACGGAACCCGTGGCGGCTGCATTGCTCCGCATCCTTGGGGAGTCACTACACAAAGAGAAAATAAATTATACGTGCATATTCTCGAATTGCAGGATAAGGCTCTCTTCCTGCCGTTGGAAGGCAAGAAAGTGAGGAAGGCAGTGGGGTATGCCGACCGTCTTCCAGTGAAGTTCCGTAAGTGTGAAGGAGGGGTGATGCTCTACTTGCCGGAGGTTCCGACGGATATTGATAAAGTGATAGAGGTGGATATTGAAAAATAAATTATAAATCAGAAATCTTTAATTCTTCCTAAAAGATAAAGGAAACGCTGGCATTGCTCACCGTTTCCTTTTATTTTTGGCAGACTATTTGTTATACAATAAGAAACGACTGATTTATTCACAATTTAAAGAAAGAAAATTATGGGAACAGGAATGATATGGATTATTTTTATCGGTATTGCCGCCGTTAGCTGGCTGGTACAGATGAATCTTCAGAACAAGTTCAAGAAGTACTCTAAAATCCCTACCGGCAACGGAATGACGGGAGCGGACGTTGCTTTGAAGATGCTGCACGACAATGGCATCTACGATGTGACCGTGACGCATACTCCCGGACATCTGACCGACCATTATAATCCTGCCAATAAGACAGTAAACCTGAGTGAGGGCGTTTATAGCAGCAACAGCATCATGGCTGCTGCCGTTGCAGCCCACGAATGTGGCCACGCCGTGCAGCATGCACGCGCATACGCTCCGTTGACAATGCGCAGCAAACTGGTGCCGGTAGTCTCTTTTGCCTCACAGTGGATGACGTGGCTGCTGCTGGCAGGTATCCTGCTGCTGAACTCCTTCCCGCAACTGTTGCTGGCGGGCATCATACTGTTTGCATTGACAACTTTGTTCAGCTTCATCACCTTGCCGGTGGAAATCAATGCAAGCAAGCGTGCGCTGGTATGGCTTAGCAACTCCGGCATTACGAATTCATATAATCATGCGCAAGCAGAAGATGCACTCCGCTCGGCTGCCTATACTTATGTAGTGGCTGCTCTCGGTTCGCTTGCTACGCTGATTTATTATATCATGATATTCCTGGGACGCAGAGATTAAACGCATGATGCAGACATAAAAAACAGATGATGTGTTTCTGCCGGATACATCATCTGTTTTTTTTATTCCTGATAGGGCGACTGCCAGAACCAGGCATCGTCATTGACCACGTACTTGGCTTGGAAGAAGTTTTCCGCATTAGGGTCTGAGGGGCAAAGCAGTACATCGTCTGCTTTTATGCTATAGAGATTCTTGGCCATATAGCTGTCTAAATAATATTCTTTGGTAATCTTCTGTTGGTTGTTCCAGTTGGCTTCTTCATTTAGGGTCACCGGACGACCGTCTCGCAGGCGTTCGCGCACTTCTTGTACGCTTAGCATGATGCCGTTTTCATCCATCACCCAGGCATTGTTGGTGGGGTCTACCCATATCCATTTATCCAAGGTATTGGAATAAACTACGTTAATGGAATGGCATTCGCCGATGTATTTTTGGGGTAATCCGCTGATGTGGCGTGCCTTAAATCCCATGGACAGATAACAATCCTTCAGTACATGGGCAAGACCTCCGCAATGCAGACCTCGCGCACCGCCTTTGCAAGCTTCTGCCCATTTGATGATGTTGCTGCCTGCCGGACTTTCATGGTTTCCGTCATGTTTTATGGTATTGTGTATATAAGTCAGTATGTTCTTTATTTTTGATAATTCGTCGCTTGCGCCTGCCACACTGTCCAACTTGAAGTATTGGCGTACCTCTACTAAATACTTGTTGTTGGGATTGATGTATTCGAAGCGGGGGAGTGTATCAGGGCGCTCATTGTGGGTGTATCCCGGTGCTTTTTGAAGTATGTCGAGGTAGTCACCCACTTTCTTCACTTTGGCAAGCACTGCCTTGAAGCGTTTAT
>ERZ810803.785-NODE-785-length-3435-cov-6.98728_pt1 | contig 3435 bp, 5 predicted proteins | sample MGYA00520204_ERZ810803 | MGnify/ENA primary metagenome ERZ810803 (study PRJEB31588, sample SAMN03399937) | human gut metagenome | study: EMG produced TPA metagenomics assembly of the PRJNA231909 data set (A prospective, longitudinal analysis of the... | reverse complement strand
TCAGACGTGTGCTCTTCCGATCTTATTGGACTTGAAGCACTCAATTTACATCCCTCCTTTTGTCCGTCCTAATCACCGTGAGGACAAGGACTATCTTTCATGTGTGCTTACATTTTTAGTTCCTTTACTTTTTGTAGTTTTCCCATTTTCAACGGATTTTGATTTTTCACCATTCTTTTTATCAGCTTCTTTTTTCTTTTTATCCAACTCTTTAGAAACGTCATCGAGTTTATGATTTCCTCTTGTTTTATCCTGTTTTTTGTCTTTTCCTTTTTCCTGCTGTGGTGCATTTTTCGTAATAATATCACTCTGCACTGCATTGATATTTTTTCTGGTTTGCGTCAGCTTTTGGCACTGTGCCTGTTTTTCTTGGATAGCTTTTGAACATTCGTCAAGTTCTTCCTTTGCCTGCTGATACTCTGGCTCATGCTCTTCATAGGTCATCATCTTTGTTTTTGCCAAAGATTGTTTTGTTTCTAATGCCTGTAACGTTTCATACGTTTTAATCTGCTCTGCAATGATTTTTACTTCACTTGCATTAATACGTTGTTCATTCGTCATATCTTCTTTGAGCATAATTGGTTTTCCAGTTTCCGTATCATAGGCGAACCCATCTTTATATTCCGCTCCACGCTCTTCCAACTGTTTTTTCAAGTCAACGATTTTATCTTCGGAAGTTTCTAAATCATTTTCCACTTTTCCAAGTTCTTGCTGATTTTGTGACTTTACTTCTTCAGCCCATCGTTCATAATGTTCTTTATTATAAAATTTTAAGAATGTACCCGAAAAACCTCCTTTTGACATAATTTCATGTTTCTGCTTTTGCCAATAGTCAACTGGTTTTCCTTGAAATCTCCCGTCATGGGTGGCAAATACTTCTTTTCCATCAGAGAACACTCGATATTCTGTTTTTGTATATTCTTTATTCTCAAAATCCAGTTCCTTTTGTCCGTGACAAAGAATATATTTGGATGGGTCTGTTGCATCTACCACAATGCTGTTTAAATCCCTGTCATATGTACGTCCTGTATATTTGTTAAGTGCTTCGGAAAGGTTCATTTCTTTCGTAGTTTCTTCTCCGTACATAGCTTCATTAACAACTTGTTCTGCTGTCTCTTGATTCATTTCATCACAGGCTTTTTTCTGCATTGCTTCTTTTTGTTTCAGCAATTCATTAAGTTGTTCCTGTTCTGCATCCGTCAAGTTTTCTTTCTCATTTAGTTCATCAATTTGTTTGTTCAGATTTTCCATCTGCATTTCTTGATTGCAACGGTCAACGATATTTTTTATTTTCTCTAAATCTTCACGGAAGCATTCCATCTGATAATATATTTTTCCATCTTTATCTGGATTTTTAGATTTTACTCCCGTGATGGGGACACCATATCTTTTTGCCATTTCTGCGATTCTTTTAAATTCTCCTTCTGGAAGTAGCATTCCAATTGGAACAAGTGGTTTCCCTGCTTTTTTCATTAAGCTATGTTTTACAAATCCCTTTTTCCCTTCAATTTTTTTCAAAACTTTTTCTTGTTTGATTTTGCCTTTGTGATTTTTCCATTGGGCTTTTTTTAATTTTTCTCCTGCATCGAATTTTTTTACAATTTCCGTCTTAACTGTTCTTGCTACACCAAAGAATACTTTTTCCAAAAATTTTAGAATTGCTTCTGCGAGTTTTGCTTCAAGTTCCAATGCGGCTTTTCCAGAATCTGACCCTAAATCACTCATATCACTCAATTCCCTCCTTTTCTAACATGTACAAAGTTCGCGTTACCAACACAACATTATTTTACCAGTTCCGGTGCATTTTTTCAACAATATTCTGAATCTTTTAAAGATTGAAAATAGACGATAATAATAGAAAAAAGCAGAAAAATCTTGCTTTCTGCATATTTTTTCTGCTTTTTTCAGTATTTCATATTTTAAGACCAAAACAGGCAGGATATTAGGGAATCCTGCCTGTTTTGGAACGGACGAACACATTCTATGTTCTCCGCTGTTTTTTCCGTTGCCACACCCTTTCTGATAACGGAAAAATGGGTATCTTTTTGGTTATTTTATAACCTTTTTTAAAATAACATACTTTATTTTTGATTGCAATAGAAACCGTTTGCATTTTTTTGAAGTTATATTTTTCTTCTCTTTTTAGTTTTCTTCTTAGAATTAGTTTTTTTTGGCTTTACACCCCAGTACCTCGCACATGTTTTACGTCTTGGCGATATGATATCATAATAAGTACAATAAATCGTTCCAGCTCCACGCTTACTATGTTTACACTTTTCGCAATCGCAAATTATTTTTTTGGGTTTTTTCATATAAATTATTGTATTTGTTGATACTCCTACTGAACCTTTCATAAAATCACCTGTTTCTTATTATTTTTATATTTTTTCTTTTTTATTTACTCAATCCATTGCATCAGCAATCTGATTTCTTTTTCTCCTTTTTCTTTTTCATCAATCATATCTATATGATATACTTTGCATTTTTTTAACACTTCTTTTATTTTCCCTGTATACTCTTTTCCAACATATCCCATAGTTCCGAAAAATTCCCCTCTACACACAATCATAATTGCATTAGGGTCATATCTATTACTCGGCTCTTCCTCAAAAATCAAATAAGAATTATCTTCGCCATTTTTAATACTGGACACAAATCCACTCCATTTATCTTTCCTATTTCTCATAGTACAACCTTTGCATACAAATTCTATATTTTGATTGTTTTTATTCTTTTTGCAATAATTCATAATGTTATTATGTTTTTTATTTTTCATAACTAATTTCCTTTCAATACTTTGATTTTATAGCCGCTTTCTTCTAAGACCTTCAATGCCCCTCTTGGGTCAGTAACCACAATCCTACCACCGTGAGGAAGTACAAAAGGAAACACAAAAGAAAACGGAAATTCATCTATATACACCCTTTTTCTTTTAAATGGTTTTCTTCTCATTACCTTTCCATGCATCTTTAACCAATTATTTGACTGGTATCTGAATAAATTATTTTTTCTAATTGCTTCATCTCCCATTAAATCCATATTCTCTTCCTTTCATAATTAAAAATTTCATACTACTTTTCCTTTACACATTACTTCCTGTTCTCTTCTGCTTCCTCATCTTCTCTTAGTTTTCTAAGAAAGAGCCAAAAATAATACGGCATTATACAAAAACAAATAACTCCAATCCATTGAATGAATTCTATGTCTAACAGTATTCCAATGAGCAAAATGAAAGTACCAATCGCTGTCCATATTGTCATTTTCAAATAATATTCTCTTGCACTTAAATTCTTACGCTTCTTCATTTTAATTTCCTTTCATATTATCAATCCTATTATTTAGTCTCAAAGAACATTCATACAGTTTTGCAATCGTTCTTGGATTCCCTTTGTTTTCTTGAACCTTTACTTTAATTAAATTCAGTAATAAGATAAA
>ERZ810803.740-NODE-740-length-3637-cov-3.24428_pt1 | contig 3637 bp, 4 predicted proteins | sample MGYA00520204_ERZ810803 | MGnify/ENA primary metagenome ERZ810803 (study PRJEB31588, sample SAMN03399937) | human gut metagenome | study: EMG produced TPA metagenomics assembly of the PRJNA231909 data set (A prospective, longitudinal analysis of the... | reverse complement strand
ACACGACGCTCTTCCGATCTTGAAGTGAACAGCAGAATACTGGCAGATGAATCGATGGGAGTGGAGGCTATGGAATGACTGTCATGCGATACTACATCGGCTTCGGAATAACGGGTGTCTATGGCAGGCTTGAATATCTCTACGCGTTGTTTGGCAAACTTTGCCCGTTTCAGTCTCCTTATCAGCTCTTCGGTTTTGCCGGAGAACATGGAACCGCAAATGACCTCAATTCTTCCCCTGCGTTTGGTTTCCTGTATATGATCTTCTGAGAATAATACCATGCTTTCGAGTGTTATATTTAAGCGCAAAAGTAACACTTTTGTTTGCTTTCCGATATTTTTTCATTATTTATTTCTACATTTGTAGCGTTAACACGGACTGTGTAAAGGATATGCAAACCTTATTAAATGACATAGAATTAGATATTCAGGAATTGAAATGTTTGATGCAAGCCATTTCAAGTGATACCAATCCGACATTGAGGATTGTGGCAAAACGGAATATCCAGCAGATGAAGGTACGCTTGGAGGCGTTGCAAGAACTGCTTGAGGAGGCGCCAACGGCTGTTGTGCCGCCCCTGAAGGAAATCCCTACTGCTACTACTCCTTTGGCTGGACCGGTTTCTCCGGTTGTACCGGTCGTCCCTGATACAATGAAGATGGTATGTGAGGAACCGGAAACAGTTCCTATTTTGGCAGAACGCATCAAGCCTGCCAAGGATTTGAAACATGCCATCAGTCTGAACGATTCATTCCGTTTTGTCCGCGAACTGTTCGCAGGCGATGCTGCACGGATGAATGAAGTGGTACGACGTTTGGGTGAGGCCCCTTCTTTGGACAAGGCTATGGATATTTTCGTTTCGGAAGTGCAGCCGGATGAAGAGAATGAAGCCGCTGTCGATTTTATGGAACTCCTCAAAAAATATTTCAGCTAAACAACCGATAAGTATGGGAAAACTTTATGTAGTGCCTACCCCGGTAGGGAATTTGGAAGATATGACATTCCGTGCTATCCGGATTCTGAAAGAAGTGGATTTGATACTTGCTGAGGATACACGTACCTCCGGCATATTGCTGAAACACTTCGAAATAAAGAATGCGATGCAATCTCACCATAAATTTAATGAACATAAAACGGTTGAAAGTGTTGTTAATAGAATAAAGGGGGGAGAAACTGTAGCTTTGATTTCGGATGCAGGTACGCCGGGTATATCCGACCCGGGCTTTCTGGTAGTCAGAGAGTGTGTGCGTAACGGCATCGAAGTGCAATGCCTGCCGGGAGCGACAGCTTTTGTACCGGCATTGGTGGCTTCCGGACTGCCGAATGAGAAGTTCTGTTTTGAAGGTTTCCTTCCACAGAAAAAAGGAAGGATGACCCGCCTGAAGGCATTGGCCGAGGAGCGTCGTACCATGGTGTTCTATGAGTCTCCCCACAGATTGGTAAAAGCTTTGACGCAGTTTGCCGAACATTTCGGTGCCGAACGTCAGGCTTCTGTTTCGCGGGAAATCTCAAAGATGCACGAAGAAACGGTGCGTGGAACGCTTACAGAATTGATTGAACATTTCACGGCGAACGAACCGCGCGGTGAAATTGTGATTGTAGTAGCAGGAATAGACGATTAAATAACTTCATTAACCAAACGTAAAACGAAAGCGTATGAAAAAGTTAGCAGTTTTAATTGTATGCGCGGCTGTAATGGCTTCGTGTGACAGCTTCTCTGGTGGCAGTAAGAACCAGCTGAAAGCTGAAAATGATTCTTTATTGATGGAACTGACTCAGCGTAATGCTGAATTGGACGAGATGATGGGCACTTTCAATGATATTTCAGAGGGATTCCGCCAGATTAATGCAGCAGAGAGCCGTGTGGATTTGCAGCGTGGTGCTGTGGCAGAAGGCTCTTTGAATGCCAAGCAGCAGATTGCGTCGGACATTGAATTTATCCGTAAACAGATGGAAGAGAACAAGGAACAGATTGCCAAACTGCAATCTATGTTGAAGAACAGTAAGAATAACTCTGCCCAGTTGAAGAGGGCTGTAGAATCTTTGACTCAGGAGTTGGTGGCAAAGACCCAGCGTATTGAAGAATTGCAGGCTGAGCTGGCTTCCAAGAATATCCGTATCCAGGAACTGGATGCTGCCGTAACCGGCTTGTCTAGTGAGAAGGAGGAATTGACTGCCGAAAATGAGGCGAAGGCCAAAACCGTTGCCGAGCAAGATAAGGCACTCAATACGGCTTGGTTTGTGTTTGGCACAAAGAAGGAGCTGAAAGACCAGAAGATATTGACAAATACCGGCCTTTTCAAAAAAGGCCAAGTGCTGAAAGATTCTGATATCAACAAGGACTACTTTACACAAGTGGATATCCGTACGACAAAAGAGATTAAACTATACTCTAAAGATGCTGATATCTTGACTACTCATTCCGCTGGTTCTTATGCGTTGGAGAAAGATGATAAAGGACAGCTGACTTTGAAGATTACAAATCCGAAAGACTTCTGGAGTGTGTCCAAGTATTTGGTAATCCAGGTAAAATAACACTGTTATAGACTGATACAGAACGGACGCAGATTATTGGAATTGATAATCTGCGTCTATTTTTATATATCTCTTTCCTTTAAATTATGGCATCCCAATATAAGAACCTGTTTTTTGACCTGGACGATACGCTTTGGGCATTTTCCCTTAATGCACGCGATACATTCGAAGAGATGTATCACAAGTATGATTATGACCGTTTCTTTCGTTCTTTCCAGCATTTTTATACGCTTTATCAGCATCGTAATGTAGAGCTGTGGGAAGAATACGGCAGAGGGCAGGTCAGTAAGGAAGAGTTGAACCGCCAGCGTTTTCTATATCCTCTGGAGGCAGTAGGGGCGGGGGATACTGCTTTGGCCGAGGCTTTTTCTGATGATTTCTTTTCGGTCATTCCCACAAAAAGTCGGCTGATGCCGCATGCGTATGAGGTACTGGAATATTTGGCAGAGAAATACAACCTCTATATCCTTTCCAATGGTTTCCAAGAGCTGCAATGTCATAAGATGCGTTCGGCGGGTATCGACCGCTTTTTTAAGAAGATTGTTCTCTCTGATGACATCGGTGTCTTGAAGCCCTGGCCCGAAATCTTTCATTTTGCACTTTCTGCCACACAATCCGAAGTGCGTGATTCTTTGATGATAGGCGATAGTTGGGAGAATGATGTGGCAGGAGCCAAAGGAGTGGGCATGCACCAAGTGTTTTATAATGTAACAGGGAAGGAAGAACTGCCTTTCCAACCGACTTATCATATCAGTAATCTGAAAGAATTGATGCAGATTTTGTGACATTGAAATTTTTAGTTGTACTTTTGTCTGCAGAAACGTATATTATACAGCTATGGACACAATCTTACCTTTCGCTTTACTTTGTTTTACCTCCTTCTTTACGTTGACAAACCCTCTCGGCACCATGCCGGTGTTTTTGACCATGACGCATGGAATGACAGACCGTGAACGGCAGTCGGTAGTATCGCGCGCCACTTTGGTTGCCTTTATAACAATTATGGTCTTTACGTTTGCAGGGCAGTTCCTCTTTAAGTTCTTCGGTATCTCTACCAATGGTTTCCGTATTGCCGGTGGAGTTATTATCTTTAAGATTGGCT
>ERZ810803.627-NODE-627-length-4201-cov-4.60444_pt1 | contig 4201 bp, 6 predicted proteins | sample MGYA00520204_ERZ810803 | MGnify/ENA primary metagenome ERZ810803 (study PRJEB31588, sample SAMN03399937) | human gut metagenome | study: EMG produced TPA metagenomics assembly of the PRJNA231909 data set (A prospective, longitudinal analysis of the... | reverse complement strand
TAGTTTCTTCCCGTGTTAATGAGAGTATGTGTTTTTATGTGGGGATATGTACACCCCATATAGATGTATTATGTTATATTTATAATATACCTCGGCAAAATAAAAGGATTGTTATAGAAATAGGGAAGGCTATAAAAAAGCTTATATTAAGGTCTGTTTTCTTCTTAGAAAAATAATTCTTTGTTCTAATTATTATAGATGTAATCCCCCAAACAATAAAAAGAATGGAGCTGCTTGTAATTATTTGATATATCAAAATTGTTTTCCTCTATTTTTGTGTAGATAGATGTTAATGGCACTGGGTGCATTTATTCGTAATTTCTTTTTCCATGCTGGGCCAGCAGGAGCATTTGAACAGAAACTTGATTAATCATGAAAACACATCACTTATCGAAGAAAAAAATATAAACTAACAGAATAACTATAGATGCAGGGAAAGCTAAGAATAAGCTTATAGCTGGGGCTGTTTTTTTGTTGAATTTCCAGTTTGTGACTCTGATTATTACAGCTATAGTCATCCAGACTATAATTAAAATAGAACTGCCATTGATAAAATCATATTTCAAAATAAATTCTCCTGTATTTGTCACTCAATCGGTGGTTTATGTGACTATATTCGCAAAAACTGGTCGCAGAAAAGTCCTGTTTTCAGCTTGGAAACCCGGTAATCAGAATAATGGATAGGGGAACAAAAATCTCTGTATAGAACGCTCCATTGAGGGAGAGAAAACGTGTCATTTTGACCCGTTCGGTATTCAGAACACACAAAACCGATCGCGGGTCGCTTTCGTGCATAGTTATGCAGCCATCTAAAAACGATTCTGGCGCGTTTTTCTGGTTTAGCCTGGTGTTTTCTTGTCTTTTTGCGTTTTTTGCGCCAGAAAGCGATTGAGGGCGTTTTACAGGGTACGTACAACGGGAGTTATGGTAAATGGATCGGGTTTTCGGGAAGGTTCGACAGGATTTGCCGTTGGGTGTAGTGTAAGCGACTGAAAAACAAACGCCCCTGAAATCATGTCCAGATCCGGCAGAACCAGCCTCATGCGCAGTTCTGGCTGGTTTTTGACGTTGATCGCGAGGGGGCAGCGATTGACTGGAGCGACCGGAACGCTCCCGCGCCGAACATCACCGTAAAAAATCCTGTGAACGGTCATGCTCACCTGCTCTACGCGCTCAATATCGCCGTGAGAACCGCGCCGGACAGCTCGGTTAAGGCGCTGAAATACGCCGCTGCGATTGAACGTTCGCTGTGTGAGAAACTTTGTGCTGATGTGAACTACAGCGGACTGATTTGTAAAAATCCGTTCCACCTGGAATGGCAGGTGATGGAGTGGCGAGAGGAAGCCTATACCCTCGATGAACTGGCTGATTATCTCGATTTGAGCGCCTCAGCGCGCCGTAGCATCGACGAAACTGCCACCTGTTCGAAATGACGCGCAAATGGGCTTACAGGGCGATTCGTCAGGGCTGGCCCGAATTCTCACAGTGGCTTGATGCCGTGATTCAGCGTGTCGAAATGTACAACGCATCGCTTCCCGTTCCGCTTTCACCGCCTGAATGTCGGGCTATTGGCAAGAGCATTGCGAAATACACGCACAGGAACTTCACGCCGGAAACTTTCGCACAGTATGTGGCTGATACGCACACATTAACGTACGTTTTCGTTCCATTGGCCCTCACCCCCCGATAACGACCCAGGTAGCGCGCCGTATTCCCCCCGCCGGCCGTTTTCTTCGACATGTACATCAGGCGCGGAACTCATCGGGGCGCAGGAATGAAATCCCATTCAGACTCCGGATAGATTCAAGCAAGCCCACTTATCGTCAAAATCGGTGTTGCAAAAACGGGAGTGACCATAGATCCGTTTTCCAAGCGGACCCATAATATCGGCTGGTAAACATCACTCGCTAGTGCATTCTTTTTGTTGGTAATGATAATCATTTACATTCATTCTTTGATGTTTTATCATAATTAATGTTTTGTCAATAAATATATGGAAACATATTGTTTCAGATGGGAATATGAGAAAGTTCATCCTTATTTCTATGATAACGTTAGCTAGTGTTAGTCTGGGAGCCTGCAGACAGAATGTCACCATAAAGCAGGATGCGCCAGGGCAGAAAGCTTTCCTGACTGACGGGCAGATTTACGATTTGCACAGTGGCAAAATTATTTCTAGCAGCGAGCTTTTGGCGGATCTTGCTACCGCTCAACATCTTATTATTGGTGAAAAACACGATAATGCCGAGCATCATCAGATTGAGCTTTGGCTTATTCAAAATTTGCTCATCCAGCGACCACAGGGGAGTGTGTTGCTTGAGATGTTGACGTCAGAGCAACAGCCCCGAGTTAACCAAGTTAAATGTTGGCTGAAAGATAATCCTGTGGTTCGAGATAGCCGTGTTCAGGAACTACTTAACTGGCAAAAAGGGTGGTCCTGGGAGATGTATGGCGACATCGTCATGCAGCTATTACGTGGGCCTTACCCGCTGCTCAATGCCAACATTGGCCGGGAGCAGATATTGGCACTGTACAAAAAAAACGAATTTCCTAAAGGAAAAAAATCCACTGCACCTGTGGTACAAGAAGCTCTGCGTGAAACCATCATATCTATGCATGAAGGCAACCTTGAAAGCCAGCAACTGACGTCAATGCTCTCTATTCAGCAGCAGCGGGATCGCTACATGGCCCGCCAGCTTCTGAGTGCCCCGGTACCGTCGTTGTTGATTGCAGGTGGTTATCACGCGTCAAAAAGCATGGGCGTACCGTTACACATGGAAGATCTTGCCACCGGCACCCATCCAGTGGTGTTGATGCTTGCAGAAAAAGGAATGAACATCACAGTAGATCATGCTGACTACGTGTGGTTTGTAGCGCCAGATACAACAAAAAGGTAAACCATGGATGATGAATATTCTCCACTTCTCACAGTCGGTAAAATGGAGCAGCTGGTTTATCTGTTCTCTACTGCTTCATGGACTGATTTTCCTTGCGTTTATCTGGCGTTTTTCCGAAGTTCAGCCCGCTATGTCTCCTGCACCGGCGATCATGCTGCAATGGGCAGAAATTATAGAGGCTCCTTCTTCTCCACTTTCGCTTCCGGTGGGAATCGCTCAACAGGAGTCCGCAGTGACAGAAGAAAAGCAACAAACTGAGGACAGACAACAACGTCCTGTCACTGAAGACAGTGATGCAACCATTGAAATAACTAGGAAGAAAAAGTCATCCGATGGAGAAAAGAAAAAGACACGTCCACCTCGTAAGATAAAGGCTCAAACCAGCGACAGCAACCCCACAGCCGTTTCCAGTAATGCTGCACCTCAGGCTCTGGTCGAATCGTCCCGTATTGCTGCGCCTTTTAACAGTGACTCAACAAAGCGAGATAATTCTGAGGCATCTTGGGAAAGCAGAGTAAAAGGCCACCTAAACCGTTATAAACGTTACCCTGGCGATGCCAGAAAACGTGCACGAACCGGCACAGCCGTCGTGACTTTTACCGTAAACACGGAAGGCACTATTGTCAGTAGTTTCTTGGAAATCTCTTCAGGAACCTTTCTCTTGACCGCGAAGCTATTGCTGTTTTAGAACGCGCTCAACCACTTCCCAAACCACCGCCTGAAATATTGGAGGGAGGATTATTTAAAGTAAAAATGCCGATTACCTTTAAGTTGAAGGAGTAAAGGGATAATTGGCCGTTCAAGTTCATTTAACTGAAATTTAATTTTCATTTTTATGCTGAACATTTTATCAAACTTTTCCACTGTCAAAAAAATCAAAAAGACAGTAGAACATAATTAATAAACAAATAGTTATACTTATCTTTATTAATATTATACCCAAGGAAATTTATGAACGTTATAAAACTGGCTATCGGCTCAGGCATATTATTGCTCAGCTGCGGTGCTTACTCACAATCCATCAGTGAAAAAACTAATTCCGACAAAAAAGGAGCTTTTAAAGTATGCAAAAGAGCATGGCTATCGGCTGGCACTGGCGACTTCTTCCAGAGAGCTTCATGCACAGCTGCTGTTAAAGAAATATGGACTGTTTGATTATTTCGACGGCGCTGTTTATGGAAATATGGTATCGGCGGGGAAGCCGGATCCCGAGATTTACCTGAAAGCCTGTGCTTCCATTCAGGTTTTGCCTGAGTTTGCAATCGCGCTGGAAGATGCAAGATCGGAAGAGCACACGTCTGAAC
>ERZ810803.589-NODE-589-length-4442-cov-3.83793_pt1 | contig 4442 bp, 4 predicted proteins | sample MGYA00520204_ERZ810803 | MGnify/ENA primary metagenome ERZ810803 (study PRJEB31588, sample SAMN03399937) | human gut metagenome | study: EMG produced TPA metagenomics assembly of the PRJNA231909 data set (A prospective, longitudinal analysis of the... | reverse complement strand
TTTTATTTCATTGCATCTCGTATTTTCAAATAGCTCATCACTTATCACTTATAACTCATCACTCAAATACGTCTCTATATCCTTATCCCCCCGTCCCGACACCGTCAGCACCACCACGTCCGTCGGCTTGAACCTCATCTTCTCCAACGCACCCAGTGCGTGGGCACTTTCCAATGCGGGGATGATGCCTTCGAGCCGGGTCAGTTCGTAGGCGGCGCGGATGGCTTCATCGTCGTTGACGGCGAGGACGATGGCACGTTTCTGCTTGGCAAGGTTGGCGTGCATGGCGCCGATGCCCGGATAGTCCAGTCCGGCAGAGATGGAATAGGGCTCTTCTATCTGTCCGTCCTCGTTCTGGATGACGTAGGTGCGCGAGCCGTGGATGATGCCCATCTTGCCGAGGGCGATGGTGGCGGCTGTCATTCCCGTTTCAATGCCTTTTCCGCCGGCTTCGGCGAGGACGATTTGCACGTGCGGGTCGTTGACGTAGTGATAGATGGTGCCGGCTGCATTGCTTCCTCCACCTACGCAGGCGATGAGGTAGTCGGGGCATTCGCGTCCCTCGTGTTCAAGGAGCTGCTTCCTTATTTCTTCGCTGATGACGGACTGCAGGCGTGCCACCATGTCGGGGTACGGATGCGGGCCGACGGTGGAACCTATCACGTAGTAGGTATCCGAGGGATGACAGCACCAGTCGCGGATGGCTTCGTTGGTGGCGTCCTTCAACGTCATATTGCCACTGGTGACGGGAACGACGGTGGCGCCGAGCATCTTCATCTTCTCCACATTGACGCGCTGGCGCTCTACGTCGGTCTTACCCATGTAGACGATGCATTCCATGTTCATCAAGGCGCAGACGGTGGCTGTGGCAACGCCGTGCTGCCCGGCTCCGGTTTCGGCGATGATGCGGCGCTTGCCCATGCGGCGTGCCAGCAACACCTGCCCGATGCTGTTGTTGATTTTGTGGGCACCGGTGTGGTTCAGGTCTTCACGCTTGAGGTAAATCCGGCAACCGTACTTCTCGGACAAGCGGTGTGCCAAGTAGAGTGGGGAAGGGCGTCCCACGTAGTCGCGCAGCAACTGGTCGTATTCACGCTTGAAGTCCTCACTTTGCAGCACCTTGAGGTAGGTGTTCTGCAACTCTTCTACACATTTGTGGAGGATTTCGGGAACGTATGCCCCGCCGAACTCTCCGTAATAACCTTCTTTGTCAACTAAGAAATTCATCATGTTATTTACTATTTGACGATTTACTATTTACTATTTCAGAAATCAAAACGCATTATTGCTTAAACGAAAAAAGCCCCGTCGCTTGGTGCGACAGGGCTCTTTTTGTTTTTTACTATATATTACATATATACATACGAGCGCTGCTCCCTTACGACTGTCGGAGTTGTAACGGGTGCCACCACCAATATGTATTTACTAACATTGTTTTCATTGACTTTTTTTGTTTTATCGGGGGCAAAGACAGTGCAAACCGAATGTATAATAAAATGAACTTGTTCATTTTTTATGCTGAGGTGCAGCCTGTCTTCGTTTTCGCGACAAATATAAGCACTTTGTTTTAACTGCCAAAATAAATATGACTTTTTTTCTGGATAAGAACATTTTTCTTGAAATATTGTTCTTATAAGTGTAGTAAAAACGAATATTCATTCAAAAAAAGAAAGGAACAAACTATGAATAGAAAACATTTAGTTGCCATAGGCGTGGTTATTGCTGTACTGTTGTTATTATACTGGCTTTTTGTGGCCGAAGATATGAATGCCTGGCTGAATGTAAACTGATTTTTCGGGATTTTCGTGTGGAGTTATTCGGATAAAGATGTATCTTCGCAAAAAAACATAGACTCATGAAAGGATTAAGTTATTCATTTTTGCGTGCTATATGTGCGCTGGTTATCGGTTTGGTGCTGGTGATGTTTCCCGACCAGGCGGGTGATTACTTTGTGATTACGATAGGTGTCATTTTCCTGGTGCCTTCGCTTGTCAGCATCATAGGCTACTTTGCACAGAGCACGGAGATGCGCAGCCGTTTCCCTGTCGAGGGGGTGGGCAGCCTGCTGTTTGGCTTGTGGCTGATTATCATGCCCGGTTTCTTTGCCGATTTGCTGACATTTGTATTGGGATTTATCCTGGTGATGGGAGGAGTGCAACAGATTGCCTCGCTTTCCGCTGCCCGTCGCTGGATGCCGGTACCGGGAGGTTTTTATGTGGTTCCGGTATTGATTCTGCTTGCCGGCTTGGTTGCGCTGTTCAATCCTACGGGAGTACGCTCCACGGCATTTATCATTATCGGTATCAGCAGTCTGGTCTATGCGGCTTCGGAACTGCTGAACTGGTTCAAGTTTACGCGTCGCCGCCCGAAGACACCGGATGCTTCAGTAAAGGCAGTGGACGATATTGAGGATGCACAAATTATAGAATAAAAAAACAGACCATCTGTTGAGGTAGAACAGATGGTCTGTCAGGAGTAAACGGATGGTCTGTTCATGCCACACAAACCATCCGTTTTTATTGTTTCAACCATTCATTTATCAGCTCCATCACTTGCTTCTTTTCCTCTTCGGGCAGTGTGCCGATGCGTGCCCGATGGCTTCCGCCGGGCTCTACGAATACATGGATGTTTTTCTTTCCTTTCAGCCAGGTCACTCCGGCAGCTGTCCACGGGTCGTTCTGTCCGTAAATGAATATCATTTTCGGGTCATTCTCTTTCAGGAACTTCGTGATTTTCTTGCTTAGGGTCTTGTCGAAGGGCATGTCTTTCAGCTCTTCGGGAAGCATCAGGCGATGCAGGTAATCCTTGCTCGATTGGATGGAAAGATACTTCTTGAAAGGCTTCGTATCGTAGCCGTAATAGCCCAGTTCGCGGGCGGCCTGCACGAAGAATGAGGCTGTGGGACTGTCGGCAATGAAGTAGTCGGGATTACTGATGTTGAGCAGATGGGCAAATATCTCATCGTCCGAGGCCGTGGTGGCAGGGATGCTGCTGACGGGAGTTCCCCACTGCCAAAGGGCAAAAGAATACTCCAGCACGCAATAGTCGTATATCTCTTCAACGGGCGCACGGAACTTGAGTCTTTTTTCATCGCAATATTTCTCAAAGCGGGGGAGCAGTGCGGCTTTCCGTTTCAACACTTCCAACTGGAAGTCCTCAATCCGTTTGCGGTCCTCCGGAGTAGACACTTTCCTGAGGAAAGGCTCGTGGCGTCCGTCTTCCGCCCCGTAGCAGAGCGGAGCTACATAAGGCATGGAAATATCCACGTCGTCCGGATAGAACGTGCGGTAGAGCAGGGTAGTCTGTCCGCCCTTGCTGATGCCGGTCGCAATCCATTTGCCGGGATAGATGCTTTTAAAGGCGTTGCGGACGGCGTGGAGGTCGTCGGCAGAATTCTCGGCGGTGAGGTATTGCCAGTCTTTGGGCTCAGGGGTGGATTCCAGGAAATAACGGTATTCCACAAAAATCATGTTGGCATCGAGCAACTCTGAAAGTTCCTCGCGATACTTGGGGTTGAGGGCATAGGCGGCTCCATAGCCTTCGGTTACAATCACCGTGGGACGGTCGAAGCCGACGTGGGAGACAATCACACGCTGGCGGAAACTGCCCTTTTCGGGACGACGGTGGTCCAACGGCTGGGTAAAATAGGTTACATACTTCTCGGAGAACCGGGTGGACTCCAACGGACGGGTTTCCGTAATGGCGGAAATCCGACCCAGTTTTTGCTGCAGATCGGTTTGTGCCGGGGCAGCAGCCGAAACGAACAGCAAGGCAAACAGCAGGAACGCTGCATAGCAGTTACGTAAATTCTTCATGATGACAGGATTGTTTTATCTGACGGGCAAAGATAGGTTATTTCTCGCTTACCGCCAACAGTTGGCATGGACGAAAAAAAGAGAGAGAACTGCCTCGCGGCACCTCTCCCCCCTGCAAACTTAAAACAACCAACAAAAGAATGAGATAGGGATTAAGGATTCATCCTTCATCCTTCATTTTTCATCTTATAAACAGTAACTCGCGATATTTAGGCAACGTCCACATCTGATTGTCGACGATGAGTTCCAGCTTGTCGATGTGGTAACGGATTTCCTCCATCATCGGTACGATGTTGTCGTGGTAGGCGATGGCTTTTTCACGTTCACTCTCAATTTTGTTGGCCACTTTGCGCGCCTCGATCATGGCATCCACATGCTCCTTGATGAAGGCGGTACGGTCGGCAATCTCTTCGATGAGTTCCAGATTCTTGGCAGACAGTTTTGCAGCCTTCTCTGCGGGGAACAGGTCTTTCATCTTGTAGACGTTGTCAATCAAATCCGACTGATACTGTGTAGCTACGGGGATAATGTGGTTCATGGCCAAATCTCCGAGCACACGGGCTTCAATCTGTATTTTCTTGGTATACATTTCCCATTTCACCTCGTTGCGGGCTTCCAGTTCCTTCT
>ERZ810803.581-NODE-581-length-4502-cov-5.16888_pt1 | contig 4502 bp, 6 predicted proteins | sample MGYA00520204_ERZ810803 | MGnify/ENA primary metagenome ERZ810803 (study PRJEB31588, sample SAMN03399937) | human gut metagenome | study: EMG produced TPA metagenomics assembly of the PRJNA231909 data set (A prospective, longitudinal analysis of the... | reverse complement strand
CAATTTTATTCACCTCACCGTATTCTACAACTATTCGTTCTTTCATACTATCTAATATTTAAATTATCGTAGTGGGCAGTCGCGGATTCGAACCGCGGACCATAACCTCTCCATTATAGGAGTTTAGTTTGTTCTACCAGCTGAACTAACTGCCCGAGAAAATTATTAAAGCTCCTTTATCGCATCCTCCGGAACACATATTACAGTCCAAACCTGACCATTTTTCATATAATCGATATTATATTCCCGCACGAACGTACAAATGTTATAATCCCAGTCACGAACTATACCATCAATGATCTCACCATTTCTCTTGGTGATTCTCACACTTTGTCCCTTTTTAAATTTTACTTCCATTTTGCTTCTTTTTAAATTCTCATTGTTACCTCAAGCCTTTTTTGTAGCTTTGGGGCGTGTTTAAACTTTAATCACGTGGCAAATATAGTCTAAGTTTCTTAGACAACAAAGTGTTAATCCAAATAATTTAGATTTATGAGCGTTTTTTCTAAGAATCTTAGATATCTAAGGGAGAGTAGGGGACTTAAATTAGATGAATTTGAGTTTCTGGGCATCAAAAAAGGTACAATGTCAAACTATGAACTGGGTAATACAGAACCTAAATTGAGTTTGTTATGTGAAATATCTAAGTTTTTTAGAATATCAATCGACGACTTTCTTTTAAAAGATATAGAAGCCGAAAAAATTACACCAGTAGTAACGGAAACAGCTCCTCCAGAAACAGCTAACAATAATTTTAGGGAGCTTCTGGATGTTTTAAGGGAAAAAGACTCCACCATTCGAGAAATGGCAGAGGAAATAGGGATGCTCAAACAGACAATTACACAACTTAAACAGGACAAGTCGGGGCGTGTTTCGGATGCAAGCGATTCTACGGTTGCCAATGCCATCTAAAACGTGTTTTATGGGGAAAGGGAGGTAAAAACAGTTAAATCACTATTTTACAGCAGAATATATAAAAATACAGGGGAGTAAATAAATATTATCTATATACAATTTACCCCCTACAATATTATAAAAACCGATGAATACCAAATAAAAAAAAGATATTTCCCCGTTTTATTAGAACAAAATAGGCACAAAAATGAATAACCAAATGAATAAGCAATCAAAACATTTCGTTTTTGTAATAGCTTAAATGAATAACCAAATGAATAAGCAAGTGAATAACCTTTCCACTTTTTAAGACGTTCAAAGCGTTCAAACGGATAAATACAGCCTTCCATCATAGTTTGACACTTATAAGGGCAAAAAAAGCCGCTTTTGCGGCTTTTAATTGCGTTCTAAGGCATTTTATCCCTTTCTGGTACATGTTATCAAGCGAGACTGAATAATCATTGCACGTTTCGTGTATTTGGCAATGTCATCAACCAGTCCAGCATGTAAAAGACTACTCTTAGTGATTCCGACCTGTTTCTCCGTCAGAGTTTCAAAAATGGCCGATATACTACCAAAGTAGATGTTCTTTTTCTCAAAAATCAAATGTACATGGATAACTTTACTCATGATATATAGTATTTATTTCACTGCAAATATACCAAATATCAGCTATATGGAATAATTTTAATAAATAAAAATAGGAGAGAAGCGAAGCGCTCCCCTACTCCACTTGCATAAATTACACCATTTGGTTATCTTTGTATATGGAAGTATGGCCTGGGCAAAGCATCGGAGTGAAATAATACCATACTGCCTGAATTCTCCCCTACTCCACTCCTAATGTAAAGAGATTCATTTGAACGGCGTTCAAACAAGGTTCAAATGTAAGCTCGATGTAAAGCGATGTAAACGCTTCGTTTTTCCACCCAGCTCACTCCTACCCCGTTCTAACGCTTTGAAAACCAAAGCAATCAGATATTTTCAGACCGACCGAACTTTGACACGCATCGTTTCTCCCCCCTTACGTTATTATGCAGACCGAGCCAAGAAAGCCAAATTCGACTTGGATGAAAATCAGGTACGTCCTTATCTGAAACTGGAAAACGTACGTGACGGTGTGTTCTATGTTGCCAACAAACTGTACGGTATCACTTTCACCCAGCTGGACAATCTTCCCCTCCCTCATCCCGATGCACAGGCATTCGAATGTAAGGACAAAGACGGTTCTCATCTAGGTGTACTCTATATGGACTTCTTTCCGCGTGCCAGCAAGAAAGGTGGCGCATGGTGCGGAAGCTATCGTTCACAGACCTACAAGGACGGCAAGAAAGTGGCTCCTGTAGTAACCGTGGTATGCAACTTTACCAAACCGGCAGCCGGACAACCCGCTTTGCTCAGTGCAGATGAAGCGAATACCTTGTTCCACGAATTCGGACACGCTTTACATAATCTTTTCAAAGATGTACATTATTATGGTGTGGCTAGTGTTCCGCGTGATTTTGTAGAACTGCCGTCACAGATAGATGAGCATTGGGCTTTTGAACCGGAGGTATTGAATGTATATGCCAAACATTATCAGACAGGTGAAGTTATTCCTGCCGGACTGGTTGAAAAAATGGACAAGAGTGGCAAATACGGACAAGGCTTCGCTACGGCTGAATATTTAGCTGCTTCCCTGCTGGATATGGATTATCATGTATTAAAAGAAATTCCCGATGATATGGACGTTATGCAGTTCGAAGCAGAAACATTAGGTAAGCGCGGATTGCTGAAACAAATTCCGTCACGCTATCGCACCACTTATTTCAACCACACCATGGGTGGTGGATATACTGCCGGTTACTATAGTTATATTTGGGCAGAAGTGCTGGATTGTGACGCATACGAGGCATACAAGGAAACAGGCGATATCTTTAATCAAGAAGTAGCAGGAAAGTTCCGCAAATATATCCTCACTCCCGGCTGCATTGACGATGCAATGGACATGTATGTCAATTTCCGTGGCAAAGAACCTGGTATTGATCCCTTGTTGAAGAACAGAGGACTAAAATAACCCTCTAACCCTAAATAGAATTCCTCCCCCTGCAAAAGACAAATGATTGTGACTCTTGCAGTGGGAGGATTCTCATTTTGTAGTATGATTGCGGATAGTTCTTTTTATTTTTTGTTCCAAAGCAAGAAATAATCCTCAGAGAAAGCGTACCTTTGTGCCTGTCAAATCAAAAATTAAATTATGAATCAACCTATTGCTATAAACACCACAAGAAAACATGTGGTATGGCTGGATGTCGTTCGTTTGGTAGCCATGTTCACCATAGTTTGCTGCCATAGTGCAGACCCGTTCAACTTTTACCCCGGCGAACCGCCAGCCAACATTGATGAAATCAAATTCTGGGGAGCCGCCTACGGAGCCTTTCTCCGTCCGTGTGTCCCACTGTTTGTCATGATTACAGGAGCATTGCTGCTCCCCGTACGTGGCGAAATATCCGCTTTCTACAAAAAAAGAATCAGCCGTGTATTCTGGCCGTTCCTTATCTGGAGTGTCATTTATAATTTATTTCCCTGGTTTACAGGATTGTTGGGACTTAATCCTGAAATAATCCTTGACTTTTTCCCTTATAGCGGTGAAGAAGCCGCCCGTCAGTCACTCAACGTATCATTGGGTTATATAGCAGAAATGCCTCTCAATTTCTCTTTATTAGACGTACATATGTGGTATATCTATCTGCTTATCGGATTATATCTATACCTTCCTATTTTCTCCGCATGGGTAGAAAAGGCCTCGGAGAAAGCCAAACTATGGTTTCTTGTCGCATGGGGAATAACTGGTTTGTTACCTTATTATTATCAGTTCGTATCCCCATACATTTGGGGAGGCTGTGCGTGGAACTCATTCAATATGTTCTATTATTTTGCCGGATTCAACGGGTACTTGCTATTGGGACACTATCTGCGCAACCACGACTGGTCATGGAGTAAGACACTGTCAGTCTGTATCCCCATGTTTCTGGCAGGTTACATGGTCACATTCTTCGGTTTCCGCCACATGACCGCATTACCACAATGCACTGATGAAATGTTAGAACTGTTCTTCACCTATAATTCTTTGAATGTGATTATGATGACTATCCCCTTCTTCCTCATAGCCAAGAAAGTAAAAGTACGCTCAGAACTGATCCAGCGTATGCTGGCAAACTTGACCGTATGTGGTTTTGGCATCTATATGATACATTATTTTTTCACAGGTCCGGGTGTAGTCCTGATGCGCAATATCGGTGTTCCCGTGCCTTTACAAATTCCCGCTGCCGCAATCGTGGCGTTTGGCGTATCGTGGCTGCTTGTGGTATTCATTCGTAAAATAAGCGGCAAGAATGCTAAATACATTGTAGGATAATAAAAACAGGACATACAAATATCGTTATATAAGAATAGCCGGAACTACTTTTTCCAAGTGATTCCGGCTATTCTTATAATGCTTCATCCACTAGAAATCAAGTCAGTTATTTAAGATGTAATTTAAAGAATATACCTCCGCTAAAAAATTTACCGTCATTCAGTTCAGCAATAAGATTGATATGGTCTTTCCATATTGAATAAGTTCCACC
>ERZ810803.530-NODE-530-length-4885-cov-3.97702_pt1 | contig 4885 bp, 5 predicted proteins | sample MGYA00520204_ERZ810803 | MGnify/ENA primary metagenome ERZ810803 (study PRJEB31588, sample SAMN03399937) | human gut metagenome | study: EMG produced TPA metagenomics assembly of the PRJNA231909 data set (A prospective, longitudinal analysis of the... | reverse complement strand
GGATTGCGGCAAATAGCCGAGTTGGTTGATTCTGATCCATTCGCCTGCTTTGCCCGGCAGGGCTACGAGAGCGAATATTACCGTTAGGAGCCAATAATTACTTTTCATAATGGGGGTTTTTAATCTAAGGTTGGGGATTATATATAAAACAAATTTTCCTTATTACAAATAAAGCATTTTCTGTCAATTTTAGGAAGATTTAGGATGAATAATTAGACGATATTAGGTGTCGTTTACACTATTTTGGTATTTTATAGACGTGAAATAAGTGTTTCGTTGAAACTAAATGTTTGTTTATCACGTAATTATTATGCTTGATGATGTTTTTTAATTTTCGTTTACCTATTTTAGTAATGCGTAAAACAAATTGGCGTGTTATTTGTTTTATGGTATTTAGACAATAAAACTAATAGACTATGGCTTATATTGATTACTATCAGGTCCTTGGAGTGGACAAAAAGGCATCTCAGGATGACATCAAGAAAGCGTTCCGCAAGCTGGCGCGCAAGTACCATCCTGACTTGAATCCGAACGATGCTACGGCCAAGGATAAGTTTCAGGCTATCAACGAGGCGAATGAGGTGCTGAGTGATCCTGAAAAGAGAAAGAAATATGATGAATATGGTGAACACTGGAAACATGCCGACGAGTTTGAGGCGCAGAAGCGGGCACAGCAGCAAGCCGGAGGCTTCGGGGGATTTGGAGGTTCCGGTGCGGGATTTGGTACGGACGGAGGCGGTACGTATTGGTATTCTTCCGACGGCCAGGAATTTTCGGGCAGTAATGCCGGTGGTTTCTCAGACTTCTTCGAACAGATGTTCGGTCATCGTACGCGCGGCGGAGGCGGTGCCAATGCCGGTTTCCGCGGGCAGGATTATCATGCGGATTTGAACCTATCGCTTCGTGAGGCTGCGAAGACCCATAAACAGATATTGACGGTGAATGGTAAGCAAGTGCGTATTACCATTCCGGCCGGTGTGGCCAACGGACAGGTCATCAAACTGAAAGGCTATGGTGGCGAGGGTATCAACGGAGGTCCTGCTGGTGACTTGTACATCACGTTTGTGATTCCGGATGACTCGGTATTCAAGCGTTTGGGAGATGATTTGTATGTAGATGTGACCGTTGACCTTTATACAGCCCTGCTGGGTGGCGACCAGTTAGTGGATACTTTGGATGGTCAGGTGAAGCTGAAGGTGAAACCCGAAACCCAGAACGGGACTAAGGTACGTCTGAAGGGCAAGGGCTTTCCCGTATATAAGAAGGAGGGACAGTTTGGCGATCTCATCGTGACTTATTCCGTGAAGTTGCCGACGAATCTGACGGAACAGCAGAAAGAGATGTTCCGTAAAATTAAGGGTATGAACTAATGAAAGGAGAACGGAGTATGCAGAACGAATGGATTGTCATCAGCGAATATTGTGACAAGTGTCATATAGAGCCCACTTTTATTGATATGTTGTGCGAAAGTGGGCTGATAGATGTGGAGCAGGAAGGTGGAGAACGTTATCTTCCTTTCTCCGAGTTGCCGGATGTGGAACGGTACAGCCGTATGTACTACGACCTTTCTATCAATATGGAAGGGATTGATGCCATCCATCATCTGCTGGCAAGGATGGAAGAGATGCAGCGGGAGATACACTCGCTGCGCGGCAGGCTGAGGCTGCACGGAGAGTATTAATTTTCCTTTCGTCTCTTTGAGAGCTTTTGTCCCTTTAAGAAGGAGCAAGCAGGAAATTTTTCAGAAAAAACAAGCGGGCATCGGAGAGTTTAGCTACTCCGGTGCCCGCTATATTTGTCTTGTCAAGCAATGCGTTTATTTGCGGTAGCTTTCCAGCTCTTCTGCTTTGAACTTACGGATGAAGTTAAAGTGTTTTTCCACTTCGGCTTCTGCATAGTTCACATACACCAGAGCCGATTTGCCGAACAGTTCGGGAGCCTTTGTCGCATCCTGGATGATGAGATGCGACATGATACATACCGCAGCCATCTCATAGAGGCGACGTGCCACGAAGTCCAGCAATTCCTGATTCTGTGCCTCTTTCACCGCATTGGTGCAGGCTTCGAACTTGTTGGTCATCTCTTTGATGCGGTCCATCAACGGTTGCATTTCTTCGCTGCACGGCACTTGCTCGTAGTCGCGCAAGGTGGCAGAGTATGAGCCGTTTGTTACATAGCGGATAGCAGCTACGGTCTGCAACTGAGTAGTACCTTCGTAGATAGAAGTAATACGTGCATCACGATAGATACGTTGGCAAGCATACTCCAGCATGAAGCCCGAACCGCCGTGAATCTGAATACTGTCGTAAGCATTCTGATTGGCATATTCAGAGTTCATACCTTTTGCCAGCGGAGTGAAGGCGTCGGCAAGTTTGGCATACTTCTTTTGTTCCTGGCGTTCTTCCGGAGTCAGTTTGCGTTCGCGAGCAATGTCGTCCAGCGCTTTGTAGATGTCAACGTAGCGGGAAGTCTGGTACAGCAAGGAGCGTCCTGCATCCAACTTGGCTTTCATAATAGCCAGCATGTCATATACAGCCGGGAATTCGATGATAGCCTTGCCGAACTGCTTGCGGTCTTTGGCATAAGCCAGACCTTCGTTGTAGGCAGCTTGTGAAAGGCCTACCGACTGTGCGGCAATACCCAGACGGGCACCGTTCATCAAAGCCATAACGTATTTAATCAAACCAAGCTTGCGGTCGCCGCAAAGTTCTGCCTTTGCATTCTTGTAAACCAGCTCGCAGGTGGGAGAGCCGTGGATACCCAGCTTGTTCTCGATGCGGCGCACGTCTACACCGCCTTCATTCTTATCGTAGATGAACATGGACAAGCCACGTCCGTCTTTGGTACCCTCTTCTGAACGTGCCAGTACGAGGTGGAGATTGGCGTCACCGTTAGTAATAAAACGCTTCACGCCGTTCAGGCGCCAGCAGTTGTTGGCCTCGTCATAGGTCGCTTTCAGCATTACGCTCTGCAAGTCGGAACCGGCATCCGGTTCTGTCAGGTCCATAGACATGGTCTCTCCGGCGCAGACACGCGGTATAAAACGGCTGTGCTGGTCTTCGTTACCGAATTCGTAGAGCGTTTCGATACAGTCTTGCAGTGACCAGATGTTACCGAAACCGGCATCGGCGGCGGCAACGATTTCCGCACACATGGTGTACGGAGTAATCGGGAAGTTCAAGCCACCGAAACGGCGCGGCATGGTCATACCGTTCAATCCGGCTTTTACCATGGCGTCGAGGTTCTGCTTGGTGCCGCTGGCATATTCCACACGGCCGTTGGCACAGTGGGGACCTTCTTCGTCCACGCCCTCGGCATTGGGAGCGATAATCTCTCCAGTAATCTCTCCGGTGATTTCAAGTACCTTGTCAAAAGAGTCCATAGCATCCGCATAGTCCTGCGGGGCATAGTCATACTTGTCTTTGTCTTGGTAACCGCGTTCTTTCAGTTCGCAGATACGTTCCATCATCGAGTTGTTCAGATGATACTTCAATTCGGGAACTTCGGTATAAAAATTTGCCATAATTTCTTGGTTATTTAGGTATTCTGAAGTATAGGGGTATGGTGAATTTCACTCGCTTGGCCTCTCCGTCCTGATAGCCGGGCGACCAGCGGTAGACGTCGGCAATGGCCTCGAAAGCGCGTATGGCTTCTTTGTCGATGTCATAGCGCACGGACTGGAGAATTTGGGGATGGGTCATCTTGCCTTCTTCGTCTACAACGAATCGTAGGATTACCCTTCCTTCTGCCTTTTGCTTCCAGGCGTCTTCCGGATATTTGGTAACATTGGCCACCAGTTTCATGAGGTTCTCTATTCCACCGGGGAAGGATGGAAACATGAAATACGGCTGATGTTCCATTTCAGTTCCGTGCTCGTCGAACATCTTTCCACCGGTACACTGATTCTCTGAATAGTGTTCCTCTCTACGGAGTTTCCCGTCGGGATAGTACTGCAGGAGTGTTCCGTCAAGTTTACCATCGCTGTAGCTCCGGGCCAGATGTATGGCACCGTCGGGATAATACACCATGGTCTGCCCCTCCAGGCGGTTGTCTCTATATACTTCTGTCAGGCTGTCCTTGCCATTTGCATAGAATGATGTATGCAGGCCTTCCCTTATCCTTTTGCGGGGATTGCTTTTGTATTCGGAGAAATGCCAGACATCCTTCTTTTGTCCTTCCAAAGCATACTCTTCCACCTTGATGCACTTCTTGTTTATCTTGGAAACAAGAGCATACTTGACTGCCTGGATGGAGTCGTCCGTCCATTGGTAATTCTTGTCCAACCAGAGCTTTTCTTGAGCGATAGCGGAAGATATACCTGAAAGAAGAACAAATATAAGAATCAGCCCTTTCATGATTACCTTTATTGTTATTTACTGTGTGATTTATAATATTTTATCATCTTCGGGATAACCTCTTCCACCGTACCGTTGATGACATAGTCGGCAATCGTATTGATGGGAGCGTTCTCGTCATTGTTGATGGAGATGATAATACCACTTTCCTGCATACCGGCAATGTGCTGGATTTGTCCGCTGATGCCGCAAGCAATATACAGTTTGGGGCGGACAGTGACACCGGTCTGGCCAATCTGGCGGTCATGGTCGGCATAACCGGCATCGACGGCAGCACGGCTGGCGCCTACCTCTGCATGGAGTTCTTTGGCAAGCTCGAACAACATGTCAAAACCTTCCTTGCTTCCCATGCCGTAGCCGCCAGCAATCACGATGGGAGCGCCTTTCAGGTTGTGTTTTGCCTTTTCTACGTGGCGGTCGATGACTTTTACCACATAATCCGTCTCGGGCACGTACTTGGCAACGTCGTGGTTGATGACTTCGCCCTTATAGTCAGCGTCCAGTATCTCTTTCTTCATCACACCTTAGAT
>ERZ810803.471-NODE-471-length-5469-cov-82.0549_pt1 | contig 5469 bp, 8 predicted proteins | sample MGYA00520204_ERZ810803 | MGnify/ENA primary metagenome ERZ810803 (study PRJEB31588, sample SAMN03399937) | human gut metagenome | study: EMG produced TPA metagenomics assembly of the PRJNA231909 data set (A prospective, longitudinal analysis of the... | reverse complement strand
ACACACGGTTTGCCAGTATATGCAGGTGGGCTTGCCTGCGGTTCTTCTCCGTTCCGCTGTGCTTCACAATGATGTACTGGTGGTTCATCAAACCCATGCGCTGCATGAAGTCATTACCGAGCTTCGCCCAGTCTGCATCAGTCATGCCTGCACTTTCTTCCACTGAAGGGCTGACCTCAAACCGAAGGCAGTTGTTCTTTACGTTCGGAAAATCAACAAAGTAAGGTTTCATCTCCTGCACCATATCTTCACCTGTACAGCCGAAAAGCTCATGGCGGTGTATCTCGGTGGCTGCTGCCTCCCCGTTTATCTCTTTGGCAAGGTCGTACTCCAGTGCTGCCGTGCCATGAGATATGCTCTTTCCTTTTGCTATCATCGTGAAAGTATCTTTTTAAGTTCTTTGATTAGTGCCTGGTTCTCCTCGAACACTTCCCTGTACTGGCGCCCACCGAAGTAGTTGTTCAGACGCTGGAGTGTTCCTTTCAGTCGGGCTATCTCCCGAAACAGTTCCCTTTCTTCTTCCGTGTACCTCTCTTTGGGTCGTCCGCCCAGTGCGAGTGTACGGCAGTACTCCGATGTGCTGATACCGCATCGGGCTGCCTGTTCCGCAAGTGCCGCCTTTTCAAGTGCGGTGCAGCGGAATGTTATCTTTTCCGTTCGATTTACTTCCATGTCGCAAAGGTAGTCTTAAAATCCTTTTGAGCAAAGCGAGAAAGGCAAGAATGTCCGACAAGGACACTTCTTGCTATATATACACATACCGCATGGGAATACACACAGCGCTAACACACTGCATAGCCACACATTTTTTTCTTTTTTCCCTGCCATTTCCACAACGGAACACGGAGAGCGGTCAAGGGTTCGAGCGGAAAAAACCGCACAGCGAAGCTGCTCAGGATTTTTTCAGATCCGAACTTGCGAAGCCCTTGACCGCTTCGGAGTGTGGAGTTACCTTTGCAGACCGAAAAGAGAAAAATCATTTGTCATCGTAATGCCCCTCCACCTCCACGACAATGACATATACCTCTTCATCGTGGATGCGGTATATAATTCTGTCATGTGCGGATATATGTCGTGAATACACAATATTTCCACCTCCGACAAGCGGTTCAGGGTGCCCGATGCCTGTACGTGGGTGTTCCATTATATCGCCCAGTACTCTTTTGAGTTTCTTGAAAAGGATGGGATTGGACTTCTTCCACTTCGCTATATCCTTTTCTGCTTTTGGGTCAAATTTAACAGCGTACATCAAAGTGAATCAAGATAAGAGTTCAACTCGTCCTTTGTATTGCAGGTAACACACAATCCATCCCTGCAAGCCTTTTCTGCCTCGTCTATGCGAGCCTGCATTTCGGGGGTAAGCATGAGGTCTTCCCTACCTACTTTGACAAGTGCGTAAATCTCGTTCTTTCTGCGAATAAGAACCTGTTCTCCGTTGTCCGCTCTGGAAAATGAAGCCGCAAGATTATTGCGGTATTCTCTAACTGATAATGCTTCCATAATCACAACTTTTAATTTATGACGCAAAGATAGTTCTTTTTCAGCATAATAGCAAATTTATGTACACATTTGTGTACACGCACAAAAAAAACTTTGAAAACCGTACAATCCCCCAACCCCCTTACAAGGGGGCTTTGTCTTTGTTTTCCCTTTTGTTTTTCGTCCGTTTTTTCCGAAAGTTGGGAAGCATCTTCAGCTTTATGAGCCTGTTTCTATCTTAACATCGACTATCTATGTCTATCCTCGCGCGCGCGCATTATGCGAGGAAAAAGTCCTCCAAGTACGACATAAAGAATACTTTAATACGACATAAAGAATAAAAATTAACACTTAAAAAACGACATAAAGAATAAAATATACGACCTTTATTTGTTGAGGTCGTACTTTATTCATATATTTGCTGCAAACCTATAAAACAGCACTATATGAAACCAACTACTTACATTGATTGGGACGGTCTGAAAGATATTCCGTTCTTCTACTGCGATACAAAGGAAGATGAAGAAAACAAGGACTTTGACATCTACTATCAAGGAAAACTGGTGCTGCATGACTACAACCATTGCGGACACTATCTCTACACAGCTGCTGTGCTGTTCAGCAGAATCAAAAACAAAACGGCAGACTGGGTGAACCTGCGCAACCTTTGGATTCTGCGTGATTGCGTACGTGAGAACTACAATCACGGAATAGGGGTGGACGACATTATCTTTGGAGAGAATTTTGATGGCGAGAACCTCGATACACTCACACCGCTTACAAAGAAACGCTTCGATTATTTGTGTAAGCGGATTAAGGAACTTGACCCATACGCAACAATCTAAAAGAATACCCATGAGTGAGAATCTACCCAACAAAGCAGTATTTCAGTCCTATATATGGACTTGCGCAAAGTACGATTTCAGCCCCTATGAAAAGCGTATTATTTACCGTCTTATAGAGTTTGCACAGCATTGGTTAGAAGGTGTAAAAATCAAAGACCACATGCACAAAATCGAGCCGACAGACTGCGGTGTAAATATCACTATGCCTGTGGCGGATATACTTCGAGATGAAACAGACAATAACTATGCCAAAGCAAAAGCTGCATTTACCTCGCTTTCAAAAAAAGGGGCGGAGTATGAAGATGATGAGATTTGGTTCTATACAGCCATAATAGAGCATCCCAAAATAAAGAAAGGCACAGGCGTTGCCACTTTCCATGTCTATGAACCTGTTTGGAGAGCTGCGCTTGATTTCACTAAGGGTTTCAAAAAATACGAACTTGTAACCGCTATGAAATTCAAGAGTGTTTATGCCATGCGATTTTATGAACTCATGTCAGGACAAACTACACCTTTGTTTGTGCCGTTAGAAGGTTCTGACGGGCTTCGGGAAAGATTCAATCTACAAGGTAAATATGAAAGGGTAAACGACTTTCGCAGGAAGGTTATTGATATCGCAAAAAAAGAGCTTGACAAGTTCTCTCCTTATTCGTTTGTGGCTAAGGAGGAAAAAGAAGGGAAGAAGGTTATTGGATGGACTCTGTTCCCTGTTTTCTTTGAAGATAGAGAAGACCCTGCACTACAGGAACAAGCGCGCATGGCTAAAGTTACAGCACGGCTCCAGTTAGAAACCAACATATATGACTACCTTAAATTCTCCTTTGACTTCAAGTCTGATGAAATCAACAAGAACAAGAAAACCCTTATTGAAGGACAAAACCGCATCCCCGATTTTATGGGCTTCTTGGGAGAATTGAAGAAAGGCGCACGACTGGCAGAAAACCCCAAAGGATATGTTATTGGAGCTATCAAAAGAAAACTCAAAGAAATTTAGTTAAAATTCTATTTCGGAGAACAACGAGACCAATTATTTTCTAATTTTATGGAAGATAACTTTAAATAGGAGTTTATGAAAAAGAATCTTTTATCAGTAGCTATTCTAATACTTGGAATAGCGGTCAGTTCTTGCACTGATAAGTTACAAGAAGCACCCAATATGCCTTTAAATCCAAATCTCAAATCAGAATCAGGATTTCAAGCATCTTTAAATCTTGAAAAATCTTTTATATCAACTCGCTCTTCTGAATCTACTCCAATTTATCCCGACTATTATGGAGGAGGATATATATCTGATAAAGATGAACTTGTCGTTTTAGTAAAAAAAGGGTTCGATAAAGAAAACGCCAAAATTGAATTTCAAAATCGCTCAAAATCATCAAACATATTGACTAAAGAATGTGATTACTCTTTTAAAGAACTGATGGAGCTGAATACAAAATTAAGCAATATATTTTGCTCTAATAATAACTTAGTAAACGACTTAGGTTGGTTTTCTGTTGGAGTACTTCCCATAGAGAATAGAATTTCCGTTTGTCTATTTGATTGCTCTGAAAACAACATCAAAAGATTTAAATCTGAAATATCAGATTCTCCAATGATTATATTTGAAGAAATAAGCAACATTAATTACGACACAGAAATACAAGAATCCACAGATAGTATTACTGCAAAAGAAAAAGCAACTTCAAAAACAAATGTCCATGCAGGTTCGCAAATTAATAGAATTGGGAAAGCAACAAACAATAAAGGAGAAATTATTGATGCCATATTAAATGGGTCTGTTGGATTCCGTGTCATGGTTGGTAACGACCATGGATTTATTACTGCTGCCCATAACGCACCAGAAACAGGCATGAAATTCAACTTTGGTTCTACCAAAAACAATTTAGGGAAAGTAACAAAAACTGCTATATCCCAAAAAGTAGATGCAGCTTTTGTTTCTGTTGATTATGAAAAATATTATCCGACTAATGTTACTCAATGGAGTAAAACGACATACCAAAGTAAATACTTAATCACTAATAATTTTCTAAATTCAATAGCCAATCAATCTATGATTGTAGAGGGGCAATCAACAAAGAAAGCTATAAAAATAAAAGTATACAAACTACATAACACACAAACTTCTAAAGGATTTTCCTCCACAGGAAAACCAAAACTTTTTCCTGTTTCAGAGGTTGTGTATGCTAATTTTACAGTTCCATCAGACACTACAAAAACAGGAGATAGCGGAGGTATTGTCTATACACAAACTGGTGCTTATTTAGGAGGTATTCATATAGGAAAAGCTACTGTAACAGGAACACAAACAAGAATAGAAATGTTTTCAAGTGCGGAACATGCTTTAAAAGCCTTAGGAGCAAGTTTATCTTGGGTAAAATAACAACAAAAATAGGCTGGAATTTAAATTCCAGCCTATTTTTGTTCCTGCATTAATTGCTGATAATATTCATAATACCTCTTGTAGTTGTCCCTGTCCTTGGCAGCATCCACCCACAGATAACACATCAGACAGGCAAACAATAGGGAGAAAACAGCACAAAGGATTGAGTACATTGAAACTTTCTTGTCCACATAACTGCCGTTTTTCATCCTGTTTCCCTGCCGTTCAAAGTCCGCCAATACGCTTTTTAGGCGATTTTCAGCACTTTCAAGGCTTCCTCTGTCTATCTCTACTTTTTTGGCTGTTGCGTCCTCTATGCGTTTCGTATAGGTTTCTACGCGCTTTAACTCTTGAAACACCAGTTCTACCGCAAGCTGCGGATTTACTTTGGGTGTGGTGTCCTTTCTCTTTCGGGGGCTGTACTGTCCCTGCTTATAGGTGTAATCCTCCGTTTTTGGGTTTGAGGGTATTTCCATAATTCCTGCTGATTGAGTTATACTTCAATTTTTTCTGCGTCTTCTCGATATGGGCAAGCGTATAGCCTTTCCCTATCTCGCTTGCCTTGTATTCCGTTCCACTCCGGCTTGTTACATAGTAGCCGTTAAGTTTGCCGGTACTCGCACGGGCTTCCCTTACCCTGAAGCCCAGTTTTTCGAGTTCCCGGCTGAATCCGACAAGGTCAAATTCCTGCATTCGTGTAAGAACAGCGTCCATAGCCTGTTTTATCTCTTCCCTGTTGGCTTTGCCTATGTCCTTTGACTG
>ERZ810803.431-NODE-431-length-5832-cov-6.33097_pt1 | contig 5832 bp, 6 predicted proteins | sample MGYA00520204_ERZ810803 | MGnify/ENA primary metagenome ERZ810803 (study PRJEB31588, sample SAMN03399937) | human gut metagenome | study: EMG produced TPA metagenomics assembly of the PRJNA231909 data set (A prospective, longitudinal analysis of the... | reverse complement strand
TCTTCCGATCTTGTAGGTGGAATTATTATATTTGTTGGAATTGGTGTTTTTATTGTTTTCTATTTGATGCATTAAATGGAAAAGGAGTGGTAACGTGTATTCAGAAACAAAAATCCGTGTACGTTATTTTAAGAGCGAAAAAAAGGAAAAGTCTTATTATGGAAAAGTTTCAGAAACAATCCGAGTGGGAGAAGAGCAGGGAAAGCCAGTGTATGCTTATGAAACATGGGATGCATGGTTTTGGGGTGACGCAAAAGAAAAATTCAGCCAACTTAAAAATAAGCAGAGCATCATTTTGACAAAATGGGCTTGCAGGGTTACTTATGACAAGGAGAAAAAAAGACAGTATCCGTATATGGTGATTCTGGATTTTGAAATTTTATAAGGATAATGGAAAGTATGATTAAAAAAATAATAGATGTAAGTATGATGGGAGAAGTGCTAACTAATGGTGGATGGTTAGTATGTTTACTACTTGTAATATTCCAGACTTTTATGTTGTATTGGTATGATGAAGATAAGAGTTTAGTGAAATGTTTTATTTATGCAGTTGGAACAAATGTAGTTGCTATTATACTTCTAACAATGTTTAGCTTTTTGGTATTTAATTTCTGTTAAATTATTGAAAATGCATTGACAAAATAGGTACAATATGGTATTATATAAACATAAGGAGTGAGTAACAAATGAGTCAATACGGAGAACTGATTGAGAGAATTAAAGAGATATCTATTTCAGATTATGCACAGTCTTGTGGGTATACATTAGTTTCAATGGGAACGTATTTCTCACTGAAAGAACATGACAGTGTGAGAATCAGTAAAAGAAAAAATATGTTTTGGAGAAACAGCAATGGAGCATCTGGAAGTATTATTGATTTTGTGATGGAATTCGAATCTTGCAGTTTTGACGAAGCAGTGGAAAAATTGGCTGAAAGATATGGAATGGATGCAGGAGAATATACAAAAGAAGTAAAAAGGACAATTAAAAAGCCAGAAAATCTTCCGAAGTGGAAAGAGTACGAACCCAATCAGATTAAATATCCGATAGCAGGGCGTGACAATACTTCTGTATTCGATTATCTTACTCAAAAAAGATGTATTGATGCGGAAGTTGTAAACTACTTCTTGGATAAAAAACTTGTGTATCAAGACAAATATGGAAATTGTGTCTTTGCTACGAAAGATTATGCTTGTTGTAAAAAGTACACAGGAAATAAATTTTCGTGGGATGTGAAAGGGTGCAACTACAATGAATGTTTCTTTATTGAAGAAAAAAACAGTGACAAATTGATTGTAGCAGAAGCCATCATTGATATTATGGCAATTATGACATTCTTTCATAACAGTGGGATTGATTTCCGTGAATATAATTACCTTGCATTGAATGGAACGGGAAAATACAAAAGTGTGTTTTATCATCTGGAAAAAAGAACAGCCATCAAAGAAGTGGTGACAGCTTTTGATTTTGACGATGCAGGACGGAAAGCTGCAAAAAAGGTGGAAGATGGAATAAAAGAAGAATATTCAGACAGAAAAGTGAAATCCGTATTTCCGCCAAGCGGAAAAGACTGGGATGAATACTTGCAGAAAATGAAAGGAGTGTTCGCATAGTCCTCACAGGGAGGAAGTCGAATTATTGAATTTGAATAAGGGGTGAGAAAAAATGAAAGAAGAACAACTGGAAAAAGTTAGAGAAATAGCACTTTTATATTTGCATACACCAATTGAAAAAACAAGGTCAGAGTTAGTGGTGAGTCATCCGTTCACAAGCAGTAATATTGTAGCATCCAAAGATATGAGATTCTTGGATTTATATGTTCCGTCTGAACGTCAGATATGGGAAGAGCAAATGGAAGAGTGGATAAAGAAAAGTTCCTTGGAACAAATTTATGCGTTTTTAGATAAAAGATATTTCTTTTCGTTCCTTAATCATACAGAAGAATATCTAAATGCAAAGATGATGGCTAAAGTTCTTGCGTGTAGGTGGCAACAGTTGGAATATATCAGCAATAATGAAGTTGCCAGTACGCATAAAATCTTAAAATGGTTTCATTTTGCAGATAAAAAAGAGCTGATGGATGAAGAAGAATATCAGAAATTCTTGAATCTACCAGAGAAAATTACCATTTATCGAGGGGTATCTGGATATAACAAAAGGTACAAAAAAGCAGTTTCATGGACTTTAAATAAAGAACAAGCAGAGTGGTTCGCGGGAAGGTGGGGAAATGATGAACAAGAAGTATGGGAAGTAACTGTTCCGAAAAAATGTATTTTATGCTATTTTGCAACCGAGGATGAAGTGATTGTGGATTTGACAAAAATTCCATACAGTCAGTATGGGATTTGCAAAAAACAGAAATGAAAAGAAAGGATGACTATAATATAGTCAAATGGTGTAAGAAATGAAAAAAGCTGAATACTATGCAAAAAAATACTATATTGCTCTTTTTGATGATGATGCAGAGGAAATGTCTTCTGCATTGGATGAACTCAAAAAAATTTGTGCAATGGATAAAAACAAAGAAAAAGAGGTATCTTTTGAAATTGAAAAATTAAATTCTGAATTCAGTCAATTAGAAAATGAAGAGAATGCAGAAGAAAAGGCAAAGAATTTAATTGAAAAATACAGAACGGAAATTGAAAAAGAGAGTTTAATTGAAGACGAAATTGCAGATAAGGAAGCAGAGACAAAACTTTGATTAAGCGGTAAATAATAAATCGACAAAAGATTACAAATATGGTATATTTATAGATATATGAAAACCTTTACAAGGTAGGGAAATGTGAAATACTTTTGGCACATGAGTGTTAAAAGTAGAAAATATAAAATTCAATTCATTCAAAAAGGAGAAAAAATTATGAAAAAGAAGACTATTTTAGCTTTAATCGCAACTTTGGCAATCACACAGGCAGGAATCGGATTTACAGGGAATATGGGGAAAGTCCATGCAATGAATCCGAATCAGTACACAGATGTTGTAAGCACCAATGTAAACTATTCTTACATCGAAAAGATGGTAGATGAGAGAATCATGGATGCAGAAACAGAGAATGAGTTTGGTGCTGAAAAAGCTATGACAAGACAGGGGCTTCTGACAGCATTGTACCGTATGGAAAAAAATCCATTGGTACTGGATGGAGAAAATACATTTGCAGATGTAGATTACAAGGCTGACAATGAACTTGGACGTGCGTTGAAATGGGCGGAAAACTCCAACCTGTTTGCAGGATTGAATGAAGGCTTCTTTACAGAAAATAAGTTTGAAGCAGATAAAAGCCTGTCCAAACAGGAAGCAGTGCAGATTGTTTACAATTACGCAAGTAAAAAAGGAATTGTAGACACAAATATGAGCAACATCACTCTGAATACAGAAGTGAAAGATGCAGATACAGTCGCACAGTGGGCGAAATCATCTATGAAATGGGCTTTGGTGAATCAGTTTGTGGATGTAGATAAGGAACAGAAAATTAATCCAGAAAAAGAAATCACAAAAGAAGAAACTGCGAAAATTTTAGCAATGTATCTGGATATGGAAGAGCGTATCGAAAATGAAAGGAATCTGCTTGCAACAACTCCACAGAATACACCAGTCTCTAATACAGAAAATAACAGCACAACAAATGACAATACAACACAGGGAAGTGGACAGACTGGAACAGAAACACCAGAGATTCCGCTGACACCGATTGAACCATCCACACCTGTAGAGCCGGAGAATCCATCCATTCCGTTGATTCCGTTAGAGCCATCTACACCTGTAGAAAAACCAAGCATTCCGTTGATTCCATTAGAGCCATCCATTCCGGTAGAACCAGAGAATCCAGATAAACCACATGAACATCACTGGGTAGACAATATCGTGAAAATCGAACATCCAGAAGAAGGTCACTATGAAAAAGTTCTGGTGAAAGATGCATGGGATGAAGTGATTCAGCATGAGGAAGAAGGTCACTATGAAAAAGTTCTGGTGAAAGATGCATGGGATGAAGTGGTTCAGCATGAGGAAGAAGGTCACTGGGAAAAAGTTCTGGTGAAAGATGCATGGGATGAAGAAGTGCCGATTTATGAGGAACAAATTAGACATATCTGTAATAACTGTGGCGAAGATATTACCGGAAGTGAAAATGACCATATGTTTGAACACCTTTCTAATGGAGAATTAGCAGGTTGGCATGAGGAAGTCAAAAATGTACAGGTTGGAACAGAAACAGTTCACCATGAAGCTGTTTACGAAGATAAATGGATTGTAGATAAAGAAGCATGGACAGAGACAATCCACCACGAAGCTGTTTACGAAGACAAATGGATTGTAGATAAAGAAGCATGGACAGAGACAATCCACCACGAAGCTGTTTACGAAAATAAATGGATTGTAGATAAAGAAGCATGGACAGAAGAAGTGGTACAGGGGCAGATTTGTCCAGATTGCGGAGCGACCAGAAAATAAGATTTTTGAAGAAGAATGAAGAAGAAATAAGTGTGGGAAATCCAATCCCGCACTTATTTTTTTGCATTTTTTCAAAATGTATATCATTACTACATAGAATGGTTGATTTTCCCGCTATATATGCTATGATATGTTCGGTTTGGTCTGCTTTGCTTTGAAATAGGGGAAGTGAGGTGGAAGTAAAAAGGAAAGAAGAAACTTTGTGACAGCAATAAGCAATTAGGAGGTAAAAAAGTGGGAAAAGTAAAACGTTTTATTGCACGATTACTTGTTGTGGTATTATTAATGCTATCTTTTTCAAGTATCGTGGTATTAGCAAAAGATGAAACATCAACAGAAACAGAAAATAAGGCATTAACAGAAGATGAAATATCAACAGAAGATTCAGAAACCGTAACACCATTTATAGCAGGAAAGCCGGGGGATAAAGTATGGACGAAAAATATGTCTGGTACAAATGGATATACTCTTGCAACTTTAGAATTGGTGACTTATGGAAGCCAATATCCAGATGGATATAAAATTATTGAGAGTTGGAGAGAGGGCGTTCTTGGGGCAAATGGAGAAGAAATCTTCTGCATGAATCCAATGGCAGCATTTTCCGAAGTCAATATAAAGAATGTTTATAATGCAACGGACTTCTTCACACAGAAAGAAATCACATCTATGGGATTGGTCTGTAAATATGTAGATTCCATCAAAAATCAATATCTTGGTGGAGATAAAACAAAAGCCTATATGTTTAAACAGATTATGATGTGGAACATACTGGATGAAACAAGAAATTATTATCCGCAGTATGATAACATCCGCTTTGAATCCAACGGATTGTTAGGCGGTAGTTTTCTTTCATGGGCAATTCCTGCAACCAAAGATTATGTAAAAAACAATCTTTCCAAATACAAAGGATATGGATATGTACATTATGATAATGCAACACAGGAAACAGCACAATTTTGGTTAGAAGAAGCAACTGGAAATGTAAAGTTAAAAAAAACATCGGGAAATACAAATCTCACAAATGGCAATGCTAATTATAGTCTTTCTGGTGCGGTATATGGAGTCTACAATGATTCTGGATGTACTAAAAAGGTTGGAGAATTGACTACAGATGCTAATGGGAATACTAATACCTTGAATTTAGAGGTAGGAACATATTATGTCAAAGAAATCAAAGCATCAAAAGGATATGAATTAGAGAAAACCATACATACTGTAACTATAAAAGCAGGGGAGACAGCTACAGTCAATTCCAACGAACCGCCTAAAAGCGGAAAAATAAATCTGGTAAAAACGTCTGCAAAACCAGATGTGACAGATGGAAATAACAACTATAGCCTTGCAGGAGCAGAGTATAGTGTATACCGCAATTCTGCCTGTAC
>ERZ810803.417-NODE-417-length-6052-cov-63.1297_pt1 | contig 6052 bp, 7 predicted proteins | sample MGYA00520204_ERZ810803 | MGnify/ENA primary metagenome ERZ810803 (study PRJEB31588, sample SAMN03399937) | human gut metagenome | study: EMG produced TPA metagenomics assembly of the PRJNA231909 data set (A prospective, longitudinal analysis of the... | reverse complement strand
AAAATTGAAGTATAACTCAATCAGCAGGAATTATGGAAACACCCTCAAACCCAAAGACGGAGGATTACACCTATAAGCAGGGACAGTACAGCCCCCGAAAGAGAAAGGACACAACGCCCAAAGTAAATCCGCAGCTTGCAGTAGAACTTGTGTTTCAAGAATTGAAGCGTGTAGAAGCTTATACAAGGCGCATAGAGAACGCAACAGCCAAAAAGGTAGAAATAGACAGGGGAAGCCTTGAAAATACTGAAAATCGCCTAAAAAACGTATTGGCGGACTTTGAACGGCAGGGAAACAGAATGAAAAACGGCAGCTATGTGGACAAGAAAGTTTCAATGTACTCAATCCTTTGTGCTGTTTTTTCCCTATTGTTCGCCTGTCTGATGTGTTATCTGTGGGTGGATGCAGCCAAGGACAGGGACAGATACAAGCCTTTTTATGAATACTACCAACAAAATGAAAAATAAAGGTTTGATTATATACGGAAAAAGACAAAAAAGGAGTTCCAATTTGGAACTCCTTTTTTGTCTTTTTAATACATGGTTAGATTAAAAGCATCGTTTATTTGACCAGCTGGAACTATAATGGTGTTTTCTGTTCCATTCTCTGGTAATGCACCTTGATGTATTCCAACGACTTTGCCTTCATCAGTATAGCAAATACCTCCACTATCGCCATTTACCGAGCGATACCCAGCTTTTATGAAATTATACATGTTTGAGTTTGGTAAGTGGTAATCTGTTGCTATAACACTACCACTACTTTCACTGTGAAAACCTTTTAGTTTAATGGGACTATATTGGGTAACATTTGCAATCTCTGCTTTTAGAGTTACACTGCCACTAAAAAGTTTGACAACATTACTTAATGAATATCCTGTATTTACAGTGCAAATAGCGGCATCTACTTTTGAACCAGAAATCTCCTTCCATTGGACTTTTGTGCATTTGCCCATAATATTTCTGTTTCTGTCTCTTAAATTTGTATCGACGGCTTTCATTACGTGACCAGAGACAACAATGACAGGAGTTGTTCCACTTTTAGCACGATATCCAACAGAACCAGCAGAATAATTACTGCCTACAACAGCCCCTGCCATTCCCATTCCTGGATTTATATCAGATTGATATACTATTTCTGATGATAATATAAAATCAATATCTTGGAATCCGTCTAATAATTCAATGAATTTTTTCTTATTATTTTCTGAAATATCCCCAGTATTGATAATGAGTTTGTTTTCTTTTTGATTTGTACAAATTCCATAATATTTCATTTCATTATTAGGGTCGGCTTTTTTCCACTTATCTTCCAGTGAATAGATAAGACTTGTTAGGAAATTGTAAGAATGTTTGCATGGCTTCATATTGAAGCCATTACCTCCACATCTAAGAATTAAATCTTCTTCATGTAATGACGAGTCATTTCCTGTTACCAATATTACAAGATTTTTGCTTTCATCTAAGTAACAGCCTCCATAGTAATCAGGATAAATACTCTGTCCGTTTGGATTGGAACGTACTTCCATATTAAAGCTTTTCATCAAATTGCTAAGTAATGTTTCGGCATTTAATGAAATTCGGTTTTCTGCTTCAGAAGAATTATCAATGTCTTTTGAGCAAGAATAAAATGTGAGTATCCCACAAATTAGGAGTAATAGAGAACAATATTTTTTCATAAGCAAAAAATTTAAATGTTATCTGCTATAAATTTAGAGAATAATATGTTACGTTATTCACAGAAAATGGATTTTAACTCAAATTTCTTTGAGTTTCCTCTTTATAGCCCCAATAACATACCCTTTGGGGTTTTCTGCCAGTCGTGCGCCTTTCTTTAATTCTCCCAAAAATCCCATAAAATCGGGGATGCGGTTTTGTCCTTCAATAAGGGTTTTCTTGTTCTTGTTGATTTCATCAGACTTGAAGTCAAAGGAAAATTTGAGGTAGTCATATATGTTGTTTTCCAGATGGAACCGTGCTGTAACTTTAGCCATGCGCGCTTGTTCCTGTAGCGCAGGGTCTTCTCTGTTTTCATAAAATACAGGGAAGAAAGTCCAGCCAATAATTTTTTTTCCAGCTTTTTCCTCCTTAGCTACGAACGAATAAGGAGAAGATTCGTCGAGTTCTTTTTTGGCTACATCGATAACCTTTCTGCGAAAGTCGTTTACTTTTTCATACTTTCCTTGCAAATAGAATCGTTCACGAAGCCCGTCAGGTCCTTCTAATGGAACAAATAAGGGCTTTGTTTGTCCAGACATTAGTTCATAGAACCGCATAGCATAAGCACTTTTAAATTTCATAGCGGTAATAAGTTCATACTTCTTAAACCCTTTGGTAAAATCAAGCAAGCACCTCCAAATATTATCGAAAACATAGAACTTTACAGAACCGCTATTCTTCTTTATTTCAGGTGCAGTTATGATAGGAGTGTATGACCAAACTTCATCATCTTCGTACTCTATATGCTTTTCAGATAGGCTTCTGAATGCAGCTTTGGCAATAGTGTGGTGCTTGTCTTGTTTGTCTTTCAATATGTCCGATACAGGCATGGTTATTTCTCTGCCGAAATTTGTTGGAGCAATTTTTCGGAGGTTATCTTTTAATTTTATCCCTTCAATTTCTTTTTGAGCAAGCTCAATTAGTCTATACATTATGCGCTTTTCATATGGCGAAAAATCATATTTAGCAGTAGTTAGAACATAAGATTGAAAGACTTGCTTATTGTTTATTATAGTTCTTGCCATAGATGCTGCCTTTTTTTAAATTGTTGCGTATGGGTCAAGTTCCTTAATCCGCTTACACAAATAATCAAATCGTTTCTTTGTAAGCGGTGTGAGTGTATCGAGGTTCTCGCCATCAAAATTCTCTCCAAAGATAATATCGTCCACCCCTATGCCGTGATTGTAGTTCTCACGCACACAATCACGCAGAATCCAAAGATTGCGCAGGTTTACCCAGTCTGCCGTTTTGTTCTTGATTCTGCTGAACAGCACAGCAGCTGTGTAGAGGTAGTGTCCGCAATGGTTGTAGTCATGCAGCACCAGTTTCCCTTGATAGTATATGTCGAAATCCTTGTTTTCTTCATCTTCCTTTGTATCGCAGTAGAAGAACGGAATATCTTTCAAACCGTCCCAATTAATGTAAGTAGTTGGTTTCATAAGTGCTGATTTAAAAGTTTAAGGCAAAGGTAATCATTAAAAACGACTAATACAATAGATAGACGCATAAAGTATCAAAAATGTCGTTTTTACCCCTTCAAAAAAGTATCAAAAATGTCGTATTAAAGTATCAAAAATGTCGTACTTGGAGGGTATTTTTCTCGCATAATGCGCGCGCGCGAGGATAGGACATAGATAGTCGATGTTAAGATAGAAACAAGCTCATAAGGTTGAGATTGCTTCCCAACTTTCGGAAAAAACGGACGAAAAACAATAGGGAAAACAAAGACAAAGCCCCCTCGTAAGGGGGTTGGGGGATTTTGCGGTTATTGAGAGTTTTTTTGCTCGTGTACACATATGGGTACACAAATAAGTACACGAATAATTTGTCAGTTAAATCTTTTGTGTTATATTTGCAGTGTAAATCAAATACATAGACATTATGCAGATAGTTACAACACGTGAATTTAGAGCCAATCAGAAGAAGTATTTTGAGTTGGCAGAAACGGAAACTGTTTTTGTTACTCGCAAGAATAGAAAACCAATCGTCATTAATGTGGCGGAAGATGATTACATACCCAAACGGGACTTAGTTGGGGAACTCAAAGGGGCTTTACAGCAGGTAAAAGACCATATGGAAGGGAAAATAAAACTCAAATCCTTAGATGAACTAATAGATGAGCTTTGAAATAATAACATCAGACTATTTTGATGCAGAAGCCAAAGTCCTGGCAAAAAGATACAAAAGTTTCAAAAAGGATTTGATAGAGTTTCGTAAGGAGCTGGAAAAGGAACCGTTACAAGGGACTGAAATAGCTCCTAATATCCGTAAAATCAGAATGGCTATTACCAGCAAAGGACGCGGTAAGTCTGGCGGTGCTCGTCTTATCACATACAACGCTCTTGTGACAGAACAAGAGGGGACAGTTTATTTGTTGCTTATTTACGATAAGGCAGATGCTTCGAGTGTAAAAATGAATGTAGTGAAGCAAATTGTGAAGGAACTTATCTGAAATCTTCCTTTTTCGGGAAGAGATACAGGCTTTTTTAGAGGCGATTTGCGGAATTTTATCAAAGAATTAGAGAAATACATGCAGGGACGGTATTAAGCTTAGAAGTCCGCAAAATGCGTCCTGCTGTCATCTTTCAAGGGGACTTGCACGTTGGAAAATGAAGGAAATGTTTATCATGTCGATGTTTATGACAAGTCGGAATCTTCTATGGTAAGTATGTCTGTTCTTAAGAAGATGATTGCAGATTTGGGCGACCTTTAAATTATTAGATAATAAATCATCCAATAAGCAAAATTATTTGATTAGCTTATTGGATGATTTTAGGAAAATGTCGTGTTACTTTTCCCATATATTTGTTACCCCTAAATCTTTCATAGCTAGTTCGGCACTAGAGAAAATTTCAATATTTCCCGTTTCCGAATTTCGTCCAATTAGAGTTCCTGCTACATAACCGTTTGTCGTGTAAACAATTCCTCCGCTATCTCCGTGTTTAGGTCCATCACCTGTAATTGTTGCAAATACTACTCTCGAAGGAGAAAAAGTAACTTGCCCAGCAGCACTCCAATCATTAATATCAATTTCATTGTCTACAGAAGAAACCTTTGCTGATATGGCTTTGGTTGATACGCATCCTTCTGTAAGTACATTATACCCTTCTAAGTAACTATTGGCTATGCATTTGTCAAATAGTGCTTTTTTGTTGATATGTGTGGTGTTTGTTGGATAGAAGTTGCTGTAGTCTACTTCAACAAAAGCTGCGTCTGATGTTCCATTCAAAGAAACACTGGTAACTGTGCCTAAGTGGTTATCTGTCTCTCCAATTTTTATCTTTAAATCTGTTTTTGGCAAACAGTGGGCAGCTGTTACGAAACCATGCTTTGTGCCTTTCATAGCGCGAAATCCAACAGAGCCCAAGAATCGAACAATCGTTGGGTCATATTTTCCTTTTTTCCCTTTGATGGAGTATTTTGAACCCAAGAACAGGTTTGTTTGTGCATCTATAGGCGTAATATTGCGGTTATCTATGTAGCTTGGTGATAACCTAATTGGCTCCATTTCTTTAAATTGAATCATTGGAGAATCAGATATTGTGTTTTTGAATTTCTCAATATAAAAGTTTGAGCAATTTGATAATCTGACTTCGACTCTGTTGTCTTTTAGAACTATTCCAGTAGAAACCCAACCAAGGTCTTTTTTTAGGTTTTTATCTTTGAATTTTTCACTTAACTCATCTTTAAGTGCCCTTAGTTCGTCTAAAGAGTATTTGCATTCCTGTATGTTGAATGTTGTCGTTTTTGCTCTTTGATAAAGGTCTTTGATGTTTTTTTCTGATTTATTAGTCACTAATACTGTTAAAACGCCATTTTCATTGATATATGCTCCACTATAATATGTGGGAAAAATCGCATCTTCGTTTATCGTCCGGACATAGCTTACGAAAGTGCTGCTTAGTTCATTGAAGACTTCTAGGGATTTGTTTTCGTCTATATTCTCTTTGGGAGAAATAGAGCTTTCATTGAAGTTCTCATTGTCAATACTGTCAGAGCATGAAATTATCAATGCTCCAATGAATAAGTTTAGTAGTAATTTTTTCATATCTATTAAATTTAGAATTGGTTTCTATAAAGATACATTAGAATATCATTCATTGTATTAATTATAACCTTGTTTAACATGCCTGTTTGACTGATTCAATTGTTAATCTGCTACTTTGGGAATAATAGATAATGCCTGCAAGTGATTTTTCTCTTTTCGGTCTGCAAAGGAAACTTCACACTCCGAAGCCGTCAAGGGCTTCGCAAGTTCGGATCTGAAAAAATCCTGAGTAGCTTCGCTGTGCGGTTTTTTCCGCTCGAACCCTTGACCGCTCTCCGTGTTCCGT
>ERZ810803.289-NODE-289-length-9175-cov-3.9023_pt1 | contig 9175 bp, 7 predicted proteins | sample MGYA00520204_ERZ810803 | MGnify/ENA primary metagenome ERZ810803 (study PRJEB31588, sample SAMN03399937) | human gut metagenome | study: EMG produced TPA metagenomics assembly of the PRJNA231909 data set (A prospective, longitudinal analysis of the... | reverse complement strand
CAGGCGTCGTTTTGCTTCGGGAGTAAGGGAGGACAAAGGCGGTGCCAGCAGGTAACAGAAAGCTTTTTTATTGCTCCGCCCCACACGTCCGCGCATCTGGTGCAAGTCACTGAGGCCGAAGTTCTGCGCCTGGTTGATGATAATGGTATTGGCATTGGGTATGTCGATGCCACTTTCGATGATGGTAGTGGCAAGCAGCACATCGTAATCGTAATTGACGAAATCAAAGATTATCTTCTCCAGTTCGGCAGGCTCCATCTGTCCGTGTCCGATACAGACACGGCAGTCGGGAATGTGCCGCTCTATCATGGCCTTCAACTCAAACAGATTGGAAATACGGTTATTCACGAAGAATACCTGCCCGTTACGGCTCATCTCAAAATTGACGGCGTCGGCAATGATTTCCTCGTTGAAGGTGTGCACTTCCGTCTGGATGGGATAGCGGTTAGGCGGCGGTGTCTGGATGACGCTCAAGTCGCGCGCACCCATCAGCGAAAACTGCAAGGTACGGGGAATGGGTGTAGCCGTCATGGTCAGCGTATCCACATTCACCTTCAATTGGCGGAGTTTCTCCTTGACGGAGACGCCGAACTTCTGCTCCTCATCAATAATCAACAAACCAAGGTCTTTGAACTTAACGTCTTTTCCCAGGATACGGTGGGTACCGATAAGAATATTCACTTCCCCTTCGGCAAGCCCTTTCACTACAGCCTTTGCCTGAGCAGCGGTGCGGGCACGACTCAGATACTCCACCCGGCAAGGCAAGCCTTTCAAGCGCTCCTTGAAGGTCTGGAAATGCTGATAGGCAAGTACGGTAGTGGGCACCAGTACAGCCACCTGCTTATTGTCCGCCACAGCCTTGAAAGCGGCACGAACAGCCACCTCCGTCTTGCCGAAGCCCACGTCACCGCACACCAGGCGGTCCATCGGACGGGCACTCTCCATGTCGGCCTTCACGTCGGAAGTAGCCTTGCTTTGGTCGGGGGTATCCTCATAGATGAAGGAGGCTTCCAACTCCCGTTGCAGGAAGCTGTCGGGACTGTATTGAAACCCCTTCTCCTCGCGGCGTTGCGAGTAGAGTTTTATCAAGTCGCGGGCAATATCCTTTATCTTCGTCTTGGTGCGGTCTTTCAGCTTCTCCCAGGCTCCGGTGCCGAGCTTGTTGAGGCGGGGCGCTTCACCCTCCTTTCCCTTGTACTTGGAAACCTTGTGCAGAGAGTGGATGGAGACAAACACCACATCTTCGTTCTGATAGACAATCTTCATCACCTCCTGCGTGGTGTCACCGTTGGGGATACGTACCAGTCCGGCAAAACGCCCCACACCGTGGTCGGTATGCACCACATAGTCGCCGGGGGTGAATTGGTTCAGCTCCTTCAGGCTCAAGGCCACCTTGCCGCTGCGTGCCTTGTCGCTCTTCAAGTTATACTTGTGAAAGCGGTCGAACAGCTGATGGTCGGTAAAGACGCAGATACGCAAAGTGTCGTCGGCAAAGCCTTCGTGCAGTGTCCGTTCCACGGCGGTAAAGGATATGTTGTCTCCACGGTCCTCAAAGATGGCACGGATGCGGTCGGTCTGTTTCAGGCTGTCGCTGCATATGTAGATGGTGTAGTGACGGGAGAGGTATTCGCGGAAACTCTCCGCCACCATGTCGAAGTTTTTATGGAAGATAGGCTGTACCGTAGTATGGAACGAGACGGTAGCATCCGGCGTTCCGGTGGGCTTGTTGCCGAACTCCATCCGGCGGAAATCGAGGGCGCGCAGGGTGAACTCGCCACCATCAATCAGCTTGCCTTCCAGCGTGATGGCTCCATTCTCCTCCGACTCACGGGCGGCGATGGCCTGTGGGGTGAGCGATTCGTCGTGCACGGTCTGGATGCGTTCGCGTAGCCAGAGAAAGTCGCGCATGGCAAGCAAGCTGTCCGACGGAAGGAAATCGAGGAACGACACCATGCCGCCGCTTCCCTTTTTTTCCAGGCTATGGCTCAAGTCGGGAACTATCACGATGCTTTCTTTCTTCTCCTTCGAGAGCTGTGTTTCCACCTCGAAGGTACGGACGCTTTCCACCTCATCGCCGAAAAAGTCTATACGGAAGGGATATTCGGAAGAGAAGGAAAAGACGTCGATAATACTGCCACGAACGGCATACTGCCCCGGCTCGTAGACGTAGTCCACATATTCGAAACCGTAGCTGCGCAATACGTCCGTCACGAAGTTCATATCCACCCTCTCGCCTGCATGCAGTTTCAGTGTATTGTCTCCAAGTTCCTTACGTGAGACAACCTTTTCGGCCAGCGCATCCGGATAGGTCACCACGCAAAGCCCCTCTTCTCCTTTTTGCAGGCGACTCAGCACTTCTGTACGGAGTATTTCGTTTGCCGCATCCTTCTGCCCGTACTTGATGGCGCGGCGGAACGAAGAAGGAAAAAACAATACCTGCTCTGTCCCCAATATCTGCGTCAAATCATGATAGAAATAACCGGCTTCCTCCATATCGCCCAGAATGAAAACGAGCGGACAAGTAGCCCGCTGAACCAATACAGACGAAAACAAAGAAGCGGCAGAGGCATATAAACCTCCGCAATATAGGTGACGGACAGAGTTATCTTTCAGAAGCCTGCACACCCCCTCTACATTGGGATGGGAAGCATAAGATTGTTGCAGTTCAGTTATATTCATTGCTTTGCGCTTTTTCCCCCGGTATTACCTCTCATAAGGTATCCTACCGAAATAAATTCGGTGCAAAAATACACAAATAATCTTTAGCTTTGACCTGTCGGCAACTATGTTCTCTGAAATAATCTTTCTGCTGTCAGCCTGCACATCCTTCACCTTTTTTCTGTATCGCCCTATTTATCGGGGAAGGCAATGAAACTTCTTTTCCTCCAATTATGAATAACACAGCCTGCACAATCCCTATTCAGGAGTTATGTTACACAAAGTTTATCCCCAGCCTGCGGACATGTATCCCAGGGTTTGGTCTGTCTATCCCAAGGCTTGGGATAGACAGACCAAGACTGAAGAGCACTTTTTCTCCCTATATCTACCCACTTTATCCTTTATACTTCGAAAGTTTTTCTTTAATAGTTTGAATGTTTTCTGTTAATGATTGAAACGGGAATAGCTAAAGATTGAGGCTAAAGTTCAAAGTCAAGCATACGGTTCTTTGATTTAACCTGCATTCCTCATAGTCAGGAGTTAGAAGGAACTACATAAATGAAAGAGTCGTGGCGCCAGAACTTTGCAAAATCAAGATTTGTGTGAAAATGCTGCCAGATAAAAAAGAAATGTATTACATTTGTTCCCAGTTATAACCCCCATTACCTATAAGTATGCAAACATCAGACAGCATTGTCATCATCCCCACCTACAATGAACGGGAGAATATAGAAAATATCATCCGTGCCGTTTTTGCTCTGAAACATGGTTTTCACATCCTTGTCATTGAAGACGGTTCGCCCGACGGAACAGCTGCCATTGTAAAGACCTTGCAGCAGGAGTTTCCCGAACGCCTCTTCATGGTGGAGCGCAAAGGAAAGTTAGGACTGGGTACAGCCTACATAGCCGGCTTTAAGTGGGCATTGCAACGAGGTTATGAGTATGTATTCGAAATGGATGCCGACTTCAGCCACAATCCCCAAGACTTGCCGCGACTCTACCGCGCCTGCTCCGAAGAGGGTGCCGATGTAGCCATCGGTTCACGTTATGTGAGTGGTGTGAACGTAGTGAACTGGCCCATGGGACGTGTACTGATGTCTTATTTTGCCTCCAAGTATGTGCGCTTCATCACCGGGCTGCCCATCCACGACACTACAGCCGGATTTGTATGTTACCGCCGCCGGGTATTGGAGACTATCAATCTGGACGGCATCCGCTTCAAAGGATACGCCTTCCAGATAGAAATGAAATTCACCGCCTACAAATGCGGCTTCAAGGTAAAGGAAGTGCCTGTCATCTTCATCAATCGCGAACTGGGCACCTCCAAAATGAACAGCAGTATTTTTGGTGAAGCCGTATTCGGAGTGATTCGGTTGAAATGGAACAGTTGGTTCCATAAATATCCTACCGTAGATAAGGAGATGAAGTGATAGGTGATAGAGTGATAGGGGTTTACTATAAATATTAGGAAGATATGAAAAGAACATTGATACATAACGCTACGATTGTCAACGAAGGACAATCCGTGAAAGGTTCCGTAGTGATAGAAGACGGGCGCATTGCAGAGGTACTGACCAACTGGAAACCTCTCTCCGCCCCTTGTGACGAGACCATAGATGCCACCGGATGCTATCTGTTGCCTGGCATCATCGACGACCATGTACATTTTCGCGATCCCGGGCTGACCCACAAAGCGGACATCCTCACCGAAAGCCGTGCGGCTGCCGCAGGTGGTGTGACCTCCATCATGGATATGCCCAATACAAATCCGGTGACCACTACGCTGGATGCCTTGAACGCCAAACTTGATTTGCTGAACGAGAAGTGTATCGTAAACCATTCCTGCTACTTCGGCGCAACAAACGACAATTACAGCGAATTCGGCAAGCTGGACAAGCACCGCGTCTGCGGTATCAAGCTATTCATGGGCTCCAGTACCGGAAACATGCTGGTAGACAAGATGAACAGCCTGCTGAACATCTTCAACGGTACAGACATGCTGATTGCCGCCCACTGCGAAGACCAGGAAACCATCAAGAACAATATTGCCAAGTATAAGGAAATGTTTGCCGGAGAGAATGATATTCCCATAGGCAAGCATCCCTACATCCGCTCCTCGGCAGCATGCTATGCATCTTCTGAGCTGGCAGTACGGCTGGCAAGGATTGCCGGTGCACGGCTGCATATTCTGCATGTGTCCACAGCCAAGGAACTGCAACTGTTCAATGACTATTCACTTTCCGAGAAGCATATCACCGCCGAAGCATGCGTTGCCCATCTCCTCTTCACGCTCAGTGACTATCGCACGTTGGGCACACGTATCAAGTGCAATCCTGCCATTAAGAAGCAAGCCGACCGCGATGCCCTGCGTGCAGCCGTCAACTCCGGCCTGATAGACGTTATAGCCACCGACCATGCGCCCCATCTGCTCTCCGAAAAAGAAGGAGGTGCCTTGAAGGCCATGTCCGGCATGCCGATGATACAGTTCTCACTTGTCAGCATGCTGCAACTGGTGGATGAGGGAGTATTCACACTCGAAACCATCGTTGAAAAAATGTGCCATGCTCCCGCACAAATTTACCGCATCAACGAGCGCGGCTATATCCGTGAAGGTTACCGGGCAGACCTTGTGCTGGTACGCCCCGATACCCCGTGGGAAGTGACAGCCGACAAAGTTTTGAGCAAATGCGGCTGGAGCCCATTGGAAGGACATACCTTCAACTGGAAAGTGGAAAGGACTTTTGCCAACGGACATCCCGTTTATAGCGACGGCATGGTGGACGATGCTTATCGTGGCGAGGAACTGAGATTTGGGGAGTGAAGGCTAGGAATTAAGGATTAGGGATTAAGGATTAAATGGGATGAAAAGGACAATACTGGCACCGGGGCATGAATTGCTTTCGTATCGGATTCATGAAGTAACCCCTTACATCAACTGGATTTATTTCTTCCATGCCTGGGACTTCCAGCCTCGCTTTGCGGCTATTGCCAACATCCATGGCTGCGATTCCTGCCGTGCACTTTGGCTGACGACCTTTCCCGAGGAGGAACGTACCAAAGCTTCCGAAGCCATGCAGCTCTTCAAGGAAGCCAATAGAATGCTCGACCGACTGGACGAAACAATCTCCATCCATTGCATCTTCAGGCTTTGCCAGGCAAATGCAGACGGAGATAACCTCTTGATAGAAGGAACAACCTTCCCTCTGCTCCGACAGCAGACACCACAACCCGATGGCGGTCCATTTCTCTGTCTGAGTGATTTTGTACGTCCCCTCTCTTCAGGCACGCCCGACATCGTAGGGCTTTTCGCCTCTACCATCAGTGAAGAGGCCGAAGAGACTTACAAGAACGACCCTTACAAACATCTCCTTGTACAAACCTTGAACGACCGCCTCGCCGAAGCCGCCACAGAAAAGATGCACGAATATGTCCGCAAGGAGGCTTGGGGCTATGCCCCCGACGAATCCTTGTCCATTCCGGATTTGCTGGTCGAGAAGTACCAAGGCATCCGCCCCGCTGTGGGATACCCCTCCCTACCCGACCAATCCGTGAATTTCCTGCTGGACGAACTGCTCGGCATGAAACAGATAGGCATCACGCTGACTGAACATGGAGCCATGCATCCTCACTCCTCCGTCTGCGGCATGATGCTGGCACATCCCGCATCCCGATACTTTGCAGTGGGCAAGATTGGAGAGGACCAGCTGGAAGATTACGCCCGCCGCCGAGGAATGCCAATAGGGAATATGCGGAAGTTTCTGGCAGGAAATTTAGAAAGCGTATCATAATGCTGATAATTCGGTACATTGAAAAAGGAGTTACACAGACGACACAGATTAAACAGATTTTCACTGATAATTTTGTTCATCATGAATTTCTCATCTGTGGTCATCTGTTTAATCTGTGTCACCTATGTGCCATAAAAAATAATCCTTTTGAACTGTGATTTATCGCCCCTTTCCGCGACTAACAGTGCAAAGCAACTCGAAAGAAGCAAAAAGATGGAAAATGCAGAACAAGAGTTTGTATCCGTGGTACGAGAGTATGAGCGCGTGATATATAAGGTGTGCTATCTGTACACCACGCCCAACGCTACCCTCAACGACTTGTATCAGGAAGTGGTACTCAACTTATGGAAAGCATTTCCCAAGTTCCGGCGGGAGTGCAAGATTTCAACATGGATTTACCGCATCGCACTGAACACGTGCATCAGCTTTATCCGCAAAGAAAAGAACATCCCCGAAATCGTTACCCTCAACCAAGAAGCCGACCGGACTGAAGAAACCGACGAGACACAAGCCATGCTACGGCAACTCTACCGGATGATAAACCGGCTGGGACAATTGGAAAAATCCATCATCCTGCTCTATCTGGAAGAGAAAAGCTACGAAGAAATTGCCGAAATCACCGGGCTGACTTTGACAAACGTTGCCACCAAGCTCAGCCGCATCAAAGACAAATTGAAAAGAATGAATAAGGAGGAATAGATATATGGAACTGGATGAACTGAAGAAATCATGGAACGCACTGAATGAACAGTTGCAGAAAGAACCGATTGCTGATGAACAGCAGATTACAGAACTGATTGCCGGCTACAAGGCAAATACCCGCAAAAGTCTGGGACGCCTCGTAGTCATACAACGCTTCTCTATCGGAATAGGAACGATATGTCTGGCTACCCTTCTTCTTATATGGCTGCTACTGCCCACCTTCGGTTTCAACGAACAACTACAAGAAAAGATTGTTCCCTTTTTAGGATTCATTGCCATCAGCATTCTCGCAGGCATGTGGTGGGACTGGAAAACATACCGTTGGAATAAGAATACACATATTGAAGAAATGAGTGTTGCCGAAGTCAGCCGCCGTATGACCACTTTCCGCCAATGGACCAAATATGAGGTGATGGGCATCTCCATCTGGATTATCCTTTTCAATATCCTCAATTATTGGGTGATGGAATATCATCTGATGTCCGTTGGCGTGCAAGCCATACTGATTACCCTCTTTGTAGTATTTGATGCGTTGATTATCTATATTCTCTACAAAAAAGTGATTTACAAACATCTGGACAATATTAAAAAGAACATTGAAGAATTGAAAGATATATGCACCGAGTAACTCTTGTTTTCATCCTTTTCCTTCTCATCCCCGACCTTTACATTTACTTGGTTTATGTAGTAAGAAAAACCAGAAAGGCAGTCCTTCACTGCCTTTATTGGCTTCCCACCTTGCTATTAGCGGCAGGCTATGTTTACTTCATGTTCCTCACGGGCGACAATGCGATGTCAAACCATACGCAGGCCATAGGCAGACTGGCAATTACCATCATGCTATTTGTCTTTCCAAAAACCATATTCATGCTTTGCTCGCTGGTGGGAGTACTGGCACACTTCATCATCCGTCGTTGTCCCCGCAGCCCGTTCACCGCTATAGGACTGGTTTTGGCTGTCGTCAGCTTCTTCAATATCCTTTACGGTACCCTGGCAGGCATCACCCGTTTCGATACAAAAGAAGTGGAATACCGTTCTGCAAATATTCCGGAAGGTTTCGACGGCTACCGCATCGTGCAAATATCGGACATACACATCGGCAGTTGGCAAGGCAATCCGGACCCCATCAAACAGCTGGTCGATTTAGTCAACGGACAGAAGCCGGACCTGATTGTCTTCACCGGTGACCTCGTGAACCAGCAGAGCCATGAACTGGATGGTTTCCAAGAAATACTCTCCCAACTATACGCACCGGACGGAGTATACTCCATCCTCGGCAACCATGACTATGGCTCATACTATCACTGGCAAAGCCCGAAAGCAGAAATCGCCAATCTGGACTATTTAATCCGGCAGCAGAAAGCAATGGGATGGAAACTGCTGAACAATGAGCATGACATCCTTCATCACAAAGGTGACAGCATAGCCCTCATCGGTGTGGAAAACGACGGGGAGCCTCCTTTCTCCCAATTTGCAGACTTGCCACAAGCCATGCAGGGCACGGAGGGAATGTTCCAAATATTGCTCAGCCATAACCCTACCCACTGGAGGCGCGAGGTACTGCCCCGATCGGATATTTCACTGATGCTTGCAGGACACACCCACGCCATGCAAGGCATCTTGTTCGGGCACTCCCTTGCCGAACTTATCTATCCGGAATGGAGAGGAATGTACTACGAAGGCAAGAGGGCTTTGTACGTAAATATTGGCATCGGCTATGTAGGACTGCCGTTCCGGTTCGGGGCATGGCCGGAAATTACAGTACTAAAATTAGTAAGAGAGAAAGAGTGACGAAATAAGAAAAAGGTATATCTTTGTAGCAATAAAAAATCCGACACCTATGAAGATACTTTATATTATTTATCAGGTTTGCTTTGCGTTGCCCATTTTATTGGTACTGACTATCCTTACAGCATTGGTCACCATCATCGGTTCGCTGATAGGAGGAGCGCATATCTGGGGTTACTATCCCGGTAAAATCTGGTCACAGCTCATCTGCTATATACTGCAGATCGGAAGAGCACACG
>ERZ810803.285-NODE-285-length-9319-cov-8.31434_pt1 | contig 9319 bp, 10 predicted proteins | sample MGYA00520204_ERZ810803 | MGnify/ENA primary metagenome ERZ810803 (study PRJEB31588, sample SAMN03399937) | human gut metagenome | study: EMG produced TPA metagenomics assembly of the PRJNA231909 data set (A prospective, longitudinal analysis of the... | reverse complement strand
GCGGAACAGCGCTCCGCTCATGCGGAGCGAGTGCTCTGTTTTTGCGGAATATGCACCGGTATAACCGTTATATTCGTATTTAAGGTTTATCAGTTTACAATCCTTTGCAAATAATTCTTCTTGTTCTGTTAATGTAAGTTTGTTTGTCATTTCCGTAATCTCCTTTGAATTTTGAAAAATTGATAAGTTTCAAAATTCGGAGATTACGGGTACTCAGCTATCTGGCACTGCCATGCGTTATAAAACATAAAAGTCCTTTCCCAAGTAAGGGAAAAGACCTAATACTGCACGAAGCATAATCGAATAAAACAGCAACAAAAAAAGCACCGTCGAATCTAGACAGCAAAGAATACTTCTATTCTTCACTTATCCGGCTTCGTACGGTGCTTGGTAGTTTAGCAAATAAATTGCTTATCTCCGCTTACTCGATTAGAAATCGTTTCGATATTTACTTGTAATCTTCATCGCCTGCAATTCCTGCCATATCCGTTCCTGCGGATTCTGCGGAAGTAAGCGAGATTTAAGATATGGACATTCTTGCATTTCTGACACTTCACACTCAAATGTCCGGTTGCGTCTGAAAAAACTCTTTGTATCCTGAACCCACAAGTCGGGCAGAGAATATCACGCTCTTTCAGACTTTCAGCTTCCACTCTTGACAGAAGCAATCTCTTTTGTATTTCAGGTGCTACCTGAGTCTGTAACCTCATTGAGAAACACCTCCCAGATTTAACTCATTGGAAATGTACTCAAGGATATTGTGATACTCAAATAGTCCCATATCTCTCAATCTGATAACCAAGGCTGTATAAGATACTCCGATATAAGCTGCCATTCTGCGGATAACTGCTTTATCCTTTGAAGTAATGGTATTATCGCCATAAACTCTTATCGGATTTGACTGATTATATTTCGCCAAGGCATTTTCAATAATTCTTCTCGGCATAAGAAGCGAAGCTCCCATTGTATCTGCCTGCCACTCAACAGACGCAAACATCTGAGCCAGTTCCTCTTTGGAATAACTACGCTCACTGTCATACTCTGCATGAAAGCGTCCTTCACTCGGCATTGCATACATCTTACTCAAGATATGATGTGACGCTTCGTGTGCCATTGTAAATCTGCGACGTCCCTGCTCCTTTTCAGCAAGAAGAAATTTATCAAGTACGATGGTATCTTTCGGGAAAACAAAGGGAATAATTTTTCCGTCCTGATGTATCAGCAGTGGTGTTGCTCCATCTGCCAGAAAACCAATCCTGCCTGCATCATCTTCTGCGAAAGAAGCGTATTCAATTCGTAACATAAGAAATTCTGTAATGAAATGTTCTATGTCGATGGATTGAATCACTCGATTGCTAAACTTATTAGCATAAGCTGTTATCAAGCCTTCGCTGATTTCTTCCAACTCGGCTCTTGACATATAAATACTCAAGTTGTGTCCACCTCCGACTCCACCTTGTCCGGCGGTGCAACTCCTCCGGCAAAGTTCTGTTGTATTTCCGCACTATCCAAATTGATTAGATAGCGAATTCCTTCAAGTGTTCTCATTCGTCTGTCCTCTGCTATAGTTCTTTGATGATGTGACAAGCCACACCCTGAATGCAGCACTCATCTACAATGATGTCTTTCATCTTCTTATTTTCTGGATGGAGAATGATTTTCTTATTCTCATCATCTCGGAAGTAACGTTTCAATGTATTCTGATTATCCACAAGGGCAACTACTATATCGCCCTCATTGGCTTCTACCTGCTTTTTTACAACCACAAGGTCGCCGTCATCAATCCCTGCTTCAATCATAGACTGACCACTCGCTCTTAATATGAAGAAATCTCCTTTGCCGAAAATAGCAGTAGGAAGCGATACATATTCTTCAATATTTTCTTCCTCATACTGAGGACTGCAACAAGGAATAGAACCTACAATCGGTGTCTGTGTCTGTTCGCCACTGTACTTACGGGTCACATTGGTACGAATCTCCTGCCCGTCATACTCAATCATATTTTTCTCAGCCATCTCTACCAAGTATTTATATGCTGTACCTCTGGCAATACCAACCGCTTCAGCAATCTTTGTAGTCGATGGGGATTGTCTGTTTTGCAGGTAATAATCCTCGATATACTTTTTTATCTCACTCATAAGTTCAGGACTCTTGCTTCTCATACCTGCACCTCACTTTCTTTTCTATCGGAAGCACTCTGTTTTCGATAGTTTTATTATACCTGATACGAAAAATTTTTCAAGTAGGTTTTTCACAAAAGAAAAGAGGTGTCGCAATTTGCTAACACCTCTCCATTCTTTAATATTGACTTTACGCTTTATGCAGACCGTCTGCACAAATTCAAATCTGCACTATTCGCTTTCCTGCATATCCTCATCGGCTTGTGCAATCATCTGTCTGTACTGTTCTTTTACACTTTCCGGTGCAAGTATCTGTACCTTGCCATTAAAACCAAATACCCAACCAAAAAAGGTTGGACTGGCTGATACTTCGGTCTGTACCCTGAAAGAAGTCATATCATACGCAAGGGTTGTCACATCTTCTCCGAAACGGTCAACCATTGTTTTCATCAGACTGTTATCACATCGTAAATCCACAAGGACTTTCTCGCCTGAGAACATAAAGAATACTTCTTTTGTGTAATTCTCAATATCAAAATCATCAGGCATAGGAATAATATCCTTATCCAGTATCTCCGGCTTGGAAGCAATACGGTCTACCCTGAAATTGATAACCTTGCTTTTCTTCTCAGAGTATCCGAGAACATAATAATAGTCCCCACACCAGAGAAGTTTATACGGGTTCAGCTTATAAATCTCGCCCTTATTCTTCAGAACCTTTTTCTTTAATCCGGTATAATCATAATACTGAAAAGAAATCTGTTTACCTGCGTTAATGGCTTCATTTATAGCGTCGATGATGTAATATATCTGCTCATTATCTGGCTTAATTCGATTGACCACATAATTATTACGCTTCAACTTTGCCACCTGCCCCGGACTGGTCATCGTATGTATCTTCTCAATCAGCGTTTCGCTTTTCTTCTTTGTAATGAACTTCGATGACTCTACTGCATCTATCAGCAGTTTCAGCTCCGGCAGTTCAAACTTTCGGCTGGCTACAAAATACTTGCTTTGCGTCGAATGAATGGTTACAATATCCAGTCCATATTCCACAAGAGCTGCTATATCCTTCGTTATGGTTGTCCTGTGAGCAGAAATCCCATATTCCTCATTCAAAATCCCGATGAGCTGCGTTGTAGAAAGCGGGTGTTCTTCATCAGTACGCTCCAACAAGATTTTCAGTAGATATAGTATTCTTGGTTTTGCTTCCATACATTTATCCTTTCTCGAACAGACTCACCGCAAATTACAGTAAATTTCACCCGATTTCTTTTAAAATACCCATCAGTACAAAACGAGCATTGTCATATTCATAGGAACAGGTAGACAGTGTAAGCAGTCTGTCCTCATCGGATACAGTTGTCCCGGAGGTAAACAAGGAATTATCCAGCGCTGTTTTCAGCAGTCCGCTGCGTTCCTCTTTCGTTTTCTCAAATTCATACACCTTTGAATCTGACGGTGTAACATATCCGGCGATCAGCTTCACTTTATAATTCTGCTTTGGTGTGAGCAGATACAAAACAGAATGTTCTTCGTAATATTCCTGCTTACTGTATTTAGGCAGAGAGCCGAACATCGTGTTGTTTTTCATATTATGACCGTAGATAATGGTATGCAGATCAGAACAATCGGCGGCGTTTCGGTAATCCATAAAAAGCGTTCCCGCTATATTCCAAGTACCGTCAAGCAGTCGGCGAAGATAATACTCGTTATCCTTGCTCTGTACTACCGGATAGTTGATTTCGGTATCCGGGCAATAGAGCCAAGCAATAATGTCCTTGTTTTCTTCCTGCAAACGCTCAAAGTCTACCGTAATTGGTGCAGTTTCAGAAACAGGCTTTATCGCAGATTCTGTTTGTCCATTCTCCGTTTGCTGTGTTTGTGGTGCGGTTTCTACCGCTTTATCAATCAGCACATCATTCTGTCTTTGACTGTCCTGTGTTTCTTTCCAATAATCATAAATGTGATATGCAGATAAAGAAAAAACAGTTATACATACAGATAAAATCAGGATTTTCCATACCTTTTTAATAGCGTAACACCGTCCTTATTTGTCTGCTTTTTTATCATGCACCTTAGTCAGCTCATAAGTGCCGCCGATTGTTCCTTCGCCGCCGATGAGGATGAGGGTATCGCCTTTGACACTAAACTCATAGGTTGCGTCATGTGCCGATTCGTTCACAAAGTCGATATATAGCTGATTGTCCTTGATTTCATAGGTAAAATCATAATCTGCAAGGGTGAGGAGCATTGCACCGCTGCCTTTGCTGTCAAATTCATAGGCAGTAGTCCCATCAAAATCCCATTTGCCGGCAAGCGCATCTGTTCTGCCGGAGCAGCCTTTACAAATCAGCACAATAATCAGAACAACAAAAAGGAGTGCTAATAACGAAACAATCACAGCTCTTTGCCTTTTTCTTCGCTTTATTGCGGTTTTGCGTGTAGGGGAGAGATACCTGCCTTTGCTTGACTGAGCTTGTCTTTTGTATTCTGTTTGATTTGATGTGCGGGCAATCCGTTCGGTGTCAGTTGGTTTTTGGGAAATTTGCCGAGGCTGCTTATTGTTTTGCTATGCTTGATTTTGAACACTATTCTCTGACGAAGGCGAAGGTGCTTTGTCAAATGTTCTGAGTATTTCTTCAATTTCTTTTTCTTGTTCGTCCATTTGATTTCTCCTTGTTCGATTTCTTTCCGAAAATCGGCAAAGCGCTTTTTTTGCCGCCTTTCGGAAAGGGACTTCCGAAGAAATCCTTTTCGTAAGGAAAAGGCGGCAGCGGAAGCTCCGCTACCGCCATCCTTAAATGGTTAGCTATCTGTTATTTCACAGATTTCCTTTTTTAGTATAAACAGTAGTTGTCACAACTCCGAAGCCGCTGACGAACAGCAGAGCGATCCACAGCCACTCATACTGTTGTCGCCGGTCTGCGGATTCTGAACATCATCCGAAGGCTTGGTGGTATCGTCAGACTTGGTAGGAGCGGTAGGTTTGGTTGCCTTCTGACCTTCTTCGATAGTCTGAGTCGTTACTGCAGAGCCACCGGCAGAATCAAAGGTTACGGTATAGTTTTTATTTCTTTGTTGTAACAGCCTTAGCTTTTGACCAGCCTGAATAAATCCTTATGGATTTGCCGTTAATCTTAACTGTCTTATAGGTGCGAACTCTTACATAATACTTTTTCTTGCCCGAAAGCTTTGAAATTTTCTTTGATACTGTTGTATTCTTGCCTACTGTTACGGTCTTAGCCTTGCTGAATTTACTTGAGGCACTGTACTGTACCTGATAGCCTGTTGTCTGTATAGCCTGCTTCTTCCACTTTACTGTAAACTTCTTTGAACCTGCTTTAAGTGAGGAAATACTTGTTGCCTTTGGCTTGATTGTGAAATAAAGCGTCTTTGTTCCGCTGTATTTACCCTTAAAGGTAATCTTTACTGCGTACTTGCCAACATACTTTCTGCCTTTTGCATAAGACACAGTATAGTCAGTATTCTTAACAAGTGTCTTTCCTGTTCTGTCCTTAACAATAACCTTAGGTGTTCTAACCTTTCCGTTATATGTTAATGATGTTGCTTTAAGCTTTATGCTTGATGCCTTTGTTACGGTTTGCTTTGTGGTGTGGGCAATCTTAGCAATATTGCCCCAAGATGCAAGGTCGGTTATTTCCTTTGTACCGAGTACATCTTCATAGAACTTGCCACAACCTTCGCACTTGTAGTATGCTTCCTTACCGCCCTCTGTGCAGGTGGCAGCTTTCGCAGCAACCAAAGTCAGATTGTGAGTGTGCGGTACAGTTTTGTAATATCCGCAGGTGTCGCAAACATTGTCAGAACCGTAATCGTGAGCCGCTTCGTCCTTTTTGTCGTGGCAACGAGAACATTCATGCCAGTGGTTAGTATCATCAGACTTCCATTCTGTGCCTGCGGTATGTCCGGGAGCCGGAATCTTCACACTGGTTTTATCGGTAATTTCTACCGATCCTGTTGCATCTGCGAACCACTTGTCACAGCCATCGCAGGTGTAGTATGCGGAATTGCCCGCAGTAGTGCAGGTGGCAGCTTTCGCAGCAACCAAAGTCAGATTGTGAGTGTGTTCTTCGTTTTTATTTTTGTAATAATATGTAACAACCGTTCCGTCCGAAACAATAGGCTTATTCAAGCCGTCAACCTTTATAAATTCATAATCATAAAGTGTTTTTGCCGGTGTTAAATCAAGCTTTGTGCCGTATGGCACGGTAAATGTTCCGCCGGCAGTGTTTGGAATTTCAGAGCCGTCCTCAAATTTATACTGAATTGAAACGGTTGTGTAGCGCTGTGTTTCCGTATTGTCGTCTGCAAGCACATTTCCGTTTTCATCGAGCACCTGAAATGCCACGGTATCGCCGCTCTTAAGCTGTGCATCAGACGGAATTTGATAAATAAGCGAGCAACTCTTTAAGCCTGAATTAAAGTCGCTTTTGATGTGATCCAAAGCACCGAGCGGCCAGAAATTTGCCTTATCATTCCAAACAGGAATGTCAAAGGTTTGTACTGTTTGAAGCGGATTCCCCGATGAATCGGTCGCAACGCTTCCGTCGGAGTGCTTAATCCACATTTTGAATTTTAATTGTCGTGCATTTTTATCTGAAATGTTTTGAATAACAGTTCTAAGCTCGATTTTTTTACCGTTCATATTAGTATTAAATCTGCTTTTGCTGTTGCCGCTCAAAAGTCGGTCATTGCGATTATATGTGTAATTATAATATGAACTTGTTTCAAGGTCGGTAAAATCAGACGGCTTTGAATAAGCGCCCGTATATTCCTTAACCTCGGGAGTTGCAACATAAAGGTCTACATCCTTAACAAGCTGAGACATTCGCTTGAAGCCCTGCAAACGGCAAACCTCACAGAATTGATAGTTTGTGTCTCTCATTATGCACTCATAACTTGAAACAAGCATTTTTGAGCCGTAAGCATTGCGGCAGGTATATGTGTTTCTAAAACCTAAAAGCTGTCGCCATTTTATCTTTTCCGGGTCTTCAACCGAGGAAAGATTGAGTGATTTAAGTTCCTTATCGTCAAGCAAATATCCGTCACTGTATTCATCACCGAGACCGAGCAAACCGTGTCCAAACTCGTGTGCAAAAGTTTTTGACGCACGATAACTGTCTGATGGCGAAATGAAATAATGGAAGCCGTATTCACGGTTATTATAAGCACCGCCGAAATCTGATTTTGTGTTTACAACCATAGCGAACTGAGCAATATAATCGTGAACATAATAATAAGGCTCATATTCCGAACCGGACGGAATTGTGTTTGGATCACACTTTTTTTTGATATGAGCATCGTGAATTTTCTCGATAAATTCAGGACCGATACATCTCTCAAAAATATGATTTTTCCACTGACTTCCGTGGAGATTATTAGAAATAACAGGCGAATTATATTTGTCGACTATAACATCAAAGAAGGTGCTTCCACCATTGTCAAAAGTCGATTCGGAAGCTGTGCAAAGAGCGTAAACATTGAATCTGTCGGCATAACTGCGATACGGTTCATATTTCATAGCGTCCTGCCAAAGTCGTTTGACATCATTGATGAATTTGCCCTGCTGACTTTTTGTGTATCCCTCGCCGCAAACGACAACAACCATATTTTCCGTGTCGCTACGTGTTTTTTGGATGGTATAAACAGGGATGGTAGGATTAGAATATTTTCCGTCATTTGAATACCACGGGCCGAGGGTGAGCTGAATGCTTTGCTCGGTGCTGACATTCCAATCGGGATTTGCGTCCTCGGCAGGTTCCGAAATTGTATAATCATCCTCTTGCTTATTTGGAGCAGAGCCGATATAAGGACTGCTTTGTGAGCCGCTGCCGGAAGTTGTAACAAAATATTCGGAATCGAGATAAAATGCAGGTCTTACGCCCAAATCGGAATACCACGGAGCATAACGACCGACCTGACCCGATGAACTGATATAACGCATATCGTGATTGCAATCGGTAACAGGAGTGCGAAGCCAATAAGGCCAAGCCATACCGTCATTATTATACGCAACATAATAACCTTTGAGATTTTTCCACACGGCATTAGCCTGCTTTACATCAAGAAGAAAAACCTTTTCGGTTGTAGTTTCAAAATATGAACTGTCGTAGTTTGCCACCGCTTCCGAAATATCGGTGTAGTATAACAAATCCGAATTTGCGTCTCCATCAACTATGCCCTTGTTGTATTCGGGATGAGAAACGAGAGAACGCTGGGTAACGGTTTTCATTGCCGCAATTTCAGATTTTGAAAAAGCGTTGAGAAAACCCGCTTTTTCGTTGTACGCTCCCACACCGCTTACATATCCGTCTTTCGGAGGGTTGCCGCAAAGCCAATCGACTTTGCCTTCAGCTGCGGTCGAATTTAACCAAGAACGCATATTGCTGTCTTTCCAATAGTTAGAACCGTAATCATCACGCTTATAGCTTCTGCTGTGTGATTTTGAATTGCTGTTGTCATTTGTTTTGGCATCATATGCAAGGGTGTCAACAATTTTGTCTGCAAGCATAAGCGGTCCGTTATTGTCAATGCTTACACATCGCCAAAGAATTGAGGCATTGTTATACGCGCCCATTTTAACATAGTCGCCAACTTTAATATCGGGCTTTGATGCCGCCTGAATGGTCATCGGCAAAACGGAAATTGCCATGCACAATGCCAAGAATATTGCGGTTATTTTTTTCGTCATTAAGGAACTTCCTTTATAAGCTATATATTTGCTTTTATTATATTGTAAGGTGTTATATGTGTCAATGAAAATCCAATTAAATTTTTGTATGATTTTCTGTATTCGCTCGGAGTTTTGCTCATTTCAATTCGTGTTACGATTTTGATTTGAGCGATGTCTCTCAAAAGTCTCAGTCATAAATGCCCCCAATCGCACTAAAATGACTTTGAACACTATTCTCTGACGAAGGCGAAGGTGCTTTGTCAAATGTTCCGAGTATTTCTTCAATTTCTTTTTCTTGTTCATCCATTTGATTTCTCCTTGTTCGATTTCTTTCCGAAAATCGGCAAAGCGCTTTTTTTGCCGCCTTTCGGAAAGGGACTTCCGAAGAAATCCTTTTCGTAAGGAAAAGGCGGCAGCGGAAGCTCCGCTACCGCCATCCTTAAATGGTGTTATCCAGCACCCTTGGTGCTCCAAATCATTCTTATATCAGTCAAATTAAATG
>ERZ810803.278-NODE-278-length-9702-cov-6.02094_pt1 | contig 9702 bp, 7 predicted proteins | sample MGYA00520204_ERZ810803 | MGnify/ENA primary metagenome ERZ810803 (study PRJEB31588, sample SAMN03399937) | human gut metagenome | study: EMG produced TPA metagenomics assembly of the PRJNA231909 data set (A prospective, longitudinal analysis of the... | reverse complement strand
TGTGCTCTTCCGATCTACCTATGTGGATAATCAGATTGTTTTTTCTTCCGTCACTACATCTTACTGATTCTAAAAGAGATGTAGTGACGGAAATTTTTGTATCCCGCCGAAATGGTTTGTTCTCTTTTTTCCGCGTAGAGGCGACAAAGCGGAATGCCTGTTCTTGTCGTTGTTGGTTGTATTTCTTGTTTTAAGGATGAAAACTGATGGAGCTGACTTGAAATATGATTTTCTTTTGCGAGAGTCTGATATTATTCACTATATTTGTGGAATGCTAGCCTTATAAATTTAATCAGATGATAGAGGAAAATCAGTTGATATCCCATTTGTATCAAAATAGGGATAATGGTCAATGGATGATACAAACCAATGATGAACATCAAAAGGGGGTTGCTGATATGGCGGCATCCTTCGCCGGGCAGTTCGGACTTCCTTCTTGGGGGCGTGCGCTCGGCCTACTTCATGACAAAGGAAAGGAACGGGCGGCATTCCAGCAATACATACGCAAGATGAATGGTTTGCCTACGAGTGACAAGAAGCGCTATGATGATCATACCCATGCTTTTGTGGGTGGAATATTGGCAAAAGAACTTATGGGAAAGGATGTTTCCCAGCTTCTTGTAAACCAAATTATTTCTCATCACACAGGGTTACATGATTTCGGGGATGTGGAAAACATATTGAAAGAGAGGCTATTGTCCAAAGAAATAAACGAGGGTGACATTAGCATAAACAAACCTTTATTATTCCAAGAATTTATTGATTCACCTTTTTCTAAATCAAAGGTTGAATGGAAACACTTTCATCACCTTTCCCGTATGCTTTTTTCCTGTCTTGTAGATGCCGACCGGCTCGATACAGAACGGTTTATGGATGTAGAGTCATGGCGGAAGCGGGGAAATTCGGCTACGCTTGCCGATTTGCTTCCACAGCTGGAGGCATATATGCAAAAACTGCAATCGAATGCAGCCGATACGAAAGTGAACCGCATCCGCCAGCAAGTGAAAGAACAATGCAGTAGAACTTCTTCAAGCGAAAAAGGATTTTATAGTCTTACAGTTCCGACGGGAGGCGGTAAAACACTTTCTTCTTTGTTATGGGCCATGAAGCATGCTGTAAGCCATTCAATGAATCGTATCATCATCGCCATCCCATATACCAGTATCATTGTGCAAACGGCAGGGCTTTTGAAGGAAATCTTTGGTGAAGAAAATGTATTGGAGCATCATAGTAATTTCGACCCCGATGATATTAAGGACGAGGAAAATAGGGAAAAAGCAAAATTGGCTACAGAGAATTGGGACTATCCCATTATTGTCACTACCAATGTACAGCTTTTTGAATCTATGTTTAGCAATAAAACATCTGATTGCCGCAAACTGCACAACATGGCAAATTCAATTCTTGTTTTGGATGAGGTTCAGATGTTGCCAACCGGCTTCTTGCGGCCGATAGTCGATGCGCTGGAAGCGTATCAGGAAATGTTCGGGGTTTCGGTATTGTTTACCACGGCAAGCCAGCCGGTACTGAGTGGTCTGATAGAAGGAACAAATCCTAAAGCTGATTTTAAGGGAATAGAACATATCAAGGAAATTATTCCGGAAGAATTTGCTTTGCATGACCAGCTTCGCCGTGTGAAGTTGTCAATCGATGATACAGGAAAAACATACGATGAGATAGCTGCAAAGGTGTCTGAATATAATAAGGTGTTGTGCATAGTGAACACTCGTAAAGATGCCAAAGAGCTGTATGACCGTTTGCCCAATGACGGAGTGAAATTGCATTTGTCTAGAATGATGTGCCCTGCCCACTTACACGAAACTATTGGTAAAATAAAAACTTTATTGAAGGATGAGTCGCAGCCGATTGTCAGGGTCATTGCAACCCAGCTTGTGGAGGCCGGTGTGGATATAGACTTTCCGGTTGTGTTCCGTCAAGAAGCAGGACTCGATTCTGTATTGCAAGCAGCGGGACGGTGCAATCGGGAAGGACGAAGTGCCATGGGACATACATTTGTGTTCAGTCTGGCGGCAGAGAAGCGAAAGCTCTTCGGTTCAATGGCTGACTCCAACAATGCTCGGTTGAATTTGCCGGAAGATAGTGATTGGTTTGCTCCTTCTACCATGAAAGCCTATTTTTGTCAATTGTATAGCAGAAAACAAACATTTGATGAAAAGGATATAAAGCACTGGCTCTACAAACCTACTGAGCTATGTTTTGAAACTGCATCAAAAGAATTTCGCCTGATTGATGATACAAGTATAAATGTTATCGTAAATTGGGAAAACAGCATGGAACTTATAGAGCAGTTGAAAGAATCGGGGTGTACCTACTCGTTGGTGAAGCAATTGGCGAAATTTACTGTAGGCATCCGTTCCTATGATTTTAAGCAACTGAAAGGCTATGGGCTTGTCGAAGAAATATTGGAAGGAATATATGTATTGGCAGACAGGTCTCAGTATAATAAAACCACAGGTCTCAGCCTTGATAACCATTGGCTGGAGGAAGTATTAATGATATAAAGAAACGGATATGACAAAGAAAGAAACATTGAAATTGTTTGAAGAACGTAAAGTCCGCACCGTGTGGGATGATGAAAAGGAAAAATGGTATTTTTCGATAGTTGATGTGGTGTCAGTTTTAACAGACAGTGTTGATGCAACTGCTTATTGGCGTAAGTTAAAGCAAAGACTTAAAGAAGAGGGAAATGAAACCGTGACAAATTGTCACGGTTTGAAAATGAAAGCCACAGACGGTAAGATGCGACTTACAGATGTGGCTGATACAGAACAACTACTACGTATCATTCAGTCTATCCCATCTCCCAAGGCAGAACCGTTCAAGCAATGGATGGCACATGTAGCATCCGAACGTCTTGATCAGATGCAAGACCCTGAGTTGAGTATTGAGCAAGCTATGATGGACTACAAGCGACTTGGTTACTCTGACAACTGGATAAACCAACGCTTGAAGAGCATTGAAATCCGTAAAGATCTTACAGATCAATGGAAACTACATAATGTAGAGGAAGGTGTTCAATATGCTACTCTTACAGACATTATCTATCAGCAATGGACCGGAAAGTCGGCAAAGGAGTACAAACAGTTCAAGGGCTTGAAGAAAGAAAATCTCCGGGACAATATGACCAATGAAGAATTGGTTCTTAATATGCTGGCCGAACTCTCTACGACAAGTATTACTAAAGCTAAAAATCCTCAGACATTGGGTGAAAATATGCAGTGTGCGGCTGACGGTGGTGATGTGGCTCGTGTGGCACGCGAACAGTTGGAGCAAAAAACCGGTCGTGAAGTGGTAACTCCCTTGTCGGCAAAAAGGTTTTTTGAAGGTCAGAAGCCGGAAGATTTATTGGAAAACAAGGAAAACGATGAATGATATGGAATATACAGATAAAGAATATTGTCTGGAGGTGTGGGGCGATTGGGCTTGTTTCACTCGTCCGGAGTTGAAAGTAGAGCGTGTAAGTTATGATGTCATTACGCCATCGGCGGCACGCGCCATCTTTGAAGCGATACTGTTTAAACGTTATGCCATGCGTTGGCAGATAACCAAGATTGAGGTATTCAGGCCTATTAAATGGGCTACCATTAGACGGAATGAAGTTGGAGCGGTGGTAAATTCCAGCATGAAACCAATTTATATAGATGATGGAAAGACACGCCAGCAGAAGAACACGTTGCTTCTGCTGGATGTGCGTTACCGAATTTATGCTAAGTTAGTATTTATTCCGGTAAAAGACCGTCCGAAAGAGGCTTTTGCCAAGCATCAGCCAAGTGCCGACGAGAATCCTATGAAGTATTATCAGATGTTCGAACGCAGGGCATCACAAGGGCAATGTTTTACGCAGCCCTATCTCGGATGTCGTGAGTTTTCTGCAAACTGGAAGTATATTGAAAGTACTGATAATCTTGATTATCCCTTAGCCGAAGACAGGGATTTCGGCATTATGCTTTATGATATGGACTTTGAGGAAAATCCACAAAAACCGAATGCTATGTTTTATAGAGCCCAAATGAAAAAGGGAGTGATTGTTGTACCGGATAAAGATAGTGAGGAGGTGTTGAGATGATACTGAAAGCATTATATGATTACTATCATCGAAGTGGAGATGATGTGGCCCCTTTTGGTTTAGAATACAAAGAGATTGGATTTATTATTGTTATTGATAGATGTGGAAAATTTCTGCGCTTTGAAGACAGGCGCATAGATAAGAAGTCGGCACAGCAGTTTCTTGTTAAGAAAAGTGTTAGCCGGTCAAGTGCCCCTGTTGCAAACTATTTGTATGACAATTGTAAATATGTATTTGGTTATTCCGATAAGGGGGATATGGAAAAGATACGTAAGTACTTTGAAGTATTTAAGGCGAAAGTAAAAGATATATATGATGCTTTTCCGGATAATGAGGACATAAAAGCTGTTTATGCATTTTATCAGCAAGACCATTCTTTTATAGTTGGGGCTATGCAGAAAGATTCTTTATGGGATGATATAGCCAAAAATCTTAATAAGAAATATTCTACCTTTTCTTTCCTTATAGAAGGGGATACGAAAATAGTGGCTTCGAAAAGGGAATTGATAAATTTGTTTGACGAGAATCATGGCGTGGCAGGAAATCTTTGTTTGATAACAGGGAGATATTCAAAAGTTGTAGAGATTACAACTGCTACAAAGATACTTGGAAGCCAAGAAACAGCTAAACTAGTTGCATTTCAAGTTAATTCCGGGTATGATTCGTATGGGAAATCTAAAGGATACAATGCTCCAATATCAGAAGAAGCTGAATTTGCATATACAACCGCATTGAATCATTTGCTGCGTTCGGATTCTCACAATAAGTTTATGGTGGGCTCACGTACTTATCTTTTCTGGGCTTCCTCCAATAGCGAGGCTTCAAAAGAGTCCGAAAATAGTCTATTTTCTTTGTTGGGGCGGATTGAAGAAGAAAATGACGACTCAAACAGGCGCATAAAGTTAGTATATGATACTTTCCAGTCTATCTATAACGGAAAATTATCGGCAAACGATGATGACAAATTCTTCATTTTGGGTTTGGCTCCCAATTCGGCAAGAATTGCGGTAGTATATTGGAATGAGATGCCTTTGCGTGAATTTGCAGGTTTGATAAGTAAACATTTTACGGATATGGAGATGGTTGACACTCGCAAAGATAAGAAGCCGTACGTGGGACTGCATTCCATTCTTGGAAATGTTACTCTTGGAGGAAAGTCAAGTGATGCGACTCCCAATCTTCCTGATGCTGTGGTGAGAAGCATATTTCAAGGGTTGCCGTATCCGGCTTCTCTCTTTCAAGCATGTATTCGTCGCATACGTGCAGAACAATCCGTCAATATAGTGCGTGCTGCTATCATCAAGGCATATCTCAACAGACTAAACGAAAATAACAACCATAAAAAATTAGATATTATGTTAGACAAAGAAAATCAAAATCAAGGGTATCTTTGTGGAAGGCTGTTTGCCGTACTTGACAAGATACAGGAGGATGCCAATGGTATTCATTCCATTCGAGAACGCTATATGAATGCTGCATCAGCAACTCCTTCCATGGTTTTTGCCACGGTGCTCAATCTTTCTACTCATCATATAGAGAAGTTGAATCCGGGTGGACAAGTGTTCTATGAGAAGCTGAAACAGGAAATTATATCCAAACTTGATGCAAAAGGATTTCCTCCACATCTTAACCTGCAAGATCAAGGACGGTTCTTTGTGGGATATTATCACCAACGTCAAGACCTTTTTATGAGTAAGGAAAATAAAGAAATGGAATAATAATTTTAAAAATATAAAGTTATGTCAGAACTAAAGAATAGAATTGATTTCGTTTACATATTTGATGTAAAAGATGGTAACCCAAATGGTGATCCGGATGCGGGTAATCTACCACGTGTGGATGCCGAAACAGGTATGGGACTTGTTACGGATGTCTGCTTGAAACGCAAGGTTCGTAATTATGTACAAATAGCAAAAGGGCTTGTGAATGGCTTTGATATATTTATCAAAGAGAAGGCAGTCCTGAATACTTTGATTGATAATGCACATGATGATTCAGAAGTAAAAAATGCAAAGGACAAAATAGAAGCAGCACGTCGTTTTATGTGTAATAATTACTTCGATATCAGAACATTTGGTGCAGTTATGTCAACAGGTAAAAATGCGGGTCAAGTTCGTGGCCCTATCCAGTTCACCTTTGCTCGTTCTATAGATCCAATTGCTGTAGCGGAACATTCTATAACTCGTATGGCAGTAGCAACAGAGAAAGAAGCGGAAAAACAAGATGGTGGCAATCGTACAATGGGACGTAAAGCCACCATTCCTTATGGCCTCTATGTCTGTCACGGCTTCATCTCCGCCAACTTGGCACAACAGACAGGATTTTCTGAAGAAGACCTTGAACTATTTTGGGAAGCTTTAAAGAACATGTTCGATGTGGATCGTTCGGGCGGCACGTGGATTGATGAGTGCTCAAAAACTGATAGTCTTCAAGCATGACTCCATATTGGGTAATGCTCCCGCCAACAAGTTGTTTGAATTGGTAAAAGTGGAGAAAGTCTGCGATGGAGCACCACGCTCATTCATCGACTATTCAGTTACTATAGATAAGGAGAATGCTCCATCAAATGTAACTATTGAGGAACTGATATAATTCCATCGTATGTACAATGAAGACGATATGCTTATGTTGTCGGGGATTCAGCACTTTAGGTGCTGTCCCCGGCAATGGGCTTTGATACACATTGAGCAGCAATGGAACGATAATCGTCTCACCATCGAAGGACAGATTCTGCACAAGCATGTAGATGATCCGTTTTATAGACAAAAGTGTGGTGACCAGATAACATTACGTGCGGTGAATATCGCTTCGCGTGAACTTGGACTCTATGGAATCTCTGATGCCATAGAGTTACTTCCTTCCTCATCTTTTGAAAATACGATTTTGCATCCCAACTATCTGGGGCGATGGCAACCGGTTGCTGTGGAGTATAAGCATGGCAAACCGAAAAGAAACGAAGTGGATGAAGTGCAGTTGGCAGCACAAATCATGTGTATAGAAGAAATGTATGCTATCCATATACCATACGGCTCTTTCTTTTATGGGGAGCTTCGCCATCGGGTTAATGTGGATATAACGGAGGAGCTGCGAAATATAGTCAGACAATGTGCCCGGGATATGCACGATATATTTAGTAAAGCGGTTATCCCGAAGGCTGAATATGGGAAACATTGTGACAAGTGCTCGCTGAAAGATATCTGCATGCCGGAAATGGTAAATAATTGTACTTCGGTAGATAATTACCTTACTAAAAATCTGTACCTATGAGAAAACTATTGAATACTTTGTATGTGACGACACCGGAAGCGTATCTTAGTAAGGATGGGCTGAATGTCGTTATATCTGTTCAGCAGGAGGAGGTGTTTCGTATTCCTGTCATAAATATAGAGGGCATCGTTACGTTCGGATATATGGGCGCAAGTCCCGGTGTGATGAAATTGTGTAGTGACAATGGTATATCACTCACATTTCTTTCTCCACAAGGCAGATTTATCAGCAGGGTTCAAGGTGCTACGAAAGGGAATGTTCTGTTACGCAAAAAGCAGTACCAATTGTCGGACGATGCATCTTGGTCGTTGCATGTGGTTAGGTTGATGATTGGTGGTAAGATTCAAAACTATCGCAATATATTGAGGAGATATATTCGTGATTATGGTGAGAATGAAGACATTAATAGGGCGGTGCAAGTATTGGAACGTGCCAAGCGTGATGCTTTGAAGGCTCAAGATAAGACGGAATTAATTGGTTATGAGGGGATGGCTTCGAATGCCTATTTTGAGGTATTGCCAATCTTGATACTTAATCAGAAGACTGATTTCCCATTTCATGGTCGCAATCGTCGTCCTCCCAAGGATGCGGTGAATGCCATGTTGTCTTTTGCATATACGTTGATAGCCAATGATGTTGCGGCCGCTCTCGAAACTGTTGGCCTTGATCCATACGTCGGGTTTCTCCATACACTCCGTCCGGGGCGCACATCGTTGGCCTTAGATATGATGGAAGAGTTACGTGCTTACCTTGGCGACCGTTTTATTTTGTCGTTGATTAATAAAAGACAGATTTCAGTAAAAGACTTCTTGTTCCAAGGTGATAATGGGGTTGTTATGACAGATAAAGGGAAAAAGACTTTTATTACTGCATGGCAGGCAAGGAAAAGGGAAGTGATAATTCATCCTTATCTTAATGAAAAAGTTGAAATAGGGCTTCTGCCTTATGTGCAGGCTATGTTAATGGCAAGGTATATCAGGCAGGATATTGACGATTATCCGGTATTTCTTATAAAATGATTTTTAATTATGTACATTCTTGTGACTTACGATGTGGATACTACAAGCAAAGAGGGGGCTCGCCGTTTACGATGTGTGGCCAAGGCTTGTCTGGATTATGGACAGAGGGTGCAGAACTCAGTCTTTGAGTGTGTAGTGACGGAAGCGCAATATTCTCTTCTAAAAGGGAGAGTTAGGGATATTATTGATATGTCTCTTGATAGTGTTCGTTTTTATATTCTTAGTAAAAATGAGAATAAGAGGGTGGAAGTAATAGGTGTTGAAACGGCGTATAAACTTGAGGAGGCTCTTATAATATAATGCGAATGTGGTGTGTTACAAAAAAAGTAGTATCTTCGCATGTGTTAATAATCAGTAGATTAAATTATTTGTAAAGTATTTCTTCGTTATGAAGTTGAATAATAATGATGATTCGCATAACAGTGGATTAAATTTGCTGATTTATAATATGTTATTAGATATAGAGTCACACCCTGCGTGGGTGTGTGGATTGAAACGTATCCATAGCCACAAGCACAGTTGTATATACAGTCACACCCTGCGTGGGTGTGTGGATTGAAACTCGAATACATGGTGTGCCATAACACATCACCAAAGTCACACCCTGCGTGGGTGTGTGGATTGAAACCGCTGTATCTCGTGCGGTTTAATAAAACCTATCAGTCACACCCTGCGTGGGTGTGTGGATTGAAACTGACAGCCATACTGGAGTGGATGTCAGTCAATGGTCACACCCTGCGTGGGTGTGTGGATTGAAACTTGAATGGGAATAGCATAGAGCATTGCTCGTTGTGTCACACCCTGCGTGGGTGTGTGGATTGAAACATCGAATAGCGTCCAAACGGGGTGGCCGATTTCGTCACACCCTGCGTGGGTGTATATGGATTGAAGCATTGTTCACTCGTTGGTCAAGTTTATGGAAGAATTGTAAGCATTCGGCCTCTTGTGTATTTCTCTTCAAGCTGTTATAAAGTCAAAAGCCAAACGAAGTACGTTAGGCTTTTGACTTTGTTATGACTGGAAAAAACACGCACAATCCCGGATGCTTATCTTTTGTCTGTCTTCTTTTGTGGTTTCACCTAGGTGACAATACATTGGCATCTAGGTGGAGAGGCGTAGTCACCCAAGTGATACGCTTGCTTCACCTTGGTGAAACTATAAATTCAACTAAGTGTTCCAGAGTAAATATATTATATTTTTACTATACTATCCCTTGTTGTTTATTTGTTATATTGTTGGTTATTAATGTATTATTATCTGTTTGTATCGATTGTTTTTTCTTGTCTTTATAAGATATATTAAAACATAAACTAACATGAAAATTGGTAT
>ERZ810803.247-NODE-247-length-11589-cov-4.5704_pt1 | contig 11589 bp, 10 predicted proteins | sample MGYA00520204_ERZ810803 | MGnify/ENA primary metagenome ERZ810803 (study PRJEB31588, sample SAMN03399937) | human gut metagenome | study: EMG produced TPA metagenomics assembly of the PRJNA231909 data set (A prospective, longitudinal analysis of the... | reverse complement strand
TGTAATCTGTGGTGAACCGGAACCTTGTATTACTTTAGTTTTGCTCTCGAAATCCTTTCCCCGAACGTCAAGTTCAGATTCAGGCTGAATCGGCTTTCCTGCATCAGATTGCTGCGTGTGTTCAGTTGTTTCCGCCAGGTGGCGCCCAGCGAAAGATAGGAGTACCGGATGGGGAAGCTCGCCCCTACACTGGCTTCCAGATACTGCATCTTCCCGCCTTTCAGGTTGATATAGGAGTTGCCGAAACCTATTCCGCCCATCAGCTCGGTGGAACGTGCCAGACGTGGCTTGGTAATGTAGCTGCCTCCCAGGTTCACTTTGTGCTGGTTCTCGTATTTCATGGAAGTGTAGGAGGAGGAGTTGCGGCTCCAGTCCAGGTAGTTGTAGTCGGCGGTCAGCACCCAGCGTTCGGTGACCATGCTGAGGCCGGTGCCGAGGTGCATGGGCAGATATTGTGTACGGCTGTGGTATCCTTTATCGAGGTTCTCGCTGGTAGATGAGTTGCTGTAAGTCAGTGTATTGTCGTGGCTGATGGGAAGGGAGGGAGCAAATACCAGCCCTGCCGCCCACTTCCGTTGTCCGGTCGCACCCCATTCGTAATGTATGCCGAAGTCCGCATAAAAGGCCTGTTTAGAAGATTCGTACTTTACGACGGCGCTTTCCTGCGTTTCGCTTTGCGTCACTGTGCCCGCTATCATCCCCAGGTTGATGCCGACCGACAGTTGCCTGCTCAGTGCAAAGGCATTGGTGACGTAGCACCGGTATAGTCCGCCCGTACCCTCAAAGAGCGAGTAGGTGTAGTTGCCGGGCATTCCCTCTATCTCTTCTTCGGTCTGGATGACATAGCCCACACTGCTGTATGGTGCTGCACCTACAAGGGCATACCAGCGCGGCAGGACACGGAAGCCCATGCTGATGCGGTTGGGGTTGCCGGTGAAGTTGGAGCTGTGTTCGCTCAGAAAGGAGTAGCGGGCATATGAGGCAGATACACCCACATCGAACGTGAAGCAGGCGGTGTCCATGCGGGTGATGGCTGCGGGGTTCAGCGTGTTCAGAAATCCGGTACGGTTCAGGGCGATGCCCGTGTTGCCCATGCCGGCATAACGTCCGCCGTCACCGGCACTCAGTTCGCCCACTCCGTACATGGAGGTGGGCAGGTTGGTGGTGTTCTGGGCCACGGCGGTGAGGCTTGCCGTACACAGACTGCACAGCAGAAGGGGAATCCGGTAATGGCGTTTCATTGCTCGTTGTATATTTTGAATCTTACGTCTAATCTGCATTGTCTCTCTTGTTCGGGGTCGTTGGTGAAGATGACCTGGTTGAAGGTGGTGGTGCTTTCTTCGTCTGTCAGACTCATCAGCAGTTTCTGCCGCTTGATGCCCGAAGTGCCGTAATTGTTGCGGATGAATTCGGTGAGGTCGAAGGAGTAGTAGGTCTCTTTCCCGTACATCTCGTCGATGGTCAGGTCGCCGGTCTGTACGGTTACGCCGTCACTGCCGTATACGTAGTCCTCCAGCACATTGTTCTCGTCCGTGATATAAAGGCGGATGTCATTGGGAAGCTGGCTCACTTCGTTGTAGCTCCGGGCCAGAGGATAGAGGTAGAGTGTGGCGCTCTCTATGGAGACTATCTGTCCGGCACTTCCGAGGCTGTTGAGGTAGGGGAATTCCAGTTGGTTGTAGTAACCCGTCAATCCCTGCATATAGGCCAGGCAACCCATGTCGTTGGAGTGGACGAGGTTCTCTATTCCGCTTTTCAGGGAAGCAAGGTGGGTGCCGGTGGGGTCGTGCCGGATACCGGTATAGGCATAGTCGGTGTTTACGTTGAAAGTCAGCACTTGTCCGGTACGTTGGTTGGAGACTTCCTGGTAGTGGAGGTTGATGCTCATGGCAGAGTCGTTCACCATGAATCCGGTGATACACTGCCCGTCGTTTTCGGGAACAAAGACCAGTCCGGGGAATTTCTTCTTGAACTTGTCTTGGGTATCGAAGTAGTCATCTTGGGCCACGAGGTCATTCAGCAGTTGTTGTCCCCATGAGTCGGGCAGGCGGACGCTTACTTCCTTCTTCCGCCCCGGGCAGGGGGTGAAGGTAAAGCTGAAGAGTGGGGCATCTTCCGTCGGGAGTACGGTGCTGTTGTAAAGGTCCTCGTCGTTGTCCAGCACGATAGGGCTTTTCAGCCGGTAGATGGAGATGCGCTGTTGCGTCAGGGTATCTCCCCAGAAATGGCCCGAAGGTATCATTCGCAGTACGAGGGAGTCGAGGGTATAGGTATAGTCTGTGTTGGGGGTGAAGTCGGACGTGGAGTATTCGGCATAGTAGGTGGCGGATACTTCTCCCCAGGCGCTGCTCCGGTAATGTCCTAGCTGGCAGATGCTGTCGCCCCGGGTCTCTATGGAGTCTAGCAGGATGGTGCTGATGTCTACCGAGCAGGTGTCTGCGTATACATTATAGAAGGAGCTTTCCACGAGGCTCTTTCCAAGCTGCGAGTTCTCGTCCTGGCAGGCGCAGAAGATAGCGAGGACTGCGAATAAGCTGTACAATGACTTCTTCATTTCTGTTCTTTTAGTTGGCGGCAAAGGAAAGGCAAAACTTTTATATCTTCCTACAAAAATCGGCGTTCGGACGGTTTTTATCGGTAAAGGCGTTTAACGGGAATTTCGGACTGTTCGTCGGTTATTTTTGTCGGTGTGGTTGCGGTGGTTTACTTTTGCGGACAGACAAAAAGGACCTCCCGCAGCTTCTTGTTTTGGAAAGTGGGAAGTATAAAGCTTAATCATTAAAAAAACAATAAACAATGAACAGACTATTGGTAGGAATAATGTTGCTGGCCATCGTGTGCATTGCCGGCAGTTGTACGGACGAGGATGAATACACTCAGGGGCAGTGGATGAAGAAAGCCAGCTATAACGGTGTGTACCGCGCTTATGCCTCCGGCTTCACCATCGGCAATTATGGATATTTGTGTGGCGGCTTCTACGGAGCGAACAAGGATTACCTGAACGACCTTTGGGAGTATGACATGAGCCGGAACAGCTGGACGCAGTGTGCCGACATGCCCGTTGCCGGGCGCAAGGCTGCCGTGGGCTTTGCCGTGAATGGCAAGGGATACATTACGACCGGTTCCGTAAAGGACGGCTCCTCGTCCTACTGTGTAGCAGATACCTGGGAGTATGACCCTGCCACGGATACCTGGACACGGAAAGACGACTTCAAAGGTGGAGTACGCGATGGTGCCCTGGCTTTCAGTATAGGCGGATATGGCTATGTCGGTACGGGCTGCAACAGCGACGCTACCGGCAGCGAGAGTGCCTACAAGATGGACTTCTACCGTTTCAACCCCAATGGCGCCGAAGGTTCGCAATGGGAAGCGGTGAGCGGGTATGGAGGCGAGAAGCGCTACTTCGGTACGGCATTCGTCATCGATGAGGTGGCCTACATCTGTTGCGGGCGAAACAACAGTACCGATCTGGTGGATTTCTGGAAGTTCGACGGAAGCAACTGGACCCAGTTGCGTGACATTGCCGATACGGACTCCGACAATGACTATGACGATGACTACGCCATCACACGGTCCGAAGCCGTATCTTTCGTCATCGGTGGAAGGGGATTTGTGGCTACGGGAATACGTAACAGCACTTCCCTGAGCAGCGACTACTGGCTGTACGACCCTGACAAGGACTTATGGTACGGCGATTCCGATGACGACTTTACCCCCATTACAGATGTACATAATTATCCTTCCGGTGCTTCTTCGCGCAGGGCTGCCGTTGGTTTCTCTACCGGTGAACGTGGTTTTGTGCTGACGGGAACAAGTGGTACCAGCTACTTTGATGATGTGTACGAACTTCTACCCGATGAGGAAGAGGAAGTCTGATTCGCCCCATAACTGAACGGAACTTATGAAGCTGATGTTTATTATGATAAAGATAGGTGTACCGGCTGTGATGGCGGTATGCCTTTCTTGCTGTTCGGGTCATACTGCCGGCGGTGGCAATGAGTTGAAATGCCGGGTGATGGAGGTGGAAGGCGGTTACGGCTACGTGGTGCTGCATGGAGCCGATACCCTGATATATCAACCTTTTATACCTGCTTTGAGCGGTCGCCTGCCATTTGCAACAAAGGTGGAAGCGCTGGCGGCCGGTCGGCTGGTATGCCGTAAGCTTGCCGATGGGCAAGCTCCGGCATTGAGCAGGGAGGAGGTGGAGTCTTGTCTGACAGACACCGGACTCTAATCTTCTAAAGAATCCTTTACTTCGTGATGTATTTCCGAGCAGTCATAAGGGTATCTCTGCATGAATTTACCCTTGAGTACCTTCTTTGTATCGCTACCGGGACGTGAAAGAGTGGCGGTGAATGTCACTTGAAGCCGTTTGTAGTAGATGGTTGAAGTGTATATGTTCCATTTCATACCTACTATGTCTACTTCAAAATGTTTATATCTCAGTTCGTCTTCTTTGTAATACTTGCCTTGGTTGATGAAGAATAACAGTTGTTGTCCCATGATTATTTTTCCGTCTTCTATGTGGTTGGGCAGATAGATGCTACGTTTCTCCGGGTCTATGCTTTTGAAGGTTTCATCAGAGTGCCCATCGGGTATGAATGCGTATTCTGTCCATTTATTGATGAATGGATAGTAGTCATGCTTGTCGGTTGTGTTTCCCAGATTTTCATTTTTATAGGTACTCTTATCAGGTCCTGTTCCGGCTTCTTTCACTCCGTCACCTTCTTCCACGCTGTATTCGATGGACTCTATCTGATAGAAGTTAGTGCACGGTTCTTGGTGTATGATGATTTGTTCCTTGTAGAGTCCCGTTTTCATCTCAAGGTTGATGATGAGGCTACGGGATTCACCTAAGTCAAAGTTGTCTTTAAAGTGCAGGATGAGATGGCTGTCGGTGTCCCGTTCCAAGTCCCACCATTTATAATGCAGGCTTCCCGTACCTTCCAGTTGTGGGAGCTTGTTGCCATCCATCATGAGGTCTCCCCATGGGGTGGTGATGGAGGTTATGCGCCAGTCGCCGCGTGTTAGGTCTATCTGCAGGGTAGAGGCTTCGCCCTTCACGGTAGTTTCCTGAAAGGGCGAGAGGCGGATTTCATCGCTATCATTGCAAGCCGTCAGGCCGCAAAGGAAAAGAGCGAACAAAAGGATGGATTGGAATAAGTCAGTCGTTTTCATGTTGGTTATTATTTGATTATGTCCATTGGACGTGGCATTCTTTGTAAATGCTGCACGACAAAGATAATTATTTCCTCTTTACGCTGTATTCTCCGAAAGAAAGAAGTACTCTTTTTTGCCGGATAATACGGGTTTTATTAACTTGCGCACAAATTATCGCTAATCATTAACCACTAACCATTAATTCCATGAAATACCAAGTTGCCATTATCGGTGGAGGTCCTGCGGGATATACTGCTGCCGAAGCTGCCGGAAAAGCAGGATTGAGTGTCGTACTATTTGAGAAGCAGAGTCTCGGTGGAGTGTGCCTGAATGAAGGGTGTATCCCTACCAAGACCTTGTTGTATTCGGCCAAGACCTATGACGGAGCCCGCCATGCTTCGAAGTATGCGGTCAGTGTGCCCGAAGTATCGTTTGATTTGCCCAAGATTATTGCCCGCAAGCAGAAGGTAGTACGCAAGCTGGTATTGGGAATCAAAGGAAAGCTGACTGCCCATGGTGTGACGATTGTCAGCGGAGAGGCCACAGTGACGGACAAGAATCATGTGGAGTGCGGCGGAGAAACCTACGAATGCGAGAACCTGCTGCTCTGCACCGGTTCCGAAACCTTTGTCCCTGCCATTCCCGGCATAGACAAGGTGCCTTACTGGACCCATCGTGACGCGCTGGACAACAAGGAACTGCCCGCTTCGCTTGCCATCATCGGCGGCGGTGTCATCGGTATGGAGTTCGCTTCTTTCTTCAACAGCCTGGGAGTGCAGGTAACCGTCGTCGAGATGCTGGACGAGATACTGGGAGGCGGTATGGACCGAGAGCTGGCGGGTATGCTCCGTGCAGAGTACGCTAAGCGGGGAATCAAGTTCATGCTGAGTGCAAAAGTAGTGTCTGTCATGCCGGATACTGCCGAAGCTTCTTCCCTTATCCAGGTGAATTATGAAACAGCCGACGGTCCCGGTTCCGTCGTTGCCGAACGGCTTCTGATGAGTGTCGGGCGCCGTCCGGTAATGAAAGGCTTCGGATTGGAGAATCTGGGCTTGGAAAGAACGGAGCGCGGAAATGTCTTTGTCAACGGACAGATGCAGACTTCAGTTCCCGGAGTATATGCTTGCGGCGACTTGACGGGATATTCCTTGCTGGCGCATACAGCCGTCCGCGAGGCGGAAGTAGCCATACATTCCATCATTGGCAAGAAGGACACTATGAGCTATCGTGCCATCCCCGGCGTAGTGTATACCAATCCCGAAATAGCCGGTGTGGGCGAGACAGAAGAATCCCTGCAGAAGAGAGGCGTTGCCTATCGTGCTGTGAAGTTTCCGATGGCGTACAGTGGTCGCTTTGTAGCAGAGAATGAAGGAGTGAATGGCGTCTGCAAGTTACTGTTGGGCAGTGACGATACCGTATTGGGGGCACATGTCTTGGGTAATCCCGCTTCGGAAATCATCACGCTGGCAGGCATGGCTATTGAACTGAAACTTACTGCCGATGAATGGAAGAAGATTGTCTTTCCGCACCCCACGGTGGGAGAGATATTCAAGGAGGCATTGTAGAACCCATGACTATTGTTTCATATAAACATAAAAGATGAAAACCGTAAAGCTAATCACCTGCGACGATGCCTTTCAGGCACATGTTATTCAGGGTGCCTTGAAGAATGAGGGCATTGCGTCTGTTTTGCATAATGAAAACATGTCTTCCGTGATGCGCGGATATGTCCGTGATGTCACGGGAGTGGATATATTTGTCTATGAGGACGAATATGACAATGCCCTCCGTCTGCTTGAACGGAACCAGATGATTCCGGAACAGTTGAGGTACTGCCCCCATTGCGGTTCGGATGAGATTAAGTTTGTGCTGAAGAAGAGCCATCGGGTGCGTGCTGTGGTGGCTGCTGTTATTGCGGCATTGTCGGCCGCACCTCCGGGCACTGAGCATTGGGAGTATGTATGCAGGAAGTGCGGCACTCATTTTGAGAAGCCGGTGGCGAAAGGAACAGTTGAAGAATAATCAGGTGTTTATTCTTTTAACCGCTTTTCAATCCAGTCCCGGTTTTTACGTCCCAATCGGCTTTCCGCAAAATCCAGGAAAGCCGATGTGTCTGTTATATGGGCTTGGATGACACCTGCCAGAAAGTTGAAGAAAGGTTCTTCACCCACTCGGACAAGCAGGTCGGCGAGTAGTACTGACCCTTTCCTATAGAGGGCAAGATGCGCTTCGCGGTCGTTGCGGTCAATACCCCAGATAGGACGGATATGGCGTGTTTCCTTACGGTAGGCGTCGATGTAAGCGGCATAGGCTTTTTCGCCGCGGGCGTGGCGTATGTATTGCAAAGCACTGAATTCGGCAAAAGATTCGTTCAGCCAGTCGTGCCAAGATTCCACCGGAGCCTTGTTCCACCAGAAGTGGCCGATTTCGTGGGCGGTGTTCTTGAGTACATATTCATTGAATGTTCGGGAACTGAGCATAATGAAATTTTTACGGCTGTACCCTCCTGAGGTGCCGGAAGCTGAAAGCAGGAATTTCATGTAAATATCCTCATCTCCCGCAATTTTATAAAGGCGTCGGAAGAATTTCAAGGCATTGTGGCAACATTGAAGTGCCGAGTCTGCACCGGCATCCGGGAAGTCTGTATAGATAAGTTCAATGGTAGTTCCGTTATCATTGATGCGGCGGCTTTTCAGCATGGGTGAAGCCAGGATAACATTGTCGAAATTCTCCCAAGGTTGCTCCATTTCCCATATCCCTTCTTCTGTATGGGAAATAATACCTGAGCCGCTCACCGTATAACCGTCAGTGATGCCGATTCGTAAGTGCGAATAATCTGCCCGGTTACCGTTGCAGACAGGATACCATCCCGTATAGTAACCAAGTTCAATCCAATGGTCATTGAATGATTTTGCAGGGCCCTGCACTTCCTGCATGTAGAGTGTGTAACGGGTATTTATGCGGCAGCGGTCATCGGCTCCTGCCGGCCGGTAGAGGGTCAAGGTCCGTCCGTCGGGAATGAATTGGGCAGGTGCTGGGGCAAGCGTATCGAAACGGTAGGTTATCTCCCGGCTGCTGTGGCGTAGTGTGTCGATACGGGCATGGCGCCATAGTACCAACGAGATTGAGTCACTGTCATGGAAATCGACTTCAAACGAACCGCCAACTTCGACTTGTCGGTTCGGTACATCAATCTGTACGGTTAAGTCATAACTGACAATGCGCGGAGATTCTTGTGCCCGAAGCATGGGGGAGAAAAGGAGGCATATTGTAAAGCTGGCAATTGTAAGTTGTAGTTTCATGGTACATCAATTTTAGAGTGATAGTAACTGGGAGATTTTGCCTATGCAATCTATGCAAAAGTAGTATTTTTAAAGGAATATTAAGATGGATGGCTGGATATAATTTATGAAAAGACTACCTCGTTGTTGTTCATTTGTAAGATTGTCGTACTTTTGCCTTTAAAGATAAATATATTTATGAAAAGGATATTGTTGCTGTTAATTTTATCCGTCTGCCTGCTCCCATTATGGCCCCAAGAGACGGTAACTCCGGTGAAGCCGCTCTCTGCGCGGATTGATGCGTTGATAGAACACAAACTTCCCGCAGGCTCTAATGTGGCCATTTCGGTCTATGACCTGACTGCCGGAAAGCCCTTGTACGGCTATCAGGCGGACAAGCTTTCCCGTCCCGCTTCCACCATGAAGCTGCTGACCACCATTACCGCCCTTTCCCGTCCCGAAGCCGACGAGCCGTTCCGTACGGAAGTGTGGTATCAGGGAACCATTGAGCGCGATACCTTGCAGGGGGATATGTATGTGATAGGCGGTTACGACCCGGAGTTTGATGAAGAGGCATTGGATTCCCTGGTGGCTACCGTGGCCCGTTTCCCCTTCTCTGTCATCAAAGGCAAGGTGTATGGAGATGTCTCCATGAAAGACTCCTTGTACTGGGGCAGCGGCTGGTTGTGGGATGATACTCCCTATTCCTTCCAGCCCTACCTCTCACCGCTGATGCTGAATAAAGGAGTGGTGAAGGTTACCGCCACACCCGGCGAACGGGGCGACAGCGCACGCCTTGAATGCACTCCCGCCTCTTCCTATTATACACTGACGAACAAGACCCAAAGCCGTACCCCTTCTGCCGGACGTTTCCGTGTGTCGCGCGACTGGCTGGTGAACGGGAACAACATCACCGTGACGGGCAACGTCGATGCCCGCCGTGCAGGTACGGTCAATATATTTTCTTCGCAGGACTTCTTCATGCATACCTTTATGGAACGGTTGCAGGCACGAGGCATCCGGTGCATTCCGGCGGCAGAAGCGGAAGTCTCTTACCTCTTCGGTGAGTTCCGGCAAGACAGCCTCTCCGTACGGATGGCTTCCTACGAAACTTCCGTGCAGGATGTGGTGAAACAGATAATGAAGGAGAGCGATAATCTCAATGCCGAAGCCATGCTCTGCCGGTTGGGTGTGCAGAGCAGCGGAAAGAAGCGTGTCTCTGCCGAGGACGGGCTTTCCGCCATCCGCATGCTGATAAAAGAGATGGGATATAACCCCGATAGGTATAATCTGGCAGATGGTTGCGGCCTTTCCAATTACAACTACATTTCACCGGAACTCTTGGTTTCTTTCCTGCGATATGCCTACTCGCGTACGGATGTTTTCCAGAAACTTTATAAGGCTTTGCCCATTGGCGGCGTGGACGGTACACTGGAGTTCCGCATGAAGAAAGGCACCCTTTCCCACAGAAATGTACATGCCAAGACGGGTTCCTTTACCGCCATCAACTGCCTGGCCGGCTACCTTAAAGCCCGCAACGGACACGAGATAGCCTTTGCCATCATGAACCAGAATGCACTGTCGGGCAGGGAAGCACGCGCTTTCCAGGATGCGGTGTGTGATGAAGTGATACGTTGAGGTTTAGCCATCGTAAAGTTGACCTTTAGCGTCGTAAAGTTAAGGTTTAGCTTCCTAATGCAGACCTTTACGGAGTGAGCCCCAAGAGTAGGGGAAATCATTCCTCTTTCGTATTGCGGTAGCGTGCCGGAGACATACCCAGATAAGACTTCACATACTTCCCGAAGAAAGACTGGTTGGGGAAATTAAATTCTTCTGCAATCTCCTTGATGGACTTGTCCGAATGCTTCAGCCGGTACTTGATGTGCTCGATGGCACTTTCGTTAATCAAGTCAAGCGGTGTACGTCCGCATGCCTGCTTGATGACCTTCGAAAAGTGTTTGGGACTATAGCAGAGTGCATCGGCATAATATCCTACAGAACGGTGTATGCCGTTGTCTTTGGACAACATCTCTATAAACTTACGCAGGATATAGTCGGACTGTTTGATGCTTTCTTTTGTATCGACTGTCATTTCTGAAGGGTTCACTTCTTTGTTGAGGTGTCCCAACATCTCACAGAAAATGGCAGAAAACAAGTATTGCATCACTTCCCTGTGATAGTGATGAGGCTCGTCGTTTATCTTTGCCATAAGCAGTTCCCGGTAGAATTTGAAGATTTCCTTGTCCCCTTCCTCCCCGACAGACTTTATGGGATTGTTGTGGATATGCATAACGGTATTCCATGTATCCTTCTCCATCTTGACCACGCGTTGTAGGAACTGTGTGGAGAATGCGGCAAGCCTTATCTTGTGCTTTGGGCTTACCATCGCGTGGCTGATAATGGTATTGGGAAGGCCGAGCAGTAAGTCGCCTGCTTCCAGTTGGTAGGTTTTGTAGTTGACGTCCAACTGGATGCAGCCTTCTAGACAGATAGCGATAAGGAAGCATCCCAATCTTATTGTATCTTCATTGTAGGGGCTTCCCTCCAGACTGTTGATTATGACAAAGTCATTGTCTACATAGTCAAGGACATGTTCGCTGTTTTTAAAGTCCGCGATTTCTACGATTTTTATGTTCCCTTTCTCCATATTCTTCCTTTTTCGTTTTGCAAAGTTGGTGAATAATGGGAAATATGGGATGTTCCATTATGCGGCTTTCTTGTTCTATATGTCATTTATAGACAATTCATTAGCCTTAAAAAAGATGAATGTCGAAAAAGGAACATCTTTGGAGTGTAATTGGTCATTATGGCGTTGTTCCTTTCTCCTACTTTTGCCACCAGTTTTAACAAAAAGACAATGAGAAAAAGTATGATTACATTGAACAGGAAATGGATACGGCTGATAGGGATTGTCGGTTGTACAATGTGTTTGGCATCTTGCAAGCAGGCATCGGATGCTTCCGGAATGAAACCTTCTTATGCTACCATGAAAGTGGAGGCGACGGACAAAGAGCTTTCCACTTCGTACTCAGCAACGATACGCGGACGGCAGGACATAGATATTTATCCGCAAGTGTCGGGTACCATCGAGAAGTTGTGTGTGACCGAGGGGCAGAAGGTGCGCCGGGGACAACTGCTTTTCATCATC
>ERZ810803.240-NODE-240-length-11840-cov-4.90522_pt1 | contig 11840 bp, 3 predicted proteins | sample MGYA00520204_ERZ810803 | MGnify/ENA primary metagenome ERZ810803 (study PRJEB31588, sample SAMN03399937) | human gut metagenome | study: EMG produced TPA metagenomics assembly of the PRJNA231909 data set (A prospective, longitudinal analysis of the... | reverse complement strand
TGCTCGCATACGAGGAATCGTTGTGCGCACTCGACATCGAAACACCGCCATACGGGTAAGCGTAGCTGTTGCCACGATAGACCACACGGCCGGAGGCAGTGGATATGTAGTAGATGTCGCAGTAATTTGTCGAGGAGGAACCCGAAACGGAACCCACCGGAATCACGTCCATATATTTGCCATGCGCCACGGCGGTAATCCAGATACCGGAACTCACGGAACCCTTAACCAGGCGGGTACTGCCGTCAGGCATCCAGATGCGCCACTTCCCGGAATTGCCCGTGTCATTAGGAAGGTCCACGCCGTCCATCATGTCATATTTATGACCATAGATGTCCTCGTAGCCAAGGCAGCAAATATTATTCACCTGCGTAACCGTGGCCCCGCCGTAGTCATCCTTCTCACGGTACCACGCATACTGGTGGACGGAGTTTTCTATCAGGCTGTTCGTCACATTAGGGTTGATTGAGGAGGCTTCCTCGTAGCCGATCGTGTCCGTCATACCGCGGCTGGCAGTACCACCCGTAGTACGGTTGTTCGTGTGAGAGCCCGCGCCGCATTGTTCCTGGCTGTCACGACGACCGTACTTCGCGTAGAAAAGATTCGCGATGCGCGAGTGCATAAGGGCATCAATCTGCTGCATACCGCGCTGGACACTGTAATAGTGGAAATCAGCCCAGGTCATGCTCGCCGTAGTGCTCCCGCCGGTAATGCAGGCGCGAAGTTTGGAACCGACAACACTGCTGCCCACAACGGCACACAAGTGCTCGTCATTAGGCGCCCATTCGGGTTCCATATCCTCGATCCTGTCACTGTTAGAAAGGACAACCTTATCGAACTCTGCCGTGTTCAGAATGGAGAAGTGAAGAGCAGTGGCACCCTCCGGAACATCGGCAATCAGGTACATACCGGCCTCGAACTTGTTGCTCAAGGTAGGGACGACGATTGAACTGATGACCGTGCCGGAATCGTCTGTGAAAATGCTTCCGACAAGGCTTGTACCGGGAACGCTCGGGAAACGCACACGCTTGTAACCGTCCACGTTCACCTTGCATACCGAATACGTACTGTCAGTACTGTAGCTGTTCGAAAGCGTATCCTTTCCGCTCATGATCTTACGACCGGAAAGATAACCGCCACTCGTGCCCTTAATGTCGTCAAGCGTAAGGACGTCAGCATCCGGAACGGAAGGCATGTTATCCGAACCGTTACTGCTGTAACAGGAGTAATGCTTGCCGTTCAGGTAATCATTGATACCCTTGCTCCAGAAGAAGGGCTCGTACATCATCCAGTCACCTTCAGTGCCGTCCAGTCTGGCAGCCGTGCCGTCGGCGTACTTGTTGCTGTCCGTGTCGTCCAGCGGGTAGTAGGTCATCTCACCGTCCAGGTTGTTCACCGTGGTATCAACGTTCGCCATGTTCACACCCCGCGTCGTCGCTTTTTTAGTCACTTTAGCAAGTACACGGTGACGCTGCTTCAGGATGGCGGAAATATGACCGCTCACCTCATACGCGTTGTCATACTTGTAGCCGGTACCGTTGTCAAGGTTGCTCACGTTCGCGTCATCCGATACCTCGTCGTCGAACTCGATCATCGTGTATTCCGGCTGCCGGATATTCAGTTCCGGGAAGTGCGCCTTCAGAGCGCTGTACGTATCGTCATCAATGTAGCGCGTGAGCTGTACCGTACCCACCAAGGCGCACGTGTCCGTAGTGTTGCCATCGGAATCCACACCGCCCATCCCGACAAACTTATCCAGCCACGTACCGTCATCCTCGCGGTCAATACCGGTTACTCTGATACGTTCCACACCCGTGCAACGGCCCAGCAGGGTTTCCCAGTCAATACCTGGACAACTGTCAAAGATGAAGGTCTTCACCTTGCTGTAGCTTTCCAATGTCAGCCCGCCGGTGGTCAGTCTGCCCAGATATTCCAGACGGAGGCTGGTCAGTGTACCGGGAAGGTGGAGCAGCGTCACGGGAGAACCCTTGGCTAGCACCACGCTCTGCACCTGCGTACCGCGGGCCTCAAGTTCTTCCAGCTTGGTCTGCGCACTCAAATCCAGCTCGGTACTGGTACTTCCCCCGGTTTTCGCCTGTGCCTGGTTACGAAGGTTGAGTTTACGTAGCTGCTTGCAGTTGCCGATGTTCAACCACCAGCCGGTACTGCCGTTGCCGGAACTTTGAAGGTTCAGTTCGCGCAGCACGGTACATTTGCCCAGGTCGAAAGCGTTTTTCAGGTGGTCGGCGGCCCCGCTCATATCCAGCACCTTCATACGGCTCGCGCCATAAACCCTCAAGGGATCGTTCACCGTATAGGCACCGGTGATGGAAAGGCTCGCAGCCGCATCTTTCTTGATGATGCCGGTATTCCCTATATTCGGGCTGTTGTTCGTACCGTAGCCGAAAGCATAAACCTCGTTGGCCGTAATCTTCAGCACGTCGGGGGTGTCAGCAGCCGTACGTGCCAGATAGAGGTCGATGTTGTCACTGGTGAAATTGCTCGTGCCGTACTTAGCATCCAGAAGGGCGAAACGATTACGCACGAAATATTCACGGTGCGCACGGTTACTGCCCTGAAGGGCGTAGATGAACGGCCACACCTTGCCGTACATCTCCTGCGTGGCGGGCAGGATGTACTTCAGCTCGCCGCTCTTGTTATAGGCACGGTCGCACCAGTTGCCCGCCTGCTCCACGTTCAGCATGTCCAGGACACGGCTGGTGGTAAGTACACCGCGAAGAGCCTGCGCCTGTGTCTTCAGGTCAGCGTCCAGGTTGGCCAGAACGAGGTTCCAAAGCCAGCTGTCACGGCCTTCAAAGGCATATTTCCCGGCCTCGGCGTCATAAGTGTCGCGGTCGGTGGTGTAGTCATACACCAGGAAACAGTCGTTACGTTTTCCCATCTGGGTATCACCGTCGTAGTAGGTGATGTACCATATCAGGCCGTCCCACGTGCGCAGCATCATGTTCTTCGCACGCTGGTCAACGGCAAGGAAATAGTCCGTCCAGAGGTAATACGTCAGCAGGAAAGCCTTGTCGAAATAGTCACTTATCTCGTCCCTGAACTTCTCGCTCTTAAAAGTGGAGAGGTCGGCGCTCGTCGCACCGTCCGGAACACACGAGCGTATCCATGCGTACAGCCGTTTCACGGCCGTACGCTGCGACTCGTCAAGGCCCGCCCATTTCACATCATCCGGAACGTTGGTCTCGGCACCGGCATCAAACACCTCCTCCAGATGAGCGTCACTTGTGGTCTTGAAAAGGCACATGGCCTCGGTATTGTTCAGCATTTCCAGAGTGAGGGGACAGGCAGGATCGTAACCCTCCACGCCACTAAGGCCGAACAGGTCGCCGCTCTTGCTTTTCTCGTTGTTGAAGTTGTATTGCCCCACATAGTTGTTCTCGCCGTCCTCCGCAGCCGCCACAAACATGTCGATAGGCACACCGTCGATAGCGGTACGCACGGTGACCGCGTTCAAATCGCTGCCGCCCGTCTCGTACTGGTAACGCTGCGGAGGGGTGAGAAGCCCCATCTCCTTCAGCACGTCGTTGAACAGTTTGGCACCGCCTGTGTTCAGCGACATGGACGAGTCGGAATAATCACTCTTCAGACAGATCAGGTTCATGGCGATGCCACCGGGACGGACGGGATATTTCTTTTCCGCCTGCTCCTTGCCGCCAACGGTGAAGCTAAGGTTCGTGCCGCCCTTGCTGATATAGATACGGATGTTCTTGCTCGGATATTTCGTGGAACTGGTACCCTGAATACGGATATAACAGTCACGAAGCACGAAGTCGTATTCGGATCCGAAAGGGGAGTAATAGAAGATATCCGCCGAAAAGTCCGTCTTCTTGTTGTTCTCGGCATACACGTCATCGAGCTTGTTCTGGCGCACGATACGCAGCACCCCCTTGCCCTTGGCACGCAGCTTGTCCATATCCACAGTGTCGGTATCACCCAGGATATCGTTCTCCTCATACAGCGCGATCATCTCCTCACCGTCCGCACTGTCCACCATCCGGTTCTCCAGTTCCTCGTCGTCACTCAACCGGCGGGTATAGATACGCACGCTCTTTACCTCCACGTCCGCCCCGGCGCTGTCAATGGTGATATATTTCGGATTGTCCTGGCGGAAGCTGAAGGCGTTGTCGTAGATGTCGGCACCGGTACGGTTGCCGTCCACATAAAGCTCCATCAGACGGCTCTCATTGCGGGTACCCACCATGAGGGCCACCTTGATCCACCGGTCTTCCACATAATTCGTGCCCAGCTTGATCTCACGCTCCACCAGCTCGTCGTCCTCGTTGGTATAGGACACTTTCTCACCGGTCTTGAAACTCGCTTCCGAAGGGGTGATATAAAGCCCCTTGCCACTGTCGAGACAGTCCACAACTGCGGTATCGCTGTCAGTGGGATTGCTTACCCGGAGGGTCAGTTCAATGGTCAGCCCCGTACTTTTCACATCGGTGGCAAAGGGCCGGTAGCCGATGACGGCTTTCGCACCGTTGGTCAGCTTCAGCGCCTCACCCGTCCAGCCGTTGCTGCTCCAGTCAAAACCCTCGAACGTGGTCTCCACGCCGTTCGACTCCCATGTTCCGGGGTTACTCTCCCCGTTGCTGCGGCCCGCCGCGTCAAGCTTGACCGCCAGGCCGTAGGTGGCCTCGCTGATATCGATACCGCTCTCACCCACGTCGATGCGCAAAGTGTACCCGGTCGGACCGGCTTTCAGGACAAGCGTCTGCGTGCCTTCCTCGGTAAACCGGTTACTGTAGGTCATCATGCTGCGGGGAGCGCTCACGGTACTGCTCTTGACGCCGTTTTTCCAGAACTCCACTTCAGCGGGCACACGGTCGGGATCATAGGCCACCCAGTCGAAAGTGAGCTTCTCGTAGCGGCCGGCTTCAAGGACCGGCTCCAGATGCTCGTCCCGTCCGAGGACATGCCCGTCGGCATGAATGAGCTTCAAACCGATGAAGGGCGCGCCGGTTCCGGCCTTCAGCAGGTCGATATGGATGCTCTCGCTTTTCAGCGTGAGGTCGTCAGTTTCCATCTCGGCCACCAGCTGGGCGGTATGCCGCCCCACGGACAGGCCGGTCATGGAAACCTCGAAACTGCCGTTCGTCGTGCCGCTGCGGGTGACCGTATGCGCGTTCTGCTGTACACCGTCCACGTACAGGCTGACGGTTTTCGTGCCGGTACCGCTCACGGCGTAGGGTATACTCGCGGAATCATAGGTACCGTAACCGCCGTTCTGGATGGTGGCCGCCAGGTTGTAACCGCAGGAAAGGGACAGGGTGACGCTCTTCACGCTCACGTACGCCTGCTTCTTCTGCGCCTTGCCCGTGGTGGGATCGGTAGTCTCGGCAATGACGTAGATATCGCTCGTGCCCACCAGCAGGTATTTGGTCAGGTCAAGGGTATAGGTACCCTTGCTCACTTCCTTCAGCGAGGAGGAATAAGTGGTGGTCGTCCCGCGCTTCACCTGGATGGTGACGGTCGCTTTCTGTCCGGTACTGCTACCCTTGTCATCACCGCCGGCAACCTGGTGGTCATAGGTATAGGTAAGTTTCACCGCTCCGCCTTCCTTCACGGTTTTCTTGTCGGTCTCGGCAAGCAGCACGATCTTGGTGGTGGAGGACTCACCGCCGCCACCGCTGCCGGCCGGGATGTCAACGCTCGCGATCTCCGCCCCGCTCTTGTTGGTCAGCGCAAGGCGGACACTGCTCTCGTCGTCGCTCACTTCCGCGCTCATGCCGAACACGGTACCGGCTTCCACCTCCTGGAATTTGGCGGCGACGGTCTTGTTCTGGACGGGATTGGTACTGTCGGCATCCAGGCTCTCGTCCACTTCCAGCTTGTCGATGGTCAGATCCACGTTGCCCTCGCTGTCGGGAACTTTCTTCTCGCCGTTCACCGTCAGGCTCTTCATCGTTCCGGCACCGCCGAAGTCCTCCCAGCTCGCCTCCTGCTCCCAGCTCGACAGACTTGTCCCCACGAACTGTTTGGTCTCCCATTTGCCCTGCGAGACTTCATAGGTGATGCAACGGCCCTTGTAACGGTATTTCTCATCCACGGCACCGATCGCGGAGGAAAGGACATAATAACCGCTCTCCAAAGGGACTTCCGCCGTCACATTATACGTGTTACCGCCACCGCCCGTACCACCGGGAATATCAACGGAGGCAATCTCCGTCCCGGTCTTCCCCAGCAGGGTGAGTTTCACCGTGTCGTTCTCCTCATCAGGGACGGCCGTCATGCCACCGACCAAACCATCGTTCACACCGGCGGCGGCATCCTCCGCCTGTTTCGCAGCCGCGGATGCCGCTGCCGCAGCGGAATTTGCAGTTTCAGCAGCCTGATTGGCGGTACCGGCCGCATCAGACGCCATACCCGCAGCTTTATTCGCCAAAGCCGCAGCATTATCCGCTTTCGTGGCAGACGCATTCGCCGTGGCAGCGGCATCATCGGCCGGTTTACGCAAAAGGGTAAGCGGAGCACTCACCAGCTCACTGCCGCGAAGGGCGGGGAGACTTTTGATATTGTCAAGGGAGCTGACCTCCACAAGTTCATCAACGCTCTGGCTCTCGGCCTTGATAGCGTTCAGGATCTCCTGTTTTTCCGCATTTGTCATGGCTAATCCTCCATTACCCTTCTATCTGTTTCACTATTTGGGAATAACAGCCCGGAGTAAGACCGGTGACAGCTTCCTTTATCAAAACCGCATCCTCCGATGTCAGATCCACATCCGCATCGGAACCCATAATCCTCATGCAAAGACTGTAAGCATGTAATTTCCTTTCATTATCCGTCTGAATATTACCGCTCGGACGGAAACCGGTACCGTTGAACAGGCACTGGGAGACTATGACTCCCATACACTGGGGTTTCTTATCAATCAACAGCACGCTACCGTCGAAATCCTTAAAATACACATTAAAATTTACTTTCATATCCTTTATTTTTAGATATATGTCATCTTAACGACAATTCCATTAACAACCTCAAGGGTATAGTTATAAGTTATAAAATCACTCTTTACAGCCCACTGGAAGGTACCTGAAACACCCTTTCGGTAACTGTATGTCCCATCGCTGGCCAAGCTCCATCCCGTACCGTAATTGTTCGACAGGATATCACCACAATACACCGCCCCGTTCACATGCACACCACCGTCAAAATAGCCGGCATAAGTATTGGCACTGATAGGATAGCTTTGACCAGAGGACTTGCTGGAGGCATAGATAGCGGCACCACCCAGATTCGAGCCTACGGCCTTGACACCGAAGCGTCCCTGCGTGGCGGCATTAAAGGACACATCCACAATACCCTCCATGTCCGTTTGTGAGACACCAAGTTTCAGACTGCGGGAATCATTGCCGAAATAATCACCGGCTTTCCAGTACAACCGTCCGGAATCAATCGTAAAACCGCCGATTTTACCCTCATAGGCATACACTGTACCATAAATCTTGGCGTTGCGCGTCTCAATACTACCGTCTTCCAGAATCTTGAAATTATCATTAGCCGTAACAAGTCCCTCCAACGTGATATTATCGCCCTTGATTTTTACGCCGTCACCCCCAACACCTACAAGGGATTTCAAATTTCCATCACCGTCAATGGCATACAACCCGGAATATTTGGAAGTAACCATCAGGCCGGTCTCTTCCAGCAGGTTCTCGTCTTTGTCGAACACCGCCGCCGAAATCTTTACCAGACGCTCCGACTGCTCGAAAAGGGTTTTATAACGGTGTGTCAGGGATTCCACACGGTCGGTGCTCAATATGAGCATATACAGGTAAATATCACCGGTAAAACTCAATTTAAAATCACCTGTACCGTTCCAGAGTCCGCTACAGGTGTACTGTACGTACCCGTCGGTCGCGGACAGTTCTTCCTCCACCTCCATGCTGTTGAAATTGGCAAAGCCTGTCTTATCCACACCCACAAACTCCACACGCAGCGTGCCGGCCTTGGCACAGCGGTAAAAGAAAGTCAGGAACACCGGGACGGCTTCCTTCTCCCCACTGTCATTTTCAGGCATGGAGGGAATACTTTTCAGGTTCTCACGTTTCTGGAGGATGTACTTGTTACGAATCCGGACAACCGTACGGCCGTCATCCTCGGTCACGCTCGCGCTGTCACCCTTCCTCGTCAAGACGTTACCGTTCGCCCAGATCCACCGGTTGCCCACAAGGAAGAACACGGTCTCGTTCTCCGTGTTCCACTTCATAAGGCCGTTATCAAAGGCGGGGTTATTCAGGTAGCCGCGCTCGGTGGCGAAGTCATTCCGCAGGGCGGTGACGGAACTGACGATTTTCCCCTCGACTATCTCGAACTTCGTCTTGATATCCTCGCCCGTTACCAGAAGGAACGTACCACGCAGGTAGGCGTTGTCGCTGTACAGGCCATCACCGTGAGGCTGGTTGTCTGAAGGGAACCAGTCATCACTGATACCGTCAAGGTTGCCCAAACGGGCACGCAGGCAGCCGGTGAAGTTCTTCGCCTTCACCACGTCCATCACGTCCACACGGGGCTGCCCGTCCTCGGTGGCGGAGATCAGGATCAGGTTCTGGCGCAACGGATTCTCCGTGTTGCCCATCAGCACGCACTCGTCACCAGACTCCGGAAGAGAAGCGCCGAACTCGTCCTCGCCCACGAGGATGGAACCACCCTCCACGCCGGCCACCTCAACCCAATAGCTTTTCAAATTCCCGCCGCTGAAGGTCTGGCAGCGCATGAGGTCATGGGCCACGAAAGTGTTCTCCTGCTCGAAAGTGATCCTCCAGTAACCGCCCTCAAGAACAGCGGTCTTTATTTTCCCGTTGGCGGCACTGACACAAAGCTGGCCGCCGACGCTGCGTACCTTCTCGATAAGCAGCTCCAATACTACCATGACCTGGCGTACCGTCAGCTTGTCGATGGTCAGATGGGACAAAGCGTCCTCCATCCAGAGCCGCCAGCCCTCACCGAAAAGACCGTCCACGAATTTCGGACTGCGAAGAAGCTCACGCACAACAAGGGTCAGCAGCCCGGCATTGCCCTTGTCATCAATACCCGCATTATCCTCCTGTCCGAAAGAGGCTCCCGCTTCGAAGGTGATCTTCCCCTTTGCACGGTCATTCTTTTTTTTGCTGATGTGTTCCGCCTGGCTTCTCCGCGCGGAAAAAAGATTGTTGTCCGTAGGCAGTGTCTTGTCCCAGCTACGGATAATGTCAGGAAGCGCGGCACCCTCCGCCTTTGACTTCGTATAGTTTTTCAGTTCCCCGATACTGTCATTCACCCGTTCAAACGCACCACTATGCAGGGCATCGCTGATCTCGATGTCCATCTCCCCGGGTTGGTTCACTTTCCGGGTAATTTTCGTGATACGGCTGCTGCGATAACCGGTTTCGGGGAAATACTCCTCGCTTTCAAGTCTCACACGACGGCCTACGGACAGGGAAACACCGTTCTCCTCAATCCACACATGGTCGGTCGGGGCCTTGTAAACGGCAAGATCCTGCCAGTGTTCGGTATTGAACTGTTCCACCGCCGTAAGAAACTCCTCCTCGGCAAGCGGGTAATATTCGTCCGGCATACGGATATTCCAGAGAATATAACGGTCACCGGATTTCGGAATAAGTTTGCCGCCGGGGAGTTGCGTGTCATCATCATAGGGCCATATCGTAATAATCTCGAACTCACGGGTGGCACTGTTGAAATTCACCTCGAAATAGTGGTCCTTACCCTGCCCCAGTCCGGAAAGGTCACCGTCCTGGAACGATACACGTTTGGTCTCGTCGGGCAGCTCGTAATCGTTCGGATCGAAGTTCAGGCTGTCGTCCCTGAAATAATAGACCGTGAAAGGGTTGCCGTCGTCATCTTTCACATCTTCGCTGCGCACACTGCTGACAGCCCCGATCCTGCGGGGATAAATGCCGCTGAAGGCGTCTTGCTCGTAACGGTCATAGATGCCGTACTCCTCCGTATGTATCTCGACATATTGCCTGCCCCCCGGAAGCATCAGGCGGCTATGCCCGTATTTTGACGGATCTATGTTCCGCGTGCTGCCTACCGGGAACAACCGGGTATAAAAATTGTCGGTACCCGTCGTGTCGCGTTCGATTCCGGTCAGTCCCTTCCCGTAGCCCAGCGTTATTTCCTCGCCATGCTCACACCGGCACACGTTCACGGTCTGGCCTTCCACCCACCATTCAGCCTGCCCGCCGACCGCTTCGGCTATCTCTTTCAGGGCTTCGTTGCAGTACTTCCCCTCGTAATCGATGACGATAAGGTCCGTACCGTCCACCCGCCCCACTTTCCAGTCGGTGGTGTGGTTCATTCCGTCATTGATACACTTCACGATCATGGCCACGTGTTCACGCGGAGTCGCTGTCAGCGTGAACACAGGCTCGGTGTTCCCGTCGGTGGTCTCCAGCACAAGAAAACGTCTCACCAGGCTCTCGATACCGTAAAACTTCAAATCATATACCCACTCCTGGCCGCTCTTCTGCTTCGGGGTGTACCGTTCGGTCAGCCAGTAGCGCTCACCCTCAAAGTCCACCCGGTCATTCACGTCCAGGGCGATATATTCGTAATGCGTGAAAGAGAGTGTCAGGACATTGTCACCCTGCACCTCCTTCACCTGGGTGGAGCTGTCGCCCGCCTCGATATCGGTCCGTCTGTTGCCGTTGCTGTCATAGATGGTCAGCATGTCTGTATCTTGTTTAAACGTCGTTTGAATAGGGTTTGAATCACATTTATATGATCGGGACAGGTTCCCGGAACTTCACCTTGAACTTGCCGGCGTGCACGCCTTCCTTCCAGAGATAGGTCAGAGGCTGGAACTTGCTGCAATCCGTATATTTCACACGGAGAGTCAGGGCAAGTTGGGGAAAGGAAATCTCAAGCCACCCGTCACGGCCTTTCTTCAGGAAATTGATGAACTCGAAATACTTCTTCAGCCAGCCGGCCTGCGTTTTGCCAAACAGGGCGAAATGAAGCGTCACGTCACGGGCCTCGTTCCTGGGCGTCAGCACGGAGGAATATTTCTCCCCGTCCTCCTCCCGGATATTCACAGCCGTGTCCGTTTTCGTCTTGCTCGGGGTCAGGATGGCGGTCAGGTTATCCATCCCGCCGCGCTTGTCCTCAACGAGGAACACCCCGTATGTACTCCAGATGTCGGTACCGTTGACAAGTACCAGACCGCCTAATATCTTTTCCATATCATTTGCATTTTACTCCGTCACGATTGATTTTACGAATCTCTTCCTCTATTTTGCCAAGGTGCGACGCGCTCGTGCCGGTGTTCTCCTCGATACGGGCAAGATGCCCCTCGGCGGTGTTCATCTTGTCGATGACGCTCTCCATCTTCTCATCGATGCTCGACCAGTGTTGCAACCCGCTGGTGAACATGCCGTCCAGTTTTGTACCCTGGTCCTGTGTCATGGCTGAAAAACCGCCGGTTTTGGCGCTCTGGCTCGTACCGCCCGAGTTATCGTACCCGGTGGCCGCGGCAAGATTGTCACGAAGAGCGACGGCTTCCTCGACATACTTCATGTACTCGTCCTGGAGGGCCTTACGCTCGGCTTCTGTAAGGTCATTGTCTTCCATCGCCTTGCCGAATTTCTCCCACCAGCCTTTCAGCTTGTCGGAATACAGCTCACCGATCTTGTTTGACAGCATCGCACGCATGAAATACTCGGATATGTCCTCCGCCGCGGCTGCGGCATCATACTTCATATCCATCAGGTTATCCACGAAACTGCTGTACATGCTGTCGAAGGAAATACCGGTGAGACCTTCATACAGCTGGTCGGTAAGTTCCTCCAGCTTGCCCGCCTGAGATCGGAAGAGCA
>ERZ810803.226-NODE-226-length-12533-cov-6.34461_pt1 | contig 12533 bp, 12 predicted proteins | sample MGYA00520204_ERZ810803 | MGnify/ENA primary metagenome ERZ810803 (study PRJEB31588, sample SAMN03399937) | human gut metagenome | study: EMG produced TPA metagenomics assembly of the PRJNA231909 data set (A prospective, longitudinal analysis of the... | reverse complement strand
CAAAATCCAAAGGGTCAAGAATGGCGGGCTACCGCCAAAGGTGGAGATTTTTCGCGGAAAAATACTACCTGTGTCTTGACAATCTGGAAGTCGGAACGGACGGGATGCTCCTGTGACGCTCTCAGCCTTGATTCTGGCTGTTTTTTCGCTTCACTTGATACTTTATCCATAATAGCAAAAAACACGCTCTACGTGGGTGTGAGCGTGTTTTTTATTGATTTTAAATATTTTATATTTGTCGTTTTATGATATCGTGGTAATTTCAATCCACATATCCATGTAAATTGCATCTTGGAACAAACTCCAAATGATAATGATTTGTTGAATTTCAATGCACATAACTATGTAGATTGCATCAAACAATCAATTATCTGCCATTTTTAATTACGCAATTTCAATCCACATAACTATGTAGATTGCATCAGCAAAAATACACAATTATGATATTTTATTTTTATGCAATTTACATGTTATTGTGGTTGTAAAAGCAATAACAATTTTTAGAATGATAAAATCAAACTAATCATTGATTTCTTCTACCTACTTTCGGTACATCTATACCATGGCGGCGTTGAACCTGCAACCATATATTTTATTCATTTTCATTATTCCCGTTTTTGGATAGATTCAATATATCTTTAGCTTGATTTACGGCTTTATCGTGAATATCACCGGACTCAAATTGTATAGATTCATCTATTGGTTTTATTGCAACAATAGGTATTTCATATTGCTCTCCTTTTTGCTTCAATAAATCAAGCGTTTTTCCTATTGCAATATCAGATAGTTTATTATTTTTTTCTTTGTTTCTTTTAACATACATATCTTTTACAGACAAATCTTCTATCCCTATAAACTCTGATTTTCTAATGATATCCAACACTACATTTTCTATATGATGTGTTCTTTTCCTTGCTATCTTTTTTTCCAGTTTTGCTTTTTTTAACCGTGTTTTCAAATATCGTTTTGACGGTCTAAGTTCTATTCCATTTTCCCGTGATTCTTTCAATTTTTTTCTGAATTTCGGATTGCTATACCCATCCATTCTGGACAACTTTCTGTTAAGCTGTTCTCTATGTTCTTGAATCTTTCCATCATTCCCATTTTTAAAACACGGATTTTCATACTCTGTTCCATCTGACAACGTGATTGTAGAGATTCCGATACGAACTCCAACCTCTTTTTTCGTATCATTTTCTTTCACTATTTTATAAACATTTTTCAAACATAATTGTAAAAAATAGTTGTCACAATTATCTCTTTTCACTGTCACAAGGAATTGTTGTTTTCTATGTAGATTAACATATTCCAGAAAATCCATTTCACAAGACGAATCAAATCGTAATTGCTCTAAATATCCTGCCATTCCTCTTGCTTTAACTTTCCCAACCTTAGCAAGATTGAAGTAAATCACATTCCTGTTATCTTCTTTGAATGTAATTTTGCTAAAATACTCTTGATAACTATAACTTGTCCTTGGATGACTTTTTGAATAATAAGGCGGTTTGCTGTTTTCGATTGGTCTTTTCACGCCTTTTCCATTTGTCTTTTTATTTGTATTTTTTTCACTAACTTGTGCATCTAATCTTTTTGACAAATCTCTTAAAAAGATTCCATTCTTCCCTGCTAACGCACCTGCCGGAACAGATTTTAATTCCGGCATTTGTTCTCTTAATACATCCAAATACTCTTTTTTCGCCATAGCATTAACATCTGGAAAATGTACAAACTGACCTTCATTATACTGGTCTGGTTTTTCAACTGTATTTGTTTTATTTTGAAACATTTCATATACAGTAACATTAAACGCTTTATGTACTGCACGAATTATTTCATCAATCATTTTTTTTTGCTCTTTGTTTGGATATAGTCTTAAATTTATTGTATATACTGGTATTTTTATAATCTTTTCACTCATTTTTCTATTCTCTATATTCACATTTAAACTCGTTATATTGTTCCAAATTATTCCAATCCATACAATCCTGTAGATTGCATCCAAATGAAGGTGAGGAAATGGACACAAACAATAAATTTCAATCCATGCAATCCCGTAGATTGCATCAAAACTAAATTACGATTAACACAGATAGAAAACATTTCAATCCATGCAATCCCGTAGATTGCATCCCTTTGGAGTTTGCGTTTATGGATAATGTAGAATGATTTCAATCCATGCAATCCCGTAGATTGCATCAGCAACAAATGGATGATTGCAATCTTTTCATGCAATCTTTTCATGCAATTCACACAGTATTATGTCATGGTTGTAAAAGCAATAACAATTTTCTGTTTGATAAATCAAACTAATCATTGATTTCTTTTACCTACTTCTGGTGCGAATCTTTCTTCACATTTATGTGTGCTTCATATTCGCATCATGGCGGCGTTGAACCTGCAACCATCACTTAAAGGAATTCATTTTATTATTTCCTTTTGTTATATTATAATAACATACAACACCTATTTTGTCAATAAATACCATACATTTATTGACAAAATTCTCTATAATTCATTCTGTTTTTCATGGAATAATTTCTACTTTTTATATGGACAGTGAGAATGAAAATTAGTACTTATTATTACTGTTTTTTATTACGCTATCACTGTGAGGACTCACCATGAAGTTTTATCTCCACAAAAAAACACGCCCATGTTATGTGAGCGTGTATATAATATTGGTATACAACCATTCCAATCCACGTAATCATGTAGATTGCAATTACATCAATAATTTTATATCATGATTCCAATCCACATAATCATATAGATTGCATTTGGTCTGATTATTTTCATCCTCTTATAGTGGGCAATTTCAATCCACATAACTATGTAGATTGCATCCCTTGAGTGTTTCATCAGCGTGATATTTAAACTGATTTCAATCCACATAACTATGTAGATTGCATCCAACTTTCATGAGTGTAAATCTCCTTATAAAAAATATTTCAATCCACATAACTATGTAGATTGCATCAGCAAAAATACACAATTATGATATTTTATTTTTATGCAATTTACATGTTATTGTGGTTGTAAAAGCAATAACAATTTTCAGAATGATAAAATCAAACTAATCATTGATTTCTTTTACCTACTTTCGGTACATCTATACCATGGCGGCGTTGAACCTGCAACCATGTTTATCTTATAAATTATTTTTAAATGGTCTATAAAACCCCATCATCTTCTGCTTTATCCGTAACCACTGGCAACGGGAATAACAACTTCATTTCTTCCCATTCTGCCTGTTCCATAGCTTCTACAGTCTGAACCAATCCGCTGAACAGTTCTTCCTGCATCTGCATTTCTGGTATTGCATTTCCATTTTCCATTGTCGTATCTCTGGAAAACATCAAATCTTTTAAGACGCTTTCTTTGGTCAGTTCTTGAATGCTCTGGTTCTTTACAAGGTCATTTAGAACTTGTCTTTCTTCATTGTTAAATCTCTGCATTTTCAATTTCCTCACTTTCTTCATAAAATCCATACTCAATGATGGTTACTTTTTTTCCTCGCATTTCTCTTCCCACACTTTCTCGTATTAAGCAGTGTGCCTGTTCCAACCTTTCCATATCGTACTGTACGTTCCGTAAACTCCAATCCAGAACAATTGAAATCTCTTTCAACGAAAGGTGTATTTTATATCCCTTTTCACTTCGTACCCCATACTCTTTTGCATAATCCATCAATCGTTTAAAAAACACCTTATCTGTATTGCTTAAAGGAACTTCATGCAGACCTGCTCGTCTGTTCATTTCCCTTAAAAACTGAATCCCCATTATCCATTCAATCCAGTATAATAACTTGCTTCTGGTTTCGTCTGCACTGGTTCATTGACAGATGTTTCTGATTGATTCTCTTCTAATTGCGTATGTTCTTCATTGGGATTCTCTTCGATTTCAGAAAGATTAAATTCTGTAATCACAATATATGGGTGTGCAATCTTGATTCCACCCACTTCTTTCGGATAGGTTTCCATCCATCCTGTTACAATGTCAATGGGTGTTCCATTTGGTAACTGTTTTACCAATTCCAAGGCTTCCCCTACAAATCTTCCATCTACATAATTATATTTGCGTTCCGGTTTTCCAGTCTTCGGATTCAAGATAAGTTTTCCGCTATCATCTTTTCTTCCTGTTTTGCTACTGGTACACAGAGTTGCAAATGCAACCTTATCTGAATAAGATGGTTTAATAGTTACATCATATACCGTCACATATCTGCTCAAACTATTTCCTAAGCTAAATCCCATAATTACTCTCCTTTTCGTAGGTGGTATCGTTATAATAACGATACCATATTGTACCTACTTTGTCAACTTTCATCTTCCTCTACAAGCACTGCATCTTCCAAAAAAACTGTTTCTTTTTTCGGTTCAATTTTATATTTCTTCTTTAACTGCTCTGCTCGTTTCAACCTTTGATAACGCAAATCATTTTGTAACATCTTCGCTTTTAATTCTGGAAGAATATTCTCTTCTAATTCTTCATCATTTTCGTTTTTCTTATGGAAAACCTTAATTATTCCCGTCAACATATTTCCCATTACCCATCCTCCTGTTGTTAGCATCTTTCATTAGAATCTGAATCGTGAGTCTGTTCTTGGCTATCTTTTTCAGTTCCGCCTTTTTCTTTTTGTTTCGCTTCTTTTTCTTTTTGTATCTGTTCCAGTGTTTGTTCCAATCCCTGTTCGATTGCCGTTAAAGAAAAATTTGGTTTCTCTTTTGGCTTCGGCTTTTCAAATTCAGTCTGATTTTTTTCTGTTTGAATCTTTTTCTCTGGAATATAAATCTTTTCTTTTGCTTTCAATTCTCTTGTGGCAGATACAAATTCCTTCACAAAATTTGCTTGTCGTTTCCCATAAACCTGTTCCATATGGTCTGTCAAACTTTTTTGCGAACCATCCCCGATATCTACCTTTAATGTCTGATGTTCTAATGTCCTTTTATTCGGAGTAAAGACAATCATCTTACATTTTGAGTATGGAAAATATTCTCCTTTACTTTCTGCTGTCTTAGACAGCTTCTCCATCTGCTTCTCCCCTTCTTTTACAATCATATTTGCAACTTTAGGATGTGCCAGTGTTCCTTTTTGGAAAATTGGTGTTTCTGTCCACTGTTCACAGTATTCAATTTCTACAAACATCCCATTTTTGGCACTTACAGAAGCTATCATGTTTGCTCGTTCCATTACCGCATCAACGAATGCTCTTGGATTTTCATCCAACAAGGGAACTAATTTTTCTGCAACATAAGGGCTTCTTTCTAAATATTTTTTTTGAACTCTTGTAAGTTTTTTAACTTCTTCGTAATCTTTGGATAATTCGTCTAAAATCTTTTGTGGATTGTTCAAGAACTTCGTGCTTAAATCCCCCACATCTTTCAGTGTTTGGAATTGCTCTTGTTCCTGCCCGATTCTTTGAAACGCACTTTCGATTTTCTGAACACATACATCCTGTTCTTCTTTGGTTCTGACCTCTCCCATTTTTTCAGCTTCACTAAGAATCGTATCTATATTTTCCAACTGACGTTCCACATTGTTTTTCAGTGCTTCCATGTTCGGATTCTGCTTATCACCTTCGGAAATTTCAGATACTTTATCATACATCAGAAGTATATTATCTTGCTCTTTTAACGCTCTTTCTATATAACCTTTTGCTTGTTCTTCTCCATTCTTTAAAATATCTTCCTGTGTAAGAGAATCCTGTTCATGGTTGACATGAATCTCTAAATTCAATCCCCTGTCTTCAATCTCTTTTTCAATTTCCTGTATGAGACTTTTGGCTTCTTTATTGATATAATTTAAAGATTTCTGGAATTCCTGTAATTCCAGTCCTTTCGACCATGCGGCAATATACTGGAATGAACTAGAATCTGTTTCAAACCCAAAACTCTTACCTACCACATAAGCAACACTTTCCGCCTGTGTTTCACGCATACTTCTTCCTACATTTTCCCCGAATTTTTCATTGAGTTTTTCTAGGTCTGAATGCATTCTGCTGTGTGCCATTTCATGTATCATTACCGCACATTTTCTAGTCGGGTCTAAATCATTTGGCAGTCTGATATATCCATTCGGATATTCGTCACTGGTCTTTCTACTAAAGTAACCATCTGCACCGCCCTTTAGTGTTTCATCACTTTCACGTTCAACTTCTGTAACAGGGATATTGTGGTTTTCACTGACTTGTTTTAATACACCAAAGAACTGTTCCATTTTCTTTTCATTCAACTGCGGGATATCCATATCTAAAGATGGTTTAAACTTCGCTCGTCTTTCTGGTGTATTGACAACTTCATATTCCCCTTTTCTGTTTTTGCGTGGCTTTCCATCCCCTGCGAGGGCTAACTCTTCTTTTTTAAATTTTCCTTCTTTCAGCCACAATGTTTCTGGAATCATCGTATCTTTCACATCAAATACTGTTCCCACGGAATAATACATTGGTACTTTTCCCAAAATAGATTTCTGGATAAATTTCTGTACTTCCTGTTCATTGTTAAATATTCCATTTTCTTTCCCATTGACTTTCATTCCCCATGTTTCTTCTCGGTTCATGGTAAATTCGAGACTGGTCTTTCCGATACGGTAAGATGCAACATTTAAACTGCTGTTTTTAGCAAGCTGACTATTCAGATTATTTTTAATCATTTTAAATAATGCACCTTGATTTTTCTCATATGCCATAACAGGAATCAAGATTTTAATACCTTTTGCACCTTGCTTTACGTTTCTTCCATACTCTTTCCACTGTTCATACCCCATTGTGTAAGAAGCATCCTGCTTCTGCATGAAAACAAGGATAGCATTGTTAATGGAATAGTTGTTAGAAAACAGCCTGCTAGAAGTATCAAGCCAGTTTTTGTACTGTTCACTGTTCATCATATTTTGGATTCCTTCATGTAATTGTTCTATCAATAAATCCTGTTTACTTTTTGTTTTATCCTCACTGTGAGCAGATATGGTAACTTCTCTATGAGAAGATTGGTCAACAGATTCTTTTTCTTGTTCTTGTTTTTGCCCTGGCTCTTCCATAAATTCATACTCTTTCATTTCATTTTCTGTCAATGCTCTGTTGTACGTCAATTCCGCCCACGCTGTTCTTCCGATTCCATCTATCTGCTTTTGGTTATCATAATTTTCAAAGGAAACCAACCCCTGTTTAGGATATGTACCGATGGAGACAGGACGGTGGATAGAATAATATTTATATGTTTTTTGCTTTTCCAATTCTGCCCCTTTTGCTTCAAGAATCTCTGTGATTTTTTTGGTTTGTTCTTCCGGAAGACGTACTTCCGATTCCATCCACCAATTTTTCACCTCTTGTAATCTTTCTAATGTATTTGCTCCGTCTGCTCGTTCCTGCCATTTCAACACTTCTGCTTCTACACTTAGCACTTCCTCTAATTTACGCAATTCATTTATTTCCATTCGTTCCCAAACATCATTTTTTTCGGTGTGAATGGTAAACCCTTCGCTATCATCATGCTGTGAAAGTTCATAGGTCAGTCTGTCTTTTTCCCCTTTAATTTCACATTCAAATTGATAGATGGTGGCTCGTGAAGATTGTTTCATAGAGATAGAGATTCCCTGCAACACTTTTACATCTTCTGCTGTCAATTTTTCTGATATTATTTCACTTTTATTTTGAGATTGCTCTTTAGAATTGTTTTCTAATTCATTAAAAGTAATTTGATAACCACCTCTATAATCTCCCCCGTTCTCTCTTATTCTTCTTTGTTCTTCTACCTCACTTTGTACTTTTTCCATATCTTTTATGATTTCATCATATGTAATAGATACAATCTTTTTCTTTTGAGTCCATCCATCCGCATTTTGTTTAACATAATTTCCGTGTTCGTCTGCATAAAATTCGGTAGTATCTTCCCAAATCTGGTCACCATCATTATGTTCATAAATATAAGCCGCAATTCTTTTTTTCCCTTCAATTGTTGGTTCTTTTTCGCTTATCATATCTTCTTTTTCATCTCCATTAATTTCCATTCTTTGAACTACTTCATGCACCATTTCATCATAAGATATCAAGTCATAATCAGGGTTCTGTTCTATCATCCATTTAGCTTCTTCGTAACTGGTAAACTGGTTATCATCCAATGGATGCAATCTGTCATCTTCGCCAATTTCGACAATGCGGTAGAAATGTACTGTTTTTCCATGTGTACCATCTTCATTTTCCACTGCCATATCAACAGTATCTTGATGAAATGTTTGGTCAGCATAATCTTCGGTGCTTTCAATCGCAACTTCTTTCCCTCTAATTGGTAGTTCTCCACCCATTGCCCTTACTTCTGCTTGGTCAATTGCCCTCTCTGCTTCTCGGTCAACTTCCATGCTTAAAACAGCGTTCAGACTTTCCTTGTCCGTATAAATATCTGCCTGTTTCCAACGAAATACTTCACTTAATAAAATTTCACTGGTCATTTGTTTTACTGTTTCTGAATCATGGTATGAAAATGAGGGTGTTCCTTCCACGATTCCAGTAAATTCTGCGTAAGAAGAAGTTCCATCCAATTTCGCATAGAAGGTATCCCCTGTTTTCAATTGATTGATTCTCTGCATCAATCCGATTCTGGAAACAGAAACACCTTGGTAATCATTTTCCTGTGCTTCCTGCATCGGGAGATATGTAGACAGGCGGTTGAGGTACGGAGTGATTGCCTTATTATTCTCTTCGGAATATGTACTGTAAACAGAAAGCTGTTCTACAATATCTGCCACATCCCCTTTTCTGATTTTTTCCAGTAATTTTTCTTTTTGCAGTTCACGTTCTTCGGCTGTTCCATTATAAGAGATTCCTGTACGGTTTTTGTAATCATAAGGATTGAGGTCATGCATGTAGTCATCCAGTTCCCATGCAAGATTTCTCTGTGTCATCCATTCTTCTACTGCATCCGCAGATTCCAATATCAGAGTCGCTTTTCCATTTGCAGTATATACATACGTTCCGTATTCTTCCAGATGTGACGGAACGAATTCCCATCCGATTTCGTGCATCCTCTGATTGATGCTCTGCAAACGTTCTGTTTCCATTGCTCTGTTTTCTTCTACCGCTTTTTCATAAGTTTCATTCAGCAGATTTCTTAATTCTGTTGCATTTACATTTCTGATAACATCCATGCTCAACACCGCTTCGTTATTCACTTTTTCTTGGAATGTAAGACGGTTTTCTGGCTGTGTCTTATTTTCATACTGATATACGGTTTCTATCTTGTCCTGTTCTGCCAGAATGATTCCACGTTTTTCCGCCAAATCAAAAATCGGTTCATATTCTTTTAATTGTGCTGTTCTCTCGCTTAAAAGCTGTTTTATCTCTTCCTTTTCAGCAGACAGGCTTTCCAAATTTTGATACATCAGATATTCTTGTTTGATATCCAAGTCATATTGGATTTTATGAATCATATCCTGTGTTAAAAAGCTATCTGGCAACTTCTGAAAACCTACGGTATCAACAAGATAGCTTTGGTAAGTATCTTGATTTTCCATTAAGACAAGAACATCCCCTGTAGATAAGGTATGTCCATAATAATCATGGGGTTGCATTGTCCACTGCATCTCTTGATAAATGCGATTAAGCCTTATCTGCATATCCTCTCTGTGAGTAAGAGTTGCAACATCTGGTGTCCAATATACCAGTTCATAGTCTTTGGATGAATAGGTTGTATTTTCATCATATCTTTGGAAAGAACGTTCTCCATTCGTCTGCAAGACTGCTACTTTCGGAAAAGCAGATGCATTAATTGTCGGAGTTTCCTGTTCTTTTGGTTCATAGTCTGTTATGTTTTGCCAGATTGATTTTTCCGCATCATCAATTCCGATTGCATAATGCATTGCTACACTTTTTGCTTCTATTTCTGTTAAATTCCTCTTTTCTGCCATGTTTTCTATTCCTTTCTCTATTTCTCTTTCGTCAATTAATACTGTTACTTCAACCTCTCTTCCCCTTTGAGAACACGGAAGCAATTCTCGGTATAATTCCCTCATGTTCCATCCTTTTTTCGGGTCATCTGTACGCTCTAAAAAATCCGCATGTGAAAAAAATTCCCCATCCGCTCCTTGATAGGATAACTGCCAGTCTATCCCTTCTCTGGAACTTGGATGGAAATATATCGTCCATCCACGGTGGTCTTTGAATTGAAATCCAGTAAACCCCTCTTGATGTATCAATGTTTCCCATGCTTTTTTTACCGCTTCTTTCTGCTTTTCATGTAATTCTGCTTCTTCCTTGCGTTCCTCAAAAAACATTGCAATCGGGTCAGCAGTAATGGCAGGAATCTTCATCTTTTTTTCTATCACTGTTCTTGTTTTACTCCTTTCTTTTTGTTTTTGGTGAATTCCACAACTCTTCCAATTCTAAATCTGTCGGGCAAAAAACCTTATCATAATCATCGGATTTGCATTGAATGTTTAAAAAGTTTTCTCCACAAAACCTGCCCCATATTACTTTCACAAGTTTTTCCACCTCAGATGCATCATCTTTCCTCTTGCTATAAAATTCTAACCAATATGTGTCCTTATAGTGCCGGACTTCCGTTTTCTTTAAAATCGGCAATGGATAAATAGAATATTTTTCTGTTAATTGGTAGAGTTTTGTTTTCGTCATTTTTATGGCTTTCATAATTTCTCCTTATTGCTTTCGTTCTTCCCGTTCTCGTTCCCGTTCTTCCTGTGATTCTCGATTTTCCTCGGTTTTTATTCTTTCTCTTTCCTTCTCTAAGTACCTTTCCACTTCTTCCATGGAAAAACGTTTTTCTTCCCGCTCATGGTTCTGACGATATTGCTCTTGATTTTGACGATATTCTTCCCGTGCCTTTAAAATCCGTACACGGAATTCTTCTGACACCAAAAGACGAATAGCTTCTTGTTGGCTTAACTGAACTAATAAGTCTTGTGCTTTCCGCTCAAATTCCTCATTTTCTTCTTTGGTTTCTGACTCCTTTTTCTTTGCCAGTTCCTCCAATTCTTCCACATCACTCTCCAACTTTAATTCCATACTTTCCATACATTTTCTCCTTTTAAATCCATGTACAAAGTTTGCGTCACTAACACGCTTTTAATAATTTCATTATATTCTGAAAATTTGCATTATACAAGGGGTTTCTGGGGAAGACTGTATTTTTTTCATATCACTTTTACGCACTTTTTATAAGAAATATATTGCATTTTTAAGAAAACAAAAAACACACCTTGCAAAATCTACAAAGTGTGTTTTTTGTTTTTTATCATGTGCAAGGGGGATTTCACTTTTTCTATTTCTACAAGAACTTGTAGTTATCCAATGCAAAATAGATTAGATGACGTGCCACATCAGCGTCACTCATTTCCTCGCAACGTGTAGACTCCATGTAGTTCTTAATTTGTTCAAATTTCTTTGCTTCGTTAAAGCACAAGCTAACTGTTGCATTGATTTCCATTTTTTCTTTTCCCATTTCTTTTTTTCTCCTTTTGATTTCATTTATTTTCTATTCTTTTTACTACGATGCATTATCAAATTCATCCTTTACGACTTCCCCATTTAAAGTATAGGTAAAACTATAATGACTGGGAATCTGTGTGTCAGTATTCGGATATGTAATGATTGCTTCAAAATTCGTGCATCCCCCTGCATCTCGGATAACCTTTTCCATATAAGCCTGTTTTCCATGACGGTTCAAGTCACGGTTTTGCGGTGTGATGTTATATGCATTTGATACTCCGCCTAATGAATCCGCAATAACATGACCTTCATCTAAATCAGCCCGTTCAACTCCCTGCACTTTTGCTTCATCTTCATAATACCTGCCATCTTCTGTTACTGGTTCTTTTGAATCATCCTGTAGTATAATTTCATCAGCTACCACCCGAACCAACTGACCATATTCATTCGTGTACGCCCAATATTCTCTATCCCCATATCCTATGTCAACAGCTACATACGGCTCTCTATGACCAGATAAATCACCGCCATCTACTTCAATTACAGTGATTTCCTGTCCAGTAGGTACAAAAATATCACCTTTTTCTGGTGTACTTTCTTCCTGCCAACCTTTTCCTAATTCTTTGACTATATCAATCACATCCGTATAGGTGTGTGTCCATTCACTGCATCCCGCTAATGTAGTTGAAATTACGAATGACATAGACAGCACCGATACAAATTTCACAAACTTATTTTTCAACTTCAATTTCTTCTTTCTTGTTATTTATCGCTATGATTCTATGAGAATATTGCAAATTTCTAAGATATAAATAAGTTTTCTTTTACACCACGTTATAATCTGGATACACGCACTCCATATTGAAACCATTTTCACAATATAGCTTTGTATCCGTAAGTGTGTCCGTGATAATGATATAATCTTCATATACTTGGGACACAACACAATCGATAAAGTTGACTGTTCCAAATTCTTCATTTTTAAATTTCACTTTTTGCCCTACATGAAATAAATGCATTAAGTTTGCCATATACTAATCTCCTTACACTCGATACCTTAATTTGAAATATATCATTCTACAATCTTACAAATGTTTCTTCT
>ERZ810803.86-NODE-86-length-28017-cov-8.50991_pt1 | contig 28017 bp, 24 predicted proteins | sample MGYA00520204_ERZ810803 | MGnify/ENA primary metagenome ERZ810803 (study PRJEB31588, sample SAMN03399937) | human gut metagenome | study: EMG produced TPA metagenomics assembly of the PRJNA231909 data set (A prospective, longitudinal analysis of the... | reverse complement strand
CCGATCTCAGCTACTGCAACTCTTACTTGGAAGGGAACTCCGGAAGGTACAGTATATACTCATGATGTAAACTTGAATATTACTTATACTCATAACTGGGGTGTTGTAACCAAGACATTCAAGGTAACTGTAACAAGAAAAGTACAGTAAACATTCGGGCTAAGATAGAAAGTATAGTTTAAATTTGATATGCTTTCTTCTTGATAACTTCAAGCGAGGAGGGGATATGAATCTGATTACAGAAGAATATCCTCTCCTTTTTTATTATAAAAATATATTCTTGATATAATGACGAAATTAGTTCGATGCGGTATAAACTTTTATGCGGATGTAGATAATAAAAAAGCGGTAAATGATAGGGATGCCTTGCAGAACACTAAATTAATGGAACATTATACTCACCTTCTTGGTCAATTACAGTATGAAGGAGCTGGTATCTGGAGCCGTTTTAATATTATGTTCGGAATAAATGTTTCTTTATTCGGATTGGAAACCGTCTTGTTTAACTCTATATGTCAAACTTCTGAATATCTGACATTTATTATTGCATTTGGCGGATTGTCATTTTCAATATGGTCTATTTACGTAATGCAGAGATTATGGAGTTATCATGAGCACTGGAAGAATATGTTATGTGAAGCGGAAAAGGCTTTTCCGGATGAGTATGTGAAACTTTTCACAAAGATTCCTTCTAATTTGAAAAGAGAGAAAAAGTCTTGGGAGTTATGGCTGAAATCATACACCCAACCTTTTTTTGCCATATTGTCTCTTATTTGGTTGCTTATTATGGTGTTAAACCATGCTATTTATACTGATATGCTGAATAAGGAAAATATTATTCATCACGTGGGTGTGGTGAAAATACAACAGAATGAAAATTTAAAAAATAATGAAAATGAAAAAGATGATGGATTCGACTACTGTGATTATTACTACAACAGATAATAGAGTATTGTTGCAGAAAAGAGATGAGAACCCGGATATAGAGTACCCCGGATATTATTCTCTTGTTTCTGGCTACCTTGAGGAGGAGGAAACCCCTCTAGATGGCATTATCAGAGAACTGAAGGAAGAATTTGAACACAAGAAATCCCAAAAGGTGCATTTTAGTTCTATAACCTATTTGGGGTCTGAGTATAGGGCAGACTATGATAGGTGGGAATATATTCATCATACTTATTTGATGGACGATGCAGCGGATATCCGTATTTTGGAAGGTGAATCTTTTGTCTTGCTGGATATGGATGAGTGTTTGAGATTGGAGAACCTTGCTCCTCATCATAAGTTGTTTTTATTAAAATATCGTGCCGGATTATGTAAAATTGACGTGCGGGAGCAATCAAAAAAAATGTTTGATGAAATAACTGTCAGGGATTTGATAAAAGTGGAATCCGTAGGGGATGTGAAAAATTATAGCTTGCTGGAGGCGGGAACTGGTTTTGTAATTGGCGAGGGTACTACTTTGAGTGCTTCAATTCCAGCGGTGGAAGCCGCTAAATATATAGGATTCTTGCAATTCGTCCCAAAGGTTCTTAGAGGCAATCATTATCATTTTAGAAAGGTGGAATATATGCTTATTTTACAGGGGCGTATGCATGCCACTTTTCAGAAATATGATGATAGTGAGGCTGTAATAGAAGAGATTTGGGAAAAGGGGGATTTGGTACGGACTTTACCGGGGTGCGTCCATACATTAACAGCTTTAGGAGAGTCGAATGTGTTGACTATTGAGTTTTCTCCACAGCCTTATGTTGCGAGGGATGTGTTGATGAATGATAAAAAATAGCTTGAGTATGGGAACCATTGCAGTAACGGGGGCTACCGGTTATTTGGCTGAGAAATTGATAGAACGGTTGATTACCCAAGGACATACTATTCATGCGATAGCCAGGAATGAAGGAAAACTGATTGCTCTGAGGGAGAAATTTAAAAGCGTTCAAATCTTTCCATGCCCCGTTGAAGATTATCTTTTATTGAAAAAGGCATTGAATGGTTGTGATGGGATATTTCATTTGGCTGCGTTTAAAGATGTCATTTTGGCAAAAGAACATCCTCTGAAAGCTGTTCAGACTAATATTCTTGGTACGTTGAATCTTCTTAAAATAACCGTTGAGGAACAGAACATAAAATTTATTCTGGCAACAAGCACTGATAAAGCTGTTCAAGTTTCAGGAACGTATGGGGCTACTAAATTGCTTATGGAGAATCTTTTTGGGGATTTTGAGCAAATAAACGGATCGAATTGCGCTTATAGGATAGTTCGTTATGGAAATGTATTGCATTCTACAGGGTCTGTTTTGGTAAAATGGAAGTATGCATTAGAAAATAGGAAGGAACTTATATTGACAGATCCTGAAGCTACCCGGTTTTTTATTACGTGGGAACAGGCAATAGATGTTATTTTTTCCTGTTTAAATGACGCTCAAAGTGCGGAACCGTTTTATCCGCCTGATATGAAATCGATAAGCTTAGGAATTTTATTGGAACTCACAATAAGAAAGTATGCTAAAACTGTTCCTGACATCAGAGTTATCGGTTTACAAAAAGGGGAAAATAAGCACGAATGTATCACGGCAGACTTAAGCAGTGAATATGCTGAAAGATGGAATAATGAGGAATTATTAAACCTTATCTAGAAAATACTATGAATGATAGATAGTTAAATCTTTCTTTTAAGACGGGGAATTGCAGTATATTGATTACTTTTGTCCTGTATCATAACTTATTAAACCTCGGATAGATATGGGAACAGAAGGCATACAGGATAAATACATCAACCCTTATGCCGATTTCGGCTTCAAGCTGCTTTTCGGCACGGCAATGAACAAGGAACTTTTCGAGGCTGCCGAGATAGCTAAGTTCAATCCTAAGGAATTAGGCGAGTATTGGGAAAGTTTGAAGAATTTCCGTGATTGGTACAGTGTGATGTCCACCCAGTTGAAAAAAGGGCGTGAGGAAGGTCTTAAAGAAGGTCTTGAGCAAGGTCGTAAGGAAGAATGCTTCAAGAATGCAAAAAAAATGAAACAGGCCGGTATTGCATTTGATGTAATTGCACAGGTTACCGGTCTGTCTATAGGGGAAATAGCGTCTTTGTAAGTCGTTTACAGCACCAGTCCGTCCAGCATCTCGATATAAAGCCTTATTGCTTCCTCAATTTCCGAAACCATGATATATTCATCAGCCGTATGTGAACGGGAGGACTTTCCCGGACCGATTTTGACAGACGGGAACTTCATTAACGCCTGATCGGACAAAGTAGGAGAGCCGAAAGGTACACGTCCTAGTTTTACCGCGCGTTTCACAAAGGGATGCTCGGCACTGATATGAGATGAGTTCAAGCGGAAAGAACGGGCTTTCGCCTCGCTTTTTAGACGGGCGCTTATTTCTTTGAATAGTTCTTCGTTAGAGTAACATTCATTACTGCGGATATCCACAACGAAAGTACAAGTATCGGGGATGACATTATGCTGCGTGCCGGCATTTATTTGTGTCACGCTCATTTTGACGGGGCCTAGCAGGGAGGATTCCTTCGGGAATTTATAATCACGGAACCACTGAATGTCTTCCAGTACTTTGTAAATAGCATTCACTCCTTCATTGCGTGCGGCATGTCCGGCTTTTCCGTATGCGGTAACATCCAGCACCATCAATCCCTTTTCGGCAATGGCAGGCTGCATTTCTGTCGGTTCACCCACTATGCCCAAGGTGATGGGAGGTAGTTGGGGCAATACGCTTTCTATTCCGTTTTTTCCGGAAACTTCTTCTTCACATGAGGCAAGAAAGATCAGATTGTATGCCTGCTCGGTTATAGAGAGATGGCGGTACACCTGAAATAAGGATACTACACTGGCGCCGGCGTCATTACTTCCCAAACCGTAAATCTTTCCGTTTTCGGCTTTCGGAGTGAAAGGATGTTTCCGCCATCCGTTTACCGGTTTTACGGTATCGATGTGGGAATTTAGTAAAATAGTCGGTTTGTTGAGGTCGAACATCGGACTGATACACCAAATGTTGTTGCCCGAACGACCGGTCATGATACCTGTTTCTTCAATATAGTTCTGCAGAAAGTCGGCGGCAGCTTCTTCTTCCCGGCTCAATGAGGGGATACCGATTAACGAATTCAGCAATGTGGTTGCTTCGGAAGTGTAATATTCTATATCAATCATCTTGATTTTAATAATTTAATGTGTTGTAAAGATACTATTTTTGCGTGGTAAACGGTGATGAAAAAAGTAGGTAATTAAGTTAGATATGCAACTAAAACTTTTGGCTGATTTCTTCTAACTCTTTGACTGGTTGGGAAAATTAATGCCTGTTTATAGAGGATAATTCCAAATTAAACGATAACTTTGCCGATGAATTAAAAATAAATCTTTGGAATGAGTAGTTCTTTCTTATCTGTCCTGATACAACGTCAGGCAGGGAAATATGGTGATCGTGTAGCGTTGCGTTACCGCGATTATAAAACAGAAACATGGATTCCGGTTTCTTGGAACCAGTTTGCCGCAACTGTAAAAACAGTTTCGAATGCATTGATAGAATTAGGTATAGGCATACAGGAAAATATAGCAGTTTTTTCTCAAAATAAACCGGAATGTCTGTATGTGGACTTTGGAGCTTTTGGGGTACGGGCTGTTACTGTACCATTTTATGCTACCAGTTCCGAGGCGCAGGTACATTATATGGTAGGTGATGCCGAAATACGTTATATCTTTGTAGGTGAACAGTTGCAATATGATGTGGCGTTCCGGGTTATGCAGCTGGGAAGCCAACTGAAACAGATTATAATTTTCGACAAGGAGGTAAAACGTGATGAGCGGGACCAGACTTCCATTTATTTTGATGACTTTCTGAAATTGGGCGAGGCGCATCCGCATCAAGCTGAGGTAGACAAGCGTACTTCAGAGTCGGGTAATGGTGATCTTGCCAATATTCTTTATACCAGTGGAACAACCGGAGACAGCAAGGGGGTGATGTTGCATCATTCTTGCTATGAGGCGGCCATTCCGGCACACGATGAACGTTTCCCTCAATTGGGTGATCAGGATGTAATTATGAATTTCCTTCCTTTTACTCATGTGTTTGAGCGTGCATGGACTTGCTGGTGTCTTTCGATGGGGTGTACTTTGTCTATCAACTTGCGTCCTGCTGATATCCAGAAGACAATAAAGGAGATCCGTCCTACGGCTATGTGCAGTGTTCCCCGTTTCTGGGAGAAAGTGTATGCCGGCGTGCAAGAAAAAATCAATGAGACAACCGGATTGAAAAAGAAGTTGATGCTGGATGCTATTAAAGTGGGGCGTGAACATAATTTGGAATATGTGTACAAAGGGCTGACTCCTCCGCCTGTATTGCACATGAAATATAAATTTTATGAGAAAACGATCTATAGCTTGTTGAAAAAGACTATTGGCATTGAAAACGGGCGTTTCTTCCCTACTGCCGGTGCGGCTATTCCGCCGGCTGTACAGGAGTTTGTTTTGTCGGTGGGAATTAATATGGTAGCCGGTTATGGATTGACGGAATCTACTGCAACGGTTGCTTGTGAGAATGATAATGACCATGTGGTTGGTTCGGTGGGGCGTATCATGCCTCATGTGCAGGTCAGAATAGGGGAGAATAACGAAATAATGCTACGTGGTGAGGGAATCACTCATGGCTATTATAAAAAGGAAGCTGCTACGAAAGCGGCGTTTACTGAAGACGGATGGTTCCATACCGGTGATGCGGGTTATATAAAAGATGGGCATTTGTTCCTTACAGAGCGTATCAAGGACTTGTTTAAAACTTCAAACGGGAAGTATATCGCTCCTCAAGCCATTGAAGCCAAATTGGTGGTAGACCGTTATATCGATCAGATTTCTATTATTGCCGATGAACGTAAATTTGTTTCTGCTTTGATAATTCCTGAATATAAACTGGTGAAAGAGTATGCCGCAAAAAAAGGTATTCGCTATGAAAGTATGGAGGAACTGTTGCAGAAACCGGAAATTATCGATTTGTTTAAAGAGCGGATTGATACACTGCAGCAGCAGTTTGCACATTATGAACAGATCAAGAGGTTTACCTTGTTGCCCCATCCTTTCAGTATGGAACGTGGTGAGCTGACCAATACGTTGAAAATAAAACGTAATGTGCTGAACAAGAACTATGCTGCCGAAATAGAAAAGATGTACGAAGAATAATGGGAAAATGAATAGATTTCCACTATCTTTGCACCTTGAAATGCAAAAATTCTCAAGATGATAACAATAGAGCAACTGAAAGACGTAAAAGAACGTACTGCGGCACTTGAAAGATATCTGGACATAGAAAATAAACTGGTTCAGGTGGAAGAAGAACAACTGCGTACGCAGGCGCCCGGTTTTTGGGATGATGCCAAGAAAGCAGAAGCACAAATGAGGAAGGTGAAAGATCTGCAAAAATGGATCGACGGTTACCGTGAGGTAAAGACGATGGCAGATGAACTGGAATTGGCTTTTGACTTTTGTAAAGATGATTTGGTTACCGAAGAAGAAGTGGATGCAGCGTATCAAAAGGCTGTCACTGCGGTGGAGGCATTGGAACTGAAGAATATGCTTCGCCAGGAGGCCGACCAAATGGATTGTGTATTGAAAATTAATTGCGGTGCCGGTGGTACTGAAAGTCAGGATTGGGCTTCCATGCTGATGCGTATGTATATGCGTTGGGCGGAGACCAATGGCTATAAAGTGAGCGTGGCTAACCTTCAGGATGGGGATGAGGCCGGAATCAAGACGGTGACTATGAATATTGAGGGCAGTTTTGCATATGGTTATCTGAAAGGTGAGAATGGAGTCCACCGCTTGGTGCGCGTGTCTCCTTATAATGCTCAGGGGAAACGGATGACTTCTTTTGCTTCTGTGTTTGTAACGCCGTTGGTGGATGATAGTATTGAAGTGACAATTGAACCTGCCCGTATGTCTTGGGATACTTTCCGTTCGGGAGGGGCCGGCGGACAGAATGTGAACAAGGTGGAATCAGGAGTACGTCTGCGTTATCAATATAAAGATCCGTATACCGGTGAGGAAGAGGAAATCTTGATTGAGAATACTGAAACCCGTGACCAGCCGAAGAATAAGGAAAATGCGATGAGACAGTTGCGTTCAATTTTATATGATAAGGAATTGCAGCACCGCATGGAAGAACAGGCCAAGGTGGAGGCAGGCAAGAAGAAGATTGAATGGGGATCACAGATACGCAGTTATGTCTTTGATGACCGTCGTGTGAAGGATCATCGTACTAATTTTCAAACTTCGGATGTGAACGGAGTGATGGATGGAAAGATTGATGGCTTTATCAAGGCATACTTGATGGAGTTTTCCGGTTCGGAGAATTAGTAAATTCTTCGTAATTTATTTGTTTTCTTCTAGAAACTTTGTACTTTTGGGATATTCAAAAGAGATGGTTTAATCTTAAAAATGAAATACTTATGGGAAAGAATAAGAAAGCTGCTTATAGTAAGCGGGAAGAAGAGAAAGCAAATAGGATTGTAAAAGGTCTGTTCATCGGATTAATTGTATTAGCCCTTGTTATTATGGTGGGCTATGCCATGTATGGATAAAAACGGAAAATAAATAGTGAAGTCCTGCTGAGGTTATTCTCTGCGGGGCTTTTTTATATATTAAAACGCTATGGGACAAGAAATAGAACGAAAATTTTTAGTAAAGGACGACAGTTATAAACTAGAGGCTTATGCACATAGTCATATTGTGCAAGGTTATATCTGTAGTGCTCGTGGAAGAACTGTCCGGGTGCGTATTCGGGATAATAAAGGGTATCTTACTATCAAAGGGGCTTCCAATGACTCCGGTACAAGTCGTTATGAGTGGGAGAAGGAGATCAGTTTGCAAGAGGCCGAAGAGTTGATGAAACTGTGTGAGCCTGGGGTGATTGATAAAATCCGGTATTTGGTGAAAAGTGGAGAGCATATCTTTGAAGTGGATGAGTTTTATGGTGAGAATGAAGGCTTGACTGTAGCGGAAGTGGAATTGAATAGTGAGGACGAATTGTTCAAAAAGCCCCATTTCATCGAAAAAGAGGTAACGGGAGATATTCGTTATTATAATTCTTTTTTGATGAAGAATCCTTATACTCGCTGGTAGATAATATATAGGCTTCTTTAACGTCTGAAAATAAACTACTTGCTATCGTTTACCTACCTTTGCAACAAACACAAACTCATTATTGATATATGAAACACAACATTTTATGGGGCATTATCTTGCTTGTGGCAAGTTTGTCATTTACGGCGAAGGCGCAAAAGGCTGTCCAAGGCCAGTTCTCAGTCAAGGGAGTCTTATTAGATTCTTTGTCTAATGAAGGGGAACCGTATTCTACAATCCGTATTTCATTGAAGAACAATCCTGCAAAGCCGGTGAAACTGGCTGTGACAGGAGCGGACGGCAGGTTTGACGAACGGCTTGCCGTGCCGGGGACTTATCTCATTCATTTTACTTCTGTAGGAAAGTCTCCTGTACAGAAGGAGTTTTCGATATCGGCAAATCGTAGGAATGTTGATTTGGGTAAGATTCTGATAGCAGAAGCGACTGAAATGTTGAAAGGAGTGGAGGTGGTAGCGCAGAAACCTTTGGTAAAGGCGGAAATAGACAAAGTGACGTATAGTATAGAGGATGATCCGGATTCTAAAACCAATACGACTCTTGAAATGCTCCGTAAAGTTCCGCTGGTGACTGTAGATGGAGAGGATAAAATTCAAGTAAACGGTAGCAGTAAGTTTAAAGTGCATGTTAATGGCAAGCCGAATAACATGATGAGCAATAATCCTACCGAGGTATTGCGGAGTATGCCGGCCAATTCCATTAAATCTATAGAGGTTATCACCGAGCCTGGGGCTAAATATGACGCGGAAGGGGTGGCGGGCATCTTGAATATTATCACTGTAGGAGCAGGAATGGAAGGATATACGGTGACATTGAATGGTGGTGCAAGCAATATGCGTGTGTATGGTGGCGGTTATGGTACGGTGCAGTCGGGCAAGTTCACTGTTACCGGTAATTATTCTTATAACTACCAGGGATCTCAAAAGGGATTTGAAGATTCATATCGTGAGGATTTCACGTCTCAGGAAAATAAATTTTTGGAGTCGCATCGAAGAAGCAAGAGCTATGGCAATTTTCAATTTGGCAGTCTGGAAGGAAGTTATGAGATTGACACTTTGAATCTGATTAGTTTTTCTATGAATCTGATGACTGGCAATTTTACGAATAAGAGGATTGGAAATACCCAGATGACGAATCATGCCGGTAATCCGGTTTACGGTTACGGTTCTTTGGGAAATAATGAATCGGGCTTTGGCGAAGTGGGGGGCAACATGGATTATCAGCATTCGTTTAAAAAGAAAGGGGAACTTCTTACTTTCTCTTATCGTTTTAGCCATTCCCCCAATAACAGTGAAGCGAATACGGATTATGAGGATACGTTGAATGTTCCTTATCTTTTGCAAAACCAATATTTTAAAAATGATGCCAGCACACAAGAGCATACGGCTCAATTGGACTATACCAATCCGATAAATTCGATACACAGCATTGAAACTGGTATAAAGTATATTTTTCGTAGAAGTAAAAGTGATGGTAAATATTATCTGGCCGATAAAACCGGAGAATATAAGTATGATCAGGATATGAGTACGCAATATGATCATAAGCAGGATATTCTGGCTGCTTATTTGGGCTATCAGCTGAAGTACAAAAAACTCGGTGGAAAGGCGGGAATTCGCTATGAGCATACATTTATGGATGCGGATTATAAAAATAAGGATGAGAAGTTTGATGCTCAGTTTGATGATTTGGTTCCATCCTTGATGTTCTCTTACCAATTGGCTCCTACTCAAAGTTTGAGGGCATCTTATAATATGCGTATCAGCCGGCCGGGTATTTGGTTTTTGAATCCGTTTACTGACACCAGCAACCCTACTGCGATCAGTTACGGTAATCCTGATTTGGAAAGTGAAAAGGCCCATTCGCTTAGTGTTACTTTCGGTAGTTTCTCGCAGAAATTTAATGTAAATGTCAGTGCTAATTATTCTTTTGTCAATAATGGTATAGAGCAATACTCTTTTATAAAAGATGGTGTGATGAATTCTACCTATGATAATATAGGAAAAAGTAAGAATATTAATTTGTCTTTGTTCTTGAACTGGAATATGTCTCCTAAAACCCGCTTTAATATCAATGGACGGGGAGCTTATGTGGATTATAGAAGTTCAGGGCTTGATTTAAAGAATCATGGCTGGGAAGGAAATGTCTTCGGAAGCTTCCAGCAGACTCTGCCTTGGGATCTGCGTCTGAGTCTGAACGGAGGGGGTGGTACTCCGCATATCTCTTTGCAAGGTAAAAGTTCCTCTTTCTATTATTATGCGATAGGGCTCAGTCGTTCTTTCTTGAAGGAAAAGAGGCTGACTATATCTCTTAACTCGTCCAATTTATTTAATAAATATATTACTTTTAAGAATAACATCAATACTCCTACTTTCTGCTCTTCTACTGCTACCAGAATTCCGATGCGTTATTATGGATTTAATATCAGTTGGCGTTTTGGGGAGTTGAAGGCTCAGGTAAAAAAAGCTGCGCGAAGCATTAATAATGATGATTTGAAAAGTGGAGGAGGTAATGCTGGAACCGGTGGAGGGATACCGGCTAATTAAAAGTTAAAACGAAACCACCTGTTAACTGTTAATTTAGGGGGTAAAAACTATTATTTGATAGTTTATACCCCCTTTGTTGTTAGTTTTTCTGTCGTGACTTTTGCGAGAAGTCGTTAATATTGCAGCAGAAAGCAAAAACAGAAAATAACAATTTAAAAATAGATTAATATGAAGACAGTCGACTTTACACAGCATTTACTAAGTATACAAACCGAATTATTTCGCTTTGCATTTAAATTGACAGCTGACAGAGAAGAGGCTAATGATTTGTTGCAGGAAACTTCACTTAAAGCTTTGGACAACGAAGAGAAGTTTACTCCAGATACGAATTTTAAAGGATGGATGTACACCATCATGCGTAATATATTTATAAATAATTATCGTAAAACAGTGCGTGATCAGACTTTCGTCGATCAGACAGATAACTTGTTCCATTTGAATCTTCCACAGGACTCAGGATTCGATTCTACAGAAGGTGCTTATGATTTGAAAGAGATACATCGTATCGTGAATGCGTTGCCTAAAGATTACCGTGTGCCGTTTGCTATGTATGTATCAGGATTTAAATATAGGGAAATTGCCGAAAAACTGGGACTTCCGTTGGGAACAGTGAAAAGCCGTATCTTTTTCACTCGTCAGAGGTTGCAGAATGATCTGAAAGATTTCCGTTAAGTTGACTCTCTATCTTTATTATATAACTTTGACTTTTATCATCACGCCGACTGTTCGCGAAGAATCGTCGGCGTTTCTTTTTAGGATTTACGCCATATAAGGGGGCGAAGTAAGTAATATCCTATTAAGGCGGCTAGTCCGACTCCAATGCTGTTTGCCAGAAAATCCAGCCAGTCACCGCTGCGGGTATCTGTGCAATAAGCTTGCATCAGTTCGATACACCCGCTCATAGCTACAGGAGCTATGATGCCTCCCCATATTACATGATTCCAATTGATAGCCTTATGATTCCTCAGGTATTCTATCCATAAAATGAAACAGAGTCCTCCATACATGCATATATGCACTACTTTGTCTATGTAGGGGATTTCTTCCACATCTGTTTTAGGAGGAGTGAAAAAGGAAAGATAAAAGATGATAGCTACAATGATCAAGGATACCGGATATTTTCTAAAATAAACACATAGCGAGAAAGCAAAATTGAGAAAAGCGTAGCGAACAGACTGAAAAAGCGTTCGTTACGCTATATTTTTCTCTCGGAGAAAAGCCAAAGAGAGCCACAATACAGCCAAACAGCGCAAAAGTTCAGTTACTTTATCATTACCCGTGTGATGATGCAAATTTCTTGCAAAAACGAAATTTTGCATCGTTTGGCGTCATTTGTCGTATCTGTCGGTAACTCACTATAAACTAATTTTGTAACCAAAAAAAGAGTGAGTTATGAGAAGTACATTTAAGGTCTTATTCTACGTGAAGAAAGGCAGTGAGAAACCCAACGGCAACCTGCCTTTGATGTGCCGCCTTACGGTGGACGGAGAGATTAAACAATTCAGCTGCAAGATGAATGTTCCTTTGCGGTTGTGGGATGTGAAGAACAACCGTGCTTTGGGCAAAAGTGTCGAAGCGCAGCGAATCAACATTGCCGTTGATAAAATCCGTGTGGAGGTAAACCGCCGTTATCAGGAACTGATGCAGACGGACGGATATGTTACCGCAGCCAAACTCAAAGATGTCTATCTCGGTATCGGTGTCAAGCAGGAAACCCTGTTGAAACTCTTTGAACAGCACAACAGCGAGTTTGCCAAGAAAGTCGGGCACAGCAGGGCACAAGGGACATACCAACGTTACAAAACCGTTTACAAGCATCTCTGCGAGTTTCTTCCGCATACCTACAGGCGGAACGACATTCCCCTTAAAGAGTTGAACCTCACATTCATCAACGATTTCGAGTATTTCCTGCGCACGGAAAGGAAATGCCGCACCAACACGATATGGGGCTACATGATTGTGCTGAAACACATCGTTTCCATAGCGAGGAATGACGGTCGTCTGCCATTCAACCCTTTTGCAGGATACATCAACTCTCCCGAAAGCGTGGACAGAGGTTATGTCACAAAAGAGGAGATACAAACCATGATGAACACCGAAATGCCCGACAAGACACACGAGCTTGTCAGGGACTTGTTTCTGTTCTCCACCTTTACAGGTTTGGCGTATTCCGATGTCAAAAACCTCACGGAAGACAACCTACAGACATTCTTTGACGGCAACCTTTGGATTATCACCCGAAGAAAGAAGACCAACACGGAATCGAATATCCGTTTGTTGGATGTTCCTAAACGTATCATTGAAAAGTACAAAGGCATGACGAGGGATAATAAGGTCTTCCCCATGCCGAGTAACACGACCTGCAACAAGATACTGAAAGCCATAGCCAAGTTGTGCGGTATAAAAACGCACCTTACCTATCATGTTGCACGGCATTCGGCAGCGACCACCATTCTGCTATCCAACGGAGTTCCTATTGAAACCGTCAGCAGACTATTGGGGCATACCAACATCAAAACGACCCAAATCTACGCAAAGATAACTGCCCAAAAGATTAGTCAGGACTTGGAACAACTCTCTGACAAATTGGGAGATATGGAGAAAAGCATTTGCAATGCCATATAATAACGCTAAATCAAACGGCAATGAAAGAAGAAAGGAACATCATCAGCATAGATGAGTACGGCAAAGTAATCATGCCGACCGATATACAGGCAACCGCCATGAGCGAGTGGGAACTTTGTGAATTGTTCGGAGTAACCGCTCCGACCATCAAGGCAGGGATAAAGACACTCTGCAAGAGCGGAGTTTTGAACGAGTACGAGATAAAACGTACCATTCGCCTGTCCGATAAGTGCAGTATGGAGGTTTACAACCTTGAAACGATAATCGCCCTTGCGTTCCGTATCGGTACATACAATGCGAAGCAGGTGCGCAATGCCGTTCTTGAAAGACTGTACTTGCGAAAAGAGAAAACAAACATCTTCTTTTCGCTGAACACCAACGGAATAGCCAAAGCCGAATACTTCTCATAGTTGAATGACTGACGTGATTCACTCGGTAAGTCAGTAATTCAATAAGTCAGTACGACAGAACGACAGACGCTCTGATTTTTTCTCCCGAAAAGCGTAATCCACCAATTCGTTTTTCGGGAGTTTTTTCATTTCTCCTGCCCGATATCCGTACAAAGCCATTGAAAGTTTTTGTTGCGAGGGGCTTTTTTCATCATTCTGCTATATTTTGCGTAACAACTTATCCGATAAATGCTTATACTTTTGTAGCTGGTATTTTTCAAACTTAAAACCATTTGATTATGTCAGCTAACAAACAACAAGACAGCCACAGACCGCCATCAGATGGCGGCATGGCAAAGGAAGAATTCATCCGAGTGGGGACAACGCTCTACAAGATTGTGGAGCAGCCCAAACTGAACGGAGGGTATGTAAGGAAACGCATAGTGTGGAACAACGAGACCCTGCGCCAAGACTATGGCAAGGACTACATCGGCAGCGTTCCCAAGTATGACGGCTTCTGCACCGTACCCGAACATCTGAACTACCGCCCCGTAGTAGGCAAGTTCCTTAACCTCTATGAGCCGATAGACCATGTACCACGACAAGGGGATTTCCCTTCTGTCCGTTCATTGGTGCGCCACATCTTCGGGGAACAGTACGAGTTGGGGATGGACTATCTGCAACTGCTTTACCTGCAACCCATCCAAAAGTTGCCTATCCTGCTGTTGGTGTCGGAGGAACGCAACACAGGCAAAAGCACGTTCCTTAACTTTCTGAAACTTCTCTTTCAGAACAATGTAACCTTCAACACCAACGAAGATTTCCGCAGTCAGTTCAATTCCGATTGGGCAGGCAAGCTGCTCATCGTGGTGGACGAGGTGCTGCTCAACCGCAGAGAGGACAGCGAGCGGTTGAAGAACCTCAGCACCACACTATCCTACAAGGTGGAAGCCAAAGGTAAAGATCGTGACGAGATAGCGTTCTTCGCCAAGTTCGTGCTATGCTCCAACAACGAGTATCTGCCTGTCATCATTGACGCAGGGGAAACACGCTATTGGGTACGCAAGATAGACCGCTTGCAGTCAGACGATACCGACTTCCTGCAAAAGCTGAAGGCGGAGATACCCGCCTTTCTCCATTTCTTGCAACATAGAACCCTGTCCACCGAAAAGGAAAGCCGGATGTGGTTTGCCCCATCGCTTCTGCATACCGAAGCCTTGCAGAAAATTATCCGCAGCAACCGCAACCGATTGGAGATAGAGATGCACGAGCTTATACTTGACATCATGGGGAGTGTCGGTACAGACTCTTTCTCGTTCTGCTATAACGACATTCTTCTTTTGTTGGCTCAATCGCAGGTAAAAGCCGAGAAGCACCAAGTAAGAAAGGTTGTGCAGGAGTGTTGGAAACTGATACCTGCACACAACACCCTCACTTATACCACCTATCAAGTGAGTTGCAGCCGTGAATGCCATTACTCTCCCGTCAAAAGGACAGGGAGGTATTACACTGTCACGAAAGAGTTTTTGAAAATACTCTGATTATTTTGATAAAATGATGAATAAAGGTATAACTATATTGAGAACCAATGATATATACTCTCATCAAATCTTCATCAGGAAAGGATTACCGATGAAAAGAGAAAACAAGGCGGATATACCATACAGCACACCGCCAATGATGATTTTCTCTTTTGGCTGGTAGTTTTGATGAAGAAATGATGAATGGATATGTGGTTGCAATACAAGTATTTATGCCACTTAATCATCAAATTATCGTTTTCACCATAACAATTAAATCCTACAGAAATATGAACATACAGGAAGCAAAACAAATCAGAATTGCAGACTATCTGCAAAGTTTGGGGTACACGCCCATCAAACAACAAGGCAACAGCCTTTGGTATAAATCACCGTTGAGAGAGGAAACAGAAGCCTCGTTCAAGGTAAACACCGACCGCAACCTATGGTTCGATTATGGGCTGGGTAAAGGCGGAAACATCATTGCATTGGCAGAGGAACTATATGCGTCCGATTATCTGCCTTATCTGCTTGGCAAGATAGCGGAGAGAGTACCGCACATCCGTCCCGTATCTTTCTCTTTTCGCCAGCAAGCATCCGAACCGAGTTTCCAACAGTTGGAAGTGGGAGAACTTACACATCCTGCATTACTCCATTACTTGCAGGAACGGGGCATCAACACCGATTTGGCAAGGTCGGAATGTAAGGAACTGCACTTCGTCCATAACGGCAAGCCCTATTTCGCCATCGGATTCCCGAATGCGGCAGGAGGGTATGAGGTGCGCAACCGCTTCTTCAAGGGATGTATCGCACCGAAAGACATCAGCCATATCCGTCAGCTGGGAGAGCCGAGAGAGAAATGTCTCGTGTTCGAAGGCATGATGGACTACCTGTCATTCCTCACGCTGCGGATGAAGAACTGCCCGACCATGCCGAACCTTGACGGGCAGGATTACATCATCCTCAATTCGGTTGCCAATGTTTCCAAAGCCATAGATGTGCTGCACGGGTACGGGCACATCCACTGCCTGCTTGACAATGACGAGGCAGGTAGAAATGCCTATTTGGAGTTGGCAAGAGAGTTCGACGGACGCATCCGGGACTTCTCCGACAACTACAACGGATACAAAGACCTGAACGATTATCTGTGCGGTAAGCCCTTGCCCCAATCGGCAGAACCGATGACAGAGAAGAAGCAAGTCCAATCCGCAAGGCGGATGATGCAGCCACCGAAAAAACGAGGGCTGAAGATGTAGAGGGAAACAGGCTCGCGGTGGCACGGATATTTACCTGCGGAAAATACCGTAGCTTATTAGGGAATTTGTCCGAGCCGCATTGCAGGGCAACGCTGAAAATTCCCCAATAAGCCAAAGAGGTTGCACCTCTCTGGACTCTCCCCAGCCAACGGCAACAGCCGTAAAAGTAATAATCAAACGATGTTCAACAAGCAAACAAGAAAGGAAAATCATATATGGGATTCGTAGTATTACACATGGAAAAGGCGCACGGTTCCGACAGCGGAACGACCGCCCACATCGAGCGTTTCATCATTCCGAAGAACGCAGACCTGACAAGGACACACCTTAACCGAAAACTCGTCACATACCCCGATGGGATAAAAGACCGCTCGGCTGCCATCCAAAGGCGATTGGAAGAAGCGAATCTGACACGTAAAATAGGCAGCAACCAAGTTCGGGCAATCCGCATCAATGTGTCGGGTACACATGAAGACATGGAGCGCATCGAAAAGGAAGGCAGACTTGATGAGTGGTGTGCCGACAACATAAGATATTTTGCCGACCTGTTCGGCAGGGAGAACATAGTGGCGGCTCATCTGCACAGGGACGAGGAAACACCGCACATACACGTCACGCTCGTTCCGATAGTCAAGGGAGAGCGCAAGCGCAGGAAACGGGAGGAGCAGGCAAAGAAACGCTACCGCAAGAAACCTGCCGACACTGTAAGGCTGTGTGCCGATGACATCATGACCCGTCTGAAACTGAAATCCTACCAAGACAGTTATGCCGTTGCGATGGCAAAGTACGGGTTGCAACGTGGGATTGAGGGTTCAACGGCACGGCACAAGTCCACGACACAATACTATCGGGATACCCAACAGCTTGCCGACAGTCTGAGAGCGGAAGTTGTGGATTTGCAACAGCAGAAAGAATCGGCACAGGAAGAACTCAAACGAGCCAAGAAAGAGGTACAGACCGAGAAACTGAAAGGCGCAGCCACTACCGCAGCGACCAACATAGCCGAAAGTGTGGGTTCTCTTTTCGGAAGTGGTAAGATGAAAGCATTGGAACGCAGGAACGAAGATTTGCAAAACCGCATCCTTGAACTTGAAGAAGAAGCCCGACAAAGGGAACAGCAACAAACCAAACAGATACAGGAGATAAAAACCGCTTATGAGCAACAGAACAGCAAGTTGTCCGAGTTTGTGGATTTTGTCAAACGTTACTTCCCCTATGTGGAAAAGCTGATGCCCACAATAAAGTTCTTGCGTGATACTCTGAACTTCGGGGATACCGTTATTAGAAAACTATGCACATTCAAAGATGTTTCCATTAAAGGCGAATTATATTCACGAGAGTTTAACCAACATTTCAGGGCAGACAAAACGATATGTTCACTTAAAGAGGACAAGGATGGCAATTTCAACCTCAACATAGATGGTGTTTCACACGTCAGTTGGTTCAGACGCAAGAAAGACGAGTTTATGCAATCATTGGGAATACCGACAAGAAAGCAAAATCGGAGCATTAAGATATAATTCTCATTTTTTTCGGATAACAAACGCTCTAAAAAGCCTTGTTATCCGTATTGTTTCTTGTGTAAAGAGTCGTTTTTGCCAATACAACATATTAAAAATGAGTAAAGTTGCGCCCTTTTCTATTATTATCTGCCAACCTTAGACTTCGTTTGAATTAAAATGAGTACCTTTGTAAATTGGATTTGGTGTAAACTGTTTCCATAAACAATATCAATGGATCACCTGACAAAAGAACAACGCCATAAAAATATGGCAGCCAATAAGGGCAAAGGAACCAAATTAGAACTTCTATTTGGCAAATTGCTTTGGAATGCCGGAGTAAGGTATCGCAAAAATGATACATCTGTATTTGGCAAGCCTGATTTTGTAATTAAAGGTCATAAAATTGCGATATTTTGCGATGGTGAATTTTGGCATGGTAGAAATTGGGAGATAAGGAAGGACGACCATAAGAGCAACTGTGATTTTTGGCACTCTAAAATTGAACGAAACATTGAGCGAGATAAAGAGGTTAATGCCGAATTGCAAAAACAAGGATGGAAAGTTTTTCGATTCTGGGAAACAGACATAACCAAAGAGCCGGATAAATGCTTAAATAGAATTTTGAATTATATGAATACAGATAATAAAGCTTCCGAAAAAATAGCCATCACAAAAATGTGTGGCGGCAATAAGGTAGTTATGCAAATGTATGGTCCGCATTCTTTGAATGAAGATGGAACTGTTATGGCATTTGATGAACAAATGGCAATAGTCTCTCATTATCTGCACAATCAAGGACATAAATATGCAAAACCGTATGAATCTAAAGCAGAAGGATTGATAGAGGATATATACAATGTACATAACAAACAAATTGAAGAAAGATGCGTTTCAGATGTTTGTGTTCAATATTCTTTATTTTCAGATTTGTTTTCTGTTCCGTTCTTGCCTGTAGATAATCCAAAATTTACGTTCATTGATTTGTTTGCAGGAATTGGGGGATTTAGAATGGCAATGCAGAATCTTGGCGGGAAATGTGTATTCTCATCCGAATGGGACACTCAGGCTCAAAAAACATACCTGTTAAACTATGGAGAAGTTCCATTTGGCGATATTACTAAAGAGACCACTAAATCATTTATCCCTGATGATTTTGATGTTTTGTGTGCTGGATTTCCTTGTCAGGCATTTTCGTTGGCTGGGAAACGACTCGGATTTGAAGAAACAAGAGGTACTTTGTTTTTTGATGTGGCGGAAATCATACGTAGAAAACGACCGAAAGCATTTTTCTTGGAGAATGTTAAAGGCCTGCTTATTCATGACAAAGGAAAAACCATCCAAACGATATTAAAAGTTTTAAGGGAAGATTTAGATTATTATGTTCCGGAACCTCAAATTGTAAACGCAATGAATTTTGGTGTTCCACAACATCGTGAGAGAGTGTATATCGTTGGATTTAGAAAAGACCAGAATGTCAATGAATTTACATATCCCACTCCGACAGATACGACCAAAACATTTGCAGATATAAAAGAAGAAAATACTGTTTCAGCAAAATACTATCTCTCTACTCAATATGTAAAGACCCTTGTGGCGCATAAAGAAAGACATGCCGCAAAAGGTAATGGCTTCGGATATGAAATAATACCTGATGATGGTGTTGCAAATGCCATTGTTGTAGGCGGTATGGGGCGAGAACGTAATCTTGTAATTGACAACCGCCTTGAAGATTTTACTCCAGTTACCAATATCAAAGGTGAAATTAATCGTGATGGCTTACGTAGAATGACCCCACGAGAATGGGCACGTTTGCAAGGTTTCCCTGATAATTTTATAATCGGAGTGGCAGACGCATCTGCTTACAAACAATTTGGAAATTCTGTCGCTGTACCGGCTATTCAAGCGACAGCACAGGAAATAATAAAAAGAATCAATCTCTCAAAATTCAAGAAATATGGCACTGACAGGAAATAAAGGAGAATGGAGTGAAATATATACTTTGCTCAAACTATTGGGTGAAGGTAAAGTCTATGCCGGAGACCAAGATTTGAACAAGATTCAGACCTTGTTCTATCCAATAATAATGATTCTTCGACAAGAAAAAGAAGGTAGTTATAACTATAGTCTGCAAGATAAAGATGTCGTAATTCAAACGCCCGAAGGAGAAGATTTGTTACGTATCCCTGCTTCTGTGTTTTTAGATGAAGCGGAGAAATTATTGAAGGCTATCAATGAAAGTGACGGAGCTTTTTCCATTCCGCAAATTGAAGCTTTTATGAATCGCATTTATTGTCATTCATTGAAGGCAAAATCCTCGGATAAAACGGATATACGAATTATTCTGCATGACCGTAGAACCAAAATCAACTCCGAAATGGGTTTTAGTATAAAATCTCAGTTGGGAGGAGATTCGACTCTGTTAAATGCAAGTAAAGCCACAAATTTTAATTTTAAGATTGTTGACGTTTCCCTCTCTGACGAAGATATTGTCTATGTTAATTCTTTGAATCCCAAACGAAACAAAGTCATAGATAGGGTAAATGCAATTAAAAAGAAAGGTGGTAAATTGGTGTTTGATAATGTTGATAATCAGACATTCCGCAATAATCTTGTTATGCTTGATGGAGACCTGCCGACCATTATTGCCAACTTGCTTTTAGAACAATTGAACAGCGGTATATCTACATTGAAAGAATTGGCAGAACAGATTACAAAGACCAATCCTTTGGGGTATGATACAGAACAGGCATCGCCTTTTTATGCTTATAAAATCAAGCACCTTTTAACTTCAGCAGCATTAGGCATGATGCCTGCTACTGCATGGAGCGGAAAGTTTGATGCAAACGGTGGCTATTTAGTCGTAAAGAAAGATGGCGAAATCCTTTGTTATCACTTCTATGACCGCAATCGTTTTGAAGATTACCTTTTCTCCAATGCGTATTTGGAACGGTCAAGCACTTCACGCCATGAATACGCATCAATAATAAAAGAAGATGACGGTACTCTGTCATTCAAACTCAATTTTCAAGTAAGACTAAAGTAAGATTATGAAATTAAAGACTATATACTTAAAAAATTTTAGATGCTATAAGGATGAGGTACGCATTGAATTTGACGACTTGACAACATTTGTCGGCAAAAACGATATAGGTAAATCTACCATATTGGAAGCTTTGGAAATATTCTTCAACAATGACTTGGTAAAAATTGAACCGTCTGACGCAAATATTCACGGAGACAACAATGTTGTTATTACATGTGATTTTTGCGATTTACCTTCAGAATTGATTTTGGACTCTGGAGAAATAACCAACTTGGCAGATGAATATCTTACTATTTCAAATGATACTTTACGTATAAAAAAAGTTTACGATTGTAGTAAATCTAAAGTGCCTTCAACCGTGTACATCGTTGCAAATCATCCAAATGTTGTTGAAGCGAAAGATTTGTTATCATTAAAAGAAAAAGAACTACAAAAAATTATTAAAGACAAAGGCATAGACGGTCCTTTGAAAGGCAACCCACTGATGAGAAAAGCTATCTGGGCTTCTATTGAAGATTTACATCTACAAGTAACAGAAATAGAAGTATCCAAGGCAAAAGAAGATGGAAAAGAGATATGGACTAAAATAGATGCTTATTTGCCAAATTATGCGTTATTTCAAAGTGATAGGAGTAGCCATGATTCAGATGGAGAAGTTCAAAATCCAATGAAAGTTGCTATACAAGCAGCCATTTCGGAAGTAGAAGAAGAAATTAATTCAATCCAAAAGAAGGTGCAAGATAAAGCTATGGCTATCGCCCAACAAACACAAGAAGCCTTGAAATATATAGACAGCAATCTTGCTAATCAATTAACTCCTAAATTTACCCCTCCAGCAGCTTCCAAATGGAATAGTTTGTTTTCAATTGCAATGGATACGGATGAAGGTATTGCTTTAAATAAACGAGGAAGTGGTGTTCGTCGTATGATATTAGTAGGCTTTTTTAAAGCAGAAGCAGAAAGGAAGTTATGTAATAGCAAAAAGAAAAATATTATTTATGCCATAGAAGAACCAGAAACGGCGCAGCATCCAAATAATCAACGTATTTTGATTAATTCTTTTAAAGAGTTGTCAAAATCCGAAAAATGCCAAGTAATACTAACGACTCACAGTCCTGGACTTGCTCAAGAGCTGCCAATCGACAGTTTACGTTTTATAGATCGTAACGATGATGGTATTCCTTTTGTTAAATCTGGTACAGATATATTACCTTCAATAGTTGATGCATTAGGTATATTGCCCGATTCAAACCAAAATGTTCAACTTCTGTTATGTCTCGAAGGTCCTACTGATGTTGTTGCATTTAAGTCGTTTAGCCGCTGTTTGCGAACGAAATACCCTGAAATTATCGACCTCGAAAATGATAAGAGAGTTCTCGTAGTTCCTCTTGGAGGAAGTATTTTAAAGTATTGGGTAGAGAAACAGTATTTTAGAAAACTTGGTTGTCCCGAAGTTCATATTTATGACAATGATGTAAAAGCGTATCAAAAAAGTATAGACGATATTAATGCCCGTGGAGATAAATCATGGGGAGTATTAACTCGTAAATATGAGATAGAAAACTATTTACATCCTCATGCAATCAAGGCTGTTTATAATATAGATGTAGATACTGACCAACAGAATGTTCCTGCAAAAGTTGCTCTTGCATATTATGACGCTAACAAAGATAAATTAGATGGTAAATGGAAAGATAGTACCTCTAAGACATATCTTAGTAAAGTTTTTACCGATGCAATGACTTGTGATTTGTTGGAAGAAAGAGACCCAGAAGGAGAAGTTAAGGGCTGGTTTAATAAAATTGCTTCCATGTTACATTAAAAATATTGGAAAATGCTTTTGAAAAAAGTGTTTTCCAATATTTCATCCTTCCAATACGGAATATCGAAAATCTTTTGTAAATTTGCACTGAGTTATTTGACAGCAAAACATAGCAAAACGCTGAAAATCGCACGGTTGCCAAATCGTTACCGCTACTTCTTAAATAGCTCGCTAAAAGTTTATTCCTCAAACGGTTATATCAAACCGTTGAAAATCTAAAATAATATAGCATACTTTAATTTTTTTGTGATTCGTCGCAAAAGTACGATTAATTTTATACTTTTGCAGGCTAACCAGTGTTGATTTATAATAATTTGATAGTTTTTTATGCAAAAAAGCGAAAGAGTAAATTTCGGAAGTAAGATTGGGGCTGTTCTGGCGGCGGCAGGTTCGGCTGTAGGACTTGGTAATATATGGAGGTTTCCCTATGAAACGGGAAATCATGGAGGTGCGGCATTTATCTTAGTATACTTGGCGTGTGTTTTTATGTTGGGAATGCCTATTATGATTGCCGAATTCACAGTAGGTCGTCATTCAAAAGCAAGTACGGGACGTGCTTATAAGGTTTTGGCACCCGGAACTCATTGGAAGTGGTTGGGATATTTGGGGGTTTTGGCCGGTTTTCTTATTCTAGGATATTATTCGGTAGTGGCAGGATGGACTTTGGAATATATATTGGAAGCGGGAATGAATGGTTTTGCAGATAAGAAGCCGGAAGATTTTGTGGTTGCTTTCCAGAGTTTTTCGAAGGACCCTGTTCGTCCGCTTATCTGGCTGGTCATCTTTTTATTGGCCACCCATTTTGTTATAGTAAAGGGAGTGAAAGATGGGATAGAGAAATCTTCGAAGGTGCTGATGCCTGTTTTGTTTGTACTGATAGTAGTTTTGGTGGGGTGCTCATTGTCGCTTCCCAATGCGGAAAAAGGTTTGGAGTTTCTGCTGAAGCCTGATTTCAGTAAAGTGAACGGAGATGTTTTCTTAGGGGCTATGGGGCAGGCGTTCTTTTCCTTGAGTTTGGGAATGGGATGTCTTTCAACCTATGCTTCTTATTTTGGGAAAGAAACCAAACTGGGAAATACGGCTCTGAGTGTCGGTGTGATTGATACTTTTGTGGCTGTCTTGGCCGGATTGATTATTTTTCCGGCGGCCTTTTCTGTAGGTATCCAGCCGGATGCGGGACCATCATTAATTTTTATTACATTGCCTAATGTTTTTCAGCAAGCTTTTAGCGGTGTGCCGATATTAGCTTATATTTTCTCGGTGATGTTCTATGTCTTGTTGGCTTTGGCTGCATTGACTTCTACTATTTCTCTACATGAAGTGGTGACGGCTTTTCTGCACGAGGAATTCAATTTAACTCGTGGCCGTGCTGCTAGATTGGTCACTTTCGGGTGCATTATAATTGGAGTCATTTCTTCCTTGTCATTGGGAGTTATGCAGAAATATACGCTGTTTGATAAGGGACTCTTTGACTTACTTGATTTTGTCACTGCAAAAATAATGCTTCCTTTGGGTGGCTTGCTGGTATGTATCTTTGTAGGATGGTATTTGAAACGTTCCGTTTCTTATGAAGAATTGACCAATGGGGGAAAACTGAAAGCAGGTCTTTTCAATCTGTATATCTTCTTGTTGAGATACGTGGCACCTGTGGCTATCATTTTGATTTTTATCAATGAATTAGGGCTAATTTAGAATTGTAATGTGGAAAGACTTCTTCTATTTTTCGAAAAGCGAACGCAGAGCTATACTTTTTTTGTTGACTTTGCTTTTCATATTTATGTGTATATGGGTTCTGTTTCCAGTAAAGGAAGAGTCTTTGGAACAGGATCAAGAGGGGATAGAAGAAATAAAAAACTTTCTGGCCGGAGTACATGAGATGGAGGAGAAGGAATCTCTGCGATATTCCTATGATAAGCCTAAAAGAAGAGAGGTGGTATTGGCTGCTTTTGATCCAAATTCAGCCGATTCCATCGAATTTTTGCAACGTGGATTGTCTCCTTTTATTGCACATACTATTTTGCAATACCGGAGAGCCGGCGGTAAATTCAGGACAGCGGATGATTTCTCTCGTGTTTATGGCTTGTCGTCCGAGAAATTTAATATGTTAAAACCTTATATCCAGATATCAGAGGCTTTTCGGCGGAAACAGGATACATTGCACTTTATCAAAAAGGCGGAGAAAGATACGTTGGCGGTTTATAAATATCCGGAAGGAACTTTAGTCGATTTGAATGAAGCGGACACTACCGAGTTGAAAAAGATTCCGGGAATAGGCAGTGGCATTGCACGCATGATTGTGGCTTACCGGAAACGTTTGGGAGGTTTTTATGATATGGCTCAGTTGAAGGAAGTGAACTATGTAGATGAGGATATGTTGAGATGGTTTAAACTCGGAAATGCACCAATTCATCGGATAAATGCCAATAAGGCCGGGCTTGACAAACTTCGCTCTCATCCTTATATGAATTTTTATCAGGCAAAGGTAATTATAGAATATAGGAGGAAAAAGGGAAAATTAAAAAGTCTTTCCCAGTTATCCTTGTATGAGGAATTCACTGAGAAAGACTTGGAACGTTTGTCGCACTATCTTGCTTTTGATTAATTGTTGGGATAACCAGCAGCTTCTGCTATTTTTACCGGAATTTCGGTATTGTCAATGCGACCTTGGAATAGTTGGGCGCCGGCTCCGATAGCGAATACGGGTACATAACCTCCAGAGTGCCCACCACTGGTCCAACCTACCAGAGCGATGTCATCCAGAATTCTTTTGGCCTCAGCTGCCAAAGGTTCGTCTTGTTGATATTCACTTTTGGTCAAATCTATCTCTTTACCGCTAAATGATTCATCATATACTTTCTTCAGGGATGCTTCTTGCTTTTCATTCAATTGAATACTATCCCAAAATCCGAAATTATCCTTCAATGATTGCTTGATAACTTCCCAAGGTACTTGATTCTTGTATTTTTTTCTTAATTCGTTTACAATTTTAGTATATCCGCTTTCACTTACTTTTTGTGATTTTAAAGCTTGCAGGTTCAAAGTATACGGACCTTTTCCTAAAACGATTCCTCCGGTTTCGTGGTCGGCTGTTACTACAATCAGGGTTTCATCGGGATGTTGTTCATAGAATTCGTAAGCAACTTTTATGGCATTGTCCATATCCATCACTTCGTGGAATACGGTAGCGGCGTCGTTGCTGTGGCAAGCCCAGTCTATTTTACCTCCTTCAACCATCAGGAAGAACCCTTTTGATAGATCTTTAGACAGGAAATTGATTCCGGCACGGGTGATTTCAGTTAAAGTCATATCGCCTTTTTTTCGATCGATAGCATAGGGGATAGCACTATTGTCTGTTGCTGTCGCAGGTTGTAAGAGAATCAGTTTGTCCGATTTTTTTGCTTTTTTCTGATAGTCCTTGTAGCCACGGGCTATGGTATATCCGGCTTTGTCCACCAGTGTGTACAGACTTTCTGAATTTGAACCGGCGGCTTTTTTGTTGGTGGGATCTAAAAAGTCTGATCCTGCATAGAAATCGAAGTTGGCATCAATCAAATCCAGACCCACGTTGTAATAGCTGCTTCTTTGTCCTTGGTGTGCGTAAAAAGCAGCCGGTGTGGCATGGTCTACGCTGACACTGGTACTGATACCTACACGGCAACCTTTATTTTTTGCCCAAGAAGCAACACTGTTAACTTTGGTTTCCAGATCCTTTTTCACACCTAATGCGCCATTTTTTGTTTTGTTTCCCGTAGCAAGTGCTGTTCCTGCAGCGGCCGAATCTGTCACTCCGTTGGTTGCCGAGAAAGTAGTGGCTATGGTTGCATAAGGAAATTGGGTGAATAATAACGGAGTCACACCAATTTTGCCTTCCAACTCTCCACGATACATCTCTGTTCCTAAAACTTGGTTAACACCCATTCCATCTCCGATGAAATAAAATACATACTTTGCTTGCTGTGCCTGTACAAAAAGAATGGACAGGAATACAAATACAATAATAAACGATAGTTTTTTCATATTAATTGAGTTAATGACATTTTTTTCAGCCTAGCAAATATAGGGAAAAAAGACTTTTTATCGGTACTTCTTTCTTGAATAATTGAGATTTAATGGCCAAATACTTTTTTTGCAATAAGTTTGTAAATGAAATGTTTTTGGGGTGTAATATAAAAAATCTGTTTGGGAGTAGGGAAGCCAGTATTTTATACTATGCATCTGTTTGCTTTCGACATGGATATTGCATACAGATAATTGCTTTAATATTAGTGATTATTAATTATAAATCTTATATTTGTCTAATCTAGAGTCAGTAAATAAAGTATGGGAGAATTTATAAATGTATTAGTGTCAAAAGGGAAAAGCAATTTGATACCGGAAAAAGATAACCTGTATGGACAGTTTGTCGGTGAATGGGATTTTGAATGGGTTGATAACCAAGGTACAACAGGCGAAAGACATGTTCAGGGAGAGTGGATATTCGCTTGGGTGCTGGAAGGGACTGCAATTCAAGATGTGTTTATTTGCCCTTCGCGTAAGGCACGGATTAAAGATTATCAACCGGATGCAGCTTATGCGACTGCGGTACGTATGTATAATCCTAATACAGAGGCATGGGATATTTTATATACGGAATTAGGAGGGGCTACACAACTGGAAGGAAAAAGAGAAGGAAACAGGATTGTTCAGACGGAAATTAATGAGAAGAATATACAGTGGGTGTTTTCAGAAATTACAACGACTTCATTCCGTTGGCAACGTATGGTAAAACGTCCGGATGGTACTTGGGAAACTGAAGCTGAACTTTTTGCCGTTCGTCGATGATTAAGATGTATATTATATAAGTTTGAGAATATTGCAGCCTAAAATAGACTTGTTGTAGTAGAAGCTTAGAGGTGATTTGACGAGTTTATAAAGAAAGAATGTGTGAATGATAAACAACTTCAGAACCGCTTTCTTGCATTTAGCGGAGAAAATATTTTCAAACTAAATCCTGCTAGCTATACGCAGGAAAAGATGTGGGCAGGTATATGGAATCTTTGCGTAAGAATCTTTCTGCTTATACTCTTGATGATGCTCCCGAAGATGTTCGGGAATGTAGATACTAATTGAAAAGTGCGCTGTATTCTAATTGAAAAGAGCTCCATCCATAACTTGTTACAAAATTACTATAAGT
>ERZ810803.2-NODE-2-length-216073-cov-9.11921_pt1 | contig 216073 bp, 208 predicted proteins | sample MGYA00520204_ERZ810803 | MGnify/ENA primary metagenome ERZ810803 (study PRJEB31588, sample SAMN03399937) | human gut metagenome | study: EMG produced TPA metagenomics assembly of the PRJNA231909 data set (A prospective, longitudinal analysis of the... | reverse complement strand
CAAATCAAAAGTCCATAGTATCTGAATTGTATTGAACCACGATATTAAAAGAAAGGAAATATGTGATAATTAACTTCCTAATTATCATACAAGAGAAACTATGAAAAAATCTGTATTTATTATTATGCTTATATTGGTAGCAGTATTATCTGTATGTGGAAACCGTAATGGTGGAGTCAAATTGACAGATGAACAACTGGCAGAAAGGTTTGTCGAAGACGAATTTCCTGGCGAGAATTTAGAAATTAAGATCAAGGAAAGTGAAGACAAAGATTTTGTTGGTTACGATGTATATGATCAAGATGGCAATATCAAATGTGGTGGCAGTTTCAGTAGAGAGTTTTATGCTAACAAATATGCAAAAACAAAGTAATATAGATTGAGTCAGCAATGACTCTTTCTTTTTTTTATCCTAGATTAGAAAACCGGACTGAGGTTACCAGAAATCATGATATTTTTGTATCTGAAAAATTGCCAGGTGGGAAAATCAGGAAAACATTTGAAAGGAGGATGCTGAGATGGTATTGGTACTTATTGCATTATTAGCGGGGGTTGTCATAGGTCTGGTTTTATCAAAACTCATATTTAAACCTAAATGTGTAGGAACTATTAATGTTGACAATTCGACTGATACACCGTATCTCTTTTTAGAATTGAATGAGCCGCTAAGTATATCAATTCTACAGAGTAAGCGGGTAACATTGGAAGTACATATTAAAAATTATGTTTCGCAGGATTAACATTTACTGTTATGGAGTATTTTTATATTTTTTCTGAAAGGAGATAAAAATGGAAGAGAAAATCAAAGACATGTTAGATGAGGAGATAGCAAATGAATTTCAGGCTTTATCTGGATTAAAGACCGGAAGTCAGGAACAGACGGTAGCTATTGATAATCTTGCAACATTGTATCGACTGAGAATCGAGGAAAGCAAAAGCGACTGGGAAGCTGGAGACAAATACGATCGATTAGAAATGGAAAAAGAAGCTAATGATCGTGATAATGAACTTAAGCAGACACAGATAGCGGAGCAGGTTAAAGATCGATATTTTAGAGTTGGTGTAGCGGCAGCAGAATTAATAATACCGTTGATGTTTTATGGACTTTGGATGAATAAAGGATTTAAGTTTGAGGAAACAGGCGCATTATCATCATCAACATTCAAAGGGTTGATTAAACATTTTAGACCTACGAAAAAGTAGAAAAAACTTAAAGCAGGAGAACGTGCAAAAAGCATATTCTCTTGCTTTTGCATTTTATATTTCGCTAAAACAACACACTATATTACGAGAAAAGGAGGAATTTGATAATGAATAAAATATTTATCGAGATACCAAACACAACACATGAAATGATGATATGTGTTCCAGCAGAGGAAGATGTATGGTCATTCCGGATGATATTCTTTGAGTCGGAATGCTCAGATTTGTGTATGGTCGCAATTCAGACAAATTATACAAATGATGAAACAGAAAAGTTTCAAAGTATGAGTGAACCGAAGCGTGGTCCATATGGAAAGTTGAATAGAGAGTTCAAGTTCGAATTTAAAGATGGACCGGGAGAACCAATTACAATATCCGTATACGAGGATGCTGAAAATACATATAGAAACATTTGTGTTACGTATTAGGGGGGTATTTGGAGATGTTTAAGAAATTGAGAACATCTCCTTTTCTTTTTGTATTTTGTAATGTATAATTCTAAGTGTCACAGTAATGTTTGTTATGCAAGGGAGGTATATACTATGATTCGTTTTACAAAGGAAAATGTAAAAAAAGTATTAGCTAACAATGATGGATTTACAGATAGAACTTATCATAAAGAGGAAAATTTTGAAGAAGAAAATATTTATACGATTAAAAATGGAAAATTATTAATGCATTCCATAGAAAAAGGTGCTTTAGGTAATAGCGGATATGATAGTATGACTGAGTGCGACATGGATCAGACAATAAAATTTCTTAGGGAGCGCAAAAACAAGTTAATTATAACTGCATAAAGATATAATCGCTTTATTTGCATATTCTTTTATGAAACAGAGAATAAAGCTTTATTTCTCGTAATAGTTGTAAACTGGCTCACAATAGAAAGGAGACTGTATGGCTATGAGTATTTTTAATGAGAAGCAAATAGAAGCAATGAGGAGCGGTAAATATATTTGTTCTAAATGCGGAAGAGTAATGGAATTTGAGGATGAATGGGAAGATACATTGGTATGTTCCTGCGGTCATAATATTGGCTTAGATGAATATGGTTGCGAAGGCGACGAAAAATATGAAAATTTATATTCAGATGAAAATGACGGCTGGGATGAAGATAACCCAGAGGGAGAAACTTACGATGAGGTTTGCGGAGAATTAGAAGACGATTAAAAACAAGAATGAAGAGTCTTAGAGAAATCTAGGACTCTTTTTTTTTTCGAGGGAAATACATATGCGATATCATTATAAAAAACCAAACATATATACATCAATGTACGGACGAACATATATTTGTAACCATCCAGTTTATAATCGATGTACGCTTTTTGAAATTGGAAACAAGGGATTGGCTGTTATACAACAGCGTTTCAACAAAAATAGTAAAAGTACAAGTTGGTCAGAGATAGATGCTTGGATTATAGATACAATATATTTGCATCCACAATTTAAAGAGTATTTTGATAAACGTGCTGGCGAATCTATAAATGGGTTATACCCGACTGTAACAGTGAGACAGATTATGTGGGCACTTAAAATGAAACCAATAAAAAGGGAGCGTTGGGAAACTGTGTTCGACAGGAAAGAGATATAGTTCGCAAAAATTACATAGCTCTTTATGAAAGGAGAGTGATTTTATGATACTTTTTATAACATTAACAATTGTATTATTACTATTAGCAATAAGTGCTATTATCGCTGTAGCAGTCGGCGGAGTGGCATTTATACTTGTATTTGGTGATGTAGTTGTGTGCGTGATAATTATTGTACTTATAGTCAAGCACCTGACAAAGAAACGTAAGAAATGAGGCGTGAACAACGCCTTTTTCTTTTGCTCCGCGCATTTTACATTCCTCTTTATGAAAGAAAAATTTATTCAAGGAGGATACAGATATGAGACAATCATGGAAAGAATTATGGGAACTTAATAAATTATCGGTGAAATGGGTAGCCAAACATTGGAAAGGTTACACACTTGTATTGGTAATATGTTATGGTATCGGTTATATTCTTGGCACAGGTGGATTTAAGAACTGTAAAACCTATATTGAGAATAAATTGAAAAAATCAACAAACGAGGAGGAGTCCTAGCAAGGGCTCTTTCTTTTTGCGCAAAAATTACATTTCTCTTTATGAAGGAGGTGGAAGCTATGACTTTAATTGGATGTGCCCTTATTTTATTAGGGGTGGTACTTCTGATAAGAGGTGATAACAATAACTGATATAGAAGGAGTCCTAGCAAGGGCTCTTTCTTTTTATCCCGCAAAATTTGCAAGGACTATTATGAGAGAAGAGTTAGCTCAGATGGTAGAGCACTGGATAGTTATATCCAGAGGTCAAGGGTTCGAGTCCCTTACAATTCTCTTTTATTTTTTTCAGGTTAGAAGGAGGTGTAGAAAGTGTCCAGTGAAGAATTTAAGCTGATGCTTTGTGATCTGTATGAAATGGATTTATATTTTCCAAAATCATCTTTTTACATAAAGGATTTTACAAAAGCAAGCTATTCGGTATGGGCTATTCAGGAACTTGGAAATTATGTTGGATTTTGTTTAGGTCCACCAGGAACTGTTCGAACAACAGATGAAATCATTAATTATGTAAAAAAGTTTCAAAAAGAAATGGATGGATTTTCAAAACTTAATCCTCTGACAGAGCAAATGTTTTCAATAGCGAAAGATATAGCAACAAATGTGTTGGATGTATTACTTGCTATGAAATAAATGGTGCAGTAAGAAAGGAGAAAAATATGACACCCAAATGGAACAAAATTATTACTCAATCAAAAATCCGATTAAAGCACGGATCTCCAACCATTTTAACATGTCTCGGTGCTATTGGAGTCGTTGCTACATCAGTATTGGCAATACAGGCCACGCCAAAGGCAGTGCGAAAAATTCGAGCCGATAGTTGTATTAATCATGATGGAGATCCAGATGCATATACAAAAACGGAAGCATTTCAATCAGCATGGTTGTGTTATATTCCAGCATCACTTGTCGGGATGTCAACTATCGCTTGTATATTTGGGGCTAACATATTGAATAAACATCAGCAGGCAACCATTACAAGTGCTTATGCATTACTTAGTAATACTTATCAGGACTATGAAAGAAAAACAAAAGAGATATTCGGAGAAGAAGGACATCAAAAAATCATCGATGCCATTGCGGCTGAAAGAGCAGATGATGTTTATATTTCTTCTCCAGGAATTTGTGGTTCTGATAGTCTGTCATTCAGCGAACGAAATCCGGAAGATGTGAGGTTGTTTTATGATTCATTTTCCGAACGATATTTTGAAAGTACAATTCCACAGGTGCTTGAAGCCGAATATCATCTGAATCGAAATTGGGCACTCGGAAGAGAAATTTGCGTAAACGATCTATACGATTTTCTTGGCATTGATAAAATACCGGGTGGAGAAGCGTTGGGCTGGTTCTATGAGGATGGAATTAGTTGGATCGACTTTAATCATCATAAAACAGTATTAAATGATGGTCTTGAGGTTTATGTAATTGATATTGAATATCCACCAAGACTGTGGGATGAGGATGATTGTTAATCAGCATCGCAACAATCACAAGTTATATTATGAAAGGAGAGTGACATCATGAAACAGAAATCAAAAATGATCAAGTTAGTTGGATTCGCAGTAACCATAATCGGAGTGGGGGTAAACCTGGTATCCGATTGGTTAGACGAACAGAAAATGGATGAGAAAATTGAAGAAAAGATCAATGAAGCACTTGTCCAGAAAAACAAAGAAACAGAGGAGTCCTAATACGGACTCTTTTGTTTTTCTTTTTGGAGGAAAATATGACGTCCGCAAATGAACGTGCCGTTTACACTGCTCAGTATTGTCTTGAACAATTGCTGAGAAAAACATCCAATTGGCGAGAGTATAGTTTAAAGAAGGAAAGCTATTCACGATGGGCGATAAAAGAAATACTAACTCGCCTTGAAGAGAATCAAGATACACCGCCATTGATTATTATTGAAGAATTTCGAGATCAAATGGATAAGTATTCATGCCTTAATCAATTCACAAGTCATCAATTTTCTTGTGCAAAAGATATGGCGGAATGGGTTATTGACCTGCTTATTTCATAATTACAAAATAAAATTTTTATATTTTGAAAGGAGATTCACATTATGTGCGTAGGAGAACCAACATTAGGTGAAGAGATTATCAGTTTAACAGGAAAGGGTGTGGATATCCCTACGGTAGAAAGAATGTATAGGAAATACATAGCTATTACCAGCGAAGCCGACACAAAGAAAATGGCGGAAGAATATTGCCGTAACGATGTAAATGCATTATTTTCGGTGTTTGAATCTGTCTTCGGAAAAGATCATTCAGTTCTGCCAGCGGATATTAAAGTTGGAGATCAGATTATCATTCCACTGGGCGACCTTGGAACTTTCACAGCGACTGCTCAGAAGGTTACGGACGGCAAGGTATTGTTTATATTTGACGACTACGTTACCAAACGTCCCATGAATGAGAATAACAGCAATGAAGGCGGTTACGAAAAATCTGATTTGAGAAAATGGATCGAAAAAGATTTATTCAAGATGTTTCCGGCAGTCATTAGAGACCGTATTTCTGAATTATCTATCCCGACACTTGGAGAAATCTGCGGATGGGATGATGAATGGGCCAGAGAGTATATTGAGGCTGACGGCGATAAGCAGCTCCCACTTATGAAACAGAGACGTAATCAGGTAGCGTATTACGATAATAAAATTGAATGGGGTTGGCTTAGAAATGTTACAAAAGAGGAGTTTCCTTCGGCTTATTTCGCTGTTGTGTACAACAGTGGCAATGCGGGCTGCTATGGAGCTTCGGGCTCTTGTGGGGTTCGTCCGGAATTCTGGTTGTTTAGATAAAATCACAGGATCTTGTGCCCTGTTTTATATTTATGGAGGTATACAATAAAAATGCATAAACCTAATGTGTCTAAAGTCTACAATGATTTGAAGAAAGCTACTATCAAGCACAGTCCAGAAATTTTAACCGGAATTGGGATTGCCGGTATGGTAAGTACAACAGTGTTAGCTGTTAAAGCTACGCCAAAAGCATTACTTCTCATAGAAAATGAGAAAAAAGAGCAGAATCGTATTTTGCGCGAAGAAGCACTTGCACAGCATAAAGAAGCGATTCCGATAATAGACCGCCTCAAACCTATTGATACTATAAAAGTAGCGTGGAAACCTTATATTCCAGCGGTTATTACTGGAACACTATCTATGGCGTGTTTAATAGGAGCCAGTTCTGTAAATATCAGACGTAATGCTGCATTGGCTACGGCATACAGCTTATCAGAAACTGCATTACGTGACTATCGGGAAAAAGTGGTAGAAACAATCGGCGAAAAAAAAGAGCAAGTAATCAGAGAGCATGTTGCGCAAAAAAAAGTAGATGAAAACCCAATGAAATCAGCAACTGTTATGGTTACAGGCGGAGGACAAGTGTTATTTCTTGAGCCGGTATCCATGCGATATTTCAGATCTGATGTGCAGACGGTACGAAAAGTTGTAAACGATTTGAATTACCGACTTACAACCGGCATGGAAGAGTATATATCATTGAGTGAATTTTATGATGAAATCGGACTGTCACATACATCAACCAGCGACGAAATTGGATGGAATATCCTAACAGATGGACAAATTGAAATAGAGTTTCGTGCTACCGTAGCAGATAATGATGAACCGTGTTTAATGCTGGATTACCAGGTGTCACCGAGATACGATTTTACGAAGCTCATGTAATACGCAGTTTTTACACAGTCTATTATGGAATAATAAACCTATTTTTCAAAGGAGGAAAAAGAAATGAACGAAAACAATGTAGAGAACGAGGTAATGGAAACAACAACTGGAGAACTTATGGAAAGAGAGGAATCTGGCAACGGTTTAAAAACGGCAGCTATTGTTGGGTTAGTTATTGTTGCAGGCGGTTTAGTCGGCAAATTTGTAGCTAAGCCAGTAATGACTAAAGTAAAACAGTGGAAACAGAGTCGAAAATCCGAGGTAGTAGTTGATGCCGATGCAGTCGTCGAAGATGATTTCGAAGAAAATTCTGATTCGGACAACGAAGAAAATGAGGATTAAATTCCAGGGAGGGAGTGCCTGTAACAAGGTACTCTCTCTTTATTTTTATGGAGGGAAACCATATGACAAAATACTCTTATGACGGACCCGTGATGGAGTTTAATAAATGTATAGTAAATAGATGGCAGGGAACGACATTTGCTGATTCAGAGAAAAAAGCAAAAAGTAATTTAATGTATCAATTCAAGAAAAAGAATAACCGTATACCGGGGACCAAAATAACTCTTCCCGGAAAATTACAAATTGTAAATTAAAGGGGGATTATATGGCTGAATATAGATCAAACTCTGATAAATCCAGAGAAAAACAAACCAACAAGCCTGTTCCAGAAAAAAAGATAGAAAAAGTGGTTCAAGGTGAAGTCAGATCAAAGAAAAAAAGCGGATTACAAAAAATCACAGATGCTTTTGTTCCAGATGATGTAGCAAATGTAAAAAGTTACATTATTGAGGATATTGTTGTTCCAGCAGCAAAAGAAATACTGTTAGATTCCGTAAAAGCGATTCTCGGAATTAACAGTAAGAACGGAAACAAACAGACACCGGCATCTAGGGTATCATACCGGCAATATTACAACAATGATAGTCGTAGAAATTATAGTAGCGGTGGAAATAGAAGTCGAAATAGCTACGATTTTGATGACATCATAATTGATAATCGTGGCGAGGCAGAAGAGGTGCTTGACCGAATGGAAGAAATAATTGCCACGTACGGTTTGGTCAGTGTTGCAGATTTTTATGAGCTTGTCGGGGTTCCGAGTAACTATACAGATAATAATTATGGCTGGTCTAATCTTCGTAATGCATATGTTGATCGTTTGAGAGATGGCGGATACATTATTAAATTACCTAGAGCATTCCAGTTAGATTAATGGACAGGAGGAATCAGTGACAATGGAAAGTATTTTAAAAACTGAATACTCAGATCAATTTGATCTTGAAAGAAAGCATCGAATTGAAGTTTCATATTACAAATATGGACCGGCGCGTGAAAATTTTGGAAGTGGCAGAGTAGACGCATTAGCAACTGCTGAATTATGTATTGAAGCTTTTAAGAAAGATCATAATACAGAGCATTTAGTCGATGCGGCAAATTATCTTATGTTTAGATATAAATACCCGATGCCAGGAGAATTTTTCCAGCCTACAGATTCAAAGAATAGCGTAGGAACAGTTGGTACACCAATTAATTTTGAAAAGGAGATATAGAAAAATGAATAAAGAAACAATCGTAACATCAGTAAAAGCAAGTATGAAGAAAGTAACAATTAAAGCAAAAAAATACAGTCCGGAAATTCTTATCGTTGCAGGGGTAGTGGGAACTGTAGCCAGCACTGTTTTGGCATGTAAGGCAACAACAAAGATCGAGTCTATTTTAGAGGAATCTAAAAATACTATTGATACGATTCATCAGTGTTCGGACAATAAGGATATGGCCGATCAGTATTCGGAAGACGATGCAAAAAAAGATTTGGCAATTGTATATATCCAGACTGGAGTAAAATTGGCAAAACTTTATGCACCATCTGTGGCGTTAGGCACTTTATCTATCGTGAGCATGGTGGCATCCAATCAGATTCTTCGTAAGCGCAATGTGGCATTAGCAGCAGCATATGCAACTGTGGATAAAACGCTTAAGGAATATCGTGAACGTGTTGCGGAGCGTTTTGGACGGGAAGTTGATAATGAACTTAGATACAACATCAAAGCAAAGAAACTTGAGGAAACTGTGACTGACCCGGAAACAGGTAAAGAAAAGAAAGTAAAAAAAACTGTTGATGTTGCTGATCCAACAGTGAGTGATTATGTAATGTTTTTTGATGCATCAACAAGCGAAGCGTATGAAAATAACGAAGATTATAACAGAATGACGTTAAGAGGAGCACAGCAGTACGCAAACGATAAATTAAACGGAGATGGATTTTTATTTTTGAGTGACGTTTATGACGAGCTTGGAATTAAGAGAACCAAATTGAGTCAGAGTGTTGGATGGGTAAAAAACGGTTCTGGTGATGGTTATGTAGATTTCCGTGCCGCTGAAACTTACAGGGAAAATGAAGCAGGATCTCTTGAAAAAGCATGGCTTCTTGATTTCAATGTGGATGGCAACATTTTAGATCTTATCTAAATCATAAAAAGAATGGAGATGATTAAACTGCACGCACAATTTAGAACTGTAGCATTATTTATAAGCTTGACATCTTTGTTAATAACAAGTCCTGCATATAAATGCTATGCAAAAACAGTTCAAGACATAAATTCAGGATATGAGGTGTGGCAAGTAAGGACATCAAATATTTATAATTTTCGAGTAACGATGGATGAACTGGTATTAGAAATCAATAATGCATGTTCTATATCAGACAATGACATAGATTTAATCGCTCTTGTCACTATGGCGGAAGCAGAAGGTGAATCTGAGTTAGGAAAACGACTTGTTATTGATACTATTCTGAATCGGTTTGAATCTGACTTATTCCCGGATTCAATAGAAGATGTGATTTATCAGAAAAATCAGTTTACTTCTATGTGGAACGGGCGAATCGAAAAATGTTACATTGACGACACTATTCGCCAGCTGGTTGTAGAAGAACTTGATTGCCGACAAGATGACAAAGTTATATATTTCACTGCCGGCTGGTATGGCAAATACGGAACTCCGACATATAGAGTCGGTCATCATTATTTTTCTTATCAATGAAAGGAGGTTTCACCATGAGCGGAATTATGGGAGTTACTTTTTCAGCATTTGCTGGAATTTGTTTCTTTGGTGGTATTGCAGTTTTACTGGGCGGAAAGGAGCATTAAATATGGATGGATTTGGTAATTTCATATCGATGTTGGATTTTGTGTTAGATACTAAAAGAAAACGTCACATTACAGGGGGCATTTTATTAAGTGCCTCTTTACTTTTTGGTGGTCTCGCGCTTACTGTAATGACTATTAATAACGAGGAGGATATTGATGAGCAGTAAAGTAATATTTTGTAGTGGATTTGTATGCGGTGCGATGGTTGGTGCTATTGGTATATGGAAATACGTTGAAAATAAGTACGAACGCATCGCACAGGAAGAGATAGATTCAGTAAAAAATGTATATTCTAAAAAGGGTAAACCAGCAGACAAGCCAGAGAATCAGTGTGATTTGACAAGCAATATGGATAAAGCATGTCAGATAATTCATGAAAATGGATATACAGCAAGTACAGAAAAGGAGGAAATGATGAAAAACAAAAACTTGAACACAGGGGAAGCCAATGACGTACCATATGTAATTGCTCCAGAGAAATTTATGGAGCATGACGATTATGACACGATTTCGCTTACCTATTATTCAGATAATGTGTTAGCAGATGAGGATAATGAGATTATTGAGGACGTAGAGGGCGTGGTAGGAGAAGATTCATTAAATCACTTTGGAGAATATGAGGATGATGCTGTGTATGTGCGAAATGACGCCAGAAAAGTTGATTACGAAATTCTGTTGGATCAGAGAAAATATAAGAGAAAATTCTCCGAAATCTACCATTAACTTGTTATGTTAGATGGAGGAATAATGACGAAAAACGAGTTGATTAACATGTATTTTGAGTGGATGTACGATATTGTATGTCCAGATAAAAAGAAAAGCTATCGAAAACTTTTATATTTTCTACATAGTGTTGATTTTACATATTTAATTGACATGGATGGAAATCGTTTTGAAGATGGTATCGAATTACGATATCGTTTCGGGCATGAATGTGCGCATATTGATATGTGTACAGTATCAGAATATTTAGATGAACGGCCATGCAGTATGCTGGAAATGATGATCGCGCTTGCTATTAGATTAGAAGAGCATATTATGTCAAATCCGGATATTGGGAACAGAACCGCACAATGGTTTGGGAATATGTTATCAAGTCTGGGACTTGCTGATATGGACGACGCAAAGTTTAATAAAGAGCAGGCACAGACTATAATTCAGTGTTTCTTGAACAGAGAATATGAGCCGAACGGATGTGGAGGATTGTTCACAATTAACAATTGCGCATATGATTTGAGAACTGTTGATATTTGGTATCAGGCATGTTGGTATTTAGATCAGTTTGTATAGGATGAAAAAGGAGATAAGAAAAATGGATGAAATGATGACACGCTATATTTTCAAACACATGAGAATTACGGAAAGCAGATTAGACATGATGGGAAAAGATCTTGTCAAGCAGGTTAAACTTAATAAGCGTACGACCAGGTTTGCTGTTGCTGCAACAGCGTCTATCTTTGTGCTGGGATACATTCAGTCTAAGATCACGAACGAGATCGCTGAGTTACGTGAAGAAGTGGATGAGTTGAAAAAAGTAAAAGGAGAGTAAGGATACAATGATCGATTTTCTGATGATTTCTACCCGGAGCACAAAGCGTGGGGTGATAGAGATTTATCCGAAGTTCATTATCAAAAAGAGTGACGATCTTATGATCCGTGGAAGTGACTTCTATGCAATTTGGGTTGAAGATCGTGGTTTATGGTCAACAGACGAACAGGACGCCTTACAACTCATAGATCGAGAATTGGATAAATATGCGGAAGAAAACCGTCATCGCTTTACCTCGGATATAAAGGTTTTGCATATGTGGGATTCAGAAAACGGTATGATTGATCATTGGCATAGATATTGCCAAAAGCACATGCGTGATAACTTCCATATGTTAGATGAAAAGCTTATATTTTCCAATACAGCAACTAATAAAAAAGACTACGCCAGCAAAAAGTTGAATTATCCGCTTGAAGCTGGCGATTTGTCTGCTTATGAGCGATTAATCTCAACATTATATTCAGAAGAAGAGCGGAAAAAAATCGAGTGGGCAATAGGAGCGGTTGTATCTGGTGAATCAAAGACATTGCAGAAATTTATGGTGTTTTATGGTTCTGCTGGTACTGGTAAATCTACAGTTTTAAATATTATCCAACAATTATTTGACGGATATTACTCTGTATTTGAGGCAAAGGCACTCGGATCGGCAAGTAATGTTTTTGCTTTAGAAGCATTTAAAACCAACCCGTTAGTTGCTATTCAACATGATGGAGATTTATCAAGGATAGAGGACAACACCCGTCTTAACAGTCTTGTATCGCACGAACTTATGACGGTCAATGAAAAGTTCAAGTCTACATACACTAATCGTTTCAAATGTTTTTTGTTTGTTGGAACAAATAAGCCTGTTAAAATCACGGATGCAAAATCAGGGTTGATACGAAGATTAATCGATGTGTCGCCATCTGGAAATAAGTTAAGTCCTAAGGAATACAAAACGGTTATGAAACAGGTTGGTTTTGAGCTTGGAGCTATTGCATATCATTGTCGTGATGTATATATGAATGATCCGGGTAAATATGATGATTATATTCCAATTGCAATGCTGGGCGCATCAAATGATTTTTATAACTTCGTGATAGATTCGTATCATGTGTTTAAAAAAGAAGACGGCACCACTTTGAAGGCTGCATGGGAGATGTATAAAAACTACTGCGATGATGCAAAGGTGGCATATCCATATAGTCAGCGTGTATTTAAGGAAGAATTGAAAAATTATTTTCGAGACTTCCAGGAGCGATTCAATCTTGACGATGGTACACGGGTTCGAAGTTATTATATTGGTTTTCGGACAGAAAAATTCGAAGAGATGCCGACTGAAAAGAACGATTGCAACTCAGACGAAAATAAGTGTATTCAATTCAGAGACGATATCAAATCTATATTTGACATTGAGTGTGCGCAATATCCGGCACAGTATGCGTCTATTGAAGAAACGCCACAAAAGCAATGGGCTACGGTAAAAACCAAGCTTGAGGATTTAGATACGTCGAAACTTCATTATGTAAAAATCCCAGAAAACCATATTGTTATAGACTTTGATATTCCGGACGAGAATGGAAATAAATCTTACGAAAAGAATCTCGAAGAAGCCAGTAAATGGCCACCCACATATGCAGAACTGAGTAAAAGCGGACAGGGGATTCATCTGCATTATATTTATGATGGAGATCCGTCAAAGCTTAGCAGAATATATGATGAGCATATAGAAATAAAGGTGTTTACTGGAAATAGTTCATTACGACGCAAACTGTCAAAGTGTAATGATATTCCTATTGCTAGTATTAATTCTGGATTGCCGTTGAAAGGAGAAAATAAGGTGGTAAATTTTGATACCATTAAAAGTGAACGAAGCCTGCGGACATTGATTATTCGGAATCTTAACAAAGAAATACATCCGGGAACAAAACCCAGTATAGATTTTATTTACAAGATACTGGAAGATGCATATAAAAGTGAGCTGAAATATGACGTTACAGATTTACGAAATTCAATTTTAGCATTTGCAGCTAACAGTACGCATCAGGCAAACTATTGCTTAAAACTTGTAAATCAGATGAAATTCAAATCTGAGGAACCAGCATTAGCAGTTTGTAATGATGAAGCAAAACGGGTATTTTACGATATTGAGGTTTTTCCGAATCTTTTTCTGGTAAATTGGAAAGCAGAAGGTGAGGGAAAGCCGGTTGTAAGAATGATCAATCCATCACCAAGTGATATTGAAGAGTTGATGCAATTCCGCCTTGTAGGATTTAATTGTCGCAGATATGATAACCATATTTTGTATGCAAGACTTATGGGATATACCAATGAGCAGATTTACAAATTGTCGCAGAAGATTATAAGTGGAGACAAAAACTGCTTTTTTGGAGAAGCATATAACATATCTTATACAGATGTGTACGATTTCGCATCGGCTGGAAATAAAAAGAGTTTAAAGAAGCTTGAAATTGAGATGGGAATCCATCATCAGGAACTTGGGTTGCCTTGGGATCAGCCAGTTCCGGAAGAATTATGGACTAAGGTTGCTGAGTATTGTGATAACGATGTTATTGCTACGGAAGCAGCCTTTAATTATTTAAAAGCGGATTGGACTGCACGACAAATTCTGGCGGATTTAGCTGGTATGACCGTAAACGATACAACAAACAGTCTTACAACAAAAATTATATTTGGTAATAATCGTAAGCCACAAAATGAGTTTCATTATCGTAATTTGGCAGAGCCAGTAAAAGAACTTGATCGGGAATGTCGTGAATTTCTTGAAGAAGCGTGTCCAAAAATGATGGAAGCTCCGCATTACGGATGGAAATATTATGACAAAGAAGAAGTTCCGTTTGAAGCAGATAGCATACTTCCATACTTTCCAGGATACAAATTCGAAGGTGGAAAGTCTACCTATCGAGGTGAAGACGTTGGTGAAGGCGGATTTGCACAGGGATTTCCGGGAATGTATGGGAACGTAGCTTTATTAGATATTGCATCTATGCACCCACATAGTGTAATTGCTGAAGTGCTTTTTGGACCAAGATTCACGAGAGCATTTCGGGAAATTGTGGAAGGACGAGTCAGCATTAAACATGAGGCGTGGGATGCTGTTAATTCCATGCTGGACGGAAAGCTCACACCTTATATCCAGAGGGTTATTGATGGTGAATTGACATCTGGAGATTTAGCAAATGCACTAAAAACAGCAATTAATTCTGTATATGGATTGACATCAGCATCGTTTGATAATCCGTTCCGTGACCCAAGAAACATTGACAACATCGTTGCAAAACGTGGAGCGTTATTTATGATCGATCTCAAGAATGAGGTCTTAAAACGTGGATTCAAAGTGGCTCACATCAAAACCGATTCCATCAAAATTCCTGATGCTACTCCTGAAATCATACAGTTTGTTATGGATTTCGGTGAGAGATATGGATACACCTTCGAGCATGAAGCAACATATGATCGTATGTGTCTGGTTAATGATGCTGTTTATATTGCGAAATATAAGTCTGCTGAAGAATGCCAGAAAATGTATGGCTATGTTCCTGGCGACAATAAAAAGAAAGGTGGAAAATGGACCGCAACTGGCACACAGTTCCAGATTCCATATGTATTCAAAAAGCTGTTTAGCAGAGAAGAAATCTTATTCGAGGATATGTGCGAAACAAAATCTGTGAGTACATCTTTATATTTGGATTTGAATGAGAATTTACCAGATGTATCTGAGTATGAAAAAGAGTTTTCAAAGGCTGAAAGTGATTATAAAAAAGGTCTTCTTTCGGATATAACATTTGAAAACACTTGTCAGCAATTAAATCCACTTATTGCGGAGGGACATGATTATCATTTCATCGGAAAAGTTGGACAGTTTTGTCCGATTAAAGCTGGTCGTGGTGGCGGATTGCTGGTGAGAGAAAAAGACGGTAAGTATTATGCCGCAACGGGCGCAAAAGGATATCGTTGGCTTGAATCAGAGATGGTTCGGGAGCTCGATAAAACCGCAGATATTGACAGAACTTATTATGACAAACTTGTTAATGAGGCGGTAGAAGCTATTTCACAGTATGGTGATTTTGAATGGTTTGTATCGGACGATCCGTATATTTCATCATTTGGCGCAAATGATGGCGATATGGATGATATTATGAATCCACCGGAAAATTAAAATAAAAACACATGAAAAAAAAGGGAGAAAAAAACATGGCTAACAATTTTATTATTATCGAAAATTCAACATTTATTTTTGATACCAATTTATCAGGAGATCCAAAACGTGACCGATTCAACAGTGATCAGCGGAAGGCTAATTTAGTAATTCCGGATGAAGAACAGGCACAAAGATTACTCGATGACGGGTTTAATGTGAAAATCACAAAACCAAGAGAGGGAGAAGAAGAAGGATTTGTTCCGAGATATTATGTTTCCGTAAAACTCAATTACGAAAGTAACTGGCCGCCAAAGGTGTATCTTGTACGTGATGGTGATGACGGCGTGTTACTGGATGCTGACTCAATATGTTCCGTTGATGATATGTGGATTGAGCGAGTTAATGCCGTATTAAATACATATGAGGGCCCGCGTGGAAAATCGTTGTATGTTAAGAGTATGGAATTGTTTCCGAAATACGATGAGGACCCAATTTCTTCTAAGTATACCAGACGTAGAAATGAAGAATGATTGTCGGTACAATAAGTAACTTAATATGTTATTCAGATATGATTTAAAGCTATTACCTCAAATATATAAAGAGGTAGTAGCTTTATTTGTATTGAAAGGGGGAGCTAAATAATGTTTTGGAATAAAAATAATCAGAAAAAATCAATGACGAAAAAGAAACCATTGCAAAAGTGGACTCCGACCTATGTACCGCCGGAAACAAAGAAACAAATGATAACAGAATCGGTAAAAAAGGGTACAAATAATATGCATCAAGAGTTACAGAATAAAAATTGGGAGAAAGAATTTCTACATGTATTTAACGGATTGCTTAATCAACATCGAGCGTTGGATGTGTGGCGTGATTTTATTGTGATGTATGCTTGTGCAATATCTAATCCATTAGATAAGAAACACTATGAAGAACGTGAAAAACGGTATATGGATATTATCACAAAATACGGTAAAGAAGATCAGAAAATATTTCCAGAACTTGCCGCTATTGTAACAATGGCATTGACAGATAATCCAGAACAAGATTTTTTAGGAACTATTTTCATGAATCTAAACCTTGGTAATAATTTACGGGGACAATTTTTCACACCATATAATGTTTGTCGTCTAATGGCAGAACTAACCATAGGAGCTGAAATAGTGACAGAAATAAAGAAAAAAGGTTATATTTCGATTAATGACCCGTGCTGTGGAGCCGGGGCAACATTAATTGCAGGGGTTCACGCGGCACAGAAATACCTGGAGGAAGCAAAAATACCGATGAATTACCAAAATTGTGTTCTGGTTGTTGCACAGGATATTGACGAGACAGTAGCTCTGATGTGCTATATTCAGATTTCTTTACTTGGTGTTGCTGGATACGTTAAAGTTGGAAATTCATTAACGAGTCCGATTGTAAGCGGCGAATTAACTGATAATTACTGGTTTACGCCAATGTATTATTCAAACGTTTGGATCAAAAGGAGATTGCGTTCATGAAGAAAAGATACTCTATATCAGAAGATGATTGTAAAGTTTGTGTAGTGGATTTTTATGATAATGCTGCAAAAATTGCCGGATATCATGTAACGAATAAAACAAGCTATGATTGTCGTAAAATTTGTGTAAGTAAATCGGTAGAAAAAAATATCCATGAATATTATGAAGAAATAGGAGCGTCGAAAGAACAGATAGGAGAACTTTGGATCATGTTTGGACCTAAGGCCTCAATTGACAGTGATGATTTTGTATTTGAGATTGAAGATGGTTTCGTAGTAGCAGAGGAGTAAGTAAATGGCAGGAATAGAATTACGGGATTATCAAAAAGATGCTGTTGGGCGAATGCAGAATGGATGTATTCTATGTGGTGGCGTTGGAAGTGGAAAATCTCGTACAGCGCTGGCTTACTATTATGTACAAAATGGCGGTGAGTTAGGAACAGAAGAATATTATCCGATGAATGATCCGCCGAAAGATTTATATATCATCACCACTGCAAGAAAACGTGACACATTAGAATGGGACGGAGAAATGCTACCGTTTTTACTTTCAATACATACAGATTGTAATTTATATTCTAATAAGGTGGTGGTAGATTCATGGAATAATATAAAGAAATACGCCGAGGTCAGAGATGCATTTTTTATATTTGATGAGCAGCGCGTGGTTGGTGCGGGAACGTGGGTTAAAGCATTTCTAAAAATCACTAAAACAAATGGGTGGATTTTGTTATCAGCAACGCCAGGAGATACTTGGCAGGATTATATTCCAGTATTTGTTGCAAATGGTTTTTATAAGAACCGTAGCGAATTTATACGAGAACATGTTATATACAGTAGATTTACGAAGTTTCCAAAAATAGATAGGTATGTGAATACTGGGCGACTTGTGCGACTTCGAAATAAGATCCTTGTCAATATGGATTTTCAAAGACCTACTGTATCACATCATGAGGACATATTTGTCAAGTATGATGTTGATAAATATAAAGAAGTCACAAAAACAAGATGGAATTTATATAAGAATGAGCCGATACAAAATGCCTCGGAGTTATGCTACGTATGGAGAAAAATTGTAAATACAGATCAGTCGAGGCAAATAGCATTGCTGGAAATTATTGAAAAACATCCAAAAGCAATTATATTTTACAATTTTGATTACGAGCTTGAATTACTGAAGGATATTTTCGCTGGGTATGAGATGGCTGAGTGGAACGGACACAAGCATCAACCGGTTCCGACTGGAGATGTGTGGGTTTATCTAGTTCAGTATAATGCCGGGGCTGAGGGATGGAACTGCATCACGACTGACACAATTATATTTTATTCACAGAATTACTCTTATAAGATTATGGAACAATCAGCCGGAAGAATCGATAGAATGAATACACCATACACGGATTTATATTTTTATCACTTGAAATCGAGATCTGGTATTGATCTGGCAATCAGTAGAGCTTTAAAAGATAAGAAAAAATTCAACGAAGGGCGATATGTGAAATGGTGACAATGATTTATAATCTGTGGATATTTTTAAAAATTTTATCAATCAAGTTGAAACGTATGTCTGCGGAAGATTTTTACAGTCTGTTAATGGAGTGTGATTATCAACAGAGATTATACGCAATTTGGTTCAGATATTACGTGTGAGGTGTTCAATGGAAAACATTTATAAAGAGGTTGATTTCAAAACCTATTGCAAAACCTGCGAACATAAGGATCTCGAAGAAAAATTTGATCCGTGTAATGACTGTTTGGCAGAACCAATGAATGTTAATTCGGAAAAACCTATTTACTGGAAGGAGACTGAAAATGGTAGATACAATTTTAGTTAGTGTTGACTTTGCTAACAATGGAGATACCGGTGTGTTAATTGTCGGTAGAAAACGTATGAACCAGTCTGTAGAGATTATCAATGCTTTTCAGGGCGAAGAAGCAAAGGAACTTTATAAAAGGCTGACAACGAAAAAGGATGGTGAGAGAAAATGAGTAATTATGAAAAATGTAATGGTTGTCCATATTATTTTGGAGAGATAGACAGCTGTATGTTTGGAGAAGAAGATGTACCAATTGACATGGAGAAAAAATGTGAGGTGAAAAAATGAGTTTTCAGTATGATCAATATCTCACTCAGCACCGTTCTAATGTAAGACGAGGTTATGAATGGCTTTGTAAAAATTTACCAGATGTCGTTGAGAACGTTGCAAACGTAGGATGGTTTGCTGAATTTGCACATGATAAGTCTAAGAATGAGTCTGATGAATATGATGCTTATGATGTATATTTTTATGGTCATAATCGATCTTATGAAGTAGTACAGAACTATCAGCGAGCGTGGTTACTTCATATTCACCGGAATCCGCACCACTGGCAACATTGGATTCTTATTAACGATGATCCAGAAGAAGGCGAGATAGTTTTGGAAATGCCATACGATTATATTATCGAGATGATTTGTGATTGGTGGTCATTTAGTTGGCAGAAAGAGAGTCTTACCGAAATATTTAATTGGTATGATGAACATTCCAAATACATGAAACTGGCTCCTGGGACCAAAGCTACAGTGGAGGATATTCTTGACAGGATCAAGAAAAAACTTAAGGAATTATAGAGTACAAAAATAAAATATAACAAACCCATGAGCTGTGATTGACTTGTGGGTTTTATTTTTGAAAAAAGAGAGGTATAAACAAATGAAAAATAAGATTATTGCAGTAGATTTTGATGGAACTTTGTGTGTCAACAAATATCCAGAAATCGGTGATCCGAACGAAGAATTAATCGCCTATCTGAAAAAGAGACAGGCTAACGGCGAAAAGCTTATTCTCTGGACAAACAGAGTCGACGATCGACTGGACGAAGCTGTCAAATGGTGTGCAGAGCATGGTTTGATGTTTGATGCTGTAAATGACAATCTTCCGGAAATTGTTGAATCTTTTGGAGGTAATTGCAGAAAGATATTTGCAAATGAATACATTGATGATCGCAACCGGTTGTTGGAGTCCTGTCGTGAGAAGTCCAATATGGAATTGTGGGCTGAAAATGAAATAAGTTTAGCTTGTAAGCATGAAAAGCCGGACAGAAAAGACGGCGAGTGGGACTATGACTGTGCCTGCTATGAAAGTGCATTAAAAGCATTTAAAAGTCTTTGCGAGGATGGTCATTCTGGTTTCAGTATTGGTCTGACTAAGGCTATTCTGAACCGTCTGATCAACAACAAGCCACTTCTTCCAATTGAGGATACTGACGAGGTATGGAGTGATATTTCTGATATGAGTGGTCTGAAGGGAGAAGAGCGTAACTATCAGTGCAAACGCATGTCTTCCTTATTTAAGTATGTGTATGCTGACGGCACGGTTAAGTACAGAGACGTTGATCGCTATCATGGCGTGAACATCAACTGTCCGGATGCTCCATATCACAGTGGACTGATTGATACTGTTATGGACGAACTGTATCCGATCACTATGCCTTATATGCCGGCTGATAGAGCCTTTAAGATTTATACGGAGGATTTCCTTGTAGATCCGGCGAAAGGTGATTATGATACCGTCGGAATTATATACGTAATCACTCCGTCCATGGACAAGGTAGCAATTAACAGATATTTTAAAGAAGCTCCGAACGGCTTTGCTGAAATCGATGAGGCTGAATATGTAAAAAGAAAAATGAAAGTTCAATGGGATGATTTATTATCTAGCGATTTTAAGAGAATTAAAGAAGCGTTTGGATTTGAATTGTATGATTGGCAAAAGAAGTATTTAAGAGGTGAGCTTAATGCTTTTCCAATTGGCAGAGGCGTTGGTAAATCATTTACTATAAATCTAAAAGCACTTCTTGGTGATGGTGATACAGTTACATTCGATGAATTAAAAAGAAGGAGTTGTATGTGTAAGCAAGAACGTATTTATGTTGATGACATTCTTGATATGGATGCAAGATTACGTGCTGCTGGTTTTACAACCAATGTAATAAAAAGGCGGTGATGGCACCAATGAATCGAAATAGATTTATCCAGGCTATGAACAGCAATATTGGGCTATCGGATAAAGCGCGTCGAAGAATTATCAGAAGAAGCGTTAAAAGGGAACCATGGAGAACAAAATGTACAATTGCTATGGAAGAGTTTGCAGAACTTCAACAGCAGATCAGTAAGCAGATCCGTGGGTATGATGATAGAATTGGACTTTTAGAAGAGATGGCAGATGCTTATATTTATCTTGAACTTCTGAAGTCCATTTTAACATCAGCGAGGAAGATATGCAAAAAGCAGTTGATGTGAAATTGGAGCGTGAGAGGAGGAAACAAAAATGATTAAGCTGAAGGATATATTGGATATATCTAAAGCTCATGTGTCTATTATGGAAAGCATATTCCCTGTGATACAGGTGGACACGAAATTTGACGCATCTGAAAAGTTCTCAAAAAATTTTTTAGAACGTGGGGTTAGACAAATAGATACTTATAATGATCGAATAAGAGTTTGGTTGGTCGAAGAGGAGGAAAACGTATGAACAAATATCCATTTAAAAGATACAAGGACTCCCCAATTATTGATTGGGAAGCAACGTACACCGAAATGCCACCGAAAGTTAAAGAGTATTTGATTGCAACTATCGGCGAAAAAGAAACTAAAAGATTAATGTATTTCATGAAAAATGGTAATTATATTATTCTCACTGGTCCAAGTTGTTCTGCTAAGACAACTATCAGAGATCAGCGAACAGGGAAAATTTGGAGGTGATTTTGATGAAAAAACGTGGCAGACCGATTAGAGATGACGGCGGAAGAAAGGATTTGCAGTATCGTTTGCGTCTATCAGTAGAAGAAAAATCTATTTTAGATCGCTTATCGACTGAATATGGGCTCAGTGAAGCCGAAATTTTGCGGCGTGGATTGCGGATGCAGAAGAATTTATTGGACGCGGTGAGCTAATTCTTGGATATCCAATTAATCAAAAATAATTTTTGGATATCCATTTATGGTCATTTTCTGCCCGGTTTCGTTTGAAATAAAAGTGGGATTGCGGTCAAAACACGATGAAAATGTGTAATTCTTGGATATCCATTTAATGATTTTTGGGGAAAATTTGGTCATTTGCCCGGTTTCTGCCCACTTTTAAAAACGGATTTGACCAGAAATGAAAGCTCGCAAACCCGCTATTTATGCGGCTTCCGAATTTTTGGATATCCATTCTGGTCACTTTCCCACTTTATTTTTCTATTAGTGTGAGTGAAAAGTTTAATAAATATATAGAAGTGGAAAATAAAAGTGGGCATTTGACCATTCTTGGATATCCAAAAAATAATTGTATTGGATTTACAGGTTGAGTATGTTACAATGTAAAGTGTCGTTACTAAAACGAGAAAAGGAGAATGAGATATGAAAAGAACATTAAAAACATTAATGATTCTGGTCATGGCAATGTTGTTAATGACTGGATGTGGAAATGACAAGAGTGAAGAGAGTAATGTAACATCTGATGAAAATACGGATATAAACGCTGATGCAAACGAAGTTGGCGGTACGTTCAATACAGGTAAAGACTATCCAATTGATATTAAGGACATTGATTGGAGGGTTGAAAGCGGGATAATAGATGGACAAAATACGGTAGCTTTTAGTTATACAAACAATAGTTCATATACTATTTGTGATGTAGAAATGAAATTCATACAAAAATCAGATGTTACAGATGATCAGCGTTCAGTATTTGATACACTGGCAGCAGAGCGAGACTGGACTGATGATGACGTGAAAGCTATTTATATTTTGGGATATAATAGACATTTTACAGATCCAGGGGAAACAGCTAAAAGCACCGCTTGTGTAATTAATGGAACCTATACGTTAGTTGAAAACATTCAGCAATATGAATTAATGGAGCCCGATTCAGTTGAGGTAGCATATATTGGCGACAACGATAAGATGTATATGATGACATATGATTTTAAAAATAATCAACAATCATATACATTAGATGAAGGCAAAGATATTTTCGAATGGTCCGATAGCGATATAAGCAAACTTATTCCTAAAACAAAGTTCAGAGTAGTAAATGTTGATGTTGATAATACTGATGCGTTTGCTTTCTCTGGATATGGAGTGACTCATGATGAGTACATAAAATATGTTGACGACTGCAAGAAAAATGGTTTTACAGATATAGAGGCCGATAGCACAAGTAATGCTGACAATAGTTATTACAAAGCCTATAATACAAATGGCTACTTTGTTACGGCAGGTTATTCTTCGGAAAGCGATAAAATTTCAGTGTTCGTTAGCAACGATACCGAAACAACTACCGATAGTGAGGAATGAGATATGAAAAGAACATTAAAAACATTAATGATTCTGGTCATGGCAATGTTGTTAATGACTGGATGTGGAAATGACAAGAGTGAAGAGAGTAATGTAACATCTGATGCAAATACAGATATAAACGCAACAGTATCTGAATCTGAAGACGATGTCAAGTATGCAGATCTTTTACCGGTTACAGAGGATTATTTCAAAAACGGGGATGTGGCGATCATAGATCCAGATGGTGGCAGTCAATATTATTTTCGTGTTACCAATTTTACAGATGATGAGTACGAAGCATATGTTGAAGCTTGTAAGGCAGCTGGCTTTGATGATGTTTTTTATGAAGGTGGCGTTGGTAATGATGATATGATGTTTTATGCGTATAGTACTGATAAAAAGTATTATTTAAAAGTAATGGCGAGTCACGAATTAAAAGCAGTCGATGTTGTTTGTGAAACCTATACTGAACCTAAAACAACAGAGACCGAAAGTGCACAAGCGACCGAAACGGAAACGACAGAAGTGACCGAAACAACGGTAACCGAAAACAGTACAACAACTTCAACTGATACTGAGAGTTCAACACAAACCGAAACCGTAGTTAGTAGCACCGATATCAGACCAGAGTTTAAAGAGGCAATGGATAGCTACGAAGCATTCTTTGACGAATACTGTGAGTTCATGAAAAAATATAATGAATCTGACGATACGACATCATTGCTTGCCGACTATACAAGTTACATGGTCAAGTATACAGATACTATGCAGAAGATGAACAATATCAGTGAAGACGAATTAACAGATGCTGAGGTTGCGTATTACTCAGAAGTATCAGCAAGGATATCTGCAAAACTGATAGAGGCAGGAGCACAACAATAATTTAATAATTTACCAGGCAGAGGTACTTAAACAGTATCTCTGTTTTTTTTTTATGCCTATTTTTTTGCGCGCGAAAAAAACATACCCTTTTATGAAGAGAAGGGATAAAATATCCATTTTCTTTTACGTTTTTAGGAAAGGAGTTCTGATTATGCTGGAAAGTAAATTTCAGGCAAATCTTGTTGCAGAATTAAAGAGACGGTTTCCCGGATGCATTGTCACGAAGAATGATGCAAATTATATTCAAGGGATTCCGGATATTCTTATTTTGTATAACGACATGTGGGCTTCTTTGGAATGTAAGAAAAGTGCGAGTGCAAAAAAACAGCCAAATCAGGAATATTATGTCAGGCGTATGAACGAGATGTCCTTCTCAAGATTCATATGTCCAGAGAATAAGGAGGAAGTATTGAATGAACTTCAACAAACATTCCAAACTTGAAGGGCAGCACGCTTTTCTTGGAGCCAGTAAATATCACTGGATTAATTACGATGAAGAAAAAATAGCAGAATCTTATTTGAGATTCAAAGCGACTCAGCAGGGAACGATTTATCATGCATTTGCAGCACAATGTATATCGCTTGGACAAAAGCTCCCGAAATCTGCAAAAACATTAAACATGTATGTGAATGATGCAATTGGATTTCGGATGACCCCAGAACAGGTGCTATATTATTCTGATAATTGTTTTGGAACAGCTGATTCAATATGTTTTCGGAATCGAATGTTACGTATTCATGATTTGAAAACAGGTGTGATTCCATCACATATGGAACAGCTTGAAATATATACAGCTTTATTTTGTTTGGAGTATGGATTTAAGCCGTCAGATATTGATATTGAGTTGCGGATATATCAAAATGATGAAATTTTTTATCATAATCCAGAAGCAGATGAAATCGTTCCAATAATGGATAAGATCATAACTTTCAATAAAGTACTTAACAAGATTAAGGAACAGGAGGGATAACAATGGATAATTCATGGGAAAACAAAGATGATGTCTTAGCACATTACGGTATGCCAAAACGATCCGGTCGTTATCCTTGGGGTTCTGGCGAAAATCCATATCAGCACAGTGGTGATTTTTTAGCCCGTGTCGGAGAACTTAAGAAATCTGGAATGAAAGAGACACAGATAGCTGAAAGTATGGGACTGACAACAACTCAGCTTAGGACTCAGATGAGCTTGGCGAAGGATGAGCGTAGATCACTTCAGGTTGAAACAGCAAAAGGATTGCAGGAAAAAGGTTACAGCTTGAATGAAATTGCACAGAAGATGGGATTTAAAAATGACTCGTCTGTACGTTCTTTGTTAAATACAAATTCTGAAGTTCGTATGAATCAGGCTCAGAAGACAGCTGACTTTCTGAAAAAGATGGTAAATGAAAAAGGAATGATCGATGTTGGTACAGGAGTGGAACGTGAGCTTGGTGTTTCTAAGGAAAAAATGAGCCAGGCTCTTTATATTCTTCAAATGGAGGGTTATGAAACATTTGGAGGTGGAGTTCCACAGGTAACGAATAAAGGAAAACAGACCAATATCAAGGTTTTATGTCCTCCTGGAACACCATATAAAGTAAACGAAGATGGAAAAAAGACATCAAGCGCTATATATGATTTTGATAACATTCATTCAGTTAAGGATTACATATCTTATGATGGCGGCGAAACTTTTCACAAATCATTTGTGTATCCGGAGAGCATGAGCTCTAAACGTCTGGCAATTCGTTATGCTGAAGATGGAGGTATTAAAAAAGATGGTGTCATTGAAATCAGACCAGGTGTACAGGATTTGTCTCTTGGAGAATCAAGATATGCACAGGTCCGTATCATGGTTGACAAAACACATTATCTAAAAGGTATGGCGATTTATTCAGATAATCTTCCAGATGGCGTTGATGTTATGTTCAATACGAACAAAAAATCTGGTACACCGATGACTGATGTTTTAAAAAAGATAAAAGCTGATCCGGATAATCCATTCGGTTCCCTTATCAAAGAACATGGCGGACAAAGTTATTATATTGGAAAAGATGGTAAAGAGCACTTATCTCTTATCAATAAAGCACGAGAAGAAGGAGACTGGGATCAGTGGTCAAGAAATTTGCCATCACAGTTTTTGGCAAAGCAGAGTATATCGCTGATAAAAAAACAGTTAGGACTTGCCATGTCTGATAAACAGGCGGAATTTGATGAAATCTGTTCACTTACAAATCCAACTGTAAAAAAGAATCTGTTAAAATCTTTTGCTGATGATTGTGATTCCGCAGCAGTTCATTTGAAAGCGGCAGCATTACCACGTCAGCGTTATCAGGTTATCCTTCCGTTGACATCTATTAAAGACAATGAAGTGTATGCACCGAACTTTACAGATGGAGAAACTGTTGCGTTGGTTCGGTATCCGCATGGTGGCACGTTTGAGATACCTATCTTAAAAGTTAATAATAAGCAGGCGGAAGGGCGTCGAGTGTTAGGTAATAATCCTGCCGATGCAATCGGTATAAATTCCAAAGTAGCTGAACGATTATCTGGAGCTGACTTTGATGGCGATACTGTAATGGTTATTCCGTGTAATTCGTCTCGGAGTAAAGTAAAAATTACATCGACAAATCCACTTGAAGGTCTTAAAGATTTTGATCCTAAGATGTCATATGGAACCGTGAAAAAGGGCGAAGACTATTATAACGAATCCGGGAAGAAGATTCGGATCATGAAAAATACACAGACTGAAATGGGAAAGGTCTCAAACTTAATTACTGATATGACATTAAAAGGAGCAACATCTGATGAGCTGGCAAAAGCGGTTAGGCATAGTATGGTTGTTATCGATGCTGAGAAACATAAGCTGGATTACAAACAGTCCGAGATCGATAATGATATAGCATCATTGAAAAAGAAGTACCAGGGTACCGTAGATGCCGATGGTAAGTATCATGAAGGCGCATCAACATTACTTTCAAGAGCTAAGTCAGAGACACAGGTATTGAAACGTAGAGGCACCCCCATTATCAATGATGATGGTTCTTTGAGTTACAAAGAAGTAAAGGAAGAGTATGTTGATAAGAATGGGAAGATACAGGTAAGGACCCAAAAAAGCACAAAGATGGCAGAGACAAGAGATGCTCGTACTCTTTCATCAGGTACCCCACAGGAGGAAGTCTATGCCGACTATGCGAATTATATGAAAGCCCTGGCAAACCGGGCGAGAAAAGAGATGGTTGGTACTGGGAAGATAGCGTATTCATCATCAGCTAAAGCCGCTTATCAGTCTGAGGTAGACTCTCTTATGGGTAAGCTAAACCTAGCACTACGGAATGCCCCTAGAGAGAGGCAAGCCCAGATCATGGCAAACGCAACCGTTGCTGCAAAGAAAAAAGAGAATCCGGACATGGATAAATCAGAAATTAAAAAAGCAAGTCAGCAGGCTTTATCAGCAGCTCGTATTTCTGTTGGTGCTAAGCGAACAACGATTGATATCACTGATAAAGAATGGGAAGCAATTCAGGCTGGAGCAATCAGTGAAAACAAACTTACACAGATTCTTAACAACACAGACATCGATAAAATACGTCAGCGAGCAACACCGCGAGCAACCACAACACTTAGTTCTGCAAAACAGAATTTAATTAAAGCGCGCGCAGCTTCAGGTTACACAACTGCTGAAATTGCAGAATCACTTGGCATTTCAACTTCAACAGTAATGAAGTATCTTAAAAACTAATGCGTGAGCAGAAAGGAGACAAGAAGAATGAGATGTGCACTGACAACATTTGATAATCCTTTTAATCCATTTAGTGATTTCACACAATGGTTCTTGTATGATGAGAAAAAAGGATACCATTCTACCGCATATCTCGGAAGAATTGCACGAACATCTGATCAATTATCAGAAGAAGAAAATGATAAAGAAACAGAGAGAGCGATAGATGAAATTATCAAATATGATGAATTAGGTATCTATAAAAAGATAACACAATAAAAAATAAAGTATACAGAAAGAAAATGTATAGTAGGGGGGGTGCTAAAAACGCATACCCCCTCTCACATCGCGGCGGTCTTTGAAAATTCCCCAGAGGGATTTTTTGAGAACCGCTTTTATATTTATAGCCAGTATTTAAGGTGGTTTTATGAGATAGTCCATTTTTTTTTGCATAAACAGTAGTGTGTTGCATGATACCTCCCCTTTAAATTATAATCCAAAACTCGTATAAACCACCTTAAATACTGGCTATAAAAAAGGTTATACTGCTATATTTGTCAAGAGATTGGAGGTAAAAGTGTGAAAAAGTCAAAGCTAGAAAAAACACCAAGAAAAATGCGACCGGCTTTGACGCCGGAATCCAGAGAAAATCAGATGATAGCGTTGGCTATGGATTTAGCTGAGCAGCAATTGAGAGACGGGACGGCATCTTCACAACTTATAACAGAATTTGTCAAACGAGGATCGACAAAAGCTAGACTTGAAAAAGAGATTTTGGAAGAGCAAAGAGATCTTTTGGATGCAAAAACAAAAGCATTGCAATCCGCAGAACGAGTAGAAGAACTATACGAAAATGCATTAAATGCTTTTCGAGGATACAGTGGACAAGGCGGTGATGACAATATCGATACGGACATATTCTGAAATGTCACGGCTTCGTACATTTGAAGAACGATTCAAGTATCTTAAGTTAGATGGAGCAGTTGGCATTGAAACATTTGGGTTTGACAGATATTTGAATCAGGCTTTCTATAAGTCAAAAGAATGGTTGCAGGTTCGACGACAGGTCATCATTAGAGATAATGGATGTGATCTTGGAATTGATGGATATGAAATACACGGAAAAATTTTGATTCATCATATAAACCCAATAACACAGGAAGATATTTATGATCGAACCGGTTATCTGCTAAATCCAGAATTTTTAATTAGTACAACTTTGACAACGCATAATGCAATACATTATGGCGATGAAACATTATTTATACAATGTTCGTCAACAGAACGAAGTAAAAACGATACTTGCCCATGGCGGCATAATGGAGGATAACAATGGATAATAAGAAAGAAGAAAAAAAACGTAACATGCATGTAGAAAACAATACAGAAAACAACACAGAAGAACGCATTCCGGAAGCAGACATTGATGTTAAAAATGAAGAAGAGAACAGCGTTCATGGAATCGTGACTGACTGCGAAATACTTAATGTCAGATCAGAAGCAAATCTTACATCTACACCAGTAACGACGATCAAAGCTGGCGAACAGGTAATGATTGATATGGATTTATCTAACGACGAGTTTTACAAGGTATATACGGCTGCCGGTGCAGAAGGATATTGCAAAAAAGAATATATTAAAGTCCAGAATTGAAAGGATCAGTCATATGGAAATTACACAGAGTATCTTAAACTCTATCAAAAAAATGATTGGCGGAATATCTGCTGATGATGAGGCGTTTGATGCAGATTTGATCATACATATCAATTCCGCATTTTCAATTCTGTCTCAATTAGGAGTTGGACCTGCTGAGGGATTTGAGATTAAAGATAGCACAGCAGTGTGGACCGAGTTCGTGGATGATGACGCAACGTTTAATCTTGTAAAGTCATATATTTATTTAAAAGTAAAACTTGTATTCGATCCACCGTTAAGTTCAGCAGTTCTTGAATGCTATAAAGAGCAGATTAGCGAATACGAATGGAGATTAAACGTTGCTGCTGAAAAGTGAAAAAAATGTAATGGAGGTGTATCAAAGTGAAAAATGAAGATGTGTTGGAACATCATGGCATTCTTGGAATGAAATGGGGAGTGCGTCGATCTGAGGCAGAATTAGCAAGAAGTAGAGGTCATACCGAAAGCGATAGTGGACAGACAGGTAAAACGAAAGTTGCTACGTCAAAACATCCACCAGCTAAGAAAGCATCAAAGAGAATGTCTGATGACGAGCTGAGAGCGCAGATAAGTCGCCTGGAATTAGAAAAGCGTTACAGTGACTTATTAAGGGATACAACACCAGCCCAGAAAAAGAAAGGCAGAGATTTTGTGATGGGGATTCTTGAACAGTCTGGAAAAAATATTGGTGGACAGCTTGCGACTTATGCGATGGGCACAGCTGTTAATAAAATGGCAGGATCGCAAATTGTAAATCCCAAAAAAGGACAAAAGGATAAATAGGAGAGATATAAATTATGGCACTATCTAATACTGCTGTTCCGATATACTACGGTAAGTTTAGAGATGCCGTAATTCGGGGCGACATACCAATTTGCAAAGAAGTTGAAATGGAAATGCAGCGAATCGACAGTTTAATTGCCGATCCGGGTATTTATTATGATGATGCAGCAGTTGAAGGTTTTATCAGTTATTGCGAAAACGAACTAACTTTAACTGATGGATCTGATTTGAATCTGCTTGATTCATTCAAAGTTTGGGCTGAACAGATCTTTGGGTGGTATTACTTTGTTGAGCGGAGTATATATGAACCTTATGAGGATGGACACGGAGGGCATTATGTCACTAAATGGATAAAAACTCGTCTTGTTAACAAACAGTATTTGATTGTTGCGAGAGGAGCGGCAAAGTCTATGTATGCCTCATGCTTGCAAAATTACTTTTTAAACGTGGATGTAACAACAACTCATCAGATCACGACCGCACCAACAATGAAACAAGCTGAGGAAGTATTATCGCCAATTAGAACAGCAATCACCAGAGCAAGAGGACCTTTTTATAAGTTCCTTACAGAAGGGTCGTTGATGAATACATCCGGATCAAAAGCAAACCGGACAAAGTTGGCATCGACCAAAAGAGGTATTGAGAATTTTATGACAGGTTCCTTCTTGGAGATACGTCCAATGAGAATTGACAAGCTCCAGGGTCTGCAACTTAAAGTGGCGACAGTCGATGAATGGTTGTCCGGCGACATTCGGGAAGATGTCATTGGATCTATCGAACAAGGAGCCTCTAAAGTTGATGACTATTTGATCGTGGCAATCAGTTCTGAGGGTACTGTTCGTAATGGAGCAGGCGACACAATCAAAATGGAATTGATGGATATATTGAAAGGTGAATATTTCAATCCGCATGTATCCATCTGGTGGTATAAATTGGATTCCATTGATGAAGTTTCCAATCCGGATATGTGGTTAAAAGCAAATCCAAACATTGGAAAAACAGTAAAATATGAAACATATCAACTTGATGTTGAGCGAGCCGAAAAAGCTCCAGCAGCAAGAAACGATATTCTGGCAAAACGTTTTGGTTTACCAATGGAAGGATATACATATTACTTTACTTACGAAGAAACACTTCCTCAAGAAAAAAAGAGGACATATTGGCAAATGCCGTGTTCCCTTGGTGCAGATTTATCGCAAGGCGATGACTTTTGTGCATTTACATTTCTATTTCCATTATCAAATGGCGCATTCGGTATAAAGACAAGAAATTACATCTCGTCATCAACTCTTATGAAACTCCCATTAGCAATGAGAAACAAATATGATCAATTTATGAAAGAAGGAAGTCTTATAGTACTTGATGGTACTGTTTTGGACATGATGGAGGTTTATGACGATTTAGATGAACATATCGTTGAGTGCCAATATGACATTCGGTGTTTTGGTTACGATCCATACAACTCTAAAGAATTTGTTGCTAGATGGGAAAGCGAGAATGGACCGTTTGGAATAGAAAAAGTTATTCAGGGTGCAAAAACAGAATCGGTTCCTTTAGGCGAACTGAAAAAATTATCTGAAGAACGAATGCTTTTGTTTGATGAAGAACTTATGACATTTGCTATGGGAAATTGTATTGCTATGGAGGATACAAATGGTAATCGTAAATTGTTAAAAAAGCGATACGATCAAAAAATAGACGCAGTAGCCGCTATGATGGATGCTTATATTGCTTACAAATTAAATCGTGACGCTTTTGAATAAAAACATGGAGGAACTGGAAATGGGATTTATTGATAGACTCCAGCATGGCTGGAATGCATTTATGAATAAAGACCCGACGAACTATAACGGATATGGATGTTCATATCGTCCAGACCGTATTTATGCAACTCGGGGAAATTATAGATCAATTGTAAATGCTGTTTATAATCGAATCGCGCTTGATGTAGCCGCGGTGACAATTCAGCATGTAAAATTAGATGATAAAGGACGTTTCTTAAACGTAATGGACTCTGGATTAAATAAGTGTCTTACGTTGCGTGCAAATATTGATCAGACATCACGTGCATTTATACAGGATGTCGTTTTATCAGTAATGGATGAGGGATGCATAGCGATTGTACCGGTTGATACCAACATAGATCCAGATATTACCAATGGATATGATATCGATTCTATGCGTGTTGGAAAGATTGTAGAGTGGTTTCCGCAACATATCAAAGCGGAAGTATACAATGACCAAAAAGGTCGGAAACAAACCATTATAATGTCAAAAAAAGATGTGGCAATCATTGAGAATCCACTATATTCGGTAATTAATGAACCCAATAGTGTAATGCAACGATTAATTCATAAACTGAATCTTTTGGATGCGGTTGATGAACGTTGTTGTTCAGGAAAATTAGATTTAATTATCCAGTTACCATATACCATAAAAACAGAAGCCAAACAACGTCAGGCGGAACAACGTAAAGCCAGTATAGAGAATCAGTTATTTGGCTCGCCATATGGGATCGCATATATAGATGGAACCGAAAAGATAACACAGCTTAATCGTCCGGTTGAAAATAATCTGATGAAACAGATTGAATATTTGACAAACATGCTGTACAGCCAGCTTGGCATAACGCAGGCGATTTTGGATGGTTCCGCGGATGAAAAGACGATGCTTAATTACTATAACCGGACAATCGAGCCATTTATTTCAGCCATTGTGGATGAACTAAAAAGCAAGTTCATAACAGAAACAGCTAGAACACAGCATAAGTCAATCGTTTATTTCCGTGATCCGTTTAAGCTTGTTCCGGTTAATGATATTGCTGAGATAGCAGACAAATTTACAAGAAACGAAATTTTAACATCAAACGAAATACGTCAAATTATTGGTATTGCCCCGTCGGATGACCCTAAAGCAGATGTACTTAACAATAGTAACATAAGGGCATCTGAACAAACGGCAGCTTACAATAATGAAAATAATGAAACAGGAGGAAAAAATCAAAATGAAGTATGATTTTGGTGGCTGGGCCACGAGAAACGACTTAGAATGTGCCGATGGGCGAATCATTAAAAAAGATGCGTTCAAAAGCCAGAATGGAGAAAAAGTCCCGTTAGTATGGAATCATAACCACAGTGCCGCTTCCAATGTATTAGGACATGCATACCTGGAAAATCGTGATGACGGCGTGTATGCTTATTGCGAATTTAACGAAACTGAATCTGGAAAAACTGCAAAAGAACTTGTACAGCATGGCGATGTTCGATCATTGTCAATCATGGCAAACAAATTAGTACAGACCGGACATGATGTTATTCATGGAATCATTCGCGAAGTAAGTCTTGTACTTGCAGGAGCAAATCCAGGTGCGTTTATCGATGATGTAATGGCACATGGTGATGGAGAGTCTGGCATTATTATTGGATATGATGAAAACATAATGCTTTATCATTCCGATGATGAGGATGAAAAAGACAAAAAAAAGACTGCCGAAAAAGATGAATCAAAAGAAGCATCAGAAAAACAGACAGATAAAACAGCGAAAGAAATCTTTGATACACTTTCGGAAGAACAGAAAAATGTGGTTTACGACGTGGTCAGACAGGCATTAGAAACACCAACTGAACCTGATAAGACAGAAGAAAAAGATGAAAACGACAACAATAAATCTAAAGGGGGAACAAACAGTATGAAACATAATGTATTTGATGGTAACCAGCAGCAGGAGAAAGACTCCTTAACACATTCCGATCAGCAGGAAATTTTGGCAATGGCTAAAATGAGCAATATCGGAACTTTCCAGAATGCTCTTACAGCATACACAAATGAACATACACTTCAGCATGATGCAACATCCGGTGGATTTGATACCAATACAGTTGGAAAATTGTTCCCGGATTATCAGGAAGTGAGACCGGGAGCACCAGAATTAATCACCAATGATCAGGGATGGATTTCAAGAGTACTTTCTAAAGTACATAAGAGTCCGATTTCAAGAATCAGAACAAGTCAGGTAGATATCCGTAATATTGATGGGCTTAAGGCTAAAGGATATCAGAAGGGAAAAGAGAAAAAGAATGCTGGCAATTTCAGCCTGGTTCGTAGAACTACCGATCCACAGACAATCTATGTCAAAAACGCGCTTCACCGGGATGACATTGTTGATATTACAGATTTTGATTACGTTGCTTATTTATACAATATCGATCGTATGATGCTTGACGAGGAGCTCGCAATTGCAATCATGTTAGGCGATGGCAGGGAAGATGGTGATGCTGATAAGATTGCCCCGGATAAAGTTCGTCCAATCTGGAGTGACGATGATCTCTATACAATTCATGCCGACTTAGATTTAGCAGCGGCGAAGAAAGAACTTCAGGGTGGTAATACTTCCTTAAATTTTGGTTCCAATTATATTTATGCAGAGGCACTCATTGAGGCTGTTCTTCATGCCCGTGAAAACTACAAAGGAAGCGGAACACCAGATTATTATTGCACGCCGGCATCTTTAAATACCATGCTTTTAGCAAGGGATCTTAATGGACGTCGTATGTACAATTCAGTAGCGGAATTAGCGTCAGCATTAAACGTTGCCGGAATCTATACCGCAGAGCAGTTTGCAGGTAAGAAACGTAAAACCTCGGATGGTAAGACAAAGAAATTGCTTGGTATTGTATGCAATCTTGAAGATTATGCACTGGGGGCAACCAAAGGCGGAGAAATCAGCCATTTCACACAGTTTGACATTGATTTCAACCAGGAAAAATCTCTTCTGGAAACTCGTGTCTCTGGTGCTCTTCACAGAGTGTACTCTGCTATTGCAATTGAAGAAGATGTGACAGCATCCAGTAACAGTGTGAGCGATACAAGTGATCATGCAGCAGGCTGATCGTAAAGGAGAAAAATCAAAATGAAGTTTCATGGAATAATCGGCTATGCGGTTTCTTCGGAAATACGACCTGGCGTGTGGTCGGATGGAATTACAAGACGTGAATGCTACGGCGATCTGATTCGTAACACTCGTCAATATCAATCATCTGATACGCTTAATGATAATCTTAATATATCAAATGAAATCAGCATTGTAGCCGATCCATGGGCTCGCGATAACTTTCATTTGATGCGATATGTCGAGTTTATGGGTGCTAAATGGAAAATTACCAATATTGAAGTTCAGTATCCGAGACTGATATTAACAGTTGGAGGTGTGTACAATGAATCGACGACTGATGCTACATAATCTTTTATGTGGGGTATTATCCTGTCCTACATCTGGGGATAATTGTAGAGTCTATTTCCAGCCACCTTCTTCTGTAAGAATGAATTATCCCGCCATCGTTTACGCTCTTGATGACATCGAGAATACATTTGCGAATGACGGGGTTTATTTATCTACAAAAAAGTATTCAATAACAGTGATAGATAGCGATCCGGATAGTAAATTGATTGAAAAAGTATCAGCACTACCAACTTGTCGGTATAACCGGCATTATACTAAAGACAATTTGAATCATGATGTCTTTGAAATATTTTATTAAGGAGGAACAACATTTATGAAAAAGAAACTTGTTTGGGATAATACTGGTGAACGTTTATACGAAACCGGTGTGAGCAAAGGTGTTTTATATCCAATTCAGCCTGGAGGGGTGTATACAAAAGGTGTTGCATGGAACGGATTGTCTGCGGTTACAGAGAGTCCATCTGGAGCAGAAGCTACAGGACTTTATGCTGATAATATCAAATATCTCAACCTTATCTCAGCAGAAGAGTTTGGAGGAACGATCGAAGCTTATATGGCGCCTGATGAGTTTGCAGAATGTGACGGTTCAGTTGAAGTGGCTCCGGGAGTTTATGCAGGACAGCAGAGTAGAAAAATGTTTGGTCTCGCATACACTACCATCATTGGTAATGATGTGGATTCAAATGACCATGGATATGAGATTCATCTTGTATATGGATGCATGGCTTCACCATCAGAAAAAGGCTATGAGTCTGTAAATGACAGCCCTGCGGCACTTACTCTTTCTTGGGACTTTACCACAACACCGGTTAATATTACATCGGTTGTGGGTGAAGTGACGAAGTTAAAACCGACAGCCACATTAGTGCTTAAATCAACTAAAGTCGATGCAAAGAAAATGGCAGCAGTGGAAGAAATCCTGTATGGCAAAGATCCAACAGGTGCTGATACTAACGATGGTGTCGAGCCAAGACTTCCGTTACCGGACGAGATTATTTCAATTATGAAAGCAGTTGGTTAACAAGTAAAAGAGTCGTATTCAGTCAGGCTGGCGACTCTTTTTTTTACGAAAGGAGATAACGATTATGTTAAAAAAGACAATTACTTATACAGATTACAATGGTGTGCGGCGTACCGAGGATTTTTGGTTTAATCTCTCTAAGGCTGAAATCATGGAAATGGAAATGGGAACCGCGGGTGGATTAGCTGAAATGTTACAGAACATTGTAAACGCACAGGATGGCCCAGCGATTATTAAGACATTTAAAGAATTAGTTCTTAAAGCTTATGGCGAAAAGACGCCGGATGGAAAATACTTTAGAAAATCTCCTGAAATTTCAGAAGCATTTTCTCAGACCGAGGCATACAGCGATTTATTCATGGAACTGGCAACAAATGCTGATTATGCGTCTGAATTTGTAAAAGGAATTGTTCCGCGTGATACTGATACCGTCGTGACAGCAGAAACAGCGTCGGCAAACAAGATCGTTTCCATTTAAAAAGAGGTGGGTGAGTTATGCTTGAAATTGTAATACCACCCATTGAATTTTGGGATGAAACGAATGAGGTATTTGTGTATGCAGATGAACAGAAACTACAGATAGAGCATTCATTACTTGCAATTTCAAAATGGGAGAGTAAGTGGAACAAGCCATTTCTTACAAAGAGTGATAAAACACTGGCTGAATTTGTGGATTACATAAGATGCATGACAATTACAGAAAATGTTGATCCAGAAATTTATAATCGATTGACAGCTAAAAATATTCAGGAAATTGAAGAATACATGGGGGCTTCAATGACAGCATCCACAGTTCCGGAAGAAAAAAATACTCCACATAACCGGGAGCAGGTCACGTCAGAACTTGTGTATTATTGGATGTTGTCCTTAGGTATTCCGCCTGAATATGAAACATGGCATTTTAATCGTTTAATCATGCTGATTAGAATCTGTAATTTCAAGAATCGACCACCAAAGAAACATAGTAAAAGAGATATATATAGCAGACACGCGGCGATAAACGCAGCGAATAAAAAAAGATTCAATTCAAAGGGGTGACGGTACAAGATGAGCAATAGTAAATTAATAAGCTACACCAAAATCAGTCCGAACAAAACCAAGTCGAGAAAACATAGCATTGACAGAATTACACCACATTGCGTTGTTGGACAGCTTTCGGCAGAGAGCATTGGAAATTGTTTCGTAAGCCCAACAAGAAAAGCGAGCTGCAATTACGGTATAGGTACTGATGGACGAGTTGTTCTTTGCGTAGATGAAAAAGATAGAAGTTGGTGTTCATCGAACTCAGCAAATGATAACCGCGCAGTAACGATCGAGTGTGCTTCAGATAAAACAGCACCGTACGAGATGAACAATAAAGTTTATAATTCGCTTGTTGGTTTATGTGTAGATATTTGTCGGCGCAATGGAAAAACAAAGTTATTGTGGATTTCTGATAAGGAGAAAGCATTGAAATATTCTCCAAAATCTGACGAGATGCTGATAACAGTTCATCGCTGGTTTGCAAATAAGGCATGTCCGGGCGATTGGCTGTATTCAAGATTGGGAAAACTTGCACAACAGGTTACAGATCAATTATCAGGAAGTGCTGTATCAGATGTAACAGAAAAAAAAGAATCAACACAGAAAGCATTTAAAGTAAAAGTTTCGACTAAGCAACTTCGGATTCGAAAAGGTCCGGGGGCAAACTATGGATTAACCGGTGCGTATACCGGTGTTGGCACATTTACAATTGTTGAAAAACGAGCTGGTTCTGGTTCAGCTGCTGGTTGGGGGCGATTACAGTCCGGTGCAGGATGGATAGCGCTTGATTATGTAACTGAATTATAAGGAGCGCGTATATGATAACGTTTAGACAAAAGGGCGATTTTTCAAAGTTGACTAAATTTTTAGAGAAAGCCAAGGAAACAGTTAAAATCGGTGATCTTGATAAGTATGGTCGAGAAGGTGTAGCAGCCCTTGCGTCTGCGACTCCTGTTGACTCTGGATTAACTGCAAATTCTTGGTATTACAAGATAGAGCAGAAAAAGGGGTCTGTATCAATCGGTTTTTATAACAAAAATATTCAAAATGGAGTTCCAATAGCAATCATCTTACAGTATGGTCATGCGACTCGTAATGGAGGCTGGGTACAGGGGCGAGATTACATCAATCCTGCAATCCAGCCTATTTTTGACCAAATTGCAAGCCATGCGTGGAAGGAGGTTACTGAGCTTTGAGTACAACAATCGACGAACGTGTTGTTGAAATGCGGTTTGACAATCAGAAGTTTGAACAGAATGTTAAAACCAGCATGTCTACAATCGAAAAATTAAAGAAAAGCCTCAATCTTGAAGGGGCTGCAAAAGGATTGGAAAATATTAATTCCGAAGCACAGAAGTGTAATCTGACACCTATGTCAAACGCTATTGAGTCTGTAAAAATTCATTTTTCAGGACTTGAAGTTATGGCGATTACTGCACTTCAGAACATTACAAATTCGGCTATACAGGCGGGAGAAAGAATGGTTTCCGCTTTTACAATAGATCCAATAAAATCTGGTTTCGAAGAATATGAAACACAGATTAATGCTGTTCAGACAATACTTGCGAACACATCAAGTAAAGGAACAACACTGGATCAGGTCAATTCTGCATTGGATGAATTAAACCGTTATGCAGATATGACAATTTATAATTTCACGGAAATGACCAGAAACATCGGTACTTTCACAGCAGCGGGTGTTGATCTCGATACGTCAGTGGCCGCTATTAAGGGTATCGCAAACTTGGCGGCAGTATCCGGTTCAACATCTCAACAGGCAAGTACTGCAATGTACCAGCTTTCACAGGCATTGGCAGCGGGTACGGTAAAACTGATGGATTGGAACTCAGTAGTAAACGCTGGAATGGGTGGTCAGGTATTTCAGGATGCGCTTAAAGAGACTGCACGTGTTCATGGTGTAGCTATTGATCAGATGATCAAGGATGAAGGTTCATTTCGTGAAACTTTACAAAAAGGATGGCTTACATCAGATGTCCTGACCGAAACATTATCAAAATTTACAGGCGATTTGAATGAAGATCAATTGCGTACAATGGGATATGCAGATGAACAGATTAAGTCAATTCTCGAAATGGGAAAAACTGCAAATGATGCAGCAACAAAGGTCAAGACGTTTACACAGCTGTTTGATACATTAAAAGAGGCAGCACAGTCCGGATGGACGCAGAGCTGGGAAACAATTGTTGGCGACTTTGAAGAAGCAAAAGAGAGATTAACTGGTTTATCTGACAGATTCAGTGAATTGATTAATAATTCATCTGATAAACGTAACTCTATTTTAAGCAGATCATTTGGATCTGGTTTTGATACTTTATCAGAGAAATTGAGTAAGGCTGGAATAGAGACCGAAGTATTTCAAAATAAAGTGAAAGAACTGGCTAAAAATCATAACGTAGATTTGGATATGATGATTGAGCAGACCGGTTCGTTCGAAAAGGCTTTAAGCACCGCATTTAGTCACGGTTTGTTGAAAAGAGATATTCTAAAAGGTGCAATAAAAAGCCTTGTTGGGAATCTGACAGATGCTACTAAATCTACCGCATCCATGGCATCTCAAATGGAAAAGTATGGAGAAGTAGTAGATGCTGTTATAAATGGAAAATTCGGTACAGGCGAAGCGAGAATAAAAGCATTAACTGAAGCCGGATATGATTATGCAACAGTACAGAATCTTGTGAATGAAAAACTTGGAAGCAGCGTCCGACATATATCGTCATTGACCGATGAACAGTTAAAAAATGCAGATGGATTAGCAAATCTGTCAGATGAGCAGTTGAAAAATGCAGGATATACAGAAGAACAGATAACTGCACTTCGTGATTTACAAAAAGAAGCAAATAAGGCTGGTTCATCTATCAACGATCTGATCGATAACATTGATCGTCCAACCGGAGCAGAGTTAGTATGGGGGTCAGTTTCGAATGTGATTGACAGTGCTGTCTCATCTTTGTCTGCAATGAAGAAAGCATGGAACGATGTGTTTTATAAAGGTATGTCTGATGATGACATTATCGAGAAAAAATCACAACGATTATACAATCTTCTCAAAGCAGTTAATTCCTTTACAGAAAAACTCAAAGTGAGCGATGATACAGCAGATAAACTGACTAGGACTTTTAAGGGATTATTTGCGATTCTGGATATAGGCACAACAATAGTCGGTGGCGGATTTAAACTGGCATTCAAAGGGGCATCAATTGTTTTGAATGCATTCGATTTGGACATTTTAGATGTTACCGCTACAATTGGCGATTTACTTACAGAATTTCATGATTTTCTTTTGGATAATAAGCTGGTTAATAACGCAATTAAAGAATGTGGAACGGCTTTTAAGAAAGGATGCACTGAAATTCAGAAATGGGTTCAACAGTTTATAGAATTACCTGTTGTGAAAGAAAATCTGGAGGGAGTAAAAAACGTACTTTCTAAAATGGATTTTTCAATCGCTGAACGCAGAATTAATAAAGTTACAAGTGCCCTGCAAACTGGTTACACTGAACTGCAAAAATGGATCAACAAATTTCTGGAAATCCCGATTGTTCAAAGAAATATTGAAAGATTTCAAAATGCTTTTTCAGAGACATTTTCTGATGTAAACACGTACTTTAAAAATGGATTAGTTGTAATAGACGAGTTCATAGCACGTGTAAAATCCTTAGATCATATATCATTAGACAACATTGATGATATTTTTAAAGATTTTCGACAAAATGTACTTGGATATTTTTTCAATTTTGATGGCATATTTGGCAATTTAAAAACTGCATTCGATGCATTTAAAGCAGATATTAAAAGTCAGCTTGATGAAATTGCTGGAACAGCTGACGGCTTTAAGGCAAAAGTGTTTGGCGTTGTGGATTCAATCAAACAGTATATCACAGATCACATTGGTGAGATCTTTACAATCGGTATGGGCATCGGACTCATAAAAGTTACAAAACAGATTGGAACTGCTCTTGAAAATATATCTAAACCATTTGAGTCTTTTGCTGGTATGTTTGACAGTGTTAGCGGTGTTTTTAAAAGTATCAGTGGAGTTTTTGATACCCTTTCAGAGTCTATAAAGGCTGATATTCTTATTAAAAAGACACAGGCTATCAGGAATATCGCAATTTCTATTGCAATACTTGCAGGTTCTCTATTTTTATTATCACAGGCAGATCCAGAAAATTTATTAACAGCTGCAAAAGCGATTCTGGTTCTTGCTGGAACATTAGCAGTTCTTACAGCAGCTATGTCACTTATTGATAATAAGCTTGGAGTTGGAACAGGAACTAATAGTGGAGCTACAAGTATGTTAATGATGGCTGCATCATTAATGATTCTGGTGGAAGTCCTGAAAGGGGTAGACGAAATTAAATCCGACCACATTTTAAAGGATTTGGGAATAATTGCGGCGCTGGCCGGTGGATTAGCAATAACCGCAGGTTTACTGGGAAGATTTGCTCCTCAGTTATCAAAAGGTTCGTTAACTCTTATTGGTATCGCAGTATCGTTGAAAATCATGGTAGGTGTGTTAAATGATTTAAACGATCTGAAGATGGATAATATCAATCAAACGATAAAGATTATGATCGGGGCGTTAGCCGGATTGGCAATATTAAGTATCGCCTGCAAAAATATTAAGTTTGGTTCTGCGGTATCAGTATTGGCGATTGTTATAGCCTTAAAGTTATTCATAGGCGTGTTTGATGATATTGCCAATCTTGATTTTGCAAAAGTAGAAGATAATCTCAAAACAATAGCAGTGATATTCGGAATCTTTGCAGGGGTTATGGTCGCAAGTAAATTTGCAGGAAAGAATGCTGCACAGGCAGGAGTTGGAATCCTTGCAATGTCGGCAGCACTGATATTAGTCGTGGGTTCGATGAAAATGCTTGCGAATATGAATGCCGGAGATATTAAAAAATCATTGAACGCGGTATCGCAGATAATGTTAGTATTTTCTGCGGTTATAATCGCAAGTAAATTTGCAGGAAAAAATGCGGCGCAGGCAGGAGCAATGCTTTTAATGATGTCTGGTGCATTACTTATTTTGACCGGTGTGATCGTTGTTCTAAGCCATGTTAAACCAGAGGGAATGAAACAGGCTCTTGGAGCGATTGCAATTTTGGAGGCACTTTTTGCTGGTTTAATAGCAGTGACAGCGTTGGCGAAAGATTGTAAAAGCACAATAATGATGATCGCTATTACGATTGGCATATTAGCAGTAGCTCTTGCAGGTTTATCGTTTATAAAACCTGAAAATCTGGTGGCTGCTACAGTTGCAATATCGGTTGTTATGGGAATGTTTGCTGTAGTTATTGCTTCTACTCATTTTGTGAAAAAAGCGACAAGTACAGTATTGATCATTACAGGGGCGATTACCATATTGGGCGGTATAATTGCGTTATTAGCGCAGTTACCGGTCGATTCAGTACTTGGTTCAGCTGTTGGATTGTCTCTTTTATTGCTGTCTTTATCATCAGCTATGCTTATTATAAGCAAATGCGGCACGATTTCACCCAAAGCATATATTACGTTGGGAGTAATGACGTTAGTTACAGCAGGATTAGCGGTAATCATTGGAGTTCTCGCAAAAATGAACGTTGGTCCAACATTGGAAATAGCAGCATCATTATCAATCATGTTATTGGCATTATCAACTGCTTGCCTGATTTTAAGTAAAGTTGGTGTTACAGGGACCGGAGCATTTGTGGGAATTGGTGCGCTCGTAACGTTAATTGCGTCTGTAGGCGGATTGATGGTTGCTATAGGTGCCTTAGACGAATATTTCCCTGGAATGGAGAAATTTCTTAATAAAGGAATGGTTATTCTGGAGAAAATTGGTTATGGTCTTGGATCTTTCTTTGGTAGTATTATTGACGGATTTGCAGTAAGTGCTACATCTGGTTTGCCGGAAATAGGAGACAATCTCGCTGGTTTTATGGAGAATGCTAAGCCATTCTTCGATGGATTATCCAATGTAGACGCATCAGCAATGACCGGTGTAAAAGCACTTGCAGATACTATCTTGATTCTGACAGCAAACGAATTATTATCTGGCATTACGTCATTTCTTGGTTTTGGAACAAATTCCATGGATATGTTTGGTATACAGCTTGAAGCATTTGGAACATCTTTGACGAACTTCTCAAATTCCGTAGAAGGTGTAAATCCGGAAAATGTGAACAAAGCCGCAGAAGCCGGAAAAGCATTAGCAGATATGGCAAATGCAATACCAAATACTGGAGGCGCTATAGCTAAAGTTATAGGCGACAATACAACTGATGTTTTTGGTATACAGCTTGAAGCATTTGGAACATCTTTAACGAACTTCTCAAATTCCGTAGAAGGTGTAAATCCGGAAAATGTGAACAAAGCCGCAGAAGCCGGAAAAGCATTAGCAGATATGGCAAATGCAATACCAAATACTGGAGGCGCTATAGCTAAAGTTATAGGCGACAATACAACTGATGTTTTTGGCACGCAACTTGAATCGTTTGGAACATCTTTAACGAACTTCTCAAATTCTGTGGCAAACGTAAATCCAGAGAATATCAACAAAGCTGTTGTTACAGGAAAAGCGTTATCTGACTTAGCCAACAGTTTACCGGAGACAGAAGGTTTCTTTAGTAAGATAGCAGATTTCGGTACATTCGGAGATGATTTGTCATGGTTTGGATCATGTTTAGTAAACTATTCTACTTCTGTAGCAGAAATCAATACTGATAAGATCTTGGAAATCAATAAAGCAATAAGATCATTGATCCTTTTATCCAATGATATTTCAGCTGATGGATGCAATGGTCTGACTACATTTGGAAAGTCATTATCAAAAATCGCTAAAAATGGATTAAGCAGTTTTGTAACAGCTTTTAGTGATGCCAAAGATCAGATCATTAACACAGGAAGTCAAATGATTACTGATTTCATAATTGGGGTGGAAGCAAAGCATCCAGATTCGAATGCCGAATTTAGAACGGTCGCACAGTCAGCGGTAGATACAATCAGAACATATCATGCTAGTTTCAGTCTTGCTGGAGCATATTTAGTTGATGGATTTGTCAACGGAATCAGCGCCAATACATACAAAGCGGCTGCACAGGCTAAAGCAATGGCTTCGGCGGCAGTTGTGGCTGCAACAAAAGAGCTGGATGAACATTCTCCGTCAAAAGTATTTTATGGAATTGGCGATTTTGCAGGTAAAGGTTTTATAAATGCACTTGCTGATTATACAGATAAAGCAGAATATGCAGGACAAAATGTTGCTAAATCTGCTGTTAACGGTTCGCGGAATGCAATTGGAAAGATTGTAGATGTATTAAACAATGGAATAGATACTGAACCAACAATTCGACCTGTTGTAGATTTATCGGATGTGACAAAAAGTGTTTCAGATTTGAATACCTTATTCAGTTATGAACAGGCTATGTCATTAGGAAGTCAGATAGAAGTAACACGTAAGGCGAAAATTCAAAATGGAAATGCAAACGACATAATTTCTGCGATTGATAAGCTTGATGCATCATTAAGCAGATTCAGAGGAGATACTTATAATCTGAATGGTATTACGTATGATGATGGAAGCGTAGTTGCAGAAGCAATCAAGACTCTTGTTAGGGCTACAATAGTGGAAGGGAGAATATAAAACATGGCAAATAAAAAATGTAAGAACGTGACATGTGGTATCCAATCGGGTACCACTAATGTTTTATATTTTACATGGGTATGGAATGGATATATACCAAGTACTCATAAGGACTGGAGTAAAAATAAAACCACTAAAGACTTTAAATACCAGATTCAGTATACAACGGGTGATGGTGTGTGGTTTTGGGGAGAAAATGGCTCGACAATTGCAAATAATGTTCGTAATCTTACATATTCAATTCCCTCTAATGCAAAGAAAATACGATTCAGGATTAAACCGGAGTCGAATACATACAAGAATAATAATGTAGATACAGCATGGTATACATCTGAATATACAGCATGGAAAGAATATAAAGTCGTCGTAGACAAAACGCCAGCAACACCAAGTACACCAACTTTGAGTGTAAGTGGAAATCTTCTTACAATGGAATTAGATACATACGATGAGAATACGAAGTCGGTGTATTTCTATGTTGTGAAAAATGATACGAAACGATATGGCGAATATTCAGCAGATGTAGTTAAAAACCATGTAAGTATGACGATTGCAGTAGATGCTGGTGCAGAATACAAAGCAAAGGCATGTGGAAGCAATCAAAAAAATGATCATATGGGTTCTTTTGAGACTGGAGAGTGGTCTGAGTATTCATCGAATGTGTCTCCGTGTCCGAACACACCAAGCTGGATATCTTATTATGCCAAAACATCAACAGAAGTAAAGCTTGACTGGACACATTCTAAGGGAGCAACGAGTTTTGAGGTGCAGTATACAGAGTATCAAAGATACTTCGATAGTTCCGGAAATGTTACATCACTTACAGTTAATGAAGAATCTGATTATAGTCATGCCGAGGTCTCTGGTCTTGAAACAGGAACAAAATATTTCTTTAGGGTCAGGGCAAAGAATGACGCCGGTTATTCCAGTTGGTCTGAGATTGTATCTGTAATTGTTGGAGAGGTACCGGATGCACCAACAACTTGGGCAGATGCATACACAGCAGAGGTTACACATTCGCCTGTTTTATATTGGACTCATAATTCTGGCGACAGTTCAAATGAAACAAAAGCGGAGCTGTATATTAGTATCAATGGTGTTTATGTTGGTGCGTTATACGATACAGAAAAGAAGAAACAGGGGCAAATATGCTCATTTCCTTTGAGCAATCTCGGAATGACATTTTCATCAGATACAAAAATACAGTTTAAAATACGAACCATGGGAATCCTTCAAACAAAAACAAACGGAAATGAGGCTTGGAGTCCTTGGTCCACAACAAGGACAATTCAATTGTACCAAGCGCCAACGTTGACCGCCACAATAAATGGTTTAGATGAAAATAAAAACCTTTTGGCATATCCGTTGACATTAGTATATGAATCGGGTCCAACTACACAGAAACCAATTAGCTGGTATCACGAAATAACTGCTGGCAATACATATGAAACTGTTGATGAAACAGGTCAAGTTAAAACTGTAATGAAAAACGATATTATTTGGTCTGAGTCATTCAACGCATCTGAACGATCAACAACTTTAACCATTAATCCAGCATTGACATATTTGGAAAATGGGGAAGTATACGTTGTAAAAACTGTAGTTGGAATGAATACTGGATTGTCAGCATCACATGAGCAATATTTTAAAGTATCAATGTTGGAGACAGCGATTGATATAGAAGCGGTCGTCAGTTATAACACTAAAAATTATACAACATCAATTGAAGTAGCTGTGTATGATAAGATTCAGGATAATGAGTTGGATTCTATAATTGATGAAAACGGTGAAGTAGTGTATGCAAATGGTGGGAAATTGTTGGATGATGCATTAGTTTCTATATATAGAAGAGAATTTGATGGATCATTTACTGCAATAGTAAAAAATGCTATAAACCGTGAGCATAACACTTTTATTGATCCGCATCCAGCATTAGATTATGCGCGATACAGAGTGGTTGCAAATTTAACTGGAAACGGAAGTTTTGATTTCTATGATGTGCCAGTATATCCAGTACAAGAGAAAGCAATTATTATTCAGTGGTCCGAACAGTGGCAAAACTATGTCGGAACTGAAGATTTGATTTTAGCAGAACCAAGTTGGAGTGGCTCATTGGTACGGTTACCGTATAACATTGATATATCTGACGATTTTTCAAATGATGTTAATTTGCAAAAATACATTGGTCGAAAAAGACCGGTTAGTTATTATGGAACGCAACAGGAACATACGGCAACATGGTCAGTGGATATACCAAAAGATGATGTCGAAACATTATATGCAATACGAAGGCTTGCTAATTATTTTGGAAATTGTTATGTAAGGGAACCATCTGGTACGGGATATTGGGCACAAATAAAGGTTTCATATAGTCAAACACACGCTGAATTGGTAATACCGATTTCATTTAGTATAACAAGAGTTGAAGGGGGTGCTTAAAATGCTGGATTGGACTCAGACTATGTCACAATCTTACAGATTTTATAAAGTTGATCCTGTAACATGGATGGACGGTCAGGAATTAAACCAGATTTCTGACTGTTCTATTAATTGGGATTCAACAAGTAGTACACTCGGTTCTGCATCTATAACAACTTCTGAGATACTTGAAGAATGCTACATACGAACATATATGGTAGCAATTCAAAATGGGGTAAAAGAAACGATTCCAATTGGTACGTTTTTGTATCAAATGCCATCCAATGATTATGATGGAAAGTGTCAAACAATAAAAATGAATGGTTATACGCCGTTGATGGAGTTAAAAGAAAAATCACCGTCAATCGGATATACAATAAAAAAGGGTACAAATTATATGACATTGGCAAGTGAATTGACAGCGAAAAATACAAGGGCACCTGTTATCGCCGTAGAAACAGCAAGTACCCTAAGTTCTAATTTTACAGCTGGCACAGACGATACATGGCTTACGTATCTGACAGATTTAATTGCTACAGATCATTACACATATGATGTAGATGCTTTGGGACACATTCTTTTTTCTCCTGCAATCGCTACAGAGAAAATGCAACCAGTAATGACATTTAATGATGATGAAAGATCCATCTTATTACCAGATGTTACAGTTGAAAGAGATATGTATGATATTCCAAATGTGGTTGAGGTTGTGTATTCGGAAGGTGTCAAAAAACCGATAAGTGCAATTGTTAAAAATACAGATGACAATAGTCCGGTATCAATTAGTCAAAGAGGCAGAGAAATTATTCATCGTGTTGTAAATCCGTCGTTGAGCGGTATACCGAATGAGGAATATGTGAAAGAGTATGCAAGAAATTTGCTCGCAACTTTATCAAAATTAGAATACAAAGTAACTTATACGCGTGGTTACTGTCCAGTAAGAGTTGGCGATTGTGTGTTATTGAACTATGAAAGAGCAGGTTTAAAAAACATAAAAGCCAAAGTTATCAGTCAGTCTATTAATTGCGGAATTGGATGCACAGTAGAAGAAACAGCAGTATTTGTTAATAATTTATGGGAAGGCGGTTTGTAACATGGAATTGTCAGCACAATTGTTAAAATCATTTGCGAAAGTTGTAAATCAACCTTCAAAAGAGACTTCTAAAACATTAACTATATATGGCGATTTAAAAAACGATAAGAATGATTTTTACGTTAAGATCGATGGGTCAGAGGAATATATCCCTACATATACTGTTGTTAATGGACAAACTGGAGATAGAGTAGTTTGTGAAATACGAAATCATTCAGTATTAGTTACTGGAAATTTATCGTCGCCATCTGCAACTGGTGATGACGTGAAACAAGTATCAGATAAAGTTGATTTTCTTGAAGCAAATAGAATTACAACAGATTATCTCGAAGCTCATTATGCAGAAATTGATTTTGCAAACATAAATGTTGCTAATATTAAACAAGGATTTATGGAATCGCTTTTAGTATCACAGGGAATAATAGCAGATCGTGTTGTTGGTTCAGAGGTGACAGCAACAAACGTTTTAACGGGAGTAAATATTTACGCTGACGATATTGTAGCTGGAACTTTATCAGTAGACAGGCTTGTATTTCGAGGAAGCGAACAGAGCGTAATTTATCAGTTGAATAACATAAGTGGCGCACTTCAGGCAGAGAACGTTGATACGATTAATGGTGAAGTGATTACACCAAGGACAATTGCAGCTGATCGCATTATAGCAAAAAGTATTACAGCAACAGAAATTAATGTACAAAACTTAGTTGCTACAGGATTGATAGAAGCGAATAGACTGACTTCTAAAAATATTGTAGTAGACGATCTGTTTGCCACGGATATTACAGCAGCCGGAAGCATTAAGAGTAGTAATTACGTCTACACAAGCGGTATTTATAGTACAGCAGGTGTAAAAATGAGCATGGCAACCGGTCAGATAATCAGTAGACAATTTGCTATCGATGCATCCGGGAACACTTATTTTGCTGGACAATTATCAGCACCAACAGGAAATATTGGCGGTTTCACAATCGGAACAAATTCTTTATATTCTGGACCTGATAACCTTGGGAGCAACAAAAAAGGTGTTTATATAGGCACAGATGGAATAAGTTCAATTGGGGATAATGGCGGAAAATATGTGCAGATAAGAAATGGAAAAATTACAGGTCATAACAGCGGCAGTATGTCTGGCACGTCTGAGGCTGTAATAGATTTGACAGCGGCAAGTAGTGTTGGTAATAGAGCTTTTGGTTTGGGGGCTCAAGCTGGATTGTTATCAGTGTACATGATTGATGAGACAGCTATCAATTTGTCGTCCGCCAAAGGCATTATTATATCTTATGATGGTATATATACTGGCAAATATCAAAGTGGAATGTGTGTGCGAAACAAGACATTACTTTCAGTTGATGGTGATGTTGGATGCTCATTGAATTTATCAAATGCTTTATGGCTTCGTGCACACAATACAGCAGGCACATTAACCAGATTGATTGGTATGAACAGCAATGACAATGTTCATATGGGTGACTATAATGGAGACAATATATCACCAGTATATATCCATGCAAAAGGTAAACAATACAATTTCACAGATGCAGCTTTTTGTCCAAATGTTACGAATGATGTTCCATTAGGATTGTCGAATAAGCGGTGGTCAACTGTTTACGCAAAGACTGGAACAATTAATACCTCTGATCGGACAAAGAAGCATGACATAAAAGATTTGACAGAGGTATATGAAAAGCTGTTTCTTAAGTTACAGCCAAAGTCATTTATATTTAACGACGGCGACCGTGTACATATTGGTGCTATCTCACAGGATGTTGAAGATGCTATGCATGAGCTTGGAATGTCGGCAGAGGATTTTGCAGGATTCTGTAAGGATATTCGGTATGATTATCGGGAATACAACGATGACAGAACACCGGTAGAGGAGAGTCGATACGTTGTAACCGATGACGACGGAAATCCGGTATACGATTACGCATTGCGATATCAGGATTTTATCTTTTTAACAATTCATATGGTGCAGAAGCTATTTATCAAAATGGAAAAAATAGAAACGGAAATGAATGCAATGAAAAAGAAAAATGCTTTATAGAAAGGACTGTAGATTTATATGAAAAAATTAGAGATTAAAACTGGAAAGCTTTATGATATGTATGTCGGTTTTCTATCGAATAATATTGTAAAACTGGAATTTTCAAGAAGAGGTGCTTTGGTTATATGCCGTAATCTTAAGAAGATTGAAACAGAGTTGTCAGAATATATTTCAGCGCGACAGAAATTAATCGAAGAGTACAAAATTGGTGATGAACCATATATTGACCATACGAATCCTCGATATAACAAATTTATGAATGAACTTTATGCAATAAATTCTGTGGATGTTGTTCTGGATATTAATACTATTACAGAAGAAGATCTTCCGAAGAATATTAGTATTGAACAAGTCTTGTTATTGGATTCAATGCTATGCGAGAACGCAAAGGAGTAAATGTAAATGGCTAAACTCATAGAATACGATCAAGTAGAAACGCTTAAAGACGAAGACATATTTTTGATTGATGGCGAACGAGGAACAAAAACTATATCGGCGAAAAATCTTGCAAATGATATCAAAAAAGTTAGTTTGGACGAATTGACCGAATATACGGACGATAAATTTTCTAAACTGGATGATGCAAAACTTGATAAAACTGGAGATGCAAGTAATGTAACTAGCGATATTCAATCTGCAACGATCAGAACGAATCTTACAACTGGGGAAAAACTTGCTGTTTCATTGGGAAAAATTAAAAAATTCTTCAGTGATTTAAAAACTGTTGCTTTTACTGGAAGTTATGCAGATTTGACAGAAAAACCAACATCAATGACAGCAAATGGCGGAAATGCCGATACCGTAAATAATCACACGGTTGATACAGATGTTCCAGAGGATGCAAAGTTTACAGATACAGTATATGATACTTTTGTAAAATCTGGAACTGAAGCAAAAGCTGGTCTTGTTCCGTCACCACCGACTACTGCTGGCACAACTAGATACCTTAGGGAAGATGGAACTTGGACTGTCCCATCGAGCTCTATACCAGATGATACAGTTACCGGTATTAAAGGAAATGCCGAAACAGAATACCGCACAGGGAAGGTGAATTTGACACCGGAAAATATCGGTGCGCTTCCTATTAGTGGAGGAAAGTTAACAGGTCAATTACAAGTTGGCGAGAAAGTTAAACTTTATACCAGCAGCGAGGGTGGAAACATTCAGATTATATCACCAGATGATATCGGTTTAAGATGGGAACTAGATGCATTCAAAGGTGATTTGAGGTTTATTTGTTTTAATAATGATGGTACCGTCAAAAAAATCTGCCAGTTAACAAAAGATGGAACGCTTATCGCAAACAATGCAACACAATCAGCAGCAGGCTTAATGAGTCCGAAAGATAAGGAAAAATTGGACAATCTTTCTAATGCAATAACCATTGGTGGGGATACAGCGAGCAATATCGTATCATTTACAGCATCAACCGCAAGAGAAAATCTCAAAAGCGGCGAATCCCATGCGACACTGTTCGGAAAGATTGTAAAGTGGTTTTCTGATCTGAAAGAAGTTGCATTTACCGGAAAAATCCCATGGTCTGACGTGACAGGTAAACCGAGTACATACGCACCATCCAGCCATACGCATGATGAACGATATTATACAGAAAGTGAAGTTAATTCTATATATTCTGGTATTATGCAGAATCTTATCAGCGGAGACGAAAATGTGACGACAAAATTATCAAAAAACATTGCAAATGGAGATGCGACGCTTGATAACAGAATAACAGCAGTTGCCAACGCATTAAAAGGATATCTTCCGTTGTCAGGCGGAACGTTAACGGGAAGTTTAGATATTGAATCTGGAAAATATATCCATGGAACACATACAAACGGAACAATTCTTGACATTCTGGGATTAAATAAGAACAATAACTGCCATGTCGGGAATAATACAACTCCGACGTTTCTTCATGGAGCGGGGTATCAATTAGATATATCTGGAGCATTCATTTGTCCGAATGTATCGAACCAGATGTCTTGCGGAACAAAAAATAAATTATGGACAACTGTTTTTTCGAAAACAGGCGCTATTAATACCTCTGATCGTACAAAAAAACATAATATTATCGATTTAACGGAAGCGTATGAGCAGCTGTTTTTAAAATTAAAACCGAAGTCATTTATTTTTAACGATGGCGATCGTGTACATATTGGTGCTATCTCACAGGATGTCGAAGATGCTATGCAGGAACTTGGAATTGAACCGAGACAGTTTGCTGGGTTCTGTAAGGATATCCGGTACGAATATACGGAGTACAACGAGGAAGATGGAACTCCTGTGGAATCTTCGAAAGTTCCATGTAAAGATGAAGATGGAAATATCATTTATGATTACGCATTGCGGTATCAGGAATTTATCTTTCTAACTGTTCACATGGTGCAGAAGTTGTGGAATCATGTGGAAACATTAGAAAAGGAAAACATAGAGACGAAAAATCAGATCAAATCAATGCAGCAGGATATTGCAGAATTAAAAAAATCAAGAGCCTAAGAGCCGATTACATGACCATGTGTTGTGTAGCCGGCTCTTTTGAATAACAAGCCTTCGGGCAGAAAGAGAGGAAAAAGAAAATGAAAGAATTTGACAAAGTAAACGTGATTTATGGAGTAATTGCCACGATGGGGGTGGCACTGTTCGGGAAGTACTGGTTCCTGTTTTTTGGATTTCTGGTATTAAATGCGGTTGATTACATTACCGGATACTGCAAGGCGAAGTTCTACAAAAAGAACGAGTCCAGTGCGATCGGTGCAAAAGGAATCTTAAAAAAAGTGTGGTACTGGATTGTAATTGGTATGGCATTTTTTGTTTCAATGAGTTTTGTACATATGGGGGAGATCATCGGCATTAATCTTTCGTTTGTGCAGCTCTTCGGATGGTTCACCCTTGCCACATATTTGATAAATGAAATCCGGAGCATCTTAGAAAATCTGGTAGAAATGAATGTGAAGGTACCGCAGTTTTTGATTGCGGGGCTGGATATTACACAGAAATTACTGGATACCAAAACAGAAGCTACAGATTCAAAATAATATATGATGGTAAGTTGTCTCTGAATAATTAGAGATGGCTTACCATCAACAGCGAAAATAGCATTCCCTCTTATTTTTTCCGTATGTAGGTTACAGTTGAAACATTTATGATTACCTCAGAATGGAGGTGATCGTTGTGCAAGAAAAATATTTGCTATCTATTAAAGAAACTTCTGATTTATTTGGTATAGGACAGCATCGATTAAGAGAACTGGTTCGGGATGATTACGAATGTAAATATCATTTGATGATTGGACGCGTTATACGGATTAAACGAGAACCATTTGAAAAATTTATAAGCAAAGTTGAGCAGATATAAATTATCGACATCGTGCTTCGAATGTGATATCATCTAAGAGTATTCGTTCGAGGCACCTTTTTTATGGAGGGCTGAGAATATGGCAAATAAAACAGTATCAGAAAAAAATAAACCTACACGAAAGAAGTTACGTGCTAATGAGTATTACAATCCCAAAACAAAACGGTATGAGTATCACTATAAAGATGCTTTAGGGAAGGAACGAGTGATTAGCTCATATAGACTGGATATAACAGATCAGTTGCCAAAAGGTAAACGGAGCGGAAAGAGCTTGCGTGAAAAGGAGGCAGAATTAAACACACAGCTTGAAAATCATATTGACATCGATGGGGCAAAACTTACTTTACTTGAGGTTATGGATCGCTATTTAGAAAACCTTTATAATAGGAAAGAATTAAGTCCAAATACTAAAATGGGTTATAATGTAACTGTAAATACATTAAAAGAATACCGTCTTGGACATATGGAGATAGGTAAGATCAAACCAGAGCATTGTGAAGACTGGTTGTCTGACATGAAAAAGAAATATAGAGGGTCATCTATACAATCACAAATCAGCCTTATAAAGAGAACATTTGAGTATGCTATTGACTATGATTATATTGTGAAGAATCCGTTTAGAAGAATTACGACTGACAGAAGCGATAGTAAACAGATGGAAGCGCTGACTATACAAGATATGAACAGGTTTTTGGAGTTTTGCTCAACAGACGCACATAGTAAACACTGCTATGATATGATTTATATTTTGTTTTGGACAGGCATGAGAGTGTCTGAATTATGTGGGCTTACGTTGGACGATATAGACATGAATAAGAGGATGATACGTGTTGAAAAACAGTTATTATGTCTGAATCATAAACATGTAGTGCGAAAACCTAAAACATCAAATGGCATAAGATTCATTCCTATGACAGATGGTGTGTACAATAGTTTTGAACGTGTACTGAAAAATCGATATTTAAAAGGTGATATCGAACCGGTTTGCTATGATGAGAGGGGTAATGCATACGAAGGGTTTGTGTTCTTGGCAACAAGAAGCCGTAAAACAATTGTTAGGGCTCATGTTGAGGAATATTTGCAGAATTGCATTAAGCGTTTCAATATTGTAAATCCAGATACACCAATTCGGAAGTTTGAACCTCATATTTGCAGACATACTTTTGCAACTAATATGCAGACGCTTACGCCAAAGACACTTCAATATATTTTGGGGCATGGTAATATTAGTACAACAATGAACAACTACGTAGATGCGAAGCCTGGAGCGCAGCAATTGACAGAGATCAATGAGCTGGCAAATACTATGGTAGCTATTTAGTATAATTTTTAGTATACTAAATACGTACTAAATAATCTGAGTAATAAAAAGGAACAAGATGCACCAAAGAGCAACGAAATGTAATTTGGCTGATAGCTGGAAACCGCATGGTTGCTGGATATTTTAAGAAATAGCGGGAGATGAATAAAAATGATAGCGATCATTGACTATGATGCAGGCAATTTAAAAAGCGTACAAAAGGCACTTGACTTTTTACATCAGGAATGCGTGATAACGAGGGATTTTCATGAAATCCGTCAGGCAGACAAGGTGATCTTACCGGGGGTTGGTTCTTTCGGTGAGGCGATGGTCCAGTTAAAAAAATATGAACTGGATAAAGTGATACAGGAAGTGGCGGAGGAGAAAAAGCCATTTCTTGGCATCTGCCTTGGTCTGCAGCTTTTATTTGAGGGCAGTGAGGAAAGCAGCGGAGTGGAAGGTCTGCATTTGTTAGATGGGCAGATTCTGCGTATACCAGATACAGAGGGATTAAAAATACCGCATATCGGATGGAATTCACTGGATCTATGGAATAATGGAAGGCTCTTTGCAGGATTGCCGGAGCATCCATATGTTTATTTTGTTCATTCTTATTATCTGAAAGCAAAAGATGACAGAATTGTGAAAGCAACTACGGAATATGGCACACATATTCATGCTTCCGTGGAACAGGACAATATCTTTGCATGTCAGTTCCACCCGGAAAAGAGCAGTACAGTCGGACTTAAGATACTAGAAAATTTTGCCGGGATTTAAGACAGGAGGATAAAAATGTTTACAAAACGAATTATTCCGTGTCTGGATGTGAATAACGGACGTGTGGTAAAGGGTGTTAATTTCGTAAATTTAAGGGATGCAGGAGATCCGGTTGAGATCGCAGCGGCTTATGATAAGGCGGGGGCAGATGAACTGGTATTTCTCGATATCACAGCAACCTCAGATGCCAGAGAGACGGTCGTGGATATGGTGCGCAAAGTGGCAGAAAAAGTGTTTATTCCATTTACTGTAGGCGGCGGTATTCGTACTGTGGATGATTTCAAGGCATTACTCCGTGAGGGTGCGGACAAGATATCGATTAATTCTTCTGCAATCAACCGTCCGGAACTCATCAGTGAGGCGGCAGATAAGTTTGGCAGCCAGTGCGTGGTGGTAGCGATCGATGCAAGAAAGCGTGCAGACGGTTCGGGTTGGAATATTTACAAGAACGGTGGACGTATTGATGTCGGAATTGATGCTGTGGAATGGGCAATGAAAGCGGACCGGCTTGGCGCAGGAGAAATTCTTCTGACCAGTATGGATTGTGATGGAACCAAGGCAGGTTATGATCTTGAACTGACCCGTATGATCGCAGAAAATGTTTCTATTCCGGTGATCGCTTCCGGTGGAGCGGGGACGAAAGAGCATTTTTACGATGCGCTGACGGAGGGAAAAGCGGATGCAGCGCTTGCTGCTTCTTTATTCCATTACAAAGAACTTGAGATCTGTGATCTGAAAGATTATCTGGCAGAACGCGGTGTCTCTGTCAGAAGATAATAAGAGGGTAAATATCATGGCAATGATTACGAATGACTGGCTCCCGGCAATTCAGGGAGAGTTTAAAAAGCCATATTACAGGGAACTATTTCAATTTGTAAAAGAAGAATACAGCAGGGCGGTCATTTATCCGCCGGCAGATGATATCTTCAATGCGATGCATTTTACACCACTTAGTGAGGTAAAAGTACTGATCTTAGGACAGGATCCGTATCACAATGAGAATCAGGCACATGGTCTGAGCTTTTCCGTACTGCCATCACAGAAGGAGATCCCGCCATCTCTGCAGAATATTTACAAAGAGCTTCAGGATGATCTGGGATGCTATATTCCGAACAACGGATATTTAAAAAAATGGGCGGATCAGGGCGTACTGCTTTTAAACACGGTGCTGACTGTCCGTGCACATCAGGCGAATTCCCATCAGGGAAGAGGCTGGGAGCAGTTTACGGATGCAATCATACAGGCAGTCAATGCACAGGACCGGCCAATCGTATATATGTTGTGGGGAAGACCGGCACAGAGCAAGATACCGATGCTGACAAATCCGAAGCATCTGATTTTAAAAGCGCCACATCCAAGCCCACTTTCTGCATACAGAGGTTTTTTTGGATGCAGACATTTCAGTCAGGCAAATGATTTCTTAAAAGCAAATGGGATCGAGCCGATCGACTGGCAGATCGAAAACCTGTAAGTTCCCATAAATGAGGAGTGCCCAGACACCTTTCGGCGCCCGGGCTATTATGAAAAAAATTTATCAAGTATATTATAACAAGTTGTCTAAGTATTTTTTAACTGTATTTAGTATATCAATCATATATGAACAAAGTATGAATAATAAATTAACAATTTTTTAGTAATTTAAAACAAAAAAACAGAAAAAAATACAAAAAAATTGGTTAGGTTATCCATACACCTGAAAAGACGGTTTTACTTGTGGAAAATGCTTGAAAATATAAAGAGAACGGCCTAAAATGACGATATAAAAGAAAACAGGGATGTTTGATTCATAACGAACAGGTTATTGTATTATTTCAAAGGAGTGAGATATATGGCAACAATTTCTGGCTATAATTCATATTCAATGGGAGTTTTGTTTTCTGGTCTAAACACTACATCATCTAAGAATTCATTGTTTTCGAACAGTATGTCAGGAAGTGATATACTTGGAATCAATTACAGTGACTGGGCAACAATCAGATCGGGCAGCTATTTTAAATTGTTAAATGCGTATTATGGGAAAGGTGGACAGGTCAGTGCTTCAGACGATACAACATCTTCCTCAACGTCAACATCCAAAGACAGCACCAGGACACTCGCTGTGATTGAGAGTGATGCGAAGAGTGTGGAGAAGTCGGTTGCAGCTCTTCAGGAAACAGGGGATAAATCCTTATTTAACGAAGTGACAAAGACAGATGAAAATGGAAACAAGACGACCGGTTATGATACGGATGCTATCTATAAAGCTGTTAAAAACTTTACAGACAGCTATAATAGTCTGATTGATGAAGTGGGCAATTCCAATACAAAGAGTATTTTAAGAGCCGGTGCCAGCATGGTGAATGTGACAGAGGCAAACCGTAAATCACTTTCTGATATCGGTATTTCCATAGGTGCAGACAACAAGCTTACCATTGATGAAGAAAAGTTTAAGAAGACTGATATGAGTAAGGTAAAGGCAATGTTTGCAGACAGCAGCTACTATGGAACAGAAGTGAAACGGCAGGCAGGCCGTGCAGAGTCTTATGCAAAGAGTGAGGCCGCAAAGGCGAATACCTATCAGAAATCAGGTTCTTATACCTATAATTACAGAACAGGCGAACTTTATAACTCTACGATCTGATCGCAGAGCTGCAGAAAAATATGCTGCTGTTTTCATACATTTTGAAAGCGGACAGCAGCGGTCATACTGGTATGATGTGATCCCGACGGTGGAAGGATTATATCACGCAATCATTTATGAGAAACTCGGATTGGGTTTCTCATAAATTTTGCAAAAAAATAATCAGTGCACCGGAAAAAAAGATTGCACAATGGGGCGATGTATGGTCAAATAATATATAGTGTAAAAATGGATGTTGACATCTGGCAGAATAGAAAATATTTGAGATAGATGAAATGGAGAAAAGAATGGCAGCAAAGAAAGTAGTAGTCGGTATGTCAGGCGGTGTGGATTCCTCTGTGGCAGCATATCTTTTGAAGGAACAGGGATATGATGTGATCGGTGTGACCATGCAGATCTGGCAGGATGAGGATGAATTTGTGCAGGAGGAGAGTGGCGGATGCTGTGGCCTTTCGGCAGTGGATGATGCCAGAAGAGTGGCAGACCGTCTTGGAATTCCTTATTACGTCATGAATTTCAAACAGGAATTTAAAAAAAATGTCATGGATTATTTTACTGCGGAATATTTAAAAGGCAGGACGCCAAATCCGTGTATTGCATGCAACCGTTATGTAAAATGGGAAGCATTGTTAAATCGGAGTCTTGCGATTGGTGCGGATTATATTGCAACCGGGCACTATGCGAGAATCGAGCAGCTTTCCAATGGAAGATATGCAATTAAAAATTCCGTGACAGCAGTCAAAGATCAGACGTATGCACTTTACAATCTGACACAGGAACAGTTGTCACACACATTGATGCCGGTCGGCGCCTATCATAAAGATGAGATCCGTAAGATTGCAGAGGAGATTGGTCTTATGGTTGCACATAAAAAAGACAGTCAGGAGATCTGCTTTATCTCTGACAATGATTATGCCGGATTTATTGACCGGGAATGCGGCGATCAGGTACCACCTCCGGGAAATTTTGTTCTGACAGACGGAACTGTAGTCGGAAAACATAAAGGGATTACGCATTATACGATCGGACAGAGAAAGGGACTCGGAATTGCATTCGGGCATCCGGTATTTGTCACGGAGATACGGCCGGAGACAAATGAGGTCGTACTTGGTGAGAACAGAGATGTGTTTACTTATGAACTGGATGCAGATCATATTAATTTTATGTCCATCCCGGATATTCAGGATGAGATGCTTTTGAAGGCAAAAATCCGTTATTCCCACAGCGGGAGTATGTGCAAGGTGACAAGAACCGGAGAAGATACGATACACTGTGAATTTTTAGAGCCGGTGCGTGCGGTGACACCTGGACAGGCAGTCGTATTATATGATGGAGAATATGTTGCCGGAGGCGGCACGATCCTTTAGAAAAGCGATATGACGGAAAGCCGCTGGATGGTAAAAAAGACAGCAGATTACACAAGATAAAAATGACGTGAAAAGGAAAGGAACTGGCAGCAATGACAAGAGAAGCGTTTAGGGAGCTGGTAAAAAAAGGCCCGGTACTGCTTGATGGTGCAACAGGAACGAATTTACAGAAGGCAGGAATGCCGGTCGGAGTATGTCCGGAGCAGTGGATCCTGGAAAATTCAGAAGTGTTGATCGATCTGCAGAAACGGTATGTAGAGGCCGGAACCGATATTTTATTTGCGCCGACCTTTACCGCGAGCAGAATAAAATTAAAAGAATATGGTTTGGAAGATCATTTAGAGGAGATGAACCGCAAGCTTGTCGCACTCTCAAAAGAGGCTGCAAAGGGTACAAATGCGCTGGTTGCCGGAGATCTTACCATGACAGGAGAACAGCTTTATCCGTTGGGAGATCTGATGTTTGAGGATCTGGTGGATGTTTATAAAGAGCAGGCGAAAATTATTGCGGAGGCCGGAGCAGATCTTTTTGTGGTTGAAACGATGATGAGCCTGCAGGAATGCCGTGCGGCTGTGCTGGCAATCCGTGAAGTATGTGACCTGCCAGTCATGGTTTCATTGACTTATAATGAAGACGGAAGAACACTGTATGGAACAGATCCGGTGACAGCGGTTGTTGTGATGCAGAGCCTTGGTGCGGATGCGGTCGGAATGAACTGTTCGACCGGACCGGAGGCAATGTTAGAGCCGATCGCGAAGATGGCAGAGTATGCAACGATACCACTTCTCGCAAAACCAAATGCCGGAATGCCGGAGCTGATCGATGGTCAGACCGTCTTTAATGTAGAGCCGGAAGAATTTGCCGAAGTCGGGAAAAAACTGGTCGAAGAGGGTGCTGCCATCATTGGAGGATGCTGTGGAACAACACCGGAGCACATCCGTGCTTTAAAGGAGGCAGTAAAAGGTATCCCGGTCAAAGCACCGCTTCAGACGAAGAGAAGAATGCTGACTTCAGAGCGTAAGTCTGTAGAGATCACGCTTGATGGACGTTTTATGGTCATTGGAGAACGTATTAACCCGACCGGAAAGAAAAAGCTGCAGGCAGAGTTAAAAGAGGGTTCCTTAAATCTTGTCCGTACCATGGCATTAGAACAGGAGGAAAATGGAGCATCGATCCTTGACATCAATATGGGTATGAACGGTATAGATGAAAAAGAGATGATGCTGCGTACCATTTACGAAGTGACTTCGACGGTGGATTGTCCGCTTTGCATTGATTCCAGCCATGTGGATATTATTGAGGCCGCGCTCCGCATCTATCCGGGACGTGCACTCATCAATTCGATTTCACTGGAAAAAGAAAAGTTTGAAAAACTGCTTCCGATTGCAAAGAAGTACGGGGCAATGTTTATCCTGCTTCCCCTCTCGGATGAGGGACTGCCAAAAGATTCTGCTGAGAAACATGGCATTATCCGCACGATCATGGATGAGGCGGTGAGGATCGGCATGGCAAAAGAAGATATCATTGTGGATGGACTGGTTGCCACGATCGGAGCAAATCCGAATGCAGCGTTAGAGTGTTTTGAGACATTTTCCTATTGCAAAAATGAACTGGAACTGCCGACAGCATGTGGACTTTCTAATATTTCATTTGGACTGCCGGAACGTACTTACGTCAATACGGCTTTTCTTACAATGGCGATCGCAAATGGTCTTACGATGGCGATTGCAAATCCGTCACAGGAACTTCTGATGAATGCCGCATTTGCATCGGATATGCTGTTGAATAAGAAAGAAAGCGACATCCGTTATATTGAGCGTATGAATTTTCTGTCAGAAAAATATGCCGGTATGGAACGTGTCATGGTTCAGAAAACACCTGCAGGTACATCTGCGGCTGGCGGCGAAATCAGGAAAGAGAGTACGGGAAGCGGCGTATTTCAGGCAGTTTTAAAGGGAAACAAAGAACATGTATTAGAAGAAGTAAAAAAGATGCTGGATGGCGGAGCCAAACCGGATGAGATTATCAATGAGCATCTGATCGCTGCGATCAATGAAGTAGGAGAATTATTTGATAAAAAGAAATATTTCCTGCCACAGCTGATTTCTTCCGCTAATACGATGAAACTTGCAATCGAGTACTTAGAGCCGATGTTAGAACGCAGTAATACAGAGGCAATGGCTACGATCGTTGTTGCGACAGTTGAGGGCGATATCCATGATATCGGAAAAAATCTTGTTGTTCTGATGTTGAAGAATTACGGTTATCATGTGATCGACCTTGGCAAGGATGTTCCGGCAGATGTGATCGTGGATACCGCAATGAATGAAGGTGCGAAGGTGATCGGACTTTCCGCACTGATGACGACCACAATGATGCGGATGAAAGACGTTGTGGAGCTGGCAAAAGAAAAAGGCTGTACGGCGAAGATTGTAATTGGAGGAGCGGCGATCACGGAGAGTTTTTCGGATGAGATCGGAGCAGATGGCTATTCGAAAGATGCAGCGGAATGTGTGAAACTGGTCGAACGCTTACTGGAATAAGACACTTTTAGTATAGCATAACATGTAAAACGAGTCTTGTAGCTTGTTTTACATGAAGTGCCAGTATAGAAAGCTGGATGTGTTGTTATGTTTTTGAAATTTTTAGGAAAATATGAAAAAAAGTGTTGACTTTCATCTTCTGTAATAGTATACTTTAGAAGTCGGTTGCAAAAAGCAAAGGACAAAAATGGGATCTTAGCTCAGCTGGGAGAGCATCTGCCTTACAAGCAGAGGGTCATAGGTTCGAGCCCTATAGGTCCCATTACATCAGAAGTTCTGATGACAATTTAATATGGCGGAATAGCTCAGTTGGCTAGAGCATACGGTTCATACCCGTAGTGTCGAGAGTTCGAATCTCCCTTCCGCTACTTCAAGACCTCAGAGATTCTGAGGTCTTTTGTTGTATACCGGCAAAATTTTTTATATAATAAGTTTATGATACGAATCCTATACAGGCAGAATTCAATTTTACTTTTAAAGATGCAGGAGAGGAGAACTATGAAACAAAAATATAAGAAGCTGGCATTTTTCATATTATTACTAAGTATGCTTACCGGCTGTATGTTATTGAGTGGCTGTACGGAAAATACAGAAAATGGATCACAGAGCAGCTATATTGTAGATTCGGATGAGCTGCAGGATACAGAAAATCAGATGGAATTCGTACCGGGTTCTATGAAAGGTTCAAAACAGGAGGAAACGTCGGAAAACGAAGAACAGGGTCAGACAGAGCAAAGTCGTCAGACTGTCGCGGAAGAAAATGATGCGGAGCAGGTAAAGACGGCAGGTAATCTGGAAGTACATTTTATAGATGTGGGACAGGGGGATGCGACTCTGATCAAATGTGATGGTCATTCTATGCTGATCGATGCGGGAAATAATGATAAAGGTACACTTGTACAGAATTATCTGCAGCATCAGGGAGTGGAGACTCTTGACTATGTGATCGGCACGCACCCGGATGCAGACCACATCGGAGGAATGGATGTCGTTCTTTATAAATTTGACTGTAAGACGATCATCATGCCGGATGTTGCAAATAACACGCGCACTTATGATGATGTTGTGCAGACGATGAAAAATAAGGGATATAAGACCACTTATCCGGTTGTCGGGGAGACATACACGATCGGTGGAGCAGCATTTACGATCATTGCCCCAAACAAAGAGTATGGAAATGATATGAATTCCTGGTCGGTCGGCGTCCTTTTACAGAATGGAAACCACCGGTTTTTGTTTACCGGGGATGCGGAAGAGGGAGCAGAACAGGATATCCTGCAGAATGGCATCGATATCTCGGCGGATGTCTATAAGGTTGCACACCATGGAAGCAATACGGCAACATCCCAGGCATTTCTTGATGCAGTACATCCGACGTATGCGGTAATCAGTGCTGGGGAAGGCAATTCTTATGGACATCCGCATGCGGAAGTATTAAACAGACTCCGTGCAGCCGGAGTATCTGTTTTCCGCACGGATGAGCAGGGAACGATCGTTGCCGCGTCAGACGGAACAACACTTACCTGGAATATGTCTCCATCAGAGAGCTGGCAGGCAGGGGAAGCAAAAAAGAGTCAGGACACAGATAAAAGTGAAAAGTCAACTGACAGTCAGAACAATGCAGAAACAGATGCAGCCGTAAGTAATCCGACAGACCAGACGGATGGAAATTCGGATGTGATCGTTCACATCACGAAAACGGGAGAAAAATATCACTCTGCCGGATGTCAGTATTTAAGAAAAAGTGATATTGAAGTGACATTATCAGAGGCAAAAGCAAGAGGACTTACACCGTGTTCAAAGTGTAATCCACCACAGTAAAAATATTAATAGAAGGGAAAAGAAAAATATGCGCGTAGGAATGGGATATGATGTTCATAAATTAGTGGAGGGCAGGGACCTGATCATTGGAGGGGTAAAGATCCCACATACATTAGGACTTTTGGGACACTCGGATGCAGATGTATTGCTTCATGCCATCATGGATGCACTGCTCGGAGCAGCAGCACTTGGAGATATCGGAAAGCATTTTCCGGATACAGATCCGAAATATGAAGGAATTTCAAGCATGAAGCTGTTGGAACATGTGGCAGAACTGATCGCAGAAAAAGGGTATATTGTGGAAAATATCGATGCGACGATCATCGCACAGAAACCAAAGATGCGTCCACATATCGAACAGATGGAGAAGAATATTGCAGCAGCACTTAAAATATCAGAAGACCAGATCAATGTGAAAGCGACCACAGAAGAGGGACTGGGATTTACCGGAACGGAACAGGGAATCTCTGCGCAGGCAATCTGTGCACTGACAACGATCTATGAGAGCAGTGTCAGCGTGGCGGATTCTGCAGGAGGCTGTGCGGGCTGTCCCGGACGTGCCTGTGGAAGATAAAAGTATAAATAAAATATAAAATGTATTGACACGATCATAAAAATAAGATATGATAAACCATATTTTGGCGAATTGAAATGAGACTCAGATATATTTTTTGTAAGGACATCAGTGGATATTCAAAACAAGGATATATATTGGGTCTTTTTATGTACAAAAGAAGGGAAAATGAGTATATGAAAAAAAGGACGATACGTTTCTGTTGTGGAGTTATGGCTGCGGGCCTGCTGATCTGTGGCATACCGTCTGGGGGAGCAGAGAGAGTAACCCAAAATCATTTGCTGTGGAATGTGGCTGCGGCGGCTGAGACAGCAGTTACAGTGTCGAATGAGAATGAGTTTCTGTCGGCACTTGCACAAAAGCAGAAGAATATTGTTGTAACTGGAAGTTTTTCCGTCAGAGGTCAGGCAGAAGCGAGCGGACAGATGATGCCTGTTGAGATACCAGACGGGACAGTGATTACTGGAAATAATACAGGAAGTATTACGTTCAGCGGACCAATCCAGATCATGGGAGACGGTGTTGTGATCCGGGATATCCAGATTGGTTTTATCTCTACCAATAGTATGAATTCTGTGCCGCATCGTGAGATTTTTCTTGCAGGGCACAGCCTTACACTGGATAATGTAAAAACATATTTGCCGGGAGGAGGGGACGCCAGCCTGGGTGGTTTTGGCGGCACAGAAAAAGAACTTCTTCCAACCATCTATGCAGGAGGATATCACAGTAATACAGCGGTGGGGACGAAAGCGTCACTCACAGTTGTAAATGCAAACAGTGATACAATGTTCCAGAATATCTATATGGGACATAAAGCGTCAGCAGGTGAGAGGACTGCCTATACGGGGAGTGTGGAGTTAAATCTGGACGCAGATGCAAAAGTGCGGGATATTATTTCGGCAGAGGACACAACATCTGCATCACTTGTTTTTTCAGGTGGACAAAATGGAACGGATGAGATCAGCATTTCAGGGATCAAAGGAAATGCCAACACGGTGTTGACTGTAAAAAATTGTGCTGTGTCAGGTGTCGTTACAACAGGGATTAAAGATATTGTTTTAGAGGCAGGAGGAAGACTGCAGCCGAAAGATGAAACAGCGCAGTTAAACAATATTACACTGAAAAACGGTGGTTGTCTGGATCTTACAAAAATAATAGATGCTCAGGTAAAGGGCAATTTCACAAGTGGTGGCAGTGCGGCAAAGGGAAAGCTTGTTCTTGATCAAAATGGATACGTTCAGATCAATGGACAGGTAAGCGGTGTTACACAGTTTCAGGTGGGAAGTCATGCTATATCTGGTAATCTTTTAAATGAGCATACCTATATCATAGCAGAGAACGGAACAGCAGGAAATTTTGTGTTATCAGATAAAGATATCAATAACAACTATAGCCTGGTCTGCAAAAATGGGATATGGACAGCGTATCGCAATTATGTACCGGAGAAACGTGAACTTGAAAGTATCGAGATAAAATCCTGCCCGAAAAATGTTTACACCGGTAATATTCCGGCAGACATTACAGATAAAACTGATGATGCGCCATATCTGGATGTGATATGGAAGGATCAGTATGGAGAAGATTACACGTTTGATGAAGTTGCAAATGAATATGATGGCTATGGATTTTATAATCATATGATACTAATCCGCTCTGATGACTGGAATAGTGATGATGAAGAAATTCAACAGAAAATGGACTGGGGAAACCCAATCTATCTGGATGTGGATAAAAATGAGTCAGACCGCTATTATCTGATTGCATATGGTGAAGTGAAAACAGGAAAATACACCTTATTATTATGTTCGGAGCCGTTTGATGATCTTGATACTGTGGCAGATGTAAAAGCACTGAAAGATACCGTGTTGGCGGAAAAGGAAATAATATTCACAGATGAACCAGGTGTATCACATCAGCATGTGGAGGGCGAGCCGGTAAAAGAAAACGAGATAGCTGCGACCTGTACCCAAAAAGGAAGCTATGATAAGGTAGTTTATTGTAAGGATAAAGATTGCGGGGAAGAGCTTTCCCGTGAGAACATAACGGTTCCGGCATCAGGACACAAAAAAGGAGAGCCGGTCACTGAAAATCGCGTGGAAGCGAAAGTGGGTGTGGAAGGAAGCTATGAAAAAGTAATGTATTGCACCACATGTCATGAGGAGTTAAGCAGAGAAAAAATAGTGATTCCAGCCCTGAAAGAGCCGGACACAGAAGAGCCGGGAACAGAGACACCGGCACCGGAACCGGATACAGAAGAGCCGGGAACAGAGACACCGGAGCCGGACACAGAGAAACCGGTGCACAAACACAGTTATGTGTTGAAAAAAACGACAGAGGCAACCTGCATGAAAGAGGGAGAAAAAATTTATTCCTGTGCATGTGGGGACAGTTATACAGAAAAAATTGCAAAGAAGTCCCATACACCGGAGAAAAAACTGACACCTGCAAAACCGGGCAGCAATGGAAAGAATGTGACCATGTGCAGCTTGTGCAAAACAGTATTGAAACAGGTGAAAATCAATGCACCAAAGACGGTAAAATTGTCGAAAGATCATTACAGTTATGATGGAAAAGCGAAAAAACCTGCCATCAAAGTGACGGATAATAAGGGAAAAGTGATTTCAGGCAGCTTTTATAAAGTCTCGTATCAGAATAATAAAAAAGTCGGAAAAGCAACAGTGACCGTGAAGTTTCAGGGAAATTATTCGGGAATACTGAAAAAGACATTTGAAATCTGTCCAAAGGGAACTTCTATTTCAAGTGTAAAATCCGGGAAAAAATCCATGACTGTGAAATGGAAGAAACAGGCATCACAGACGAGCGGCTATGAGATAGTATATACAGCAGATGCATCGTTTGGCAAAAAAAATACGAAGACGGCTGTGATCAAAAGTAATAAGACGACAGTTAAAGAAATCAAAGGATTAAAACCGGGAAAGAAATATTATGTAAAAGTACGTACATATAAAGAAGTAAAGTCCGGTACAAAAAAAGTGAGGATCTACTCAGACTGGTCAAAGAAAAAAGCAGTTCAGATAAAAAAATAGTTCAGATAAAGAAACCGGATGAAAGAAAAACAATGGTCAGATGAATGATAAGTAACATCTGACCGTTGTTTTTTTACAGGGTTTGATGTTTTTTGATACGTCTTTTTATGCTTTCCACATCAATCGGTTCAAAAATGAGATCATTGATCAGATCAGATAATATGGCATTTCGAATCTGAGTCAGATTACCCTCTTTGCAGATTGCGATAATGGGAGTTGACGAAGCCCAGGACTCATGACTTAATTCATCCCACAATTGCCTGCCATCATCTCCGGTTTCGGATACATCTATGAAAACGGCAGGAACATGGTTATTTTTATCCATAATGGCATAGCGTATTTCCGTAACGGAAGATACTTTTATGAGTCTGTCCGGGTAAGAATATGCAAATTTTAAAGTGGAAGCAACATTTCTGGAATGTGTATATAATAAAATATTTTTCATGGCAGTGTCTGGTTTCTGTGCAGAAACACCATACTCGGAAAAACATTGTTTCCCGGATTTTTTTGAATTCCCAAGTGCAGTGTCTGCTTTCTGAAAAAGTGTTGTGTAGGAAGTTTCATAAGGCTCTGTGAATGCAATACCGATACTGATCGTAACGTTTTCAGGAATGGATAAAGCTTCTTTATCTAAAATTGCATCTAAAAGTTCCTGTGCTTTTTCATAGACAGCCTGTCTGGAGGCTATATCCCGCATAAAAGCAACAAATTCGTCTCCGCCGATGCGTCCGATAATGTCGGAACCGGAAAAATGAGATGCAAGAATACCGGCTACGACAGAGATTGTATGATCGCCCATTTTATGCCCAAAGATGTCATTGACAGCTTTGAAATTGTCGATATCTATGGCAAACAATGCATGTAATTCTTCCGGAGTGGATAAAAGTATGTGGGAAATGGCGTGCTCTGCTGTGGCCTTATTCAGCAGATGCGTCATCTCATCCACTTCTGATTTAATCCGCAGAGCTTCCTGTTTTTGTAAAATATGATTCAGTCTGCGGTTCGTCTTTAAAATATTGTCAATACGGTGACGTGCAATGGCAGGTTCAGTGGGTTTACTGAGAAAGTCGCTTGCGCCTAATTCGAAAGCTTTCGTCTGTACTTCCGGAGTGTCGGTGGTTGTCAGAACCACGACTGGAATTTGTTTAAACTCCGGCATTTCCTGGCGGTGTTTTAAAACATCGAAACCATCCATTCCCTGCATGACAAGATCTAAAAGGACAAGGTCAATCATATTTTTTTTATCTTTGATCATCTGCAGACATTCCTCACCGGAAGATACTTCAAGAATATTGAAGGCCGGAGAGAATATTTCATTTAAAACGGCACGCTGTAAGCGTGAATCATCTACGATTAGCAAAGTTTCTTTTGACTGTTCCATATTAAAAAATCCTTCGTATCAGTTATAAATTATCCCCCTGGAAACCACAGGATACTATCTATAATGTAACATGGAAAATGGTTGTGTGCAATGAGAAAAAGACTGAGAAAAAATAAAACCGTTGACAAATCGGGGGTAAGTGCATAAACTAGAGTAAGCGAATCAACTTACCAGTAAAAATATGATAAGGGCGTTGAGCGGGAAGAGTAAGAAATCAGAGTGCTGACAGAGAGAAACTGCCATCGGCTGCAAGCAGTTTTCAGAAAGAGATTTCCGAAGTGCCTCCGTGAGCCTGTCCGGGGAAACGGTTTGTCTGCCAGTACAGTATCCGGATACGAGTAACACGCGTTAAGTGTATTGAGTGAGGATCAAAAGATCCTTAAGTTAGAGTGGAACCACGGATCATTTCGTCTCTTAGAGATGAAATGATCCGTTTTTCATGATAATGGAATGTTCGCGGAGCGTACATTCTATTATTTGGTTAAGGAAAGGGGATGCCAGTTTTGGGAATCATCAGTCATATTAAGGAAGAATTTACAGTGATAAAGGAGAGGGACCCGGCGATCAAATCGCCGATGGAGGTATTGCTTTATCCGAGTTTTCGGGTTATGTTGAGCTACAGACGTGCGCATAAGCTGTATTTAAAAGGACATTTCTTCTGGGCGAGATTTATTTCACAGCGGGCAGCGAGAAAAACAGGAATTGAGATACATCCGGGAGCAACGATCGGGAAAGGATTTTTTATTGATCACGGAAGTGGTGTGATCATTGGAGAGACGGCGATCGTTGGGGACAATGTTACTCTGTATCAGGGTGTGACACTAGGCGGTACCGGAAAAGAGACCGGAAAACGTCATCCGACGATCGGGGATAATGTTATGATCAGTGCGGGTGCAAAGATCATCGGTTCCTTCACCGTTGGAGAAAATTCCAAGATCGGAGCGGGAAGTGTGGTCATAGAGGAAGTGCCGCCAAACTGTACCGTAGTTGGTGTTCCGGGAAGAATCGTAAAACGTGACAATGTGAAGATGCCGCGCAGTGATATGGATCAGTGCCATCTGCCGGATCCGGTCAAAGAGGATATTACCGTACTGCAGAGGGAAAATGCAGAACTGGTCAACCGTGTGCTTGATTTAGAGCAGGCAGTTCGGATTTTAAGTGCTGATGCACAAAAAACAAAATAAAATTGCATTTTGCTCCGCAAAACAAGGAGTAAAATCCTCTGCTCATCAGAGGATTCGCATTTTGCTTCGCAAAACAAGGAGGATTATTTAAATGGAAAATAAATTTCAATTTTACAACACACTGACAAGAAAAGTAGAAACGGTGATCCCGCATGAGGATGGAAAGATCGGCATGTATACCTGTGGACCGACCGTATACCATTTTGCACATATCGGCAACCTCAGAAGTTACATCATGGAGGATGTATTGGAAAAATCACTCCGCTATGTCGGATATGATGTAAAACGTGTTATGAATATCACGGATGTGGGACATTTATCTTCCGATGCAGATACCGGGGAAGATAAAATGTTAAAAGGTGCAAAAAGAGAGCACAAAACAGTGATGGAGATCGCAAAATATTATACAGACGCTTTCTTTAGTGACTGTAAGAAGTTAAATATCAAGACACCGGATGTTGTGGAGCCGGCAACGAACTGTATCCCGGAGTTCATCCATATGATCGAGGTGCTGCTCGAAAAAGGTTATGCTTATGTGGCAGGTGGAAATGTTTATTTTGATACATCCAAATTAGACGATTATTATGTATTTTCTTCTCAGAGCGAAAAAGAGCTGTTAGTCGGTGTACGCGACGATGTGGAAGAGGACGTAAATAAGAAAAATAAAAATGATTTTGTACTCTGGTTTACAAAGTCAAAATTTGAGGATCAGGCGCTTAAATGGGATAGCCCATGGGGCGTTGGATATCCGGGATGGCACATTGAGTGCTCATGCATCAGTATGAAACATCTGGGCGAGTATGTAGATATCCACTGCGGCGGTGTAGACAATATTTTCCCGCACCATACCAATGAGATCGCACAGTCAGAGAGTTACCTTGGCCATACATGGTGTAAATACTGGTTCCATGTACAGCATTTAAATGATAAATCCGGAAAAATGAGTAAGTCCAAAGGGGATTTCCTTACCGTATCCCTGCTGCAGGAAAAGGGGTATGATCCGATCGTATACCGTATGTTCTGTCTGCAGTCCCATTATAGAAAACCGTTGGAGTTTTCCTATGAAGTATTAGATAATATGGCTGCAGCTTATAAAAAAATGACCAAACGAATCGCAGAATTAAAGGATGAGGGAACCGTACAGCAGGATAAATTTGATGCTTATAAGGCAAAATTTGAGGATGCGATCAGCAACGATCTAAATACATCGATGGCGATCACGATCATTTATGATCTACTCAAAGATGATATGAACGATAAGACAAAACTTGCGCTGATCAATGATTTTGATAAAGTATTATCCTTAAATCTGACAACGGCACAGGCAGATGCAAAAGAGGAGATCGATGCAGAATTAGAAAGCTATGTACTTGCAAAGATTGAAGAACGAAAGGAAGCAAAGAAAGCAAAAGATTTTGCAAAAGCAGATGCAATCCGCGATGAACTGCTTGCAAAAGGCATTGTACTGAAAGATACCCGAGAAGGTGTGATCTGGCACAAAGCGTGAGAGAGAGGAAATGCCAATGCAGAAAGGAATAGACTCTTATATCAAAGAACAGTTCGGAATCAGTGAAGTGGATATCCGGACATATTCGCCTCTTACGTTAGCCTATATCGGAGATGGAATATTTGATCTGGTGATCCGGTCTGTTGTCGTAGGAAAAGGAAACACGAGAGCAGGAGAACTTCACAAGCGGACAAGCCAGATCGTAAAAGCACACACACAGGCGGAAATGATTGAAAAATTACTTCCGATGCTGACGGAGGAAGAAGCAGAAGTGTACCGTCGTGGAAGGAATGCAAAATCGCCGACAATGGCAAAAAATGCCACAATGTCTGATTACCGGAAAGCAACCGGATTTGAGGCGCTGATGGGATACCTGTATTTAAAAGATGAGTTTGAACGTCTGGTGGAACTGGTAAAGACCGGTGTGGACGAACTTGCACTTAAAATGTAAAAGGAGAGAGTAATGGGCTACGAAGAGCTGAAAATAGAGGGACGCAATGCCGTGTTAGAGGCATTCCGTTCCGGAAAAACAATTGACAAATTATTTGTGTTGGACGGCTGTCAGGATGGTCCGGTGCGCACGATTGTCAGAGAGGCAAAAAAACATGACACGATCGTGCATTTTGTGGAAAAAGAGCGTTTAGATCAGCTTTCTGAGACAAAAAAACACCAGGGAGTGATCGCAGTTGCTGCAGCATATGAGTATGCCGAAGTGGAGGATATGCTAAAATTGGCAGAGGAAAAGGGCGAGCCGCCATTTTTATTCATTCTGGATAATATCGAGGATCCGCATAACCTTGGCGCTATCATCCGTACGGCAAATCTTGCCGGTGCGCATGGTGTCATTATTCCGAAACGCCGCGCGGTCGGTCTGACGGCAACTGTGGCAAAGACATCCGCCGGAGCAATCAATTATACACCAGTTGCAAAGGTGACAAATCTGACTGCAACAATGAAAGAGTTAAAGGACAAAGGAATGTGGTTTGTCTGTGCGGACATGGATGGAATCTGCATGTATGATCTGGATTTAAAAGGACCGATCGGTCTTGTCATCGGCAGTGAAGGCGAGGGTGTTGGCAGACTGGTGCGCGAGAACTGTGATTTTGTGGCATCCATTCCGATGAAGGGGGATATCGATTCCCTGAACGCATCGGTGGCAGCAGGTGTGCTTGCCTATGAGATTGTGCGGCAACGCATGCGGTAGAAGACACCGCAGCGGTAAAAGACAAGACACCGCAGCGGTAAAAAACACAGCAGCAATAAAAGACATCGCAGGTGGTAGAGAACACCGCAACGGTAGAAAAAACGCCGTGGTAGATATTGTATCAGGAGTCTTGGGAGGAACATGTTAGAGTCATATCGGGATTTGACAGACGAACAGCTGATTGCGGCATTAAAAAACAGCGGTGATCCGGACGGAAAGATCATGGATTACATTTTAGATAAATATAAACCGCTGGTCCGCAAAAAGGCAAATGCAGTATTTCTGATTGGCGGTGAGACGGATGATCTGATCCAGGAGGGAATGATCGGTCTGTTTAAGGCAATCAGAGATTACGATGATACGAAAGAAACATCTTTTTTTCATTTCGCAGAATTGTGTATTACGAGACAGTTATACAAGGCAGTTGAGGCGTCGAACCGGAAAAAACATGCGCCGCTCAATTCCTATGTTTCTTTCTACTCAGAAAACAGTGAAAACGGATATCCTCTGGCGGAAACGCTGACCATGGACGGAATCGGAAATCCGGAGCAGATGATGATCGATCAGGAAAATGTGGCACAGTTCTGGGAGAAGCTCAGGACGCATTTAAGTAAGATGGAACGGGAAGTATTAGACCAGTATCTTGCGGGATTTCATTATCAGCAGATTGCAGAAAAAATGGGAAAATCACCAAAATCTATTGATAATGCGCTCTCCCGTATTAAAGCAAAAATTCGGGAGACGAATCCTGAAATAGGGAAGATGTAGAAGATTCGCCTTCTTTTTTGTAGATAGTCACGAAAAATACCTGTGCATATTGCATAAAAAATAAATGAGAAAATTGTAACATTTGTGAACACTTATTGAGAAAATCATGCTATTATAATCACTGTAAAAACCCCCCAATACATTATATATAGTTTTTGCTATACCCCATAGTAAAAATACCTTCTCCTAAAAAAGACAGCAGTGGCTGTCTTTTTTGTTGTACAAATATTGACAACCGTCACAGATTAGGCTAGACTGAACAAGTCGATAAAACTTAATAGAAAACAACGCAGAGGGACTGCATGTCCGGGAGAATGCCCGGAGGGATTGCAGTTGAGAAGGTTAAAACCTGACTCTTTGAACCTGTCAGTTAATACTGTCGTAGGGAGCGTATTGGGAAGATGCTATCTCCTGTCGCGCTTGCGGCAGGAGATTTTTTGACGTGGAGAATTCGTTTGCCAGACAGTGGTTCAAGCAGTCCCCCATGCGAAAAAGGAGAAAAACGTATGGAACAGTATACCACACAGATGGATGCCGCACGCAGAGGCATCGTGACCAAAGAATTAGAAATTGTAGCGAAAAAAGAGCGCATGACCGTAGAAGAGCTGATGCCGCTTGTAGCAGAGGGAAAAGTAGCAATCTGCGCCAACAAGCATCACACCTGCATTGATCCGGAAGGTGTAGGATCAATGTTACGCACGAAGATCAATGTCAATCTCGGTGTGTCGAGAGACTGCAAGGATTATGATGTGGAGATGGAGAAAGTGATGGCGGCTGTCAACATGGGTGCACATGCCATCATGGATTTATCTTCCCACGGCAATACGATTCCGTTCCGCAGAAAACTGACTGCAGAATGTCCGGCAATGATCGGTACCGTGCCGATCTATGATTCTGTGATCCATTACCAGAGAGATCTTGCGACACTGACCGCAAAAGATTTTATTGATGTGGTGCGTCTGCATGCGGAAGATGGTGTGGATTTTGTGACACTGCACTGCGGAATTACAAGAAAGACAATCGAGCAGATCCGGAAACATAAACGTAAAATGAACATCGTTTCCCGCGGCGGTTCCCTTGTATTTGCATGGATGTGCATGACGGGGGAGGAAAATCCGTTTTATGAATATTATGATGAGATCCTTGAAATCTGCCGTGAGCATGATGTTACCATTTCACTTGGAGATGCCTGCCGTCCGGGATGTCTCGCAGATGCATCCGATGTCTGTCAGATCGAAGAGTTAGTAAGACTTGGAGAGCTGACAAAACGCGCATGGGAGAAAGATGTACAGGTCATGGTAGAAGGACCGGGACATATGCCGATGGATCAGATCGCAGCAAATATGAAGATCCAGCAAAGCATCTGCATGGGAGCACCATTTTATGTGTTAGGACCACTTGTCACTGATATCGCACCGGGATATGACCATATCACATCCGCAATCGGCGGGGCGATTGCAGCACAAAACGGAGCAGCATTTTTATGCTATGTCACACCGGCAGAACACTTGGCACTTCCAAATGTGGAGGATGTAAAACAGGGAATCATTGCATCAAAGATCGCGGCACACGCTGCAGACATCGCAAAAGGAGTCCGTGGTGCGAGAGAGATCGATGATAAGATGGCAGACGCAAGACGCGTCTTAGACTGGGATGCGCAGTGGGAATGTGCGATTGATCCGGAAACCGCAAAAGCAATCTGGAACAGTAGAAAACCGGAGCATGAGGACACCTGTTCCATGTGTGGAAAATTCTGTGCAGTGCGCAGTATGAACAAAGCGCTTGCAGGAGAATATATTGATATTTTGTAAAAAAGAGTGGAGGCTTCATTCCGTCTTATGTTATAATAAAACTGTTTCAATCAGCCGGTGATCAGATGAAAAGAATATATTTGGTTGACAGTGAGAATGTAGGCGATATATGGGTGCCGTTACTGGTAGCATCACAGCCCGATGAGGAAGTGATCGTATTTTATACGCAGAAAAGTCCGCATATGAATTACGAAAATGTGAGGTTACTGAAGGAGACGGAGAAAGAAGCAGAGTTTATAAAATGTTTTGAGGGAAGCAATGCACTGGATTTCCAGCTTGTTACACAGCTTGGATACTTGTTGTGTGAGAATCAGGCAAACAGCTATGTGATCGTTTCAAATGATACCGGATTTGATGCAGCCGTACGCTACTGGAAACAGCGTAACATGCCGGTGCAGCGTTTGAGCGGAAAGGAATTAAACCGCAGACTGCAGCAAAAAGCAAAGACGAATGGAGAAAGAGAAATTTTCTTTGAAGCGGAGGAGAAGAACGCCGGGGACGTGGCTGGAAGTCTGGCAGATGAAGCTGAGATTGTGACAGCAAAGATGAATGAGATGACAGAAACGGATAAAAGCGAAGAGCCGGGTGAGGTCGAAAAGCTGAATGGAGTTTCAGAGTTAAATGAAGTCTCAAAACTGAATGAAGCCTCAGAAATGATGGAGCCTGCAGAACTGACCGGAGTGTTGGAGCAGGGAAAAGCCGGAAAACCGGATGAGACAGCAGAACCGGGTGAAACCGGAAAACCGGATGAGACAGCAGAACCGGGTGAAGCCGGAAAACCGGATAAAATGGCAGAACCGGAGGAAACTCTAGAGCAGGTGGAAACAGCAAAAATAAAAGAAACGGCACAGACGGAAAAAACTGCAGGAACAGATGAACAGTCAGAACCGGGAGAAATCCAGATGGAGATACCGGATGAAATCATGAGGCCGGATGAAACTGTAAATGCGGATCAGAAACTGCCATTTATAGATCCGCGTAAGGAAGCAGTTGAAAAGACAGAGATCTCACAGGAACAGGACGATGTCATTCGCAGTCTGCTTACCTGCATCAGTAAGGATCGGCTTGCAGATTTTCACAATGCGCTGGTATTGTTCTTTGGTGAAGATATTGGAAAAGAACTTTATCAGGAGGCAAAAAACAGTTCTGCGTATGCAATCTGTCGTGTAAATCAGACTGCGATCAGTGAGGAAGAGAAGTTTGATGTTTACTGTCAGACGGTATTTGCTTACAGTGATCCGAAAATGGACTGTCCGGAAGATTTTTCTTCGTTTTTGTATAAAGCAAATACAAAGAGAAAGAACCTTAATTCATTAAGAGCAGCATTGCAGGGACATTATGGCAAGGATAAGGGAATGAAATATTATTCTCTTTTTAAGTCACACATCAAGATTATGAATCGGATGTAAAGAAGGAGAGGCTGGTTGAAGCGAAAACGGGAAGAACATAACGGATGTGGTGGCGGAACACCAGGTAGCCAGAAGACCCGAAGAACAGCACCCCTGGATGCGTATTTTGTACGCATCCGGGGGTGTTGTCAGGTGGTTAAAGTTATTTCAAACCGCCGGAAATGTTGAATAAGTATAAATATTTTGAAAAATTACAAAAATTTCTTGGATTTTATGCTTGACAATCGGACGATCCTATTGTATAGTAATACAGGTGTTGAGAAAACATGATGCTGCTGTGGCTCAGTCGGTAGAGCGTCGCATTGGTAGTGCGGAGGTCACGGGTCCGATTCCCGTCAGCAGCTCTTTTTTATGCCAGAAAAGTTTAAGTGATAACTTAATTCTTTTCTGGCTCTTTTTCTTTCTGACCGGAAATAAAATGATCAATGAGAAGATTGATCGTATGTTGCTGTGTCTCGATGATTTTTTGGAATGTTTCATTTTCTTTTGCCAGACGGGTGATTTCAGCTTCGCTATTCATATTCATCTTCCTTTTTACACCATTCAAATCGATACATCATATATGTTTTATGTTAAAAAATATTCCCTGAAATGTCAAGACAATAAAGACGTCTGTGGAGAAACATTGTTACTTTATTAACATAAAGCGTCAAAATAACTGCCGGATTCGACATAACATGCAAAAATCCAGACATACAAATTTAGATTCAGGGAAAATACGCAGTAATATTTAGGAATTTATGAATTTTTTACGAACGGATGTTATTTGTATGAGTAATGTGCTAAAATATCATTCGGCTAAAGATCCGGGGAAAGTAGATTCTCCCTTTGAAGTGAGGTTTGATATGAATGCGAGCAGAAAAAGAAAAAATACAAAACCGAAAGGTTTTTTTGAAAAATTAAAGGAGCAGAGAAATCAGAGAAAGGCGGACAGGGCAAAACAGACGGACAGGAAAACAGATATCTTAAAAAAGACAGGGAGTGGGATTGTTACATTACTGCTTGTCATTTTACCGCCGGCAGTTTGTTTTTATCTGATGGAGTGTTATTCGCACAATCCATTTGCAGTGGTACGTCCGTGGGCACAGTTTTTTAATATCGTGCTGTTTGAACTGGTAACAGTTTTCCTGTTTGTGCTGACGGGAAAATTAAAGGCTGCGCACCGGATCGTATACATTGCAGCAATGATTTATGGAATTGCGAACAGTTATGTGGTGCGTTTCCGGACGAATCCGATTGTGCCGTGGGATATTTTTTCCTGGAAAACGGCTGCGAGCGTTGCAGATAATTATGATTTTATGCCGGATACGCGCATGGTCGTTGTGACACTGGTATTTTTTGCAGCAATCGTATTATTTCGTTTTATAAAAGTAAAAGTGACACGTTTGGTATTCTGGAAACGGCTGATTCCGGCAGCGCTGGTAGCTGTGGTTCTTTCATTGTTTGCGGGAACACTGCAGCAGGAGAACTTTCAGAACAGCCACAGACTTTACAATAAACTGTTCACGCCGGTCTACATGACGGATGTGGATGGTATGGCAGTCACATTTGTCATGAATCTTGCCTATATGTCGATCGACAAACCGGAGCATTACAGCGCCGCTGAGGCACAGGCGGTGCTTGATTCCTACGGGGAGGGCGGTGCAATGTCGGAGGAATCAGGCTCTGAGGCAGAAGAAGACGATACACAAAAGGAGGAAGATCTTCCGAATATCATTGTAATGATGAATGAGTCATTTTCGGATCTGTCCGTGTTAGGTGATTTTGAAACCAACGAGGATTACATGCCGTTTATCCACAGCTTAGAGCAGGGGGAGAAAAATACGGTTACGGGAATGTTAAACGTATCTGTCTGCGGTGGAAATACCGCGAATACAGAGTTTGAATTTCTGACCGGCAATACAATGGCATTCCTCCCGCAGGGGAGCATCCCGTATCAGCAGTACATCAATGGAGATTTGAAGGCACTTCCGGATTATCTGAAGACTTTAGGATATCAGACCATTGCGACACATCCTTACAATGCCGGCGGATGGGAACGCGATACGGTCTATCCGATGCTGGGATTTAATGAGAGCGTGTTTAAAGATGATTATGTGAATCCGCAGTATGTCAGACAGTATATCAGCGATGAGAGCTGCGTGGATAAGATTATTGAATTTTATGAAAATAAGGAAAAGGATGCGCCGCTGTTTGTGTTTAATGTGACCATGCAAAATCACGGTGGATATCAGGATCAGTACGGCAATTTTACACCGGATATCTCGGTGAAAGATTCTACAAATTTTTCACTGCAGCAGTATTTATCCCTGGTAAAACTTTCCGATTCCGCGTTAGAACATCTGATTTCCTATTTTGAAGAGGCAGATGAAAAAACAGTGATCGTTTTTTTCGGAGATCATCAGCCGAGTGATGCCGTTGCATCTACGGTTCTTGCAAAGAACGGGATGTCCTGGAATCACTTGACAGAGGAACAGCAGAAACTGCGTTATCAGGTTCCTTATGTGGTGTGGGCAAACTATGATATTGGAGAGGAAACGGGTGTAGACACGAGCGTGAACTATCTGGCAGCGGAAGTCTTAGAGCGCGCCGGTGTTCCATTGGATGAATATCGTTCGTATCTGTTACATTTAAAATCAGAATACCCGGTTATTTCCGCGGTGCGTACAGTAAAAGCGGATGGCAGTGAAGTCCGAGCCTCGGATGAAAAAGATGAGATGGATATTTACCGGAAATTGCAGTATTATGAACTGTTTGATCATGGAACTGTTAATTAGGAAATGATAAAAAGAGAGGTTTTGTTTTGAAAAGAGAAAAGAAACTCCAAAATCAGTTGTGGAAAGAAAGAATGCCGCTTATTGCGTCGTTCTTTCTGCCGTTTTTTATTCTGACTGTGATCTGCATTCTTCATGACGTCTATCCGTTTGGAGAGCAGTGTATTTTACATATCGATATGTATCATCAGTACTGCCCGTTTTTCACGGAGCTGATGGATAAGATCAAACATGGTGGCAGCATGTTTTACTCCTGGAATATCGGACTTGGAGCAGATTTTATTTCACTGTACGCCTATTATCTGGCAAGTCCCTTAAACTGGCTGCTGCTACTCTGTCCGCAGAATCATGTGATCGAATTTATGACCTTGCTTGTGATTTTAAAAATTTCATTGGCGGGACTGTTTTTCGGATATTATTTAAAGGAACATTTTGAAAAAAATCATGCTGCAATCAGCATTTTTGCAACAGCCTATGCGTTGTGCGGATTCTCAGCAGCCTATGCATGGGATATCATGTGGTTAGACTGCATGATGCTGGCGCCACTTGTCGTTCTTGGACTCGAACAGCTGATCAAAGAGAAAAAAGTACTGCTTTATTATATTTCACTGTCTTTATGCATTATCAGTAATTATTACATTGCGATCATGGTCTGCATTTTTCAGGTGATCTGGTTTGTGATCACATGGCTGGAAAATAAAGAGACCGGGATCGGTGCGTGGATCCGTTTCGCACTTTATTCCCTTCTGGCGGGCGGGACGGGAGCGATACTGATCATTCCTGAGGCGATCACCCTTGGAGCGAGCGGCTCACAGAATATTTCATTTCCGGATACAATGGAATGGTATTTTAACATCATTGCAGAGCTGGGGAGACACTCGGTGATGACAGAACCTTATACGGGCAAAGACCACTGGCCGAATATTTACTGTGGCGTATTTGTGCTTCTTTTGTTTGTACTGTATCTTTTCAACCGTGAGATCTCCTGGAAAAAGAAGCTTTCACGCGGACTTCTGGCAGCATTTTTTGTCATCAGTTTTTCGAATAATATACTTGATTTCATCTGGCATGGCATGCACTTCCCGGATTCCCTGCCGGGCAGACAGACCTTTTTATATGCATTTCTGATGCTTGCGGTATCCTACGAGGCATTTTTGCATTTCAAAGGAACGAGATTTTTAGATGTGATCGCAGCGGGAGTGGCATCGGTTGGTCTGATGGCAGTTTCCTGTCATTTTTCCGATGGGACGATCTTAGGAGAGAGCGCGGCAACGGCAACTTATGTATTTCTGGGCAGCTATATTGTGGTGCTGCTGATCTATTTTTATGCGGAGGAATGTATCCTGGAAGATGTGGTAAAAAAGATTGGAAAGATCAAAAAGGCGACCAGGGAAGAACTGAAAAAAATCATGCTCTCGTTTGGCTGTGCAGCGATGCTTTTAGAATTATTTTTTAACTACAATGTGACCGGATTTGATACGACGAGCAGGACTGCCTATGTGAAATCCATGGATGACTATCATGCAGTGCTTGCAGAGGCGGAAAATCAGGCACAGGATAAGGGCATATTATTTTACCGCACGGAAGAATTAGAGCGCAAAACGAAAAATGATGCGGCGCTGTATGGATATCGTTCCGCAACGCAATTTTCATCGCTGATGAATCTGGATGTCAGTCATTTTTACCAGGCAGTCGGAATGGAAGGCGGCAAGAATTTCTACTGTGTAAACGGGGCAACACCGCTGTTATCAGCAATGATGTCCCTGCGCTATGTGATCGCTGATAACGCAATGGAAGCAAACCCGATCCGCACCCTTGTGGCAGAGAGCGGAAATACGTATCTTTACGAAAATAAATATGTGCTCCCACTTGGTTTTATGATGGATGAGGATGTGATTGATGCGTGGGATTATTCTGATTTAGATGAAATTGAGGCACAGAACAGACTTGCAGAGCTTCTTGGTGCAGATGAGCCGATGCTGACGGAGATCCCGTCCGAATCTGTGGTCGGGGAATCAACGATTGACGTGCAGGAGGATGCATACATTTTTGCAACCTATGAATCGACGACTGTGGACAGCATGACGGAAGAGATCAGTGACGGCAGGACAAAGTCTTTCACAAAAGTTTCGCATGGCTATACACTTGATCTTGGATACTGTACGGCGGGCACACAAGTGAGGATTAAAAACAGTAATGAAGAAAGAGTGAATATTACGGCATATGCCCTGAATCTCGATGCAGCAGATACGGCTTATCAGACGTTAAATGAGCAGACGATGGAGATGACTTCCTTTTCCGATACGAAAATCACTGGAACCATTGATGTGAAAAAAGAAGGACGACTGATTTTTGCGGTGGCGGATGATGCCGGATGGAAATTATATGTTGATGGAGAACAGACGGATCCGGAAGTGTTTGGTGAGGCGTTTATCAGCACATATCTTACCGAAGGAACACATACGGTCGAGCTGCGCTACCAGACACCGGGATTTATGGTGGGAGCCGGGGTTTCCCTTGCCTGTATTCTGATCGTGATACTGATCGCATGGATAAAAAGGCACCATTGAAATTAAAACGTTTCTGTGAGATACTATACGTTGGAGGAGTTTGAGAAAGGTAGTGATTTATATGTCAGACAAAGAGATAGAAATTTATAATGAAAATGCCGATGAAATCAAAATCCGCCCATATGAGCATCATGCAAAATATTATGAGACGGACCAGATGGGAATCATCCATCATTCAAATTATATCAAATGGATGGAAGAAGCGAGGATGGATCTGATGGATCAGATCGGACTCAGCTATAAACAGATGGAGGAGATGGAGATTATCAGTCCGGTGCTCTCTGTATCCTGCGAGTATCACAGTATGGTACATTTTGATGATACGGTCGTGATCGAGACGAAGATCACACGCTATAATGGTATCAAGATGGATGTGGAATACCGGATGACGGACAAGGAGACCGGAGAACTCCGCACGACCGGAAAGAGTTCCCATTGCTTTTTGAACCGTTCCGGAAGACCGATCTCATTGAAACGTTCTTACCCGGAGATCGATACGAAGTTCTTTGAGTATACGGATGCCTGACAAACGGGTGTGATATTAGAAATATATAAGAAAGAGGAAATAAAAGAATGATACAGGAAAGATTAAAGGCACTGCGTGCGGAGATGGAAAAGAGAGGCATCACGGTATACGTTGTGCCGACTGCTGATTTTCACGAATCAGAATATGTAGGAGATCATTTTAAGGCGAGAAAGTTTATTACCGGATTTACCGGTTCTGCGGGAACTGCCGTTATCACTTTGGATGAGGCAGGGCTCTGGACGGACGGACGCTATTTTGTACAGGCAGAGAATCAACTGAAAGACAGCACAGTCACACTCTACCGCATGGGCGAAGAGGGCGTGCCGACAGTCGATGAATTTGTAAAGGATCGATTAAAAGAGGGCGGATGTCTCGGATTTGACGGACGTGTTGTAAACGGTACCTGGGGCGGCAAACTGGAAAAGATTGCAGCAGAAAAAAATGTGTCCATGCATGTGACAGAAGACCTGATCGATCTGATCTGGGAGGATCGTCCGGCATTGTCCAAACAGCCTTTATTTATTTTGGAGGAAAAATATTCCGGAAAGAGTACTGCGGATAAGATCGCAGATCTTAGGAAAGCTATGAAGGAGAACGGTGCAGATGTTCATATTCTGACATCTCTTTACGATATCGCATGGCTTTTAAATATCCGCGGCAACGATATTGATTATGTGCCGGTCGTGTTATCCTATCTTGTGCTGAACGAGACAGAGTGTATCTGGTTTTTACAGGAGGAAGTAGTGGATGATAAGATTCGTGCTTACCTGGAGGAAAACCATATCACGACAAAGCCGTATGATGCGATCTACGATTATGTACCGGAGATTCCGGCAGACGCAGTCGTGCTGATGAACCGCGGGACGGTCAACTACCGTATCGTGAACAGTCTTGATAAAGCAATCAAAGTTGTGGACAAACCAAACCCGACGGAACTTATGAAAGCTGTAAAAAATAAGACGGAGGTAGACAACACCAGAGCTGCACATGTAAAAGACGGTGTTGCCTTTACCAAATTTATGTACTGGCTCAAGACCAATATCGGAAAGATCCCGATGACGGAGATCTCTGCTTCTGACTATCTTGAGGCGAGAAGAAGAGAGCAGGATAACTTTATTGAGTTAAGTTTCAACACGATCTGTGCTTACGGAGCTAATGCGGCGATGATGCATTATGCTGCAACACCGGAGTCAGACGCTGAGTTAAAACCGGAGGGATTTTTACTTGTGGATTCCGGCGGACATTACTTTGAGGGAACCACAGACATCACAAGAACCATGGCACTTGGCCCGATCACAGATGAGATGCGTCTGCACTTTACGACCGTCTGCCGTTCGAATATGAACCTTGCGCATGCGAAGTTTTTATATGGATGTACCGGTTTGAACCTGGATATTTTATCCCGCGGTCCACTCTGGGAGATGGGCATTGACTATAAATGCGGCACCGGACACGGGGTTGGTTATGTGTTAAATGTACATGAGGGACCGAATGGTTTCCGTTGGAGAGTGGTGCCGGAGCGTCATGACAATGGTGTCTTAGAAGAGGGCATGATCACGACCGACGAGCCGGGCGTTTATTTAGAGGGTAAATACGGTATCCGTACCGAAAATGAGCTGGTATGCCATAAAGCTGAGAAAAATGAGTATGGACAGTTCATGGAGTTTGAGAATATCACCTATGCACCGATCGATCTCGATGCGATTGACCCGGATCTGTTAAGTGCACGTGAGAAAAAGATGTTAAACGATTATCACAAGATGGTATATGATACCATTTCCCCGTATATGACAGCGGAGGAAAATGAGTGGCTGAAACGCTACACAAGAGCGATCTAAAGGACAAGAATGGAGAGAACAATGGGCGAAAAGCTGGTATTGATAGATGGACACAGTATTTTGAACAGGGCATTTTTCGGGATCCCGGATCTGACGAATTCGGAAGGACTGCACACGAATGCAGTCTATGGATTTTTGAATATTATGTTCAAGATTTTAGAGGAGGAGCAGCCGGATTATCTGACGGTTGCATTTGATGTGTCAGAACCGACTTTCCGCCATAAAATGTTCGCAGAATACAAAGGCACGAGAAAACCGATGGCACAGGAACTGCGGGAACAGGTTCCGCTCATGAAAGAGATGTTAAAAGCGATGGGAGTTACCACGATCGAAAAAGGCGGTTATGAGGCGGATGATCTGCTTGGAACCATTGCAAAACAGAGTGAACAAAAAGGGCTGACAGTTTCAGTGGTATCCGGTGACCGTGACCTCTTACAGCTTGCAACGGATCATATTAAGATCCGTATCCCGAAAACAAAGCGCACAGGCACGGAGATCGAGGATTACAATGCCGCTGAGGTAAAGGAAAAATATCAGGTGACGCCAATCGAGTTTATCGATGTCAAGGCGCTGATGGGGGATACGGCAGACAATATTCCGGGAGTACCGGGAATCGGTGAAAAGACGGCAACAGCAATCATTGCACAGTATGGAAGTGTTGAAAATGCCTATGCACATGTGGACGAATTAAAGCCACCCCGTGCAAGCAAAAATTTAAAAGAGTATTATGACCTGGCACAGATGAGTAAGACGCTTGCGACGATCGAGATCCATGCGGACATTGATTATGATCTTTCCGGTGCAAAACTTAATGGTATTTCCAGCCTGTACACGGAGGAGGCATACCTGCTCTGCAAACGGTTAGAGTTTAAAAATCTTTTGAATCGTTTTGCGGTGGAAACTCCAAAAAATCAGGCGGCAGAATATTTTAAACTTGTGGAAGACCGTAAGGAGGCAGAGAAAGTATTTGCGAAGCTTCGTGGCAGAAGCTGTGGTTTTTATATTGTTCCCGGAAGCAAAAAGAAAGACAGCCACGAGGAAGAGGACGGGCAGATGAATCTGTTTGCGGCAGGAGATATGCCGGGGGCAGACAGTGAACCGTCCGGCATCGTAGAAAGTGCAGAAAATGATGCAGTGGAGTACTGCCTTGGAGTTGCCATTTCAACTGGAGAGGAAGAAACCTTTTTCATAAAAGCAGGGGAAAATCTTCCGGCAAAGCAGATTCTTTCCATGTTTACCGCAAGTGAGGCTGCGTCCTATGCGACACTGGATTTAAAACCGCAGCTTGCGGCGCTTGGCTTACTGGAGCGACAGGTAAACGGCAATATTGGCCTGTCGAATCTTTTTGACGGTGTGCTTGCAGCATATCTTCTGAATCCGCTGAAAAATGAGTATCCATATGAGGATATTGCAAAAGACTATATGGGACAGATGATACCGTCAAAGGCAGATCTTCTTGGAAAACTGACCATAGAGCAGGCAATGAAAGATGCACCGGAAGCATTTTTAAATTATGTATGCTATATGGCATATGTGGCACAGGCATCGAAAAAGACGCTGGAGACAGACTTAAAGGAAGAGGGCATGGATCATCTGTTTACGGAAATCGAGATGCCGCTTGTATTTACTCTTGCCGATATGGAAAATGAGGGTATCATTGCGTGCAGGGAGGCGCTCACGGAGTATGGGGACAAACTTGCAGTGCGTATCGCTGAACTGGAAAAGCAGATCTATGAGGAAGCGGGAGAAGAGTTTAATATCAATTCTCCAAAACAGCTCGGAGTGATCTTATTTGAAAAATTGTCCATGCCGTATGGAAAGAAAACAAAGACCGGTTATTCCACGGCGGCGGATGTGTTAGACCGCCTTGCACCGGAATATCCGATCGTTTCTGATATTTTAGAGTATCGTCAGCTTACCAAGTTAAAGTCCACTTATGCGGACGGATTGGTAAACTATATCGCTAAAGATGGCAGGATCCACACCAGTTTTAATCAGACGATCACAGCTACCGGGCGTTTAAGCAGCACGGAGCCAAACCTGCAGAATATCCCGATGAGGATCGAACTTGGCAGACTGATCCGCAAGGCATTTGTGCCAAAAGAGGGATTTGAGTTTATGGATGCCGATTATTCCCAGATTGAGCTTCGTGTTTTAGCACATATGTCCGGGGATGAAAAGCTGATCGAGGCATACCGGGAAGCACAGGATATCCACAGGATCACGGCGTCCCAGGTATTTCACATCCCGTTTGACGAGGTGACGGATCTGCAGCGGCGCAATGCAAAAGCGGTTAATTTCGGAATCGTATATGGAATCAGTTCATTTGGACTGAGCCAGGATCTAAGCATCAGCAAAAAAGAAGCTGCAGAGTATATTGAACGGTACTTTGAAACTTATCCAAAGATCAAGACGTTTTTAGATGGGCTTGTGGCAGAGGCAAAAGAAAAAGGCTATGTAACGACGATGTTTGGAAGAAGACGTCCGGTACCGGAACTTTCAAGCAGCAATTTTATGCAGCGTTCCTTTGGAGAACGTGTTGCCATGAACTCACCGATTCAGGGAACTGCGGCAGATATCATCAAGATCGCAATGATACGCGTGCATGACAGACTGTTAAAAGAAAATCTAAAGTCACGCCTGATCTTAACCGTGCATGATGAGCTTTTAGTGGAGACGGCGATCGAAGAAGAGGATGCGGTTCGAAAGATTCTCGAGGAAGAGATGCATGGAGCGGCAGATCTTGCGGTCACACTTGAAATTGATGCACATGTCGGCAAAAACTGGTATGAGGCAAAATAAAGATCTGTCATCATTTATGAGGGATGATGCGTTGGACTGCATATGTCCGGATGGTACGAGAGAAAAAATGGATGCGGGGAGCATGGAACGGATGAAATTTATCGGAATTACCGGCGGCGTCGGTGCGGGAAAATCAGAAATACTTCATTATCTTGAAACAAAAGATGGTGTAAAAGTCATGTTGGCGGATGAAATCGCGCATGAGCTGATGCTGCCCGGGACAGAATGTTATCAGAAATTAAAAGACATGTTTTCGGATGAGGATATCTGGAATGAAGATGGATCGTTTGACCGGAAAAAGTTAGCAACAGTCATCTTTTCAGATGAAAAAAAACGGGATACATTAAACGGAATCGTACATCCGGCAGTCAAAAAATATATCAGAACTGTTGCGGATACAGAGCGGGAAAATGGAGTGCTGAAAATCCTGGTTTTAGAGGCAGCATTGCTGATTGAAGAACATTATGATGAAATTTGTGACGAACTTTGGTATATTTATACCAGAGAGGATATAAGAAAAGAACGCCTTATGAGATCGCGCGGATATTCCCCGGAGAAAGTACAGCAGATTTTTGACAGTCAGTTACAGGAAGCGGTTTACCGGAAACACTGTAAAGTGGTGATCGATAATAATGGAACGGTGGAAGATGCCATAAGGCAGATTGATTTGGCAATCACAAATATGGAAAATGAGTAGGAGATACTGCAGATGAGCGACGGAAAAGACATGGAACAGCCATTGGTGTTCGGACTTGATATTGGAACGAGAAATGTGGTAGGAACGGTAGGTTACCGTACCGAAGATCAGTTTATCGTTACTGCTCAGTATATCATGCAGCATGATACGAGAGCAATGTTAGATGGACAGATCCACGATATCGGGCGTGTATCAGGGACGATAAGAAAAGTAAAAGAACAGCTGGAAAAACAGATCGGAAAAACGCTGACGGAGGTATGTATCGCTGCCGCAGGCCGTGTGCTTAAGACAGTTACAACGAGTATCAGTTACGATTATCCGGAGGAGAGCGTAGTTACCGGGGAAGACATTCATACACTGGATCTGCTTGGAATTGAGAAAGCGCAGAAAATTTTACAGGAAATGAATGATACCAACTACAAGTTCTACTGTGTTGGTTATTCTGTAGTCAAATATTTCTTGAATGATGAACCGTTTTCTAATATTGAATCCCACAAGGCAGACCGTATCGGTGAAGATATCATCGTAACGTTTTTACCGGAGGATGTTGTGGATGGACTTTATGCAGCCGTAAATCAGGCCGGGCTTGAAGTGGCGAATCTGACATTGGAGCCTATTGCGGCGATCAACGTCGCAATTCCGGAAAGTTATCGTCTGCTGAATATCGCTTTAGTCGATATCGGAGCGGGAACATCCGATATTTCCATCACCAAAGACGGAAGCATCATTGCCTATGGTATGATCCCTCTTGCCGGAGATGAATTAACGGAACTGATCGTGCAGAATTATCTGGTTGATTTTAAAACGGCTGAATATATCAAGCTGCAGAGTACAACAGAAGAGGAGATCACTTATAAAGATATCATGCTGATCGAGCATAAGATTCCGGCAAAAGAAGTGTGGGAACTGACTGCGCCGGTAGTGGATGAGATGACGACTGCGGTAGCTGCGAAAATCAAAGAATTGAATGGCGACCAGACTGTCAGCGCAGCATTTATCGTTGGCGGTGGCGGTAAGATCCATGGTTATACGAAAATGCTTGCAGAGAAATTAGATCTTCCGGACGTACGAGTGGCACTGCGTGGTGAAGAAGTACTGCAGGAAGTGGTATTTGAACAGCAGGATATCAAGAAGGATCCATTGCTTGTTACACCGATTGGAATCTGTCTGAATTATTATGAACAGAGAAACGGATTTATTATGGTGCGTTTCAATGGAGAGCGCCTCAAATTATATGATAATGATGGATTAACGATCGTGGATGCCGCATTGCAGGCAGGTTTTCCGAATGAGGATCTTTTCCCGAAACGTGGACCGGAACTTACATTTTTTGTAAATGGAGCAAAACGTATCATTCGTGGAGAGCAGGGAGAGTCAGCAGCAGTTTATATGAATGACAGACCAACAAATCTCAATGCGGCATTAGAGCCGAATTGTGAGATTATCATTGAGCCATCTACGGCTGGCAAGCCGGCAACCTGCACATTAGATCAGTTAGAGGAATATACGACAGATTCCGTAGCCTTTGTGGTTAATGGAAATATTATAAGATGCCCGAAATTCTTAGAGGTCAACGGTAAATTAGAGTTTCCTTCCTACCAGATCCAGGAGGGAGATCAGGTGGAAACCAGAAGTTTTTACACAGTAGGACAGCTGGCAGAATTTATGGATGTGGAAGTGAATGTTGAACATGTGATCCTGGTAAATAACCGTCGAGCAACTCTTGATTCATTGATCTATGAAAACTTTACGATTGAATGGACGGTGCGTTCTTATGGCAAACCGTCCTTTCAGCCGGTAGAGCAGGAAGAAGTTCAAACACCGACTGTCGGGGAATATAAGGAAGAAGAGATACCGGATATTGTGGACACGGAAATGAGCGCAGAGGCAGATGGCGCAGAAGTTCAGAATCCTGAAGTACACAATGCTGTGACTGCGGAGGATACAGACGATGCCGGCAATGCGGGCGCAAAAGAAAAGGATTCTGCAGTTACAGATGATGCCGCTACGGTAGAGGAGAGCAAAACGATTACAGACAGTACAGCAGGCGTTAATGGATCTGTTGCAGGAGAGAATGCAGCAGGCATGGATGAAACAGATGTAACAGAGGAGAATGCTGACGGCATGGCTGAAGCAGTGAAAAAAGTTACAGCAGAAGAAAACAGTTCGCCAGCTGCAGAGGAAGACGGCAGCATGGTTCTGGTATACATCAACGGACAGCCGGTAAAACTTACCGGAAAACCACAGTATATATTTGTAGATATTTTTGATTTCTACGAATTTGATCTTACTGCCTCAAATGGCAGAGCAATCATTACCAATTTAAATGGTGAGAATGCATCGTATTCTGCAGTCTTAAAGACCGGAGATACAATCGAACTTAGATGGAAAGAGAATTAAAAAAATGGAATTATGCAGCATAGCAAGCGGCAGCAGTGGAAACTGTATCTGTGTGGGATCAGATGAAAATCATGTACTCATCGATGCGGGGATCAGTGGAAAACGAATTGAAAACGGACTCAATTCGATCGATTTGAAAACAGAAGAGATGCAGGGGGTTCTTGTAACTCATGAACACATCGATCATATTTCTGGACTTGGCGTGATCGCCAGGCGTTACGGACTTCCGATTTATGCCACGCAGGGTACGATAGATGCTATTTTAAATACAAAGTCAGTCGGCAAAATAGAGGAATCTTTATTTCATGCGATCACGCCGGATCAGCCTTTTGAAATCGGGGATCTTTTGATTGAACCGATTTCAATCTCACATGATGCGGCAGATCCGGTGGCCTATAAGATAAAAAATGAGGAGAAAACGGCGGCGGTAGTGACGGATCTTGGCACATATGATGAAAACATGATTGATAAAATAAAAAATCTGGATGTGCTTTTACTGGAAGCAAATCATGATGTACATATGCTGCAGGTTGGAAGTTATCCGTATCCGTTAAAACAGAGAATTCTTGGGAAAAAAGGACATCTCTCTAACGAACTGTCCGGTCAGCTTTTGGGAGAAGTGCTCCATGACCATTTCAATACGGTTATTTTAGGGCATCTCAGTAAGGAAAATAATTATGCAGAACTTGCATATGAGACTGTCCGGTTAGAGGTGACGATGGGAGAAAATCCATATAAAGGCGATGATTTCCCAATGTATGTGGCAAAGCGGGATGCGCCGTCGGAGAGAATCATTTTTTAGTTTATGATAATAGAATGTTCGCGAAACACGTATTCTATGATATATGACAATATTTTTTTACAGAGTGTGGCCGCTTATGAAGCTTAGTAGAAAAAGTTATAAATGTGCATCTATTTAACAGTGGAAATTATAAAACATGTATGATATGATGATTGATAATAGATTTGCGCTGATTTAGTAAAGCAGAAAAGTGAGGAGAGCAGAGATGGAGAACACAGCAGACAAGACAATTATTACAGTAGTGGGTAAAGATACGGTTGGTATCATTGCAAAAGTATGTACTTATCTTTCCGAAAATGGCGTCAATGTACTTGATATTTCACAGACAATCGTTTCCGGATATTTCAATATGATGATGATCGTTGACATGAATAAATCAACCAGATCATTTGTGGATTGTCAGAAAGATCTCGATGAGATCGGTGCACAGATTGGTGTATCCATCAAGTGCCAGAAAGCTGAGATTTTTGAAAAAATGCATCGTATTTAGAGAGGAAAGCGGCAATGATTAATATATTTGAAGTAAAAGAGACCAACAACATGGTGGAACATGAAAACCTTGATGTCCGCACCATTACGATCGGTATCAGCCTGCTTTCATGCATTGATTCCGATTTGAAAAAATTAAATGAGAACATTTATAACCGTATCACATCAGTTGCCAAAGATCTTGCAAAAGTTGCAGGGGAGATCGAAGCTGAATACGGTATCCCAATTGTCAACAAACGTATTTCCGTTACTCCGATTGCACTGATCGGTGGTGCAGCCTGCAAGACACCGGAAGATTTTGCAACGATCGCAGATACAATGGACCGTGCTGCAGAAGCAATCGGTGCAGATCTGATCGGCGGTTATTCCGCACTGGTATCAAAAGGCATGACAAAAGCAGATGAGATGCTGATCCGTTCTATCCCGATAGCACTTTGCCGGACGAACCGTGTCTGCAGTTCCGTAAACCTTGCGTCCACAAAGACCGGTATCAATATGGATGCGGTGCGTCTGATGGGAGAGATTTTGTTGGAGGTTGCAGAGCGCTCAAAAGACCGTGATTCTGTGGATTGTATGAAGCTGGTTGTATTCTGCAACGCACCGGATGACAACCCGTTTATGGCAGGAGCTTTCCACGGCGTGACAGAGGCTGATGCAGTGATCAACGTCGGAGTCAGCGGACCGGGTGTTGTAAAGACAGCACTTGAGAAAGTGCGTGGCGAGAATTTTGAGGTACTCTGCGAGACCATCAAAAAGACCGCATTTAAGGTAACAAGAGTCGGACAGTTAGTCGCACAGGAGGCATCCAGACGTCTTTCAATTCCGTTTGGTATCATTGACCTTTCCCTTGCTCCGACTCCGGCCATCGGTGATTCCGTCGCAGATATTCTCTGCGAGATCGGTCTGGAATATGCAGGTGCACCGGGAACAACTGCAGCACTTGCCATGTTAAATGATCAGGTCAAAAAGGGCGGCGTTATGGCATCTTCCTATGTCGGCGGCTTAAGCGGCGCTTTCATTCCGGTCAGTGAGGATCAGGGAATGATCGATTCCGTACAGGCTGGTGCTATCACATTGGAAAAATTAGAGGCAATGACCTGTGTCTGCTCTGTAGGACTTGATATGATCGCAATTCCGGGAGATACCAAGGCAACCACGATCTCCGGTATGATCGCAGACGAGATGGCACTTGGTATGGTAAACCAGAAGACAACAGCTGCACGTCTGATCCCGGTAATTGGAAAAGGCGTTGGCGATACCGTAGAGTTTGGTGGTCTGTTCGGTTATGCGCCGATCATGCCGGTCAACAAATATTCCTGTGATGATTTTATTAACCGTACCGGAAGAATCCCGGCACCGATCCACAGCTTTAAAAACTAACTGCGCGGATCACTGGCAAACATGAAAGTGATTTTAATAAAAAATGCAGTGGAAACACTAGGATATTTTTCAGAACAGTTAGCAGAAACGTTTCAGGAGATGGGGCATGACACCTATTTTGTGGATTACGATGATCTGGTAAATACGGTAGATGGCATCAGCCGGTTTGCCGTGCCAGAGAAAACGGTACTGTGTACGTTTAATTTTATCGGACTTTCCGGGGAAGAGGTCTTTATCGAAGAGAACGGGCGTTATATCTGGGAAAACCAAGGTATCGCGTGCATCAATATCCTGGTGGATCATCCACTGTATTATCATTCAAAACTGGCAAAGCCTCCGGTGCCGGAAATGCGTGTTTTTTGTATTGACAGAGAACATGTGGCATACATGAAGCGCTTTTACCCGGCATTGCCGGTGGAGTTTCTGCCGCTGGCGGGAAACTGTATCTTAGAACGGGAAGTACCTTCCCCAATAGAAGGCTGCCATGGGCAAAAACAGAAACATAAAAATATACCGTATCAGAAACGGAAATACGACATCGTATTTACCGGGAACTATACACCGGTGGAACACCTTTACCGGGAAATCGACAGGCAGGGTGCGGAATATCGGACATTTTATTATGAGATTCTGGAGGATATGAAAGCACATCCGGCGGTGTCCATCGACCGGATGTTAGAGGCACATATCAGAAAAGAACTGGGTGCAGTGCCGGATGAGGAGCTTCGCGCGGCGATCGCAGGAATGGTGTTCATCGATATCTGTATGCGGAGTTATTTCCGCGGGGAGATCATAAAATGTCTTGCGGAGCATAAAATCCCGGTACATGTGTTTGGCGCCAACTGGGAGAAATTAGACTGTAGCAGCCATGACTACATTATAAAAAACGGCAGGGAAGTGGATTCTGTGACCTGCGCGGAGGCAATCGCAGATGCAAGGATTTCTTTGAATGTCATGCCATGGTTTAAAGATGGAACGCACGACCGCGTATTTACGGCGATGCTGCAGCATACACTTTCGCTGACCGATGACAGCGGGTATCTGCGTGAGAATTTTACGGACAAAAAAGAACTGGTTTTCTATTCGCTGGAGAAGCGTGAAGAACTGCCTGAACTGGTGAAAAAGCTTTTGGAAAAACCGGAGAAATGTATGGAAATCGCAGAGCGGGGATATGAGAGTGCTGTGCGGGAACATACATGGAAACAGAGGGCAGAAGCAATTTTGATGGATTTGGTAAAATGACCGCTTAACTTGTAATATGTACTCCTTTCACTGGAAGTCCAGTACAAGGTGGATATATTAGGTTTGGGCGGTTATTTTTATAAATAAATATATTAATAAAACTTATAAAATTAAGTAAATAAATTCATGACGCTAATAATTGTAAAAACAGGATCAAAATGATAAGATAAAGAAAAACAGCAAACCGCACACATGAAGGAGGAAATCATGGAGAAAATGTCATTAAAAAATGAACTTTCAGGCAATTCCTATCCTGGAAGAGGAATCATTATCGGAAAATCTGCAGACGGAAAACATGCCATCACTGCTTATTTTATTATGGGCAGAAGTGAGAACAGCAGAAACCGTGTTTTTGTTGAGGATGGAGAGGGAATCCGCACGCAGGCTTTTGATCCTTCCAAACTGACAGATCCGAGCCTGATTATCTATGCACCTGTCCGTGTGCTTGGCAATAAAACGATCGTGACAAACGGAGACCAGACTGACACAATTTACGAACTGATGGATAAACAGCAGACTTTTGAGCAGGCGCTGCGCACAAGAGAATTTGAGCCGGACGCTCCAAACTATACACCGAGAATCTCAGGTATTATGCACATTGAAAACGGAAAATTCAACTACGCAATGTCTATTTTAAAGAGTAACAACGGGGATCCGTCCTCCTGTAACCGTTATACATTTGCCTATGAGAATCCGAAAGCAGGTGAGGCTCATTTTATCCATACTTATATGGGAGATGGCAATCCGCTGCCAAGTTTTGAGGGAGAGCCGGCACCGGTTGCAATCGAGGGCGACATTGATGCGTTCACCTCATTTGTATGGGAAAACTTAAATGAGGACAACAAAGTTTCTTTATTTGTCCGTTATATTGATATTGCGACCGGAGCTTACGAGAGCAGAATCGTCAATAAAAATAAATAATAGGCATCAGGCTTGCAAGATGCGGCAAAGAAGCATGAATTTCACAGATCAATGAGAAATTTAAAGGAGAAATTATGAAAGAATTAGAATTAAAATATGGCTGTAACCCAAATCAGAAACCATCCAGAATCTATATGGAAAACGGCGAACTGCCGATCCAGGTATTGAACGGAAAACCAGGTTATATCAATTTTCTGGATGCATTTAACGGCTGGCAGCTGGTCAGTGAGTTAAAAAAGGCAACCGGACTTCCGGCAGCCACATCTTTTAAGCATGTATCACCGGCTGGTGCAGCAGTAGGACTTCCACTCAGCGCTGTGGAGCGTAAGATTTACTGGGTTGACGATATGGATATGGAGTTTACACCGCTTGCAAATGCATATGCGAGAGCAAGAGGCGCAGACCGTATGTCATCTTTTGGTGATTTTATTTCTTTATCTGATGTCTGTGATAAGGCAACTGCAATGATCATCAAGAGAGAAGTTTCCGATGGTGTCATCGCGCCGGGCTACACAGATGAGGCATTAGAGATCTTAAAAGCAAAGAAAAAAGGCAATTATAACGTGATCCAGATCAATCCGGATTATGTGCCGGCACCGATCGAGCACAAAGAAGTATTCGGTATTACCTTTGAGCAGGGAAGAAATGAATTAGTGATTGATGAGCATTTCTTTGACAATGTGGTAACGGACAATAAGGAAATTCCGGATGCTGCAAAAAGAGATCTTGCAATCGCAATGATTACTTTAAAATACACACAGTCCAATTCTGTATGTTATGTCAAAGACGGACAGGCAATCGGTATCGGTGCTGGACAGCAGTCCCGTATCCACTGTACCAGACTTGCAGGCCAGAAGGCAGATAACTGGTGGCTGCGCCAGTCCCCGAAAGTGTTAGGACTGCAGTTCCTCGACAAGATCGGACGTGCTGACAGGGACAATGCGATCGACCTCTATATTGGTGAGGATTACATGGATGTCTTAGCTGACGGTGCATGGGAAAACATCTTTAAGGTAAAACCGGAGGTCTTTACCGCAGAGGAAAAACGTGCATGGTTAGATAAAAACACAAATGTGGCGCTTGGATCTGATGCATTCTTCCCATTTGGGGATAACATCGAGCGTGCACATAGAAGTGGTGTGGCATATGTGGCACAGCCGGGTGGTTCCATCCGTGATGACAATGTTATCGAAACCTGTAACAAATACAATATGGCAATGGCATTTACCGGAATCCGTCTGTTCCATCATTGATCAGACACGGATGATTTCTTTGCTGCATTCAGGACAGGAAAAACGATTTTTCGTTTTTCCTGTTTTTTGCTGTTCGTAGAGCTCAGAAGAAAAAATATCCTGTTTCAGCATCTGGTTTGCAGTTCCGTCAAGTGTGCGCAGGGCAGAGGAGAGCTTAGAGATGACAGGTACTTTTGCGGATTTTTTTAAGGCAGAAAGCAGGGCGGAAGCATCTTTGCGGAAACCGAGGATTCGCAGGTAAGGGATGTAATCAGTCTCCTTATATTGCTTCACATCCGTCTGGGTCATCTGAAGGATCAGATGCAGAAGGATCCGGTTCATGCGTGTGTAGGTGATATCGCGGCTCTTGTTTTGTGCACAAAACTGTGTGAAAGAGGAAAAATGATATCTGTTCTTTATTATGCGGTTTGCAATCTCCGGTGTCATATCATAGATATTTTCTAATTCCTTTTTGCTGCACGATAAGACCCGGTAGCCAAGAATGGAGGAAAAGTCATCAGCATCCATAAGTCTGCCGGATGTGATCTCCTTTTGAAAAAGTGCAAAAGCCGGTTCCGGCATCGAAGATGCAATTTCCGAAAGATGTGGCCGGCTGGAATGAATACTCTGTGAACCGTAATCTGCAGATGAAAAATGGAAAGTATGATCATCCGATGGTGTAACATTAGAAACTGCCGCGCGGATGGCAGAGGCAGAAGCTGTCGGTGTGTTGATCGTGGTATCATGATATCCGCTCCCCGCCCGCGGGATCAGGATTGGAGTCATGGCAGAATTACGCCGTTTCAGTGCCTTTAAATATTCGACCGCGAGGATGTTATTCGGAGTATCTAATATGGAAATGAGGAAATTCATTCCGGTGCTCTTAAAATAATCAGAAAGCGCAGCAGCTCTTGCAGCCGGAAATGCCAGTCCCTTTTTTAAATAAGAAGAAAGCGCAGATCTGTAAATGTCCGGTTCTTCTGCAAGAACACCGGCAATGCTCTTAAGCTGGGGGAGCTGGTCGGATTCTGCTCCAAAGCATATCCCGTCGATACAGCCCATTTTATCAAACAGGGTAACACCTGCCATGGCAAAATCCTCCGCGGAGGAGACTGCCCAGACAGCCGGGAGTTCGATGACAAGATCCGCACCACATAAAAGCGCCATTTCTGCCCTGCAATATTTATCGATGATGGCAGGGGCTCCTCTCTGGACAAAGTCACCGCTCATGGCGATGACGACAAAATCAGCATTTGTTTTTCGTTTTAACTCTGCAATCTGGTAGGCATGTCCGTTGTGGAAAGGGTTGTATTCTGCAATGATTCCGATTGTTTTCATAAGATACTCCATTTCTGACCATTTTTTGAAAATCCTGATTCCATCTGTATCTCAGGTTTGGGCGTAAGCACAGATTCTGCGTGTAACAGCATGATTACAGACTACCATACACAGATTTTTTTCGCAAATGTGAATGCCTGGGATTTGTTAAAAAAATAACGTTAAAATTCTGTCAACCTGTTTTTCATTTTGTACAAAAAATCTCACTTTAAACACCTTGTGCGAACAGAGTTAGAGGCGTATACTAAAGTTATATGCGGTTCGTATCGGTCGGACTGCCCATTTATCATTTATATAAGAAAAGAAAACTGCCATTCGAAAGCAGGCAGGGCATGGGAGGAAAATATGAACGTTTTAGTAGTAAACTGCGGAAGTTCTTCACTGAAATATCAGCTCATCGATTCTGACAGTGAAGCAGTATTAGCAAAAGGACTTTGCGAGAGAATCGGTATTGACGGAAGACTGGTATACCAGAAGACCGGATTAGACAAAGAGATCACAGAAGCAGCAATGCCGACGCACAAACAGGCAATCCAGATGGTACTTGATGCACTGGTAAATGAGAAAACAGGTGCAATCAAGAGTCTTTCCGAGATCGATGCAGTTGGTCACCGTGTTGTACATGGTGGAGAGAAGTTTGCTTCTTCTATCGTTTTAACACCGGAAGTATTAAAAGCAATCGAAGAGTGCAATGACCTTGCACCACTTCACAACCCGGCAAACCTGATCGGTATCGATGCATGTAAAGAACTGATGCCAGACGTACCGATGGTAGGTGTATTTGATACAGCATTCCATCAGACAATGCCAAAGAAAGCATTCCTTTATGGTCTTCCATACGAATACTATGAAAAGTACAAAGTAAGAAGATATGGCTTCCATGGAACCAGCCACAGTTTTGTATCAAAACGTACTGCTGAATTCCTTGGAATGGATCTGAAAAATTCTAAGATCATTGTGGCTCATCTTGGAAATGGTGCTTCTATCAGTGCCGTATTAAATGGTGAGTGTGTAGATACATCCATGGGTCTTACACCTTTAGAGGGACTTGTTATGGGAACACGTTCCGGCGATATTGATCCGGCAATCATGGAGTTCATTGCAAAGAAAGAGAACTTAGATATCGAAGGTGTCATGAATGTTTTGAATAAAAAGTCAGGTGTACAGGGATTATCAAAATTATCAAGTGATTTCCGTGATCTTGAGGCTGCAGCCAATGAAGGAAATGAGCTTGCAATCGGTGCTATCGACGTATTCTGCTACCGTGTTGCAAAATATATCGGTGCATATGTGGCAGCAATGAATGGTGTGGATGCGATTGCATTTACTGCAGGTATCGGAGAAAATACAACGATCGTCAGAGCAAAGGTACTTGAGTATCTTGGATATCTTGGAATTACAGTAGATGCACAGGCAAACGAAGTACACGGAGAGGAAAAAGTGATCTCCACAGCAGATTCCAAAGTAAAAGTCTGTGTGATCCCGACCAACGAGGAGCTTGCAATCGCAAGAGAGACGGTTGCACTTGTAAAATAGGCAAAACAGCGGGTCTTTGAGGTTCATAGACGATGAAAAATAAAAAAACAGGGTTGTCAAGAAAAAATACTTGACAAACCTGTTTTCACTATGTATAATCATTTAGGTGTGAAAAGCCTAGATAAAAGGTTTGATTCACAAAAAAAGATATAGGAGAATGCCGTGATTATAGATATTTCAGACATTTTATCTTGTGAAAACAAGGAAGAAACAAAGCAGGTTCAGATTGAACTTACGTCTTTTATATCAAAGTTAGGGGAATTTCCTATTATCAGTGCAGCACCGATAGAACTGCGTATCGCAAACCGGGAGAACAAGCGGCTGCTTATCCAGGGTGATGTTGATCTGCGAGTGTCGATTCCGTGCAGCCGTTGTCTGGAGGAAGTTCCGACAGATATCCACTTTTCGATTGACAAGGATATCAAATTAGAAGATTCTGTTGTTCATGACGAAGATGTGGAAGATAATGACTACCTGATTGGATTTAATCTGGATATAGATAGACTTATCTATGGAGAGATTTTGGTGAACTGGCCGATGAAAGTTCTGTGCAGGGATGATTGCAAAGGAATTTGCAAGGTGTGCGGAATGAACCTGAACAAAGGGGAATGCAACTGCCAGAGAACAGAACTGGATCCAAGAATGGCAGCAATCCAAGATGTCTTTAACAAATTTAAGGAGGTGTGAGAATATGTCAATTTGTCCAAAGAATAAATCTTCCAAAGGAAGAAGAGATAAAAGAAGAGCAAACTGGAAAATGACTGCTCCGGCATTAGTAAAATGCAGCAAATGTGGAGAGTTAATGATGCCTCATAGAGTATGTAAAAACTGTGGCTCTTACAACAAAAAAGAAATCATCCCTCAGGACTAATCCTTACGGGAAACAGAAAGATCAAGAGTGGAACGATGAGTTTCCTCTTGGTCTTTTTTGTTTCCGCTGAAAAAGTTATAATAATTTCACAAATTACCGGTTGCATAATCGGAGTGAACAGAATAAAATGGTAGAATGATGTTTTAGCAAAGGAGTAGGGCAATGGGAGATATTTTTAATTTGGACAACAAGTTTTTTCAGACACTTGGAAAGGGCGTCGACTGTGTATGCTTAAGCCTGCTGTGGATGATCTGCTGTATACCGCTTGCGTTCGGCATTTATGTGGCATATGTATCAAAAGCGATCATATTAGCACTTCCATGTATCGTACTGGCTGTTCCGGCTGGAATTGCGACAACAGCACTTTATTATGCAGTTAACAAGGTGATCCGTCACAGCAGAGGATACCTGTGGAGTTCTTTCTGGCATTCTTTTAAAACAAATATGAAGCAGGGTGCATTTGTAACGCTTGTCGTGGCAGCAGCGGTTGTTCTGGTAGGACTTGACGGTTATATCATGTATCAGTTTGCAAAAGCGGGTGAAAAATCAGGAGTTCTTTATGTTGTGTTCTTTGTGCTGATGCTTGTGGTCATTGCATGGGCGATTTATGTATTCCCGTATATGGCACGTTTTGAGAATTCGACAAAATTGATCCTTAAAAATTCTGCGCTGATGGCGATCGGCAATCTGCCAAAGACTTTTATGGCACTGATGTTTTTCCTGGCATGCTGTATCGGAACTTATCTTTTGCCGGTTGTAGCAATCATATCACCGGCTTTGGGAATGCTTCTACTCAACTATATTTTAGAAGGTGTGTTTGAACGCTATATGTCCGATGAAGACCGTGAAGCAGAAAATGAAAGAAATCAGGAATTCTATAACTAATGATATTGTAAATGACAATCGATTTTTTATATTGATTTATAGAAAGAGTTATAGTATATTTCAATATAGACGTGAAGGGAGAGCCCGAAAACGTATCAGAATGGAGAGTAGTTATGCAGCAGAATCAATCACTTGAGATTACCAAAGTTGCCTTAGATGCGATGGGTGGAGATTATGCTCCGGCCGAGCCTGTAAAGGGGGCTGTGGATGCGGTAAATGCGAGAAGTGATATCAAGGTTCTTCTGATTGGTCAGGAGGACGTGGTTCGTAAAGAACTTGAAAAGTACACTTATCCGGCGGAGCAGATCGAGGTTATACATGCTGAGGAAGTTATTGAGACAGCAGAACCGCCGGTAAATGCGATCCGCAAGAAAAAACAGTCATCGATCGTTGTCGGCATGAATATGGTAAAACAAAAAGAAGCAGATGCTTTCGTATCGGCAGGAAGTTCCGGTGCCATATTAGTCGGTGGACAGGTTATCGTAGGCAGAATCAAAGGAATCGAAAGACCACCGTTAGCGCCGCTTATTCCGACGGAAAAAGGTGTGTCGCTTCTGATCGACTGCGGCGCGAATGTGGATGCAAGGGCATCACATCTTGTTCAGTTTGCGAAGATGGGTTCTATTTACATGGAAAACGTACTTGGAATCAAAAATCCGAGAGTGGCGATTGTAAATATCGGTGCGGAGGAAGAAAAGGGAAATGCGCTGGTAAAAGAAACATTTCCACTTCTGAAAGAATGTACGGATATTAATTTTGTGGGCAGTATTGAGGCTCGTGAAATCCCGCATGGAGAGGCAGATGTGATCGTATGTGAAGCATTTGTTGGAAATGTAATTTTAAAGCTGTATGAAGGACTGGCAGGAACGCTTGTCGGAGCAATCAAAAAAGGCATGATGAGCACCTTAAGAAGCAAAATTGGTGCAGCGCTTGCGCTTCCGGCATTAAAGTCAACATTAAAAGCGTTTGATGCTACTCAGTATGGCGGCGCTCCTTTATTAGGACTGAATGGACTTGTGGTAAAGACGCACGGAAGTGCAAAGGCAGTCGAGATTACCAATTCCATTTTTCAATGTGTGACGTTCAAAGAGCAGGACATCAACGGAAAAATCAGAAAAAATATTATAAGTTCAACGGAACAGGAAGGAATGTAAAGTTATGGAATTTGAAAAACTGAAAAAAATCATTGCAGAGGTATTAAACGTGGACGAGGAAGAAATCACAATGGACACCACTTTTGTGGATGACCTTGGAGCAGACTCCCTTGATATTTTTCAGATTATTATGGGAATCGAAGAAGAATTCGACATCGAGATCGCGAATGAGGATGCTGAGCATATCGTGACAGTTGCAGATGCAGTAGAGCAGATCAAGAATGCTTTAAACTAAATAAAAGATGACGTATGCCCTTGTTGAAGACAAAAGGGCGGTGCGCGATGTACCGTCTCTTGTCAGGCAAGGGCTTTTCCGTTATTATATAAGAAAACAGAGTCTTTTTTATATTTTACTGGATACACAGTAAGGTAGAAAAAAGCCCCTGACCAGGAGGATGAAATGTCAAAGTTACAGGAATTGCAGAACAGGATTGGTTATACATTTGAGAAAGAGGGCTTATTGCGTCAGGCACTGACGCACAGTTCCTATGCTAATGAAAAACACATGAAAAAACATTCTGACAATGAGAGACTGGAGTTTTTAGGGGATGCGGTTTTAGAGATCGTATCGAGTGATTTTTTATACCGCAATTATCCGGATCTGCCGGAGGGAGATCTGACAAAACTCCGTGCGAGTATTGTGTGTGAGCCTACACTGGCACTTTGTACCAGAGAGATGGATCTTGGCGATTATCTGCTGCTTGGCAAGGGTGAAAACCAGACAGGTGGAAGAAAACGTAAATCAATTTTATCGGATGCTTTAGAGTCTGTGATTGGAGCTATCTATTTAGATGGTGGTTTTGAACCGGCAAAGAAGTTTATACATAAGTTTATCCTGACAGATATCGAGCACAAAAAGCTGTTTTATGACAGCAAGACCATTTTGCAGGAAGTTGTGCAGGGCAATTATAAAGAGAGTCTGCATTACGAGCTGATTTCAGAAGAAGGACCGGACCATGACAAACAGTTTTCGGTCGAAGCACGGATCGGAGATAAAGTGATCGGCGCAGGAACCGGACACACGAAAAAAGCGGCAGAGCAGGAAGCTGCCTACCAGGCACTTTTGCTTTTGAAACCGAAACTGTAATTATGCGCAAAAGTCAGCGCAAGAATGAGGTTTAGTATGTATCTGAAAAGTATTGAAGTGCAGGGATTTAAATCATTTGCGAACAAGATCGTTTTTGATTTTCATAATGGGATCACTGGAATTGTCGGGCCAAACGGCAGTGGCAAGAGTAATGTCGGGGATGCAGTGCGCTGGGTACTTGGTGAACAGAGCGCCAAGCAGCTGCGTGGTGCCAGTATGCAGGACATTATTTTTGCAGGAACGGAAAACCGTAAACCACTCAGTTATGCTTATGTTGCGATCACACTTGACAATGCGGACCATAAACTGCCGGTGGATTATGAGGAGGTCACGGTTGCGAGGCGCGTGTACCGCTCCGGGGAGAGTGAGTATCTGCTCAACGGCAATACCTGCCGTCTGAAGGATGTGACCGAGCTGTTTTATGATACCGGTATCGGAAAAGAAGGATATTCCATTATCGGACAGGGACAGATTGAGAAAATTTTAAATGGTAAACCCGAGGAGCGGCGTGAGCTTTTTGACGAGGCAGCCGGAATTGTAAAATATAAAAAGCGCAAGGCGACTGCACAGAAAAAGTTAGAAAATGAACGTGAAAATTTAGTTCGTGTCAATGATATCTTAAGCGAGCTGGAACGTCAGGTCGGCCCGTTAGAAAAACAGGCTGAAAAAGCGCGTGTATATTTAAAGAAAAAAGAAGAATTAAAGACATATGACGTCAACATGTTTCTGATGGAGATGACACGCATTGACGGACAGCTTCATGAAGTGGGCGAAAAATGCGGCATTGCGGAAGCACAGTTACATGAGTCAAAAGATTCTTATGAGCAGGTAAAGACAGAATATGAGCGCATGGAATCGGAGATCGAACAGTTAGAACAGGCAATCGGTGAGGTACGCGAAAATTTAAGCGGTTCCACTGTTTTAAAAGGAAAGTTAGAAGGACAGATCAACGTCTTAAAAGAACAGATCCACACGGCAGAAATGACGGACGAGCATTTAAAAGACAGACTTGATTCCATCGAAAAAGACACACAGGATCGCCTTGCGCAGAAAGATGTTTATGGCAGGGAACGAGAGGAACTGTTAGAGGCATTAGCGGGGATTTCGGAGAGAAAGCAGGCTGCTGAAAAAGAATTAGATGAGCTGCGCAATGGAATGAAAGAATGCAGTGACGGGATCGAACACGGAAAGAGTGAGATCATCGAACTCCTTAACAACAAGGCATCCGTTAAGGCGAGACAGCAGCGTTTTGATACGATGGCAGAGCAGATCAACATCCGGAAAGCGAAACTGACACAGAGACTTCTTGCCAGAAAGACAGAGGAAGAAGATTTAGACAATGTGCTGGCTGCCTATCAACAGGAATTAGATGATGTCAATGAAACAATCCGTGAGTTAAAGGAATCTGCAGCCGCAATGGAAGAAAAGAACCGTGAGTGGCGTAGAAAATATTCGCAGACGAGCCAGCAGTTAGAGCAGGATGTCACCAGATATCATAAAGAACAGTCCAGGTTAGAGACATTAAAAAACATTGCAGAACGCTATGACGGATATGGAAACAGTATCCGCCGTGTAATGGAACAGAAAGACAGACACAAAGGAATTTTAGGTGTCGTATCGGATCTGATTCAGGTTGAGAAAAAATACGAGGTTGCGATTGAGACTGCGTTAGGCGGAAGTATCCAGAATATCGTCACGGAGGATGAAGAGACAGCAAAGCAGATGATCGCGTATCTGAAGCAGAACCGGTATGGACGTGCAACATTTCTTCCGCTCACGAGTGTGAATGGCAGCGGCGGGTTTAAGAATCAGGAAGCACTGCGGGAGCGGGGCGTGATCGGACTTGCAAGTACCCTGGTGAAAAATGATGCCAGATATGATGGCGTGACGAATTATCTGCTCGGCAGGGTAGTTGTTGCCGAGACGATCGATGACGCGATTGCTCTGGCAAGAAAATACCGCTATTCATTCCGTATCGTAACGCTAGAGGGCGAATGCTTAAATCCGGGCGGTTCCATGACCGGTGGTGCATTTAAAAATACCAGCAATCTTCTTGCGAGAAGACGTGAGGTAGAAGAACTTGAAACACTTGTTGCTTCTCTGCAGAGTCAGATCAAAGAGTCGAGAGACCGCTTAGAGGATATTAAGACGGCGCAGTCACTGTTAGAAGAAGATATGGAAAGCGGCAAGGAGAAACTGCAGGAACAGTACATTCTTCAGAACACGGCAAAAATGAACTTAGACCGCGCCACAGAGCAGAAAAACGAGAGAGAAACAGTTTTTGCCGGTCTGCATGCGGAGCGGGCAGAGATCGAGGAGCAGCTTGCAGAGCTTGAAAACAATAAAGCGCAGATAGCGGCAGAGATTGAGGCTGCAGCGGTTCGTGAAAAAGAGATCGGACAGGAAAACGAGGACTTCCAGAAACGTTTCGAGGAATATCAGACGAAGGAGAAGGAAGCTGCGGAAACTGTTTCAAAGATTGCTTTAGAGGAAGCCGGTATCCGTCAGAAAGCGGAGTTTGCGCAGTCAAATATTTCGCGTATTCAGAGTGAGATCACAAGATTTTCACAGGACAGGGAAACGCTGATCACGCAGGCAGGGGATGCAAAAGAAGAAGCAAAACAGAAGATGGCAGAGATCGAGGAATTAAAAAAGACGATCCTTGCATCGGATGATACGCATGCTGCTTTCGAACAGCAGTTAAAAGATTATACGCAGAAGAAAGAAGAACTGTCAGCTTCACATAAAGGATTTTTCCGGAAGCGTGAGGAGATATCCAATCAGATCTCGGAACTTGATAAGGAAGTATTCCGTCTGAACAGTCAGCGTGAAAAGCTAAATGATGCGAGAGAATACCAGACCAATTATATGTGGCAGGAATATGAACTGACGCTTCACGCTGCAATGGATCTTCGGGATGATACCTATGACGATCTTTCTACATTAAAGAAAATGATCGCACAGATTAAGGATGAGATCCGAAAGCTCGGTGACGTCAATGTCAATGCGATCGAGGATTATAAGGAGATCTCAGAGCGTTATCAATTTTTAAAAACACAGCATGATGATCTGATCGAAGCAGAGAAAACGTTGATCGGAATCATCGAGGAGCTTGATACGGGAATGCGCAAACAGTTCATGGAGAAATTTGCAGAGATTCAGAAACAGTTTGATACCGTATTTAAAGAACTGTTCGGCGGTGGAAAAGGTACACTGGAACTGGTGGAGGATGAGGATATCTTAGAGTGTGGTATCCGTATCATCGCACAGCCTCCTGGAAAGAAGCTGCAGAATATGATGCAGATGTCCGGTGGAGAAAAATCACTGACAGCGATTGCACTGTTATTTGCGATCCAGAACTTAAAGCCTTCACCGTTTTGTCTGTTAGACGAGATCGAGGCGGCACTGGATGATTCAAACGTCACCCGGTTTGCAAAATATCTGCACAAGCTGACGCAGAATACACAGTTTATTGTAATCACACACAGACGAGGTACGATGGCGGCGGCTGACCGTCTCTACGGTATCACGATGCAGGAAAAAGGTGTTTCCACACTGGTTTCCGTAAATCTGATAGAAAATGATTTAGACAAATAATGATTGGAACAAATAAGAAAGGCAGGATGTATGGGCGAAGAAAAAAAAGGATTTTGGAGCCGTCTGGTTTCCGGACTCAGCAAGACAAGAGATAACATTGTATCCGGAATTGATTCGATCTTCAGTGGATTTTCCAGTATTGATGATGATTTTTATGAAGAAATTGAAGAAATTCTGATCATGGGAGATATCGGTGTCAACGCGACCGAAGCGATCATCGAGAATCTCAAAGAAAAAGTAAAAGAAAATAAGATCAAGGATCCGGCAGAGTGCAAGGAACTTCTGATCAACAGCATCAAAGAGCAGATGGATGTTGGAGAGACTGCATACCGTTTTGAAAATGAAAAATCTGTGGTACTTGTCATCGGAGTAAACGGTGTCGGTAAGACGACTTCTGTTGGAAAACTGGCTGGAAAGCTAAAAGACCAGGGCAAAAAGGTTGTCCTTGCAGCGGCTGATACATTCCGTGCAGCAGCAGGAGATCAGCTGTTAGAATGGGCAAACCGTGCAGGTGTTGAGATGATCGGCGGACAGGAAGGTGCAGATCCGGCATCGATCGTATATGATGCGGTCGCAGCAGCAAAAGCAAGAAATGCGGATGTACTGCTCTGTGATACGGCAGGACGTCTTCATAATAAGAAGAATCTTATGGAAGAGTTGAAAAAGATCAACCGTATTCTTGAAAAAGAATATCCGGATGCATACCGCGAAACTCTTGTCGTATTAGATGCAACGACAGGTCAGAACGCACTTGCACAGGCGAGACAATTTTCAGAAGTGGCAGAGATCACAGGTATCATTCTAACAAAGATGGACGGAACGGCAAAAGGCGGTATTGCGGTTGCAATCCACTCCGAACTTGGAATTCCGGTCAAATATATCGGTGTCGGAGAGACCATCGAGGATTTACAGAAGTTTGATTCTAATGAATTTGTAAACGCACTTTTTGATATCAAAGATCAGGCAGAACAATAAACAGATGAAGGAGAATGCAGATGTTAACATTAGACAAGTTTGAAGAAGCAAGTGAGAAAGTAAAAGAAGTCACCTTAGAAACAAAACTGGTATATTCAGATTTCTTAAGTGAGCAGACAGGAAATAAGGTATATTTAAAACCTGAGAATATGCAGTTTACCGGTGCATACAAAGTGCGCGGAGCTTATTACAAGATCAGCACACTGACAGAGACAGAGCGTAAAAAAGGACTCATTACCGCCTCAGCAGGAAATCATGCGCAGGGTGTTGCCTACGCAGCAAAATGTTATGGATGTAAAGCTGTCATCGTGATGCCGACAACGACACCTTTAATTAAGGTAAACCGTACCAAGAGTTATGGTGCAGAGGTTGTTCTCTGCGGAGATGTTTACGACGAGGCCTGTCAGAAAGCCTACGAACTGGCAGAGGAAAAAGGATATACGTTCATTCATCCGTTCGATGATCTTGCAGTTGCAACCGGACAGGGAACGATCGCAATGGAAATCTTTAAAGAGCTGCCGCTTGTGGAATATATTTTAGTTCCGATCGGCGGAGGCGGACTTGCAACAGGTGTATCCACACTTGCAAAACTGTTAAATCCAAAGATCAAAGTGATTGGTGTGGAACCGGCAGGTGCAAACTGTATGCAGGCTTCTTTCAAAGCAGGAAAAGTAACGACTCTGCCGAGCGTCAACACGATCGCAGACGGTACTGCGGTAAAGACACCGGGCAGCAAGATCTTCCCATATATCAAAAAGAATTTAGATGATATCATCACAGTAGAAGATGATGAACTGGTTGTTGCATTCCTTGATATGGTAGAAAATCATAAAATGGTTGTGGAAAACTCAGGTCTTCTTACGGTAGCAGCGTTGAAACATTTAGGTGTAAAAGATAAGCGTGTCGTATCGATCTTAAGCGGTGGTAACATGGATGTGATCACAATGTCTTCCGTGGTACAGCAGGGACTTATTTTCCGTGACCGTATCTTTACGGTATCCGTGCTTCTTCCGGATAAGCCGGGCGAATTGTCAAAAGTAGCCGCAACGATTGCAGCAGAGCAGGGGAATGTGATCAAGTTAGAGCATAATCAGTTTGTCAGCACAAACCGTAATGCAGCCGTGGAGCTTCGTATTACTTTAGAGTGTTTTGGTACAGATCACAAAAATCAGATCATCAAAGCATTGGAGAAAAATGGTTATAAACCGAAATTAGTCAGAGCAAGTCTGTAGAATTGCGTTTCGGATATCAGAACCGGATCATAAAATGAAAAATGGTTAAAAAATAAGGAATTTCGTTCATTGCAAAACGAAATTCCTTATTTGTTATGAAACAGTATGCTCGTACAATATGTGGTCCGGCGTATGCGGCCAAATAGTCAGTGTCAGGATACTGTGTAAGACTGACCTGTCATATCCAGGCCGTTAATGTCTGCACCGGAGTGATTTACGTGAAGACCAAGATTGAAGCCAGAACCGCCATCCGGGTTAAAGCTGACAGTCACGGAATTGCCGGAAATAGAAGTAGACGCAGAGTATCCGGCAACCTCGACCTGATCGATCGGTGTATTAAAGGAAAGTGTCAGGGCGACATTGCCTGCCACGTTATTCCAGTTCACGGCAACCAGACCTTTTCCGCCACCTGCCCATCTGTCCCATACTCCCATATAGGTTGCGGTTACGGAACCGGCTGCACCGGCTGCGCCGCTTGCAAGATAGATGCCTTCTGTATGTTCAGGTGTCAGATAAATTGCAGGTTTCTGATATTTATTTTTCATGAGAACCTCCATTCCTGCGCATGATTTACGCAAGCAAAAAAGTTTTTATTTTAGGTTTAGCTCATTATAAACAGGGAAAAAAAGTGTTGTCAATACTGTTATAGGAAAAAAGTCATGTTTTAAGAAAAAATAAATACTGGTGTCAAGAAAAAATGCTTGACACCCATTCTTTTTTATGATAATCTATGCAAGGTGCTGATGTGAGAGTACAGATTGGGATATGAGATGGAAGAAAAGATTGAACAGGCGTATCTATATGATTTCTATGGAGAGCTTTTAAACGAACACCAGAGAAAGATATATGAAGATTTTGTGTTCAATGATCTCTCACTCGGTGAAATCGCGGATGAAGAAGGAATCAGCCGTCAGGGTGTACATGATATGGTAAAGCGGTGTACGAAGACCTTAGAAGGATATGAGAGCAAACTTCATCTGATCGAAAAATTCCAGACCGCAAGAGGTATGGTGACAAAGATTCACACGTTGACCAAAGAGTTCTATAAGAACCATGACGAGGCAGTGTTAGAAGAGATCGAACAGATCTCCAACCAGATATTAGAGGAGCTATAGATGGCATTTGACAGTTTATCCGAAAAACTCCAGAATGTATTCAAAAACCTGAGAAGCAAAGGGCGTTTGACAGAAGATGATGTGAAGGCTGCTTTAAAGGAAGTTAAGATGGCTCTTTTAGAGGCCGATGTCAATTTCAAGGTAGTCAAGCAGTTTGTCAAAGATGTGCAGGAGCGTGCGATCGGACAGGACGTGATGAACGGACTGAATCCGGGACAGATGGTCATCAAGATCGTAAACGAAGAGATGGTCCGCCTGATGGGTTCCGAGACGACAGAGATTGCACTTCGTCCGGGCAAAGAACTGACGATCATTATGATGGCAGGTCTTCAGGGTGCTGGTAAGACGACTACGACAGCAAAGATTGCCGGAAAGTTAAAAGCCAAAGGCAAGAAAGTACTGCTTGCGGCATGTGATGTATATCGTCCGGCGGCGATTGAACAGTTACAGATCAACGGTGAAAAACAGGGAGTGGAAGTATTCTCCATGGGAGATAAAAATACTCCTGTGAACATTGCAAAGGCTGCGGTAGAGCATGCCACAAAGAATGATTTTAATGTGCTGATCATCGATACGGCAGGACGTCTTCATGTGGATGAGGACATGATGGCCGAATTGATTCAGATAAAAGAAAATGTTGCGGTATCACAGACCATATTAGTGGTCGATGCCATGACAGGACAGGATGCAGTCAATGTTGCAAAGACCTTCGATGAGAAGATCGGAATTGACGGCGTAGTACTCACCAAACTGGATGGTGACACCAGAGGTGGTGCGGCACTCTCAATAAGAGCGGTGACCGGCAAACCGATTCTTTACGCAGGTATGGGAGAAAAGCTTTCTGATTTAGAGCAGTTTTATCCTGACCGTATGGCATCGAGAATCCTTGGAATGGGTGATGTGCTGACACTCATTGAGAAGGCACAGAACGAGCTTGACGAGGAGAAAGCCAAAAAGCTTGAAGAAAAGATGCGCAAGAATGAATTTGACTTTGAGATGTATTTAGAGTCCATGAGTCAGATGAAAAAAATGGGCGGTCTTTCCAGTATCCTTGGCATGATGCCGGGACTTGGCGGCGGTAAGATGCCTGAGATTGACGAGGGAGCGGCTGAGAAGAATATGGCACGCACTGAGGCGATCATTTTCTCAATGACAGTCGAGGAGAGACAGAATCCATCATTGCTCAATCCGAGCAGAAAGCGTAGAATCGCACAGGGGGCGGGCGTGGATATCGCAGAGGTCAACCGTCTTGTAAAACAGTTTGACCAGGCGAAGAAAATGATGAAACAGATGCCCGGCATGATGAAAAAAGGTAAAAAGGGAATGTTTAAAGGACTTCCTTTTTAATAAATGAACAGCAAAAATCTAAGGAGGTGAAAGTAATGGCAGTAAAGATCAGATTAAGAAGAATGGGACAGAAGAAAGCACCTTTCTATCGTATCGTAGTTTCTGATTCCAGATCCCCGAGAGATGGAAAGTTCATCGAAGAGATTGGAACATATGATCCGACTAAAGATCCGAGCGAGTATCATGTAAATGAGGACTTAGCAAAGAAATGGTTAGCAAACGGAGCTCAGCCAACAGATACCGTAGCAAGAATTTTCAAAAATGCTGGTATTGAGAAATAGGATCAGTGAGGTGGACCTATGAAAGAATTAGTAGAAGTAATTGCCAAGGCACTTGTTGATTGCCCGGACGAAGTTGTTGTGACTGAGACCGAGAATGAAAAAGCAATCGTATTAGAGCTGCGCGTTGCACAGTCTGATATGGGTAAGGTAATCGGCAAACAGGGACGTATTGCGAAAGCGATTCGTTCTGTTGTGAAGGCTGCTGCCTCAAAAGAAGAAAAAAAAGTGATTGTGGAGATTATGCAGTAATCTTCGCAGTAAACCGGCGTGATCATGAACATGGTGCAGCCGGTTTTTTTTCTATCAGAGAAGAATAGAGGGGGATAAAAATGAGAGATATTACAAAAAAATGCTCTATATTTTTATTGACATTACTGTTGACTGTACAGATACCGGTATTGACAAGTGCCAGGGAAATAGTGACAGACACAGGAAACTATACAGTATTTACCGAAGATAATGAGTCAGATAAGACAGCAGATATCGTAAAAGAATACTGTAAAGGTGCTTCCACGAAAATGAGTTTCAGGGGAAAACTGACACAGGTATACTGCCCAAAGAAAAGTACAACTTATATATATAGAGTGAAAAATATGCCATCGAACGGAAGAATTACAAAAGTGAGCAGTTCAAATGGAAAAGTGGCAAAGATTTCAATAGGTGACAATAATGTCCGGATCAAACCGTTAAAGGTGGGAAAATCAACGATTAAAGTGACGGTAAAAACAGGAAGGCTCCTGACAACTTTTACATCACAACTGACTGTTTATAAATGGAGTAATCCGGTTGCAAATTATAAAATAGGAAACAAACAAATAAAAAACCAGTTTAAAAATACCAATATTTATAATTATAAGCTTGGAAGCAAAAAAACATTAAAGTTTGATGTAAAGGCAAAAACAGGCTGGAAGATGACATCATTTACTTATTATGACAAGCTTGGAAAAAGTACATCTTATCTATCTTCTTCAAAGAAAATCAAACTGGAAAAGGGTGGTTCCGTGCAGATTAATTTTACAAATCAGAAAACAGGTCTGGTTGAGAATGTTGTAATCTGGATCAAATAACAGAATGAAAAATTTTATGAAAATAAGATTTTTCACACGCAGGAATGGAGATTTTATGGAGAATTTACTTCAGGTAGGTGTCATAACAACGACACACGGTGTGCGTGGGGAGGTCAAGGTATTTCCGACCACAGATGATGCGGCACGCTTTAAAAAATTAAAACAGGTAATCTTAGACACAGGAAAAGAACACCTTGCATTGGAAATTGCCGGGGTAAAGTTCTTCAAAAATATGGTAATACTCAAGTTTAAGGGATATGACAATATCAATGATGTGGAGATGTTCCGCAAAAAAAGTCTCTATGTGACCAGGGAAAATGCCGTAAAGTTAAAGAAAAATGAGTATTTTATAGCAGATCTCATCGGTCTTAAAGTGATCTCAGATGAGGGTGAAGATTTGGGAGAGCTGACTGATGTACTGCAGACAGGGGCGAATGATGTCTATGTGATCAGCAAAGAGGGTGCGGATGATATTTTACTTCCGGCGATCAAAGACTGTGTAAAACAGGTGGACATCGAGGGCGGTACGATGCAGGTACATCTGCTTGACGGCTTAAGAGACTTAAACAGCAGGCGGGAGGAAGCATGAATTTCTACATTATGACATTGTTTCCGGATATGGTCATGCAGGGATTAAATACCAGTATTATCGGCAGGGCAGCGGAAAAGGGACTGCTTACGATCAAGGCGGTAAATATCCGGGACTATACGATCAATAAACACAAAAAGGTGGATGATTATCCATATGGCGGTGGTGCAGGAATGCTGATGCAGGCACAGCCGGTCTATGATGCGTGGAGATCGATCGTCGATAAAATCGGGACAAAACCGCGTACAATTTACCTCACACCGCAGGGACCGACTTTTACACAGCAGGCAGCAAAGTCATTTGCAAAAGAAGAAAATCTGATTTTTTTATGTGGACATTATGAGGGGATTGATGAGCGTGTCTTAGAGGAGATCGTGACCGACTATGTCTCGATTGGTGACTATGTCTTAACCGGAGGAGAACTTCCGGCGATGGTCATGGTGGATGCGATTTCCCGTATGGTGCCGGGGGTGCTGACAAATGATGAATCCGGTTCTACGGAGTCATTTGAGGGAGATTTGTTAGAGTACCCGCAGTACAGCCGTCCGGAGGAGTGGATGGGAAAAAAAGTTCCTCCGGTATTGCTGTCCGGCAATCATAAACTTGTGGATGAATGGCGCAGGGAGCAGTCGATCATCCGCACGAAAGAACGCCGTCCGGATCTGTTTGCGCGTGCAGAGCTGACAGAAAAAGAGCGGAAAAAGTGGCGTTAAAAATAAAAATAAAATTTGTTTACAATCACAAACTTATGTGATATACTATAACAGTTGTGAATAAAAATAGATGGTCCTCTGTTACGAATTCGCGTATTAAGAACATCCAAATTATCAGGAGGTCACAAAATGAACGCAAGTGAAATCATTAAGAACATTGAAACAGCACAGTTAAAAGCAGAAGTACCGGAGTTCCGTGTTGGTGATACTGTAAAAGTTTACGGTAAGATCAAAGAGGGTAACCGTGAGAGAATCCAGGTATTCGAGGGTACTGTACTTAAAAAACAGGGCGGAAGCAACCGTGAGACATTTACTGTAAGAAAAATCTCTAACGGTGTCGGCGTAGAAAAAACATGGCCGTTACATTCTCCGAACGTTGAGAAAGTAGAAGTAGTTCGTCAGGGTAAAGTAAGACGTGCAAAATTATTCTACTTAAGAGATCGCGTTGGTAAGAAAGCAAAAGTAAAAGAGTTAGTAAAATAGTAGATGTAAGCGAAAAGCTGCAGTGTCTCCACTGCAGCTTTTTTTGTGATTAGATGAAAAGCCGTATTCGGGTCAGTACAGAGAATGTGTTGCACAGGCAAAAAGTTCGAAAGTAGAACTTGAGGCGTGGATGAAGCAGAATCTCTTTGATAAGTGATTAATACCCCCAATTGATTATTTTCCAACTCTTTTTATCTGCCGTTTTCACTAAATACCATTGCCAGTTGTCGTATGTATCATTAGAATTGAAACTTCCATCTCCACCTTTTTCGTCTGTATTAAAGGTTGATAATACTACAATAAGTTCTTGATTATTTTCTTTGTGATACTTTTCAATTTCTTCTGCAAATCTGTTTTCAACATCCTTGTCATAGCGAAGTTCTGTAAGTGTGCAACCTTCAAAATCTTTTGCAAATTTTTTCTCTATGACATCAAATGCTTCATTGATTGAATTTTCACCATAGAGTGCAGAGTAACCAACAACACGATTAACATTTGATACATTTCCTCTGTTTCCAGTCAATACAAGGACTGCTGCCAAAACTAAAATTACTAATACTGCACATATTGCAATTATGCTTTTCTTCTTCATACAATCACATTCCTTTGTCAAATTCCAATCCGTCAGATTATTTCTTATTGTACCATATAGCAGGATAGAAGTAAAAAGTTATTATCTGGTATCAGAGCATAAGATAACATTCTTTTAAACGAGTCCCTTGAATGGAGGGGATAGGACTGCTATAATCCTACATAGAAAATGTCTGGTTACACAATAGGTGTGAACAGCAGCAATGTCTGAAATTTTATAATCAGGAGGAGAACCAACGATGAAATACATCCAACAACTAAGCCGCCAGCTCGCCTTAGACTACTGCTGCACCCCCGCAGACATCCTCGACCAAGGAAACCACTTCACCGAATACCGCAGTCTCGAAGGACGGCGCAGATTCGAAGACCAGGACAACTGTGCCCTGAAAATAACCGCAGTCAACAGAAAACTGATTTTCACCGGAAAAAAGGAGATCATAGAACTCTGCCGCGAAAAATACGAAACCTGCCCCGGCGCATGGTTTATGGATGTCGGAAACTTCCGGGAACTGGATCACATCTTAAAACCATACGGCTGCCAGTTAAAAACAGCACATCCGTTTTTCCTGCCGGAGACAGAGAGTGTTGCAAAAGAAACGGGGTTTGAGATCCGAACATATGACCGTGGGGAGATCCTGCAGTTTGCAGGGGACAACCGGTTTGACGAGGCATTCTGCTTTGACGAAAAATCACCCGATATGCTGGGAGTGGCAGCGATTTCAGACGGAAAGATCATCGGCATGGCGGGGGCAAGCGCAGATAGTCCTCTGTTCTGGCAGATCGGGATCAATGTGGAAAAAGAGGCGGAGTGCAGACATATCGCGTCCACTTTGGTCACAATTTTAAAAGAAGAGATAGAGAAATTGGGAAAAGTGCCGTATTATGGAACCAGTATGTCAAATCTTGCGTCACAGCGGGCAGCGGTGAATGCAGGATTTCGCGTGGCATGGGTGGAACTTCTGGCGGAAGCTAAAATATGAGATAAGCCTGTAAAATCAATGATTTTGGGACCGGAATTATGGATAAAAAATATCAGATTAGGTGAGACAATATTTTTTGATTCCAGGTAAACAAAAAATGCTTGCATGACCTATCACACAATGCTATACTGTATGACAGTTAGATAACGTTAACTTGTATTTTGAATGCAAAGTGAGGAGTAAGGACATGTTTAAAATTAATGACAATTACCAGAAACTTCCGGGAAGCTATTTATTTTCTACCATTGCAAAGAAAGTAAACGCATATTCTGCAGCAAACCCGGAGAAACAGATCATCCGTCTTGGTATCGGTGATGTAACACAGCCGATCGCTCCGGCTATTATTGAAGCAATGCACAAAGCAGTCGATGAGATGGGACATGCAGAAACGTTTCATGGCTATGCGCCGGATCTTGGATATGACTTTTTAAGAAATGCCATCGTGGCAAATGATTATAAAGCAAGAGGATGTGATATTTCCGCAGATGAAGTTTTTGTATCTGACGGAGCAAAGAGTGATTCCGGAAACATTCAGGAGATTTTTGCGCAGGATAATAAGATCGCTGTCTGTGATCCTGTTTATCCGGTTTATGTGGATTCCAACGTTATGGCTGGAAGAACCGGCACTTATGATGCAGATACACAGATGTGGAGTGATGTGATCTATATGCCATGTACCAGCGATAACAACTTTGTACCGGAGCTTCCAAAGGAAACACCGGATGTTATTTATCTGTGCCTGCCGAACAATCCGACCGGAACAACGATCACCAAATCACAGTTACAGGAGTGGGTAGATTACGCAAATAAAGTCGGTGCAGTTATTATTTATGATGCGGCTTATGAGGCATATATCAGCGAGGATGACGTGGCACATTCTATTTATGAGTGTGAGGGAGCAAAGACCTGTGCCATCGAACTTCGAAGCTTTTCAAAGAATGCAGGATTTACCGGAGTACGTCTTGGATTTACGGTTGTTCCAAAAGAATTAAAATGCGGGGATGTCTCCTTAAATGCGATGTGGGCAAGACGCCACGGAACAAAGTTTAACGGTGCACCTTATATTGTACAGCGTGCCGGTGAGGCGGTTTACTCCGATGCCGGAAAAGCACAGTTAAAAGAGCAGGTTGGCTATTATATGAAGAATGCAAAAGCCATCAAGGAAGGTCTGACGAAAGCCGGCTATACTGTATTTGGCGGTGTAAACGCACCATATATCTGGTTAAAAACACCAGATCAGATGACGTCCTGGGATTTCTTCGACTATCTGCTTGAGAATGCCAATGTGGTTGGTACACCGGGATCCGGATTTGGACCGAGCGGTGAAGGATATTTCAGACTGACAGCATTTGGTACTTACGAGAATACACTTGCAGCTATGGAGCGGATCCAGACACTGTAAGATTTAATGGTAAAATAAAAACGGGCAGAACCACCTTTGGTTCTGTCTGTTTTAGCATATTAAAACAAAAGAATGATCCACAATGGTGGACAGGAGACGAAATGGAATACTGTAAATTACAGATTGGCTGCATGATCATTGTCCTTTATGTGGCGTGTATTTATATCAGAGAAAAACAGATTTATCAGATGAAACGGAAAAACGTGTTGTTTGAGACAATTTTGGCTGCAGGGATTGTCGGTATTTTCTTTGATGGAGCAACTGCCTATACTGTCAATCATTTAGCGGAGATACCGGCTTCTGTCAACATATTTTTACATCTGTGTTTTCTTTCTTTTCTGGATATTTTTGTGTTTTTGATGTTTTTATATATGTACGATATTACAAGAGGACTGCCACAGAAAAGAGGGGAACGCATCGGACTTTTCCTGCCTCTTCTGATCAATATTGTGGTTGTGATCGTATTTATGCCCCAGCTTGAGTATCGCAAAGGAACGTTTACCAACTATTCGATGGGAATGTCTGCATATACCTGTTTTGCGATGGTGGCGTTGTATGTACTTGCTGCGAGTGGTATTTTTCTGCACAGCTGGAAGAATCTTGAGAGACATAAGCAGATTGCGATATCTACTTATTTGTTAGTGACAATCGGGGTGACGGCATATCAGATGTTTTTCCCGGAGGCACTGCTGTCGAGTCTGGTTCCGGCGGTTGTGATCGTGGGAATTTATCTGAATCAGGAGACACCGCTCTATGCGAAACTCCAGAAAAACAATGAAGAGATGGTGATGGGGTTTGCAACACTGGTGGAGAACCGTGATGACAATACGGGAGGGCATATCCGCCGTACAACTGCGTATGTGAAATTGCTGGCAGAGGAACTTCGAAGCCGCGGTTTTTATAAGGAGCAGCTGACAAATGATTATGTGGCAAATCTTGTGATGGCGGCACCAATGCATGATGTCGGCAAGATCGCGATACCGGATGCAATTTTGCAGAAGCCGGGGAAACTGACGGATGAAGAGTTTGAAATTATGAAGACACATGCCCAAAAAGGCGGAAAGATCATCCGGGAGACATTCGGGCATCTGGGAAATGATGCGTACGAAGAGATGGCATATGAAGTGGCAGCGCATCACCATGAGAAATGGAATGGGCGCGGATATCCGGATGGACTGAAAGAGACAGAAATCCCATTGTGTGCGAGAATCATGGCGGTTGCGGATGTATTTGATGCAGTATCGGCAAAACGTTGTTACAGGGATGCAATGCCGCTGGATCAGTGTTTTCATATTATAGGAGAAGGACGTGGCAGGGATTATGATCCGGTTTTAGTGGATGTCTTTATTGAAATTGAGGATAAGATCAGAAAAGTTTATGAGGAAAGTAAGGCAGAATAAGAGGGGGTTTTTGCAGAAAGATGGATCGGTCGATTTTTAGGATCAAAAGGACAAAGACTCTGCATCAGGATTGGAAACACAAAAAGTCTGCCGAGTTAGAGAAGCAGAGGCGGGATTTTTTAGAAGAAAAGAGAAAATTAGAAGAGGATCGTCGAAACTTCGAGCGGGAAAAAAGAGAATTTTCCACACACTGTCAGCTTGAAAAAGACAGTATGAAGCGGGAAAAACAACTGTTTGAGACAAAGTGGAAGATTTTAGAGGAAGAACTTTCGCAGCTCGCAGATGAAAAGATCCAGATGAAAAAACAGCGGGATTTTTATAAATATGTCAGAGAACAGGAAGCACGTGATATGCTGACTGTGGGGACGGAAAATGTGGTACGCGGGGAATTGTTTTTCATCGGTGTGGAAAGTAAGAGTGCCTTAAAGAAAAGGTATAAACAGCTGCTAAAAATCTATCATCCGGACAATCTCTGCGGGGATACGGAGACACTTCAGGAGATCAACCGTGAGTATGACAGGCTGTTGAAGCAGTATGAGCTGAAGCAGGAACAGAGTGATACATAAATGTTTGCGTGGGGCAGTTACTGTTCACTCCTTACCAGTCGCTCCGGTAATGTGGGGCATTCTGTTGTTTCTGACAGTGGAAAACAGGAATTGCATCGTGGAAAATAATATGTTAGTATAACGAAGTAAAGTGATGCAAAGCGAAAGTAAAAACGAAAAACAGGAACTGTGTTTACACAGACCTGCTATGCGTATTGAGGGCGCAGGAAAGGAGTTTTATGTATATTACATGTTTGGATGTAGAGGGAGTATTGGTACCGGAGATCTGGATCGCATTTGCAGAGGCAAGCGGAATTCCGGAATTAAAGAAAACGACCCGTGATGAGCCGGATTATGATAAACTGATGAAATGGAGACTTGGAGTTTTAAAAGAACACGGACTCGGTTTAAAAGAGATCCAGGACGTTATCAGAACGATCGATCCGCTGCCGGGTGCGAAAGAGTTTTTAGACGAACTCCGCTCTTTCACACAGGTAATTTTAATCAGTGATACATTTACCCAGTTTGCATCTCCTTTGATGGAGAAATTAGGCTGGCCAACGTTATTCTGTAATTCTTTGGAAGTTGCAGAAAATGGTGAGATCACAGGCTTTAAGATGCGTGTGGAACAGTCAAAATTAACAACAGTAAAAGCACTGCAGTCGATCGGATTTGACACGATCGCAAGTGGAGATTCCTATAACGATCTTGGAATGATCCAGGCGAGTAAGGCAGGATTTTTATTCCGTTCCACCGATAAGATCAAGGCGGATTATCCGGATATTCCGGCATATGAGACCTATGAGGAACTGCTCAGTGCGATAAGGAAAGCAATGGTGGATTAGAGAAGCGATAAAAAACAGCATTGGAGAGGAGAATTTGTATGAAAAGAACAATTCATGTGAAACCGGCTGCACCGCAGTATTCCGTGATTACAAACATCACATTTGCACAGACAGATGCATGGTTCGGACACACCACGCAGGATCTTCGTATGGATTTGATTTATCCGGAAGATACGGCACACGATTATCCCTGTATTGTCTGGATCTGTGGCGGTGCATGGCTGAGCATTGACAAGTCTGCACATCTGGCATATCTGAGCGAACTTGCGAGAGCAGGATTTGTGGTGGCATCCGTACAGTACCGGACCAGCAATGAAGCAAAATTTCCGGCACAGCTCTGTGATGTAAAAGCGACGATCCGCTATCTGCGTGCGCACGCCGCAAGGTATCACATCGACGAAGCACATATTGGGGTGATGGGAGAATCAGCGGGGGGATATTTAACCTGTATGGCGGCATTATGCGATGATCCGGCATATGAGGTGGGAGAATATCTTTCTTATTCCAGCAAAGTGCAGGCAGCGTGCCCATGGTATCCTCCGACAGACTTCAGAGGTTTTCTATACGAAAACGAGGAACAGTGTGCAGCATCCCCAGAGTCATTGCTGATGGGAAAAAATGCGATGCGCAATCCCAGGGAGGCGCTTGCATGCTGCCCGGTCAGCTTTGTGACCAAAGATGCTCCGCCATTTTTTATTATCCATGGAAAATGTGATAAGACGGTACCATTTACACAGGGAGTGGAACTACATGATGAACTTGAAAAAGAGGGCAGTGATGTCACACTTTTAGAGATCGAGGACGCAGACCATGCGGATATCCGTTTCTTCCAGGAAGAGATCTGGCAGGAAATCATAACTTTTTTTAAAACAAAATTATAAAAAGAAAACAGCAGCAGATTCTTCAAAGATGGAAAAATGGAGAATTTTACTGTCTGAAAAAATGGGCATATAGCAGAAAATTGTTTGCTATATGCCATTTTCAGTCCATTTGCGTCTATAAATTACCGCCTCGATATTATTCACAAGGTCTGGCGAAATTTATTAAGCTGGATAAACAAGATGTGCATCATCAATGTCATACAGTGTGTTCTCTAAATAACGGCTGGCAAGATAATTTGCCATGCCAAGGTTCATATCTAAGTAGTTACCGCAGTCCTTTGGAGAGGCACCAGGTACTTCGTCATGAAAATCGCGGATAAATTCAAACATTTCTATGATGAGCCCTACGATATCTTTGGATGTGTAATTGCCTGCGAGCAGCAGATAAAATCCGGTGCGGCATCCCATCGGTCCGAAATAGATCGTTTTATCCTTATAAAGAGGATGATTTCTTAAAAATGTGGCACCAAGATGCTCGATCGTGTGTACTTCTGCGGTATTCATAACCGGTTCATCGTTTGGGGAAGTCATGCGCAGATCGAATGTAGTGATGACTTCGGAGCCGACGGTATCTTTTCTTGATACATAGACACCAGGTTCTAATTTAATATGATCAATCGTAAAACTTGCTATTTTTTCCATAAGATTCCTCCATGTTTGCGTTTAAAATATTGTTACAGTAATGACCTGACCGGAAATGTGCAGCAGTAAAAGTAATTTTTATCCTCTTTCTATTGCTTTTTTTGCGGCGGACAATGTATTATGAAACTACCATAAAACAGATATTATAGTTCGTCAAGAAAAATTAAACAGGAAAAAGGGAGAAAATAAATACGATGGGCAATTATGATTTTACAAAACAGCCATCTCTTCTGATCCAGGGAGCCATGGATACAGAGACGGCATATTTCATAGAACATTTAGAGGAACATGAGTGCGTCACGATTGGAAACTGGCAGTTTCACACGGGATTTCTCGGTGCAAAAAGAGAGCCTGTCATCATTTCAAAGACATTTCAGGGAATGGTCAATGCTGCGGCAGCGACAAGCCTTGCACTGGCATACTTTAAGCCATGGGCGGTGATCAATCAGGGAATCGGAGGAGGCCACGATAAAAAATTTCACAGAGGGGACATTGTGCTTGGAGAAAAGGTCGTTCCGATGGGAGCAATCGCATATGCATTTTCTGAGGAGGGAGCGGGAATTGATGGAAAAAGTTTTTCACTGCTTCCGGTGGAAATTTTTTACCGCGAAACGGGAAAGACAAAAAAAGTGACAGAGTATCCGTGTGACGGAAAACTGCTGAAAGCGGCGGAGCAGGTAAAAACGAAATATCATACCGGCCGTGGGGTGATTGGTTCCGGGGATGAGTGGAACAACCAGCTTGACCGGATTGCACTTTTAAGAGAGCGGTATCATACAGCCGTGGAAGATATGGAGTCGGCGGCGGCAGCCCAGCTTTGCCTTTCTTATGGAGTACCGTTTCTTGGCGTGCGGATCCTGTCAAATTCTATCGTAAATGGAGAAAAGTTTGATGAAGCGGTCGGAATCGACGGACAGAAATTCATGTTATCACTGATAGACCAGATGAGAGAATATATGTAGGAATACAGCAAATATACGGCAATACTTTCTTTTGACAAAAAAGTGTGCTATACTACCTACTCAGAAAAATGAATATTTATACACGAAAACGAGGAGAAAAAGACCATGAAGAAAACAGGTAAACGTTTACTTGCAGCCATGCTTTTATTCTGTACCATACTGATCGGTGCAGCAGGCTATGAAGTGATGGCAGCAGATGAGGCACAGAGCACGGAAAGTACATCTGAAACCGTGAATTCTGCAGATGATCTGCCGGGAAAAAGAATCGGTGTCCAGCTTGGTACTACAGGAGATATTTATGTCAGTGATTACGAGAGCGATGGCTCCGGCACCGTGGTGGAGCGTTACAACAAAGGTGCGGATGCGATCCAGGCATTAAAACAGGGAAAGATTGACTGCGTTGTCATTGATGAGCAGCCTGCGATTAAGTTTGTAGAGCAGAACACAGGAATCCGTATCTTAGATGAAGAATTTACCCTTGAGGACTATGCGTTTGTTGTTGCAAAAAGTAATACAGAGCTTTTAGATAAGGTCAACAGTGCTCTGGAAAAATTAGAAGCAGATGGTACGATCGCAGATATTCAGAAAAATTATATCGGCACTGAGGATGAGATTGGAAAGTTTCCGTATGAATCTAAAGATGTCAGCCATGAAAATGGAACTCTGACGGTTGGAACAAATGCAGAGTTTCCACCATATGAGAGCTATGAAGATGGACAGATCGTGGGAATCGATATGGATATCATGCGTGCTGTCAGTGATGAACTTGGTATGGAATTAAAGATCGAGGATATGGCGTTTGACTCGATTATTCCGGCAATCTCAACAGGCAAAGTTGATATCGGAGCTGCCGGCTTTACCGTGACGGAAGAGCGGAAAAAGAATGTTAATTTTACGGATACTTATACGACATCAAAACAGGTTATCATTGTAAAAGATGATACGGTAACTTCTGAAAAAGTGGGACTTGGTGAGAAGTTTTATGATAACTTTATAAAAGACAGCCGCTATGTGTACCTGTTAAAAGGTCTTGGAAATACACTTTTGATTACAGTGCTGGCATTGTTAGTCGGTGTTGTATTTGGATTTCTGATCGCAATCGTCCGTACCAACCATGACAGAAACGGTGGGCTGACGATCTTAAATGCACTCTGTAAGCTTTATCTGACCATTGTGCGCGGAACACCTGTCATGATCCAGCTTTTGATCATTTATTATGTTATTTTCCAGAGTATTGACACCGGAAAAATTGTTGTGGCAGTCATTGCATTCGGTTTAAACTCTGCAGCATACGTTGCTGAGATCGTACGTTCCGGAATCATGGCAGTGGATATCGGACAGTTTGAAGCCGGACGAAGCCTGGGTCTTAATTACAAGCAGACCATGATGTCGATCATCCTGCCGCAGGCGGTAAAAAATATCCTGCCGGCACTCTGCAATGAGTTTATCAGTCTTTTAAAAGAGACGTCCATCAGTGGCTACATCGGCCTTATGGATCTGACCAAAGGTGGAGATATCATACGAAGTGTAACTTATGAGGCATTTATGCCGCTGATCGCAGTTGCCCTGATTTACCTTATCATGGTAATGGGACTGAGCAAAGTGGTAAATCTGTTAGAAAGGAAGTTAAGAAGCAATGAGCGATAATACAGTCATTCTTGAGGTAAATGATCTGCATAAATCCTATGGAGATCACGAAGTATTAAAAGGTATCTCCACAACCATCAAAAAAGGAGACGTTCTGGCACTGATCGGTCCATCCGGCTGCGGAAAATCAACTTTCCTGCGTTCTCTAAATCTGCTTGAGGTTCCGACAAGTGGTCATGTATTGTTCGAGGGCACAGACATGACAGACGCATCCGTGGATATCAATCATGTCCGTGAAAAAATCGGAATGGTATTTCAGCAGTTTAATCTGTTCCCGAATATGACTATCCGTGAAAATATTATGCTGGCTCCGGTCAAACTCGGAAAAATGACCAAAGAGGAAGCTGCGAAAAAGGCGGAAGACCTCTTAGCACGCATCGGACTCGCCGACAAAGCAGATGCCTACCCGGCGCAGCTTTCCGGTGGACAGAAACAGCGTATTGCCATCGTGCGTTCCCTTGCCATGAACCCGGACATCATTTTATTCGATGAACCGACATCTGCACTCGATCCGGAGATGGTCGGCGAGGTACTTAACGTTATGAAAGAACTTGCGGCAGACGGCATGACCATGGTAGTCGTCACACATGAGATGGGATTTGCCCGCGAGGTTGCAAACCGTGTCATGTTCATCAATGATGGTGTTATCCAGGAGGAGAACACTCCACAGGAGATCTTTTCAAATCCGAAGAGTCCGCGACTGCAGGAATTTTTATCCAAAGTATTGTAATCCAATAGACCGGCTGGGGTATCCCTGCCGGTTGTTTTACTTTTACAGGGCATTAGCGGAGCGTGCATTCTATGATTTGAGCAATATCGTCGGTAGATCTTGCAGCCTGAGCCTGTCTGATCACATCTTCTTTCTCCGTGTCTGTCATTCCGGAAAAACATTTCATCGCATTTTCGTTTCGTCCTAACAGCATTCCAAATCCCGGTGGGATATCGTCTTTTTCGAAGTGCATTGCGTTTCCTCCTTTTTTTGGGGTTATGAGTCAAAAGGTGTATGGGGGTAGTGAGTGGTAAATTGCGCAAAGCTGATTCTGGTTTTGTTTCCGTTGTACGAAAATAAGAAAAACCATTCTCAGCTTTGCGCGATTTACCACCCCCGGACCGCTACTGCCACAAACTACTGATCCTCTTTTTCCTAACACCCCACAGTATCCCCACCCCCAAAAGAAAAAATACGTTTATTTTGCCAAATCCCCGATTTTGTGTTATCATACCAAATAGCTATGTGTAAACGGAAATATACTTTATGGCACACAGCCTGACAGCAGCAGATATCAGGCTTGTGTCTGAATAGTAACCATGGAGAAGCAGCACAGAAATGGAGAATTTGTATGAAGTGGAATAAATATACAATAGAAACGACAACTGCAGCGGAAGATTACATGAGTGCCATGCTGGCAGATTTAGGGATCGAGGGAGTGGAGATTGAAGACAATATTCCGCTTTCCAAGGAAGACCAGGCGGATATGTTCATCGACTTTCTGCCGGAACTTCCACCGGATGACGGTGTGAGTCACGTCAGCTTTTATTTGGAGGATAATGGAGAGGACTACACGGAATTATTAAAACAGGTCAAAATCGCACTTGAAGATCTCCGCAAGATCGTGGATGTCGGAAGCGGCGTCATCACCTCTGACCAGACGGAAGACCTTGACTGGATCAACAACTGGAAAAAGTTTTTCAGCTCATTTTACATTGAGGATATTTTGATCAAACCAACCTGGGAAGAATTAAAAGAGGAAGATAAGGACAAATTCTTAATTGAGATCGATCCTGGTGTTTCTTTTGGAACCGGAAAACATGAAACAACGCAGCTGTGTATCCGCCAGCTTTTAAAATATATCCGTGGTAATGCGGAATATACACCGGAGAATAAAACACCGAAAGTATTAGATGTCGGCTGCGGAAGTGGAATTCTTTCCATCGTGGCATTAAAACTTGGTGCATCCGAGGTGGTTGGAACTGACCTTGACCCGGATTGCATGACTTCGACACATGAGAATTTTGAGGTTAACCATTTAGACAGCAGACTTGGAACATTTTATGTCGGCAACCTGATCGACGACGTAGAACTGCAGGAGAAAGTCGGTACAGAGGAGTATGATATTGTTGTTGCAAATATTCTTGCAGATGTCATTATTCCAATGGCTCCGGTCATTCCGGCGCGCCTGAAAAAAGGCGGTTACTTTATCACTTCAGGTATCATTGATTTCAAGGAAGATCAGGTGAAAGAAGCGATTGAAAAAGCAGGTCTTACTGTGGTTGAGATCAATCATCAGGGTGAGTGGGTCAATATCACCGCACAGAAGAGATAAGCAGCGTAATCAGCAGCAACGAACAGAAAGGCATTAGAAAAATGTATCAGTTTTTTGTGGAGAGCGGACAGATCGGGAAAGATTCTGTGATGATCGAGGGCAGTGATGTCAATCATATCAAAAATGTACTGCGCATGAAGCCGGGAGAAAAGATCCGCATCAGCGGACCGGCAGGGGAAAATTATTTCTGTGAAATTGCAGAAATCGAGGATTCCTTTGTGCGCGCGTCGATTTTAGAAAAAGACGAGACCGGAACCGAACTGCCGAACCGGATCTATCTGTTTCAGGGACTGCCGAAAAATGACAAGATGGAACTGATCATCCAAAAGGCGGTCGAACTTGGTGTGTATGAGATCATCCCGGTTGCAATGAAAAACTGTGTGGTGAAACTGGATGCAAAAAAGGCGGCGGCAAAGACAGCACGCTGGCAAGGCATTGCGGAGAGTGCAGCAAAACAGTCAAAGCGCAGTCTGATCCCAAAAGTTTCAGAACCTGTGAGCTATAAAGAAGCTGTGGCATATGCAATGAAACTTGACCAAAAGCTGGTTCCCTATGAAAATGAGCGCGGCATGGCGGCAACGAGAGAGGCGGTAGAGGCGGTCAGACCGGGAGAGTCCATCGGTATTTTTATCGGACCGGAGGGCGGTTTTGCACCGGAAGAAATCGAAGCGGTAAAAGGTGAGATGAAACTGATCTCACTTGGCAGCCGTATCCTTCGCACCGAGACGGCAGGATTTACGACACTTGCGATCCTGATGTATCATATCGAAACGTCGTGCCTGGAAAAATCAAATTAGCCTGACTGTGATTTAGCGGCCGAATGAATTTGTTTCAAAATTGATGGGCGCGGACATACACAGAATGAAAACAGTGCGAAGAGATAGCGCAGAAATGAAGATTAAAATGCAACATATATAAAGTTTTGTGCACACAGAGAAAAATGTGCAGAACAGGAGTAACAAAATGCAGGCATATCTGGATAATTCAGCAACGACACGCTGCAGTGAACGTGCGAAAGATCTGATGGTAAAAGTGTTGATGGAGGATTATGGAAATCCTTCGTCACTTCATACAATGGGAGTTGTGGCGGAACGTTATATCAAAGAGGCAAAAGAGCGGATTGCAAAAACACTAAAAGCGGATGAAAAAGAAATCCTTTTTACCTCAGGTGGTACAGAATCAAATAATATGGCACTGATTGGAACGGCGCTTGCAAATAAACGCGCGGGAAACCATATTATCACAACATCGATCGAGCATGCATCGGTGCTTTCACCGCTGGCATATTTAGAAGAACAGGGTTTTCGTGTGACTTATCTTACGGTAGACGAAAACGGACAGATCTCACTGGATGAACTGCGCGATGCAGTCTGTGAGGACACGATCCTTGTATCCATGATGATGGTCAATAATGAGATCGGTGCGGTAGAACCGATTGCAGAGGCTGCAAAAATCGTAAAAGAAAAGAATCCGAATACGATCATCCATGTGGATGCGATTCAGGCATATGGAAAATATCGTATCTGTCCGAAAAAACTTGGAATTGATCTGCTCTCGGTCAGCGGTCACAAAATTCATGCGCCAAAGGGAACCGGATTTTTATATATCAAAGACAAAACAAAGATTAAACCGATTATTTACGGCGGCGGACAGCAGAAAGGCATGCGCTCCGGCACAGAGAATGTTCCTGGAGCAGCGGCACTTGGAGAGGCTGCCATGGAGATCTACGAGAATTTTGATGAAAAGATTGCACATATGTATGCGTTGAAAAAGCACTTTATTGAGGAAGTGACAAAGATCGAGGGTGTGATGATTAACGGAAAGACCGGTGAGGATTCTGCACCGCAGATTGTAAGCGTCACGATCCAGGGCGTGCGGAGCGAAGTCATGCTGCATTCACTTGAGGAAAAAGAAATTTATGTCTCCGCGGGAAGTGCCTGCTCATCAAATAAACCGGCACCGAGTAAAACCCTGCAGGGAATCGGACTGAAAAAAGCGGATTTAGAGGGAACGATCCGTTTCAGCTTCTGTGTCAATACAACGGAAGCGGAAATTGGTTATGCGATCGAACAGTTAAAAGAAATCATTCCGTTCCGCAGGAAATTTACCAGACATTGATCGTAAAGATAGAAAGGGAAAAAATATGTACAAAGCATTTTTGATAAAATATGCAGAAATTGCAATCAAAGGAAAAAACCGTTATCTGTTTGAGGATGCATTAGTCAGCCAGATGAATCATGCGTTAAAGAAAGTAGACGGAACTTTCCGCATCCGCAAGGAGCAGGGAAGAATCTATATCGAGATGGATGGCGAATATGATTACGACGAGGCGGTAGAAGCATTAAAATGTGTATTTGGTATCGTCGGAATCTGTCCGGTTGTTATTTTAGAGGACGAGGGATTTGACAAATTAGCAGAAGAAGTGATCCATCATATTGATGAGGCTTATCCGGACAAGCATTTTACCTTCAAGGTAAATGCGAGAAGAGCGCGCAAAAATTATCCGCTTGAGTCCATGGAGATCAATGCACAGCTTGGAGAGCGCATTTTAAATGCATTCCCTGAGACACGCGTGGATGTGCACAAACCGGAAGTTGTGATCAACGTGGAGATCCGTAATCAGATCAATGTATATTCAACGGTTATTCCGGGACCGGGCGGTATGCCGGTCGGCACAAACGGAAAGGCAATGTTACTGCTTTCCGGTGGAATTGACAGCCCGGTTGCAGGTTATATGATCGCGAAACGCGGCGTGACGATCGATGCGACTTATTTCCATGCACCGCCTTATACCTCAGAGCGTGCAAAACAGAAGGTTGTGGATCTTGCAAAGATCGTTGCAAAATATTCCGGACCGATCAACTTGCATGTTGTCAACTTTACGGATATCCAGCTTTATATCTACGAGCAGTGTCCGCATGAGGAGTTAACGATCATTATGCGCCGTTATATGATGAAGTTAGCAGAGCATTTTGCAAAAGAAAATAAATGTCTGGGTCTGATCACAGGAGAAAGTATCGGTCAGGTGGCAAGCCAGACTATGCAGTCGCTTGCAGCGACAAATGAGGTCTGCACGATGCCGGTATACCGTCCATTAATTGGTTTTGACAAGCAGGAGATTGTTGAGATCTCTGAGAAGATCGATGCATATGAGACATCGATCCTTCCGTTTGAGGACTGCTGTACCATTTTCGTTGCAAAACATCCGGTCACAAAACCGAGCCTGAATGTGATTCATAATGATGAGAAGAAACTTTCTGAGAAGATCGATGAATTGATGCAGAAAGCGATTGATACGGTCGAAGTGATCCATATCGAAGCGTAGAAAACGGGTTCCAGGGCGAAAGATGTGTCAGAAATGCAGGCAGTTTATTTTTTGATACATCTTTTGATCAGGGCACCACAATAAAAGGACAACAAAAAACCACAGATATAAAACCTGTGGTTTATGTTCCATCTATGTGACACCGTAAATGGTATGACATCTGATCTGTGATTAGATTAAGTATGGTTTTAATGTTTCCATAATCTCATCAACATTAGCTTCAGCATGGATTGCTAAATCGATCGGTTTGGATAAGTCTAAGCTGAAGATACCCATGATGGATTTTGCGTCGATAACGTATCTACCGGAGATTAAATCGAAATCATACTCATACTGTGTGATCGCATTGACAAATGATTTCACTTTGTCGATAGAATTTAAAGAAATCTGTACTGTTTTCATGATGAAAAACCTCCTTAAAATTAGCTGTTAAAGTTATTTTTATAGTAATGGTTTTTCGTGGAAAAGTCAACAAGTAAATAGATATTATGGAGGTAAAAAATGAAAAAAGCAGCACTGCACAATCTGGGGTGTAAAGTAAATGCATATGAGACGGAAGCTATGCAGCAGATCCTTGAAAATGCAGGTTATGAGATTGTTCCTTTTACGGAAATTGCAGACGTATATGTGATCAATACCTGTTCCGTAACCAATATGGCAGACCGTAAATCAAGACAGATGTTCCACCGTGCAAAAAAGATGAATCCGGATGCCATTGTAGTGGGAGCCGGCTGTTATGTGCAGACAAAAGAGGCACAGGCATTGGTGGATGAAAGTATTGATATCGTGATCGGAAATAACCAGAAGCATGAATTGGTTACACTGTTGAATGAGTATGAAAAAGAACACACAAAACAGGCACAGATTGTTGATATCAATCACGAAAAACAGGAGTATGAAGAACTGCATTTAAAGAAAACGGCAGAGCATACACGTGCGTTTATCAAGGTACAGGATGGCTGCAATCAGTTCTGCAGTTACTGCATCATTCCGTTTGCAAGAGGACGTGTCAGAAGTCGCAAAATGGAAGATGTGTTAAATGAGATAAATGAACTTGCAAAAAGTGGATATAAAGAGGTCGTGTTAACCGGGATCCATTTAAGTTCCTACGGAGTTGATACCGGAGAAACTTTACTTTCCCTGATCGAACATGTACATGAGATCGAAGGAATCGAGCGTATCCGTCTTGGAAGTTTAGAACCGCGTATCGTGACGGAAGATTTCGCAAAACGTTTATCGGAGCTTACAAAGATCTGTCCGCATTTCCATCTGTCCTTACAGAGTGGCTGTGACAGTGTCTTAAAGCGGATGAACCGCAGATATGATACGGCAGAATATGAGGCGGGCTGTGATCTGCTGCGCAAATATTTTACGCATCCTGCGATCACGACCGATGTGATCGTTGGTTTTCCGGGAGAGACGGAAGAAGAGTTTAAAATTACAGAAGAATATCTGAAAAAAATACATTTTTATGAGATGCACATTTTTAAATATTCGGTGCGTGAAGGTACGAAGGCGGCGGTGATGCCGGATCAGGTGCCGGAGCAGAAAAAGACAGAGAGAAGCAATATTCTTCTGTCACTGGAAAAGAAAATGTCTGAAGAATTCCGGAATTATTATGTCGGAAAAGAAAAGACGGCACTGTTAGAGGAAGAACTTGTGGTGGATGGAAAAACATATTTTACCGGATACACAAAAGAGTATGTCAAAGTGGCGTTTGAAACAGAAAAAAACATGGCAAATCAGTTCGTGACAGGAAAGATAAAAGGAAAATTAAAAGACGATATTTATCTTTTGGTTGAATTTTAGGACAAACTATATTAAAATAAAAACTAGCAATGCTTTTTATAGCAGGTATAAGGGCGTGAAAAATATGCAGAATATCAATAATACACAATATTTCAGAGTGGAGAAAGAGCCGGAGTTAAAGGTTGGTGACGTGCTTACGATTGTGTATCGTGCACTGAGCGAGAAAGGCTATAATCCAGTGAATCAGATTGTTGGATATATTATGTCTGGAGATCCCACATATATTACCAGTCATAATAATGCAAGAAGCCTGATCATGAAAGTGGAACGTGACGAACTGGTCGAAGAAGTTTTAAAGGCTTATATCAAAAATAATCATTGGGAATAGGAAGTTTATGCGGATTTTAGGTTTGGATTTTGGCTCAAAGACTGTCGGTGTGGCAGTCAGCGATGAGCTTTTATTAACTGCGCAGGGACTGGAGATCATAAGACGCCAGTCCCCTAATAAACTGCGCCAGACTTTGGCGAGGATCGAAGCGATTATCGCAGAATATCAGGTGGAGTGTATTGTTCTGGGTTATCCGAAAAATATGAATAACACAGAGGGAGAGCGTTGCGAAAAGACAAAAGAGTTTCAGGAGATGTTAGAGAGACGGACAGGGTTAGAAGTTATTTTGTGGGATGAGAGACTGACGACCGTTTCCGCAGATAAACACATGATGGAGTCCGGTATCCGCAGGGAAGACCGCAAAAAATATGTCGATGAGATTGCTGCAGTCTTTATTTTGCAGGGATATCTGGATTATCGGAGTATGCACGTAGAGAAGTAAACAGGTTCTGACAAAAGCCGCAGGTTTTCGAATGCGGTTTTTGTGTTATGCATGGAGGATGCACATGGAAAAAGTAACATTTGTGGACCCACAGACAAAAGAGAGTATTGATTTTTTTGTTGTGGAGGAGACACAGGTAAACGGTACGCGTTATTTTTTTGTCACGGAAGAGGAAGATGGCGACTGTGATGCGTACATTTTGAAGGAGGTCGCCACAGAGGACGATGACGTTGTGTGCGAGATGGTAGACGACGACACGGAACTTGCGGCAGTAGGTAAAATATTTTCAGAATTGATAGAGGATGCGGACATTGAATATGAAAGAGAATAAGGAGGCAGGAATCAGCCAGAATGATTCAAAAAAAGCAGAGAGACCGGAACGAAAAAAGAGAACCAGTGTAAAAGAGAACAAAAAAGAAAAAACTTCAAAACTTAAGATCATTCCGCTTGGCGGCTTAGAGCAGATCGGAATGAATATTACTGCTTTTGAGTACGAAGACAGCATCATTGTAGTGGACTGTGGTCTGTCTTTCCCGGAAGATGACATGTATGGAATCGATCTTGTCATCCCGGATGTGACTTATCTGAAAGATAATATTGATAAAGTCAAGGGATTTTTCATTACACACGGACATGAGGATCATATCGGAGCGATTCCGTATGTCTTAAGGGACATCAATGTTCCGATTTATGCGACAAAGCTTACCATCGGTATCATTGAACATAAGTTAAAAGAACATAATATGCTGACAAAAGTGAAACGCAAGGTGGTAAAATACGGACAGCATATCAATTTAGGCTGTTTCCGCGTGGAGTTCATCCGTACGAACCACAGTATTCAGGATGCAGCAGCGCTTGCCATTTATTCACCGGCAGGTATCGTTGTGCACACAGGTGACTTCAAGGTGGATTACACACCGGTATTTGGAGATGCCATCGATTTACAGCGTTTTGGTGAGATCGGTAAAAAAGGTGTACTTGCACTGTTATGTGACAGTACCAATGCAGAGCGCAAGGGATTTACCATGTCAGAAAAGACAGTCGGCAAGACCTTTGATGAGATCTTTGCAGATTACAAGAATACGAGGATCATCATTGCAACATTTGCGTCCAACGTAGACCGTGTGCAGCAGATCATTAATACAGCTTATAAATACGGCAGGAAAGTTGTCGTGGAAGGACGCAGTATGGTGAATATCATCGGCATTGCGTCGGAGCTTGGCTACATTAATATTCCGGACAATACGCTGATCGATATTGAAGAACTGAAAAATTATCCGGATGAGAAAACGGTTATGATCACGACCGGAAGCCAGGGAGAGTCCATGGCGGCATTGTCCCGTATGGCATGTGGCATGCATAAAAAAGTTACGATCAAACCTAACGATACGATCGTGCTCAGTTCCAACCCGATCCCGGGAAATGAAAAGGCAGTTTCCGGTATTATCAATGAGCTTTCCATGAAGGGTGCAAACGTTATTTTCCAGGACGTACATGTATCCGGTCATGCCTGTCAGGAAGAGATCAAACTGATCTACTCCCTGGTAAAACCGAAGTATGCCGTTCCGGTGCATGGAGAGTACCGTCATCTTTTGGCACAGGCGAGAGTGGCAGAAGAACTTGGCATCAACAAGGACAATATCTTTATCCTGACCTCTGGTGATGTGCTTGAATTAGATGACGAAAAAGCAGAAGTGACAGGAAGAGTCCATGTAGGTGATATCATGGTCGACGGACTCGGTGTCGGTGATGTCGGCAACATCGTACTCCGCGACAGACAGCATCTTGCGGAAGATGGAATCATCATTGTCGTTCTGACATTAGAGAGCGGTTCCGGACAGGTGCTTGCGGGACCGGATATCGTATCCCGTGGATTTGTTTATGTCAGAGGTGCAGAGAGTCTGATGGAGGATGCAAAGCATCTGCTTGAAGATAAGATGCAGTATTGTATGGATAAAGGAATCACCGACTGGGGCAAGATCAAAAATGAGATCAAGGATTCTTTAGGTGATTTCGTGTGGAAAGAGACAAAGCGCAGACCGATGATCATGCCGATCATTATGGAAGTGTAGGAAGGACAGATGTATCATGAGCAGAATGGATGAAGCCATGCAGGAACTGGTGGATGCAATCAAATTCAGCGAGGAATATATCAGATATCAGGATATCAAAAACAGAGTGCACAATCAGCCGCAGTTAGAGCAGCAGATCCACGCATTCCGCCACAAAAATTATCTGTTACAGAACAGTGATGGAAATGTGGATCTTTATGATGCGACGGATAAGATGGAACAGGAATACCGTGAGTTTCGGAAAAATCCACTTGTCGCAGAATATCTTGCAGCAGAAAATGCTTTTTGCCGTGTGGTGCAGAAGGTCAACTGGACGCTGATCGAAGAACTGGATTTTGAAGTTGGATTTGAGGAATAGTCTGGAGGATTTCATATGAAGCTGAATAAACTGGTATTAAAATTTGTCAGCATCAGTTTTTCGATTCTGGTCATGTTACTTGTTGTGATCGGTTTGATAAAGCTGGGCAGTTTTTGCTATGATTTCGGCTATCGGGTGTTTACCGAAGGACCGGTGGAAGAAAAACCTGGAACCGATGTGACCGTAGATGTGACGGGAGATCTGTCGGAATATCAGATTGGTAAGCTGTTAAAGAAAGAGGGGCTGATCCGCGATGCGAATCTGTTTTATGTACAGCTTCGTATGTCAGCGTATCATGGAAAGTTAAAAACAGGAACCTACACGTTAAATACATCCATGACAGCGAAAGATATGATGGTGGTTATGGCGGCAGAATCTGAGGAGAGTACGGAAAGCACAGAGAGCACAGAACAAAGAACAGATCTGGATTCATCGGACGGAACATCTTCGGATGATACCGGGGCGGATGATGCCGGAGAAGAAGGTCAGAACACAGATGAAAATGAACAGGCAGGAGCAGTCGAGTGATAGTAGATGAACGTCTGGTCACCTATATCAATTCGCTTGATACGGGGAATACCAGTATTTTAGATCAGATAGAACAGGAAGCACTAGATAGTTATGTGCCGATCATAAGGAAAGAGATGCAGCAGTTTTTAAAGCTGCTTCTTGCAATGAAACGTCCGATGCGGATCCTTGAAGTGGGGACCGCAGTCGGATTTTCTGCCATTTTGATGGCGGAATATGATCCGGTGCCGTGTGAGATTACAACGATTGAGAATTATGAAAAGAGAATTCCAATTGCAAAAGAGAATTTTATACGTGCAGGGAAAGAAAAACAGATTATGCTGTTAGAAGGAGATGCGGCGCAGATTCTTCCGACATTGACGGAAACCTATGATTTTATTTTTATGGATGCCGCAAAAGGACAGTATATTCATTTCATGCCGGATATATTACGGCTGCTTGGACCGGAAGGAACACTGGTTTCTGATAATGTGCTGCAGGATGGAGATATCATAGAGTCCCGTTTTGCAGTTACGAGGAGAAACCGCACGATTCATAAGAGAATGCGCGAATATCTGTATGAACTGACACATGACGAGCACCTTGTTACGGCAGTTTTGCCGATTGGTGACGGAGTGACCGTCAGCACATGGAAGAAATAGAAAGGGCGTATCTGAGAAAGATACGAAAGGATAGATAAGTTATGAGAAGACCGGAACTTTTGATACCGGCAAGCAGCCTTGAGGTGCTAAAAATTGCAGTGATCTATGGTGCAGATGCCGTGTACATTGGTGGCGAGGCATTTGGACTTCGTGCAAAAGCCAAGAATTTTTCCATGGAGGAAATGAGAGAAGGAATCCGTTTTGCACATGATCATGAGGTAAAAGTATATGTGACGGCAAATATCCTTGCCCACAATGACGATTTAGAGGGTGTAAGGGAATATTTCAAAGAGCTGGATTCCTTTGCAAAAGAAGAAAAACCGGATGCACTTATCATCGCAGATCCTGGTGTGTTTATGATTGCAAAGGAAGTCTGCCCGGATATTGAGCGCCATATCAGTACACAGGCGAATAATACCAACTACGAAACATACCGTTTCTGGTATGGACTCGGTGCAAAGCGTGTGGTATCGGCCCGTGAACTTTCTTTAAATGAAATTAAAGAACTTCGTGCAAATATACCGGATGACCTTGAGATAGAGACGTTTATTCACGGTGCAATGTGCATTTCTTATTCCGGAAGATGCCTGTTATCTAACTATTTTACCGGACGTGATGCGAATCAGGGAGCATGTACACATCCGTGCCGCTGGAAATATTCCATCGTGGAGGAAACGAGACCAAACGAGTATATGCCAGTTTATGAGAATGAGCGTGGAACTTATATTTTTAACTCCAAAGATCTTTGTATGATCGAACACATACCGGAATTAATGGAATCAGGTATTGACAGTTTTAAAATAGAGGGTAGAATGAAAACAGCACTATATGTTGCGACTGTGGCAAGAACTTACCGCAAGGCGATCGATGACTACAAAGTGTCACCGGAGCTTTACAAAAAGAATCTGCCATGGTATTTAGATCAGATATCCAACTGTACCTACCGCCAGTTTACAACCGGATTTTTCTTTGGAAAGCCTTCAGATGAAGCACAGATTTACGACAATAACACCTATTTAAAAGAGTACACATATTTGGGAATTGTTGGAGAGCAGAATGAAGAAGGACTTTACCGGATCGAACAGCGCAATAAGTTTTCGGTTGGTGAAGAGATTGAGATTATGAAGCCGGATGGAGAAAATCTGACGGTGACTGTGAAACGGATTGTGGATGAGGATGGAGCAGATATGGAATCAGCACCGCATCCAAAACAGGTTTTATATATTGATCTGGGGCATCCACTTGAGAAGTATGATATTTTACGAAGAAAAGAGTAGGGAGGAAAATACTCTGCCCCGAAAAATAAGGAGGATAAAAGTATGAAAAAGGAAAAATATGTGGCTTATGTAGGTACATATACTCATGAAAACAGTGTCGGAATCCATATTTATGATGTGGATGTGGCAAATGGCAGTATGAAAGAACGTAAAGTAGTACCAATCAATAACCCGTCAGATCTTGTTGTTTCAAAGGATAGAAAGTTCCTTTATTCGATTGCTGATGAAGGTGTGGAAGCATTTAAGGTTCTTCCGGATGGAGATCTTGAGGCTGTGAATAAACAGTGGATTGGCGGCATGAGAGGATGCTATGTGGAAGTGGATGATGAGAATCGTTATCTTTTCGTTGGTGGACATCATGACGGACGTGTGACGATGATGCATCTTGAAAAAGATGGAAGCATCGGAGCTATCGCAGATGGTATTTTCCATATAGGTATGGCGCGCGGAAGCGACAGACGTACCAACACACCACATGTTGACTGTGTAAAACTGACACCGGATCAGAAGTTTTTGTGTGCAGTTGATAACGGATTAGATCAGGTTAAGATCTATCGTGTGGATTATACTTATGGTAAATTAAAACTGGTGGATATCATTCGTGGACCGCTTGAGTCTGCGCCGAGAATGATCCGTTTTTCCAGAGATGGAAAATATGCTTATATCCTGTATGAACTGACACATGAGATCGAGGTGTATAAGTATAGCGTTGAGAATGACCAGCCACAGTTTGATAAGATCCAGACGATCACAACACAGGGAAAGAAAGAGGAAGACATCTGTGCTGCATCCGGTATGGAGATCACTAAGAGCGGAAAATATCTCTTTGTTTCCAATGCCGGTGTGAACACAGTGGTTGCATATGAGATTGATCCTGCAACAGGTATGCTGACACAGGCATTCCGCACTAAAGTAGACAGTGATTATCCGAAAATGCTTGCAATTTATCCGGATGAGAAACATTATCTTACTGTAAATAATACATCCAATGATATCGTATCTTATACGATCAATTATGAGAAAGGTTTCTCTCTGCAGAACGGTGCGCCGGTCAAGGTTGATAAGCCAAACTGTATTTATATCTTAAAATTAGAAGAATAAGAGGGATTCCGTGCATCTTATGTCACGGTCAAACACCCGCAGTATGCCAGAGATGGTATGCTGTGGGTTTTTTTCATAGTGAGTGATGTACTACAAATCGAAAAGAAATATATAATCCTAATCTAAAGGATACATAATACCACCGAAAGAGGATATAGATAATAATAGTGGATGAAAAAAGATACAGTAAAAGGAAAAATGGTGGGCGATGAACAGAGAAGAACGATTGAGGCGGCAAAAGGATTTTCTGACCGGATTTGCATTCTGGGTGGTGTGGCTTGTGATTTTGTGGGTAGTGCTTAAGGCGGCAGGTTCTGTGCTGTTTCCGTTTCTTGCGGCGTTTGCGGTGGCGGTACTGCTGTCGGGAGCGGTACAGTTTATTGCGGAGCGGATGCATATTCAAAGAGGGATCGTGGCGGTCGCGGTCGTTCTTTTCTTTTATATTATTTTAGCGGTATTCCTTTATTTTGCGGGCAGTTATCTGGTGCGTCTGATTTACGATACGGCAAGGGAATTATCCGTATTTTTTTCAGATACGATCGTCCCGGTCATGCAGCGCTTTTACCAGTGGTTAGACCGCTTTGTTTCTGTATTTTATCCGACAGAACTGACAGGAAAAACATCCGGTTTACATGGAGTTGGGGAAGAGTCCGCACAGACACTGAAAAATGCAGGAAAACTGATGTCGGGGATCTCGGATGGTGTCATCGACGGGGTGTCCGGGATGGCGGCAGGAATCCCGGGATTTTTTATGAAACTTCTGATTGCGGTGATCGCGACCGTATTTATGGAACTGGAATTTCCGGAGATCAAAGCATTTTTAAAGCGGCAGATCCCGGCAGAATACCAGCGGGCATTCCGGGATGGAAAAAATTATGTGACAGGGACGATGGGAAAATGTATCCTCTCGTACTGCCTGATCTTTGGTATTACATTTGCGGAACTTACGGCAGGCTTGTTTCTGCTTGGCATCAAAAATGCATTTGCCATCGCGTTTATCATTGCGGTACTTGATATCCTTCCGGTTCTTGGGACGGGAACGGTTTTGATCCCGTGGGCAGTTCTTGCTTTTGCATCTGGAAGGATTTCTACCGGAGTTGGCGTGTTTGGACTTTACCTTGTGATTACGGTCGTGCGGAATCTGATCGAGCCAAAACTGGTTGGAAAGCAGATGGGGTTATCACCGGTGATTATGCTGCCATGTATGCTGATTGGCTTAAAATTTTTTGGAATTATCGGCCTGTTTGTGGTGCCGCTTCTGGTTTCATTTCTAAAACAGTTGAATGACAGAGGAATTATAAAAATCTTTCGTTAAGGCATTTGAAAACATAAATGGCAGAAAATAGAAAATTCCATAAGTTCCTGGAATGATAAAAATAACCTCCGCTTATAAATGAAAAAATTTTTCGCTAAAAATTGGATTTTGGGTGAAATACGGCGAAAATTGCATTGACGGAAAAATTTCTCTATGCTAAATTTACTCATGTATTTCTATCAAGTAGTGATACAGGAGGATGAAAAAATGAAGAAAGCATTAAGCGTATTATTGACAATGGGACTTACCGTTTCCATGCTGGCAGGATGTGGTTCAAATGGAGCTGCAGACAATGCATCAGCAGGCAATGCAGCAGATAACAGTGCTGCAGACAATACTGTAGCTGCGACAGAGAGCAGTGCAGCAGCCGGCGAAGCAAAATCAGCATCGGATATCAAGGTAGGTGTGATCTACATTGGTGATGAGAACGAGGGATATACAGCAGCACATATGGCTGGTATCGATCAGATGATGAGCAATCTCGGATTATCTGAGGATCAGGTCGTAGAGAAAACTCTGATCCCGGAAGATGAATCTGCTTATGATGCAGCAGTTGATTTAGCAGATCAGGGATGTAACATTATTTTCGGTACAAGCTTTGGACATGAGAGCTACCTGCTTCAGGCAGCAGCAGAGTACCCGGAGGTTCAGTTCTGCCATGCAACCGGATATCAGGCAGCATCTTCCGGACTTTCCAATATGCACAACTATTTTGATTCTATCTACGAAGCACGTTATGTTTCCGGCGTTGTTGCGGGTATGAAATTAAACGGGATGATCGCAGACGGAACCATCACAGAGGATACAGCTAAGATCGGTTATGTTGGTGCATTCCCGTATGCCGAGGTTATTTCCGGATTTACTTCTTTCTATTTAGGTGCAAAGAGCCAGTGTCCTTCCGCAACTATGGAAGTACAGTATACAAACAGCTGGGCAGATATGTCTGGTGAGGCAGAGGTAGCAGCAAAACTGATCGATGACGGATGTGTCCTGATCAGCCAGCATGCAGATACCACTGGTGCTCCAAGTACCTGTGAGGATAAGAAAGTTCCATGTGTCGGCTACAACGTTGATATGACAACTGTTGCTCCGGATGCAGCACTTACTTCTCCGACAAATAACTGGGGTGTTTACTATACACATGCAGTACAGTGTGTATTAGACGGAACAGCAATCGAGACTGACTGGTGTCAGGGATTTGCAGAAGGTGCAGTTGACATTACACCGATCAACGAGGCAGTTGCAGCAGAGGGAACAGACGCAAAAGTAACAGAAGTTGAAAATGCAATCAAAGACGGATCACTTCATGTATTCGATACATCCGCATTTACTGTAAATGGTTCTTCCTTAGAAGACCTGATCGCAGAAGGTGGCGATTATGCAAAATATGCAGATTATGTATCAGACGGATACTATCATGAGTCTGAGCTGGCATCTGCTCCATCTTTCGATATCATTATTGATGGTATCACTTCTGTGACCAACTAAGAGCATCTGCGGTGCAGAATGATTGATTAAGATTTTTAGCAGAATATAATTCTGCCATAATGCAAAAGAGCATGTCTGAATGAATGCTTTTTGTATCATAAATAAGCGGAACTGTGAAAGGACAGACCTTTTATCACAGTTCCGCAGTTTACGTTAAAGGAGGACTGTTTGTGGAACCGGTAAATGCGATTGAACTTTTGGGAGTCACCAAACGTTTTGGAGAGGTTGTCGCAAATGACAATGTAAATCTGACAGTGAGAAAGGGAGAGATCCTTTCTATATTAGGAGAGAATGGTAGTGGAAAGACTACGCTGATGAACATGCTCTCCGGTATTTATTTCCCGGATGAGGGAGAAATCCGTGTGAATGGGAAAACCGTGACGATCCGGTCCCCGAAAGATTCCATCGAACTCGGAATTGGAATGATTCATCAGCATTTCAAGCTGATCAATATCCTGACAGCCGCCGAGAATATTATTTTAGGTCTGCCGGGAAAAGAACGCCTGAATTTAAAACAGGTGGAAAAAGAAGTCAAAGAACTGACAGACCGCTATGGTTTTGACTTAAATCCATCCCAGAAAATTTATGATATGTCCGTTTCCCAGAAACAGACCGTTGAGATCGTAAAGGTTTTATACCGTGGCGCGGATATTCTGATCTTAGATGAGCCGACTGCCGTTTTAACACCGCAGGAGACTGAAAAATTATTTGCGGTATTGCGCAACATGCGTGCCGCAGGAAAATCCATCATCATCATCACACACAAGTTAAACGAAGTATTAGAGCTTTCTGACCGTGTGGCTGTGCTTCGAAAAGGAAAGTACATAGATACGGTGGAGACAAAAGGTGCAACGGTAGAGTCTCTAACTGAGATGATGGTCGGTGAAAAAGTAACGCTTGATATCAACCGTACCGAACCGGAAAATGCAAAAAAACGAATTGAGATGCGCGGTGTGACATGCCGGAACAAGGAAGGTTTAAAAGTATTAAAAGAGGCTTCCTTTACCGCATACAGCGGCGAAATTCTCGGTATTGCAGGAATTTCCGGAAGCGGACAGAAAGAGCTTCTTGAATCTGTTGCAGGTTTACAGCCGATCGAGAGCGGAGAGATCCTTTACGATTCCCCGGAAGGAAAGATCGAAAAAATTTCCGACATGAAAGCGGAGGATATCAAAAAACTTGGTATTGCATTATCGTTTGTCCCGGAGGACCGTCTCGGAATGGGATTAGTCGGTTCCATGGATCTGACAGATAATATGATGATCCGCAGCTACAAGGAAGGAAAACATTTCTTTGCAGACCGTAAGGCACCGAAGAAACTGGCACAGGAGATTGTTGACAAACTTGAGGTCGTAACGCCTGGTGTTGAAACTCCGGTCAGCCGTCTTTCCGGTGGAAATGTCCAGAAAATTCTGGTAGGACGGGAGATCGCAAGCAATCCGAATGTGCTGATGGTAGCATATCCGGTGCGCGGACTTGATATCAATTCATCCTATACGATCTATAATCTCTTAAATGACCAGAAGAAAAAGGGAGTTGCTGTCATCTGTGTCGGCGAGGACTTAGATGTGCTCTTAGAGCTGTGCGACAGGATACTTGTGTTAAATGGCGGAAGAGTTTCCGGTATTGTGGATGCGAGAAGTACCACAAAAGAAAAACTCGGACTTTTGATGACAGGTTCGGGAGAGGAGAAACAGGCAAATGAGTAAAGAAGTAAAAGAACCGGCAGTTCGTATGATAAAACGGGATACGATAAGCACTGCTAAAGCATGGGGAATCCGTCTTATAGCTGTTGTATTATCGCTGATCGTTGCAGGACTTGTGATCGTTGCGATCACAAAACAGAATCCGCTTCAGGTATATCTTGGTATCGTAGATGGTGCGGTTGGAAGCAGCCGTCGTGTGTGGGTGACGATCCGCGAGACATTAGTACTTTTATGTATTGCGATCGGACTGACGCCTGCATTTAAAATGAAGTTCTGGAATATCGGAGCTGAGGGACAGATCTTAATGGGAGGTATGGCAACTGCCGCACTGATGATCTATGCGGGGGATGCAATGCCAAACTGGCTTCTTCTGATCCTGATCTTTATTGCAAGTGCCACAGCAGGTCTGATCTGGGGATTGATCCCGGCAGTGTTTAAGGCATATTTTAACACAAATGAGACATTGTTTACGCTGATGCTTAATTATGTGGCAATGCAGCTTGTAACATTTGCCATTGTATTCTGGGAGAATCCATCCGGTTCGAATACGGTCGGTATTATCAATGCAGCAGGACAGAAAGGATGGTTCCCATCTGTGTTTGGAAATATGTATGGACTGAATGTGATCGTGGTTCTTGTCATCACACTCGGTATGTATGTATACATGAAATACAGTAAACAGGGATATGAGATCGCTGTTGTCGGAGAAAGCCAGAATACCGCACGTTATGCCGGCATCAATGTAAAAAAAGTAATCATCCGTACCATGATGATTTCCGGTGCAATCTGTGGTCTTTCCGGCTGTCTGATCGTCAGCGGTGCAAGCCATACGATTTCTACAAGTACAGCAGGCGGACGTGGATTTACCGCGATCATCGTAGCATGGATGTCTAAATTTAATCCATTTGCCATGATCTTAGTATCTGCATTTTTAGTATTTATGCAGCAGGGATCGATCCAGATCGCTTCCCAGTTTGGTTTAAATGAGAATGCATCAGATATCATTACAGGTATTTTGCTGTTTTTTCTGATCGGATGTGAGTTTTTCATTAATTACAGACTGGAATGGAAAAAGAATCATAAGGAGGGAAAATAAATGAATCTGCTTATGACATTTATACAAAAAGCAATCGGACAGGGCGTTGCGATATTATTCGGTGCGACCGGAGAGATCGTGACAGAAAAGTCCGGTAACTTAAATCTTGGAATACCGGGTATCATGTACATGGGTGGTATTGCCGGTCTGATGGGTGCTTTTTTCTATGAGAATGGCAATGAAAATCCAAATGGATTTATTGGTCTTTTGATCGCCTTTTTTGCAACACTGATTGTAGCTGCGTTAGGCGGACTGATCTATAGTTTTTTAACGATCACACTGCGTGCAAACCAGAATGTTGTTGGTCTTGCCTTAACGACATTTGGTGTAGGTTTCGGTAACTTCTTCGGCGGTTCTATCTCAAAACTTGCCGGAGGTGTCGGACAGATTTCCGTACAGACTACGGCGGCAGCGTTTCGTGCAAAAATACCGGGACTTTCTGCAATCCCTGTGATCGGAGATTTATTATTTTCCTATGGTTTTCTGACCTATTTATCCGTGATCCTTGCCGTATGTATGACTTATTTCCTGAAAAAGACCAGACGCGGCTTAAACTTACGCGCAGTCGGGGAGAGCCCGGCAACTGCAGATGCTGCAGGTATCAATGTATCAAGATATAAATATGTCGCAACCGTGACAGGAGCAGCAATCGCAGGTCTTGGAGGTCTCTATTTTGTCATGGAATATCTTGGAGGAACCTGGTCAAATAACGGATTTGGTGACCGTGGATGGCTGGCAATCGCGCTGGTTATTTTAGCACTCTGGAATCCGGATCATGCAATCTGGGGATCATTCCTGTTTGGAGGACTTTATATTTTATATATCTATCTGCCGGGACTGACCCGTGCAACACAGGAACTCTGCAAGATGCTTCCTTATGTGGTGACGATCATTGTACTTGTGATCACAAGTAAACGAAATAAACAGGAAAACCAGCCACCGGCAAGCCTTGGAGAAGCATACTTCAGGGAAGACCGATAATGGTTTAAAGAAAAGAAATTACTTTGCGGACAGCAGCACTCATCTGGGTGCTGCTGTTTGTGACTAAACAGATTTCACGTTCCGGTATGGGTTCGACGAGACGGATCGCGTAGGCGCTGCCGCGTGCGATCGCCTCTGCAGCGAGCTCCTCCGGGTAAAAACCGATACCGAGATTGTGTGTGATCATAGGAAGGATCTGGTCGGTGGTGGCAGCCTCCATATCAGGTGCGAACATCAGACCATGACTTAAGAAATAACGGTGATACAATTCTCTGGTCCCGGTGCCGTCGGCAAGCCCTATAACCGGTATTCCGGAAAGATCATTTAAGCTTCGGATCTGTGAAGCCAGTTCTTTATATTTTGTTCCTCCGATCAGAATTTCGCGGTAGGAGGCAAGGTGTGTTTTGTGCAGTGGCTTTTGGATGGTAAGTGGTGAGGTGACGGCTGCAAAATCGACGACCTTGCTCTCTAATGCTAAAATTGCCTGTGGTGTGGAGTGATTGAAAATACGGATGCGCACATGTGGATATTGTTCGTGAAAACGTTCTAATACCGGAAGCAATAGCAGGCGCAGCGCATTTTCACTGGCTCCGATGGAAACCAGTCCATTTTCGAGATCCCTATTCTGACGGATCTCATCTTCCCCAAGCGACAGCTGCTCATAGGCAATCGCAACATGTTCATATAATCTTTTTCCTTCGGGAGTCAGCGTTATCCCCTTGTTAGAGCGCAAAAACAGTGTACAGTTTAATTCCGATTCCAGATTATTCATGCACCTTGTGATATTTGGCTGGTTATTGTGCAGTGCCTCTGCAGCTCTGGTAAAACTTTTATACTGTGCAACATAGTAGAAAATACGGTAATAGTCGTAAGTGATCATGCGGTGTTTTATCTCCTTTTATTTATTATATAAAAATCATATGATGGATATATCAATAATACTTTTTACATCTGATAACAGGGATACTATAATACAGACGATGTAAGAAATCAATGAGAAAAAACGGGAATAAGAGGTGAGAACATTGGCTTTGAATCAAAATGAGCCAAGGAGTACGAAAGTGCAGATGTCGGAGGCGTTTATCACGAGTGTGTTTCTGGCACTGTCCGGTGGGTTCCAGGATGCATACACTTATTTTACGAGAGATGGCGTGTTTTCGAATGCACAGACCGGAAACGTGGTACTCATGAGTCAGCATTTTATGATGGGAGAGTGGAGTGAGGGATTGCGTTATCTGTTCCCATTGCTCGCATTTGCAGTCGGTGTGTTTGTGGCAGAGAGGATACAGGGAAGTTTTAAGTATGCGAGAAAGCTGCACTGGAGACAGTCAGTATTACTCTGTGAGATGGCAATCCTGGTGTTTGTGGGATTTCTTCCGGAGAATCTTAATATGGCAGCAACCGTGTTAGTTTCTTTTTCCTGTGCCATGCAGGTGCAGACATTCCGGAAAGTCGGCGGATATTCCTACGCGAGCACAATGTGCATCGGAAATCTGCGGAGTGGGACGGCAGCGTTTTCACTGTATCTCAGGGAAAAAAGACCGGAACAGATCAGACAGGCACTTTACTATTTTGGAATCATTTTATTCTTTGCGGTTGGTGCGGGAATCGGAGGAAATCTGTCTGTGAGGTACGGGTTTCATGTGATCTGGATATCCGGTGGACTTCTGTTGATCAGTTTTCTGCTGATGTTCTTAGAAAAGATTAGATAATGGAGGGAAAAAGGATGGAGACAATATTTCCAAGAGAAGAAAAAGCAGATCTGTTGTTTGATAAAATCTTGAAAGATCCGGAAGCCTGTGAGCGTCTGATGCAGACTTTTTATGGAGAAATTGATTCGGATCTTGAACTGGTGGGAGGATATCTTCCACCGGAACAGTTTGCTAAGGCATTGTTTGATGCCTATAAAAACCGGGATCTGACAGCATTTTTGATGGCAGTCTGTAAAAACAGCATGTTTGACTTACTGCGCAACTCATTTTTGGCACCGTTCCGCTTTAATGCGGACGGACAGGTCAATCCGTATCTGCTCACGGACGAGGATGGAAATCTGATCCAAACAAAGGAGATCCATGTGAGTGAAAAAGATTATAACCGGTTTAAAAAGGTATTCCGGAAAGAGAAAGGTGTAAAGATGTATCTTGCATACGGATACCGCAAGCGTCACAGCTATGATGCGGATACGATGGATGTGATGGAATATAAGATGGGTGAGCACATCGGTCTTTTGCTTGTCTATGAACTGCCGGATACGGTAAAACAGCAGAGGACGGAAGCACAGGCTTATGCAGCAGTGTGGGATATCATGATGAAACTGCAAAAGGACCTGCCGCGTTCCTTTGTTTATTACGGACAGGATTCTTTGGAAGATGAAGGTCAGAGGTTTGATGAACTGGGCGTATTTTTACCGATCCACCGTTTTTCGGAACGGTTGGAAAAGAGTATTGATACAGTAGATAAGATTGTACATGCACAAGCATAAAAGGAGTGTGAATATTTATGTTAACAGCAGTAACTGGTATTAACTGGGGCGATGAAGGAAAAGGACGTGTCGTAGATTTATTAAGTGATCACGCCGATTATGTGGTTCGTTATCAGGGAGGAAACAATGCAGGACATACCGTAGTGACAGATAAAGGTAAATTTGTTTTGAATCTGCTGCCGTCCGGTATTCTGCATCCGGAGGTTGTCTGTGTACTTGGAAACGGAATGGTCATTGATCCGGATCACTTAAGACATGAGATCGAGATGATGCGTTACATGAATGTAAAAATCAGTCCGGAAAATTTAAAGATATCGGAAAAAGCAACCGTCTGCATGCCATTCCATGTCAGACAGGACGTTTTAGAGGAGGAGAGACTCTCTAAGACCGGGGAGGCATTTGGCTCCACAAAAAGAGGAATCGCCTATGCCTATGGCGATAAATATATGAAGAAAACGCTTCGGATGGGAGACCTTTTATATCTGGATTCGGAAGTGATCAAAAAACGGATCGCAATGATCGTGGAGAGTAAAAATCTGATCCTTGAAAAGGTATATGGTCAGAAACCGCTCTCAGTGGAAGAGGTCATGGACTGGTGCAAGGGACAGGCAGAATTTTTAAAGCCGTATATTACCGATACGGGGGTGCTGTTGGAAAAGGCAGCCGCAGAAGGCAAAGATATCCTCTTTGAGGCACAGCTTGGTGCATTGCGTGATATTGATTACGGAATTTATCCCTACACATCAAGCTCTAGTACGATCGCAGCCTATGCAACGATCGGTGCGGGTATTCCAAAAAGAAAACCGGAGCGTGTCGTAGGTGTCATGAAGGCATATTCCACATGCGTCGGCGAGGGTCCGTTTGCTGCAGAGAAGGCTGCCGGTGAGGAATGGAATGATAAATTGAGAAAAGCGGGTAATGAATTTGGGGCTGCAACCGGACGTCCAAGAAGAGTCGGGCCGTTTGATGCAGTTGCAAGCAGATATGGACTGCAGTGTCAGAATGCAGGAGATATTGCCCTGACCAAACTGGATGTATTGAGCAGCTTTGAAAAGATCCCCGTTATCACGGGATACCGTGTGAACGGAAAGCTCATCACGGATTTCCCGACGAATGTATTGCTTGATGCTGCAAAACCGGAGGTTGAGATGTTAGATGGTTGGAACTGCGACATCTCAGCCTGCAGAAACTGGAATGATCTTCCGAAAAATGCAAAGAAGTATATCGAGAGGATCGAGGAACTGATCGGACATTCCATTTACCTTGTTTCCACAGGAGCAAAGAGAGATGAATATTTATTGAAAGAATAAAATATCAGGTACAGTACCGGAACATCTTATCGGTCAGTATTCTTGCAAAGATCAGTCCGAGAGGCAGGCATACGATGATAAGGATCGCAGAGGCAAACCAGGAGGCTGATGCATCCAAAGACATGATGCCGAGATTGTAGATCGCGCGGTACAGGTATAATCCGGGAACCATGATAACGATAGATGGAACGGTGATCGCAATCCTTGGATAACCGACATGGTTTTTTAAAAGGGATGCGAGCAGTCCAGCGGTCAGTGCACCTAAAAATGCAGCGGCCGCGGAAGGTGTTCCGAGAAGATCCACAAGTTCTAACCGGAATGTATTTGCAATGGCGCCGATCACGGCTGCGGCTGCTGCAAGCTGTCTGGGACTGTTAAACATGATTGAAAATCCGAATACGCCGCAGAAACTTGCAAGCAGACGGAAGATGATCTTTTCTGTCAGAGTAAGGTTTAAAGGAAGAAAATCTACAGGCTGCAAATGAAGTAAAAGGGCTACCATCCAGGCAAACATAGTGGCGACGGCAATAATGATCAGTGCGTAGGCGAGACGCTCAAGACCGGAGCGCATATCAAGTTTTGCGAGGTCGATTCCGCTGGTGATAAATGGAAAACCGGGAATGATAAAGAGCATGGCACAGATATAACCTGCTTCATGCTGAATGGAGATTCCCCACAGCAGCTCTGCAATTTTTAACAGTCCGGCATAAACCAGACAGGCACTTGAGACGGATGCTGCAATGCAGAGAAACAGTGTAAAATGATGTTTTGTCAGTTTGCACCGCAGATAATTTCCAATGCCGGCACCAAAGAAGGCACAGAGCATTTCAATAGGTCCGCCGCCGAGTAAAAATGTAAATGCGCTGCATGCAAGCGCTGATGCACATCCAAGTGCAAATGGGGAGTAAAGCCCATGGATCTGTTCAATCTGGTCTAAATAAGTATGGATCTGTTCGCCGGACATTGTGCAGCATTCATGGTCAAAATCATTGACGAAGCGTTCCATCCGGTTTAATTTTGAAGTATTGACACCGGTATTTGTCAGGCAGAGAGACTGCGAGTAACAGTCGGTTCCGTCAAAGCAGGTATATTCGATCGACATCAGTCCAATGTCAGCGGTACAGGTAACACCGAGCAGAGTGGCAAGACTGTTCATGGAACTGCGCACACGCCATGCTCCGGTACCGCAGGAGAGCATCATAAGACCGGTACGACCGATCACTGAAGCTTTTTCAGTCAGTCCTGTCTGGGTGATCGGGAGTGATTTATCCGATCCCGTAAACTGGTGCCAGGGAATATCCATATGGTTTTTTGGTATCTGGTTCTGCATCATTTGTAAACACTTCTTTCTGAATAATGTCATGTAATTTGCTGTTATAAAGTGTATCTGTTCTTCCTGAAAAGTCAAGTATGTATCTGTATAAATTAATCCCAAAATGAGCCGATAACCATAATAGAAACAAAAATTGCCGGATAAATGGAATTAGAAGGCGAAAACAAATTTTTCAGGGAGGATAAAAACATGAGTGAGATCAGCAGCAACAGTGCATTAAATTCTTATGCAGCGGACTATTCTTACCGCACAGAACACAACAAAAAAACAGACAGCAATAAAAAGGCCGACGTTACAAAAGAGGCAGACAAGACCACAAAGAAAAGCAAGGTGAGCGGCAGAACCATAGGTGATCCGGTCCTGAGCGATAAGGCCCAAAAGTATTATGAAAAATTAAAAGCAAAATATTCTAATATGGATTTTATTCTTGTCTCTCCGGAGAAAAAAGAGGAAGCGGAGAGCAAGAAAGGCATGTACCAGAGTTCCAAGGAACTTCTTGTTTTAATCGATTCCGACAAGATCGAAAAGATGGCGGAAGATGAGGAGTATCGTGCAAAATATGAGGGGATTTTAAACAATGCAGCTTCCCGGCTAAATCAGATGAAAGATAGTCTTGGCTCGAAAGCCGATTCGGTAAGCTCTTTTGGAATGACCTTTGATGACCACGGAAATGCATCATTTTTTGCGGTTGTGGACAAATCTCTTGCATCCCAGAGAGAGCGTATCGCGGACAAAAAAGAAGCTGCGGCAAAAGAGAAAAAGAAAGCGCAGAGGGAAGCACAGGAAAAACGTGCGGAGGAGAAAAAGGCGGACCGGACAGATAAGAAGGGAAAGACAGATGGTACCGGTAAGGCGAAAGATACAGAAAAGACATCGGATGCGGATAAAGTGACCGTTTCCGCTTCCTCCTGGGAAGAACTGCTGAAAAAAATAGATAACGTGATTTATGAAAGCAGGGCTGATTCCGTGATGACAAAAGAAGAAAAAGCAGTCGGACAGTCTTTTGATTATTCCATATAAAAATACTGGGAAAAAAGGACAGTTGAACCACAGGTCATTCTATGGCAGAATAAAAGAAAATACAGAAGAAAATATGCATAGGTGACATTGTGAGATATACAGTATTGATTGCAGATGATTCAAAACTTCAGAGAGTGATTGTAAAAGAAAATTTAAAAGATATCTATGATGTGGCAGAGGCATCGGGCGGACAGGAATGTCTCGATCTGGTAGAACACAGTGCCGGGAAGATCGATGCAGTACTTTTGGATATTGTGATGCCTGGGATGGATGGATTCGAGGTGCTGCGGAGAAGGCAGGAGTCCGGGGTGTTTCAAAAGATTCCGGTGATCGTACTCACTATGAGTGACAGGAAAGAGGATCAGGAACTTGCAGAACAGTTAGGCGCAGATGGATTTCTGCTAAAACCGGTCGATGCAAAGCAGGCGCGTCTTCAGATCAGCCGTGTTTTAAGGGAAGACTGACAGAGATTACCCATATGTAAAAGAATAAATTGAATCACGGAAACAAAACGTGTATAATAGACTCAGAAATATGTTTGACAGGGGAAAAAATATGGCACAGAAAATTATTTTAACGGGCGACCGCCCGACAGGCAAATTACATGTGGGACATTATGTAGGCTCTTTAAAGCGGAGAGTTGAACTTCAGAATTCCGGTGAATATGACAAGATCTTTATTATGATCGCAGATGCACAGGCACTTACCGACAATGCAGACAACCCTGCAAAAGTGCGCAGTAATATCATGGAAGTGGCACTCGATTATCTTTCCGTAGGAATCGATCCGGCGAAGTCTGATATCTTTATCCAGTCTTATGTAACAGAATTGACGGAGCTGACATTTTATTATATGAACCTCGTTACGGTATCAAGATTACAGCGCAATCCTACCGTGAAATCAGAGATTCAGATGCGTAACTTTGAGACAAGCATCCCAGTTGGATTTTTCTGTTATCCGATCAGTCAGGCGGCAGATATCACTGCATTCCATGCAACGACAGTTCCGGTCGGTGAAGACCAGATGCCGATGCTTGAGCAGACAAAGGAGATCGTGCACAAGTTTAATGCCGTATACGGCGAGACACTGACCGATCCGCAGATCTTGCTGCCGGAAAATAAGGCGTGCTTGAGACTTCCGGGTACCGACGGAAAGGCGAAGATGAGTAAATCACTCGGCAACTGCATCTATCTCTCCGAGCCGGAAGCAGATGTCAAGAAAAAGATCATGTCCATGTATACCGATCCAAATCATATCCGTATCGAAGATCCGGGTAATCTTGAGGGCAACACGGTATTTACCTATCTGGATGCGTTCTGTAATGACGGACATTTCGCAGAATATCTTCCGGAGTATTCCTGCTTACAGGAGTTAAAAGACCACTATACACGCGGTGGTCTCGGTGATGTCAAGGTGAAGAAATTCTTAAACAATGTTATGCAGGAAGAACTTTCTCCGATCCGTGCACGCAGAAAAGAATACGAAAACCGTATCGGTGATGTGTATGACATTTTAAAGAAAGGCAGCGAGACAGCAAAACATGAGGCTGAGAAGACGCTCGCCGAAGTAAAACATGCGATGAAGATCGACTATTTTGATACACCGGAGTTTTTAGAAGAACAGGTGGAAAAATTTAAGTAAAAAATATGAAAAAGCTGCCCTGCAGGTGGAAACACAGCGGGGCATTTTTTATTCTCCATGTATATGGTTTACGAAGTGCAGTATTTTGTGATAAAGTATATAGGTACATCTTTGGGAAAGGAAAACGGACGTGGTAAGACGAAGAAAAAGTGGTTTAAACTTTGGAAGACGGAAGAAGAAAATCAATTTTGCAGTGGTAAAAGAAGTTTTGTCGTGGACAGTAGAAATAGCACTCACGTTACTCATTGCGTTTACGTTTGTTTATTTTATCGGACTTAGAACCAGTGTGGTAGGACAATCGATGTCTAAGACATTAAATGGCGGAGATCAGATTTTAGTAAACCGTTTTGTTTATAAAGTGACAGATCCGAAAACGAATGATATTGTCGTATTTTTGCCAAATGGAAATGAAAAATCCCATTATTATGTAAAGCGTGTTATAGGTGTTCCGGGAGATACCGTACAGATCAAAAATGGAACGGTATATGTCAACGGAAAAGCGTTTGATGAGGAGACGGATGTGGCATCCATTGAGGATGCGGGACTGGCAGCGGAGGAGATCACACTTGGAGCAGAGGAATATTTTGTTTTAGGAGATAACCGCAATAACAGTGAGGACAGCCGTTATGCAAATATCGGAAATATCAAAAAAGATTATATTATAGGAAAAGCCTGGTTTCGGATTGCACCGTTTTCGGAAATTGGATTTCTGTAAAAAGATACAGATGTTAAAAAAATATTGATAGAAATGGAGAAAAATATGCAATTTCAATGGTACCCTGGACATATGACGAAAGCAAAACGTCAGATGCAGGAAGATATAAAACTGATCGATTTAGTGATTGAACTGGTGGATGCAAGAATACCACTTGCAAGCCGTAACCCGGATATTGATGAACTTGGGAAAAATAAGGCAAGATTGATCCTGATGAATAAATCGGATCTGTCGGATGCGGGAAGAAACCGTGAGTGGTCGGATTTTTTCCGTGAAAAAGGTTATTATGTTGTGTGTCTGGATGCAAGGAGTAAGGCAGGAATGAAAGATGTCACAAATGTTGTGATGGAGGCCTGTAAGGAGAAAATTGAGCGTGACCGGAAAAGAGGAATCAAAAATCGTCCGGTGCGTGCAATGGTTGTAGGTATTCCGAATGTCGGCAAATCAACATTTATCAATTCCTATGCTGGAAAGGCATGTGCGAAGACTGGAAATAAACCGGGTGTGACTAAAGGAAAACAGTGGATCCGGCTCAATAAGAATGTGGAACTGTTAGATACACCTGGAATCCTCTGGCCAAAATTTGAAGATCAGAGAGTTGGTCTTTATTTAGCTCTGATCGGTGCAATCAAGGATGAGATCTTAAACATTGATGAATTATCATTAGAGTTGATCAAAATACTGTTAAGCGATTATCCGACCGTACTAAAGGAACGTTACGGTGTGGAGGAGGACGCAGAGCCGCCGGTGATCTTAGGACAGATCGCAGAAAACAGAAAGTGTATCTCAAAGGGCGGAGAGTTAGATTACAGCAAGGCGGCAGCACTTCTGATCGACGAATTCCGGAGTGGAAAACTGGGACAGATCACACTGGAACGTCCGAAGATACAGGATGGCAGTGCAGAATGAGACAGACAGAGATCAGGGCAGTGTTTGAAATCATTCTGTATTTTGCACTTGTGGCGTGTATCACTTTTTTGATCATTCATTTTGTAGGGCAGCGTACGGTTGTAAACGGTGTTTCCATGCAGCCGACACTTTCTGATGGAGATAATCTGATTGTGGATAAATTGTCCTATCGTTTTCATGATCCGGACAGGTTTGATATCATTGTGTTTCCTCAGGAAGATGGCAGATATTTTATCAAGCGGATCATCGGACTGCCCGGAGAAAATGTGCGGATCGATGAGGACGGATTCATTTATATCAATGGCGAAAAGCTGCAGGAATCATATGGAAAAGAAGTGATGCGGGATCCGGGACTGGCAAAAGACGGGATACAGCTTGGAGCAGATGAATATTTTGTGCTGGGTGATAACCGGAACGACAGCATGGACAGCCGTATGGCGGAAGTGGGACCGATTGTGGGAGAAAGGATCATAGGACGTGCGTGGCTTCGCATCTATCCGTTTGATCAGATCGGTTTTTTAAAACACGGCTCATGACAATAGATTTGCCTGCGGAAGGTGTAGTCTATTGTAAAAAATACAGACAGCAGAAATGGAAGTGTCAGAGATGGAAGAACGAAAAATAGGACAGATCAAAGAGGAATTAAAGGCGGCAACGGAAGCAATGCTGCCTTCTTTTATTATGGCATATGAGTCAGATGAGAGAAGTGGTGTCATAAAACTTGTAGAGCAGGCAAAAAAAAGACTGCAGAAATTAGAGGAAGAACGAAAAAGAATCTGGAAACTGCAGGAATACGAACGAAAATATGGTCAGTACACCTATATCTGTGGGATTGATGAAGTGGGAAGAGGACCGCTTGCCGGTCCTGTTGTTGCCGGGGCAGTGATCCTGCCGAAAGACTGTGATATTCTTTATATCAATGATTCTAAGAAACTTACGGCAGCAAAGCGGGAAGAACTCTATGATGAAATCATGGAGAAGGCGGTTGCAGCAGGGATCGGAATGGTATCCCCGCAGCGGATCGATGAGATCAATATTCTGCAGGCAACCTATGAAGCGATGCGCGAGGCTATAAGCAAATTAGAACCGGCACCCGATATATTATTAAATGATGCGGTGACGATACCGGAAGTTACCATTCCACAGGTACCGATCATCAAAGGAGATGCAAAAAGTATTTCGATTGGTGCAGCGAGCATTATCGCAAAGGTGACAAGGGACAGGCTGATGGTAGAATATGATCAGATCCTGCCGGAATACGGGTTTGCGTCAAATAAAGGGTATGGTTCGGCAGAGCATATTGCGGCATTGAAGAAATATGGTCCTTCCCCGATCCACCGCAGAAGTTTTATCCATAATTTTATAGAGGAATAAAGTGTCAGACTTTTTGGAATGAGGGTTTGTTATGCAGATCAGAGATATGTTGGGGCAGTACAGCCAGAATGTCAAAAATGGAACAGAGGAGCTTATGAGTGCGCAGGGAACGCAGAAACTTGTGTCGTCCATGCAGGAATTAGAACCGGGAAGCACGTTTGAGGGAACGGTTAACAGTGTCAAAAACGGTAAGGTTGTTTTAGCACTTGGAAACGGGCAGACGATCACGGCGAGGCTGGATGGAAAAGTGTCCATTCAGCCGGGTGAATCCATGTTTTTTCAGGTTCGTTCGAATGACGGGACGACGATCGCACTCCGTCCCTATGTCCAGGCGGGCAATATCAATAATCCGATTTTATTAAATGCGCTGACTGCGGCTGGAGTTCCGGCAACAGAGCGGAATATCACAATGGTGGATTCCATGATGAAAGAGCAGATGTCGATCAGCAGACAGAGCATCCTTGACATGGGCAGAGTCGTTGGAAGCAATCCGAATGTCAATGTAAATACAGCCGTCCTTATGACAAAGATCGGATTGCCGGTCAGTGCGGAAATGGCATCACAGTTTGAAAATTATATGGTGGATCAGCATGCGATCGTGGATGAGATGGATCTTGCAATGAACCAGCTTGGACGTCTTTTAGGAGATGCAGATTTAGGAGAAGAACAGTCCTTTGAATTATATGGAAAGGTTTTAGACATTTTAAACGGAGAGGGAGAAACGCCGGCACAGACGACGGACGGATTGCAGCAGAACGATACAGGAACGATGGTAAATGCCGGTGAGAATATAGAGATGGAAGCGGCAGTGCAGCAGAGCAAAAATGGTGCTGCTGCAGAAGGTGTGCAGAAACAGGTACAGCAGCAGAATACGAAAGACCTGATTTCAATGGGAGCAGCCGGGCAGGAACAGAGTGCCGGTGTGGCAGAAAACGCAGAAAATATTGCGGGGGAGCAGACCGCGGGAAATGCAGCGCAGAGTATGCAGACAGGCATAGATGCAGCGGACGTTTTGAAAAATACACAGGCGGATACGGCCGCAGATTTCAAAAATGTGCAGGGACAGACGGACACCTTAGAGCAGATCTTAGACCAGAACGGTCTGGATCATTTAAAACGTTTATTGCAGAATATACCGACGCTCACCGGAAATACAGATCTTTTTGAAGTGCAGGAAGAGGAAGATGTATTTGTGGACACAATGTCGGGGGACGATGCAGGTAAGAAAGCATTTGAACTTGCACAGGCAGAACCGGAAGTGACATTAAAGCAGTCCATGACGGCGGAAGATTTCCTGAATACGCTTCGTGATGCGTTAAAACAGAATCAGGAGTATGGATTTGCCGGAATGACAAGGCTGTTTGGAAGTAAGGAATTTGCTGCAATCTTAAAGAACCGTGCCGAAAAACAGTGGCTGCTTGAACCGGAACAGCTGAAAGAAGCATCAAAAGTAAGCGACCTTTATGAGCGGCTGGATCACCAGATGAAACAGATGGAAAATGTGATGAAAGCTGCCGGAGTCACACAGAATTCCTTTGTACAGACGGCAGCAGATATCCGCAGTAATATAGAATTTATGAATCAGATTAACCAGGTCTACACATATGTACAGCTTCCGCTCAAATTGTCAGGGCAGAATGCATCGGGAGATCTGTATGTATACACAAACAAAAAGAAGCTGAATGATCCGGAAGCGGAACTGACTGCATTTTTGCATTTGGATCTTGACAACTTAGGTTCCACGGATGTTTCCATACGCATGAAAGATAAAAATGTAAAGACGAATTTTTACATTGCGGATGACGCATCCTATGACCTGATCGAAAAACATCTTCCGGTGTTGGAAAAACGGCTGGCACAGAAGGGGTACCGATGCAGCATTACGATGTCAAAAGAAGAAAAAAAGGTTGAATTTGTGGAAGATTTCCTGCAGCGGGACATGCCACAGGCAGGAACGCTTCACAGATATTCGTTTGATGTGCGTGCATAGACAGCGCAGGAGGCAGATATGTGGTTTGATGGAAAAAACAAAGAACAGGAGAAAAAACAAAAAACTGCAGTAGCGGTGGCATATGAGCCGGGGGATGCGGCACCAAAGATTTTAGCAGCGGGAAAAGGCGAGGTCGCAGAGCGTATCATTGAAAAGGCAAAAGAAAATGATGTACCGTTTTATCAGGATAATAAGTTAGCCGAAACACTCTCAAAACTGCAGATCGGGGATACGATACCGCCGGAGCTCTATGATGTTGTGGCAGAGATTCTGGTGTTTGTGGATGATATGGATAAGATGAAAGCTAAATTAAGCAGGGCAGGGTTACTTTGATCAGATCTTGTTTTTGATGCACTGGAAATGTAAAATAAAATAGTATAAAAACGGGGGAGAAAGTACGGAGAAAGTAAACAGGCGTGCAGTGGGGACTGCATATGAAAAGATGGCAGGTGAATATTTAAAAACACAAGGATATGAGATCCTGCAATATAATTTCCGCTGCCGTATGGGCGAGATCGACATCATTGCAAAAGATCACGGATACCTTGTGTTTATAGAGGTAAAATACCGCAGAGACAAAAGCTGCGGACATCCGGCGGAGGCAGTGACACCAAGAAAGCAGCGTACGATCAGCAAAGTTGCATCGTATTATCTGCTGACTCATGGATGCGGGATGGATACGCCGTGCCGTTTTGATGTTGCGGCGGTGTCCGGTGACGGGGTGGAACTCATAAAGAATGCGTTTGAGTATCAGGGGTATCTTTAGAAAAAAACAGGAAGGGCAACAGTGTGAATCTAAAAAAGAAAAATAATGACATTGTGTTAGAAGAAGTATGGTGTGAAAATGGAGCGGGCAGCACATTACCGCTCCTTAAATATCCACTGCTTGAGCAGACGGGCATCGTAGAACATTGTTTTACCACACGGATTGGTGGTGTGAGTAAAGGGATTTATGAATCCCTGAATTTAAGTTTTACGCGCGGGGATGAGGATGCAGCCGTAAGAGAAAATTTCAGGCGGCTCGCCGGCGCAATGGAAACAGATGTTTCAAAGTTTGTGTTTACCGATCAGACACACACGACAAATGTGCGCAGGGTGACGGCGGAGGATGCCGGAAAAGGGATTGTAAAAGAGAGGGATTATACGGATATTGACGGACTGATCACAAACGAACCGGGACTTGTACTCTCGACGTTTTATGCAGACTGCGTACCGTTATACTTTGTGGATCCGGTGCACCGTGCGATTGGCATGAGCCATTCCGGCTGGAAGGGAACGGTCGGAAAAATGGGAGCGGCCACGATCACAGCGATGAAACGTGAATTTGGCACGGAGGCGAAAGATTTAGTCTGTGCCATCGGTCCGTCCATCTGCCAGGACTGCTATGAGGTCAGTGAGGATGTCGCAGATGCTTTTAAAGAGGCGTTCCCGGGGCATGCAGATGAGATCTTGCTCGATAAGAAAAATGGCAAGTACCAGCTTGATCTCTGGGGGGCGAACGAGATCGTCCTGACAGAAGCAGGAGTTTTAAAAGAAAAGATCGCAGTCACGAACATCTGCACCTGCTGTAACCCGGATCTTCTGTTTTCCCACCGTGCAAGCCATGGAAAACGCGGAAATCTTGGCGCGTTTATTTATCTGAGAAACGCATAAATACAATGAACGCAAACAGTCATTGGAATATAAAATAAAAAAGAGGAAAAGAAAAAATGGAAAAGAAAAATTATATTGATTATATCGTGGAAGAGACAAAAAAGATCCTTGCGATCGACAGTCCGTCCGGCTACACCAAAGAGGTGGCAGAGTATGTCTTAGGCGAATACCGTGCATTGGGATATGAGCCAAAACTTACCGTAAAAGGCGGCGTCCTTGTCGCATTGGGCGGCAAAAATAAAGAGGATGCCGTGATGTTAGAGGCACATATTGACACCTTAGGTGCGATCGTAACGGAGATCAAGTCAAACGGAAGATTAAAGGTATCTCCGATCGGTGGTATGAATGCCAATAATGCAGAGGCGGAAAACTGCCGTGTGGCAACCAGATTTTCCGGTACATTTGAGGGAACCTGCCAGCTTTCAAACGCTTCCGTCCATGTGAACGGGGATTACAGTGATACCAAGCGAAGCTGGGATGAGATGGAGATCGTGCTTGATGAAAAAGCAGATTCCAGGGAAGAAACAGAAAAACTTGGCATTATGGCAGGGGATTTTGTATGTTTTGATCCGCGCACCACAGTGACAAAAACCGGTTATATCAAGAGCCGTTTCTTAGATGATAAATTAAGTGTCGGCATTTTACTTGGATATGCAAAATATTTAAAAGAAGAAAATATCACAACGGAGCGTATGGTATACCAGCATATCACAGTTTACGAGGAAGTCGGACACGGCGGTGCGGCATCTATCCCGGAGGGAGTGACAGAGGTAATCTCCGTGGATATGGGATGCGTGGGAGACGGACTTTCCTGCAAAGAAACACAGGTTTCCATCTGCGCAAAAGACAGCAGGGGACCTTACAATTATGATGTAGTCACAGGTCTGATCAAAGCTGCAAAAGACAACGATCTTGATTTTGCCGTGGACGTTTATCCATACTACGGTTCAGATGCGGATGTGGCACTGACGGCAGGTTATGATGTGCGCCACGGTCTGATTGGCGCAGGAGTGTATGCTTCCCACGGATACGAGAGAAGCCATAAGGACGGCGTGAAAAATACATTTGGGTTACTGCGCGCTTACTTGGGTTAAAGAATCGGGCGTACATTTTTACAGGAACTTTGAGCAGGCTTCATAAAATCTTCATAATATCATAGGATTATCTTTATTGTATCAGCAGATACCCCATGTTATAGTGACCGTATGATAGAAAATAGTACGGTTAGTACAGACAGGGGGTATCTGATTGATACAGTTAAATTATCGTGATTCCAAACCGATCTACGAACAGATCAAGGATGGACTCAGAAAACTTGTAATATCAAATTCTCTTTCTGCGGATGAAAAACTGCCATCGGTCCGGGAACTTGCGGCGAAGCTTGCAATCAACCCGAACACGATCCAGAAAGCATACCGGGATTTGGAAAGTGAAGGCTATATTTATACGGTCACTGGAAAAGGAACTTTTGTTGCAGAGCGAAAAGAAGTTTATGATGCGAGGGCGAAAGAGTTACTGACAGAATTTGATGAGATCGTGGAAGAATTATTCTTTTTGTCTGTAAAGGAAAAGGAATTGGTCGAACGTATGGATAATCTGGCAGAAGGGAAGGTGGACCAATGATACAGGTAAATCATCTGGAAAAGTCTTTTGAGGGATTTTATGCATTGAAAGGCGTGGACATGCATGTGGAAAAAGGTGCGATCTATGGACTGGTCGGACCGAACGGAGCAGGAAAATCGACACTGATCCGCCATATTACAGGGGTGTATAAACCGGATGCAGGAGAAGTCCTCATTGCAGGGGAACCGGTGTATGAGAATAAAAAAGTAAAAGCGAAATTTTCTTATATCCCGGATGAAATATTTTATTTTATGCAGGCAGACACGATGGAAATGAAGCGTTTTTATCAGGGAATTTATCCTGCATTTGATGAAAAACTTTTTTACCGTCTTCAGGAGTTCTTTCCGAATATTGAGGTAAAAAGAAGTATTCGCCGTCTGTCAAAAGGTATGCAGAAACAGGTTGCTTTCTGGCTTGCAATTTGTGCAAAGCCGGAACTGATGATCTTAGATGAGCCGGTAGACGGTCTTGATCCGGTTATGCGCAGACAGATCTGGAGCATCATCATGTCGGAAGTTGCGGAAAATCAGATGACAGTTCTGGTATCCTCCCATAATTTAAGAGAGTTGGAGGATGTCTGTGATCATGTCGGCATTATGCATCAGGGAACGATCATGATCGAGCGGTCTTTAAGCGATCTGCAGGGCAGCGTATCAAAAATCCAGGTTGCATGCCAGAATGGTGTGCCGAAGCTGCCGGAAGAATTTGAAGTCCTTCATATGTCTAATACGGGACGTGTATACACGCTGATCGTAAAAGGAGATCCGGAAGATGCCAAAAAAGCTTTAGCGGCAGCAAATCCGGCAATCGTGGATGTCCTTCCACTGACATTGGAAGAAATATTTATCTATGAAATGGGAGGTGCTGATTATGAAGTCAAAGACATCCTCTTTTAATACAACGATATTTAAAAAGAATCTTACACATCACTGGCCGATCTGGATCGTATACCTGTGCTATCTGATCGTGGTAGTGCCGCTCAGTATCTGGCTTTATGCAAATAATGAGAGTAATTATATCGGAAACGTGCCCCTTACACAGAAACAATATTATGTGATTGGGTCGGCGTTAGCAGGTGCGGGATCGGTAATACCGGTTTTTATTGCAGCGGCAGCGGCAGCACTTGCAGTGTTTTCTTATTTATATAATCCCAGAAATGCCAATATGATACACTCCCTGCCGTTAGACAGGCGGGAACTTTATATCACCAATTATGTTTCCGGTTTTGTTTTTCTGTTTGTCCCGGAACTGATTGCATTTATTGCCGGTGTACTGGTCTGCCTGGCAAACCAGATTACCTGTATCCAGTATCTGTTTTACTGGTTTTTATACATGGCAGGCGTATCTTTTTTCGCATATGCGCTTGCGGTATTTGTGGCTATGCTGACGGGAAATATTTTTGCCATGCCGTTTTATTATCTGGCAGTCAATTATCTATGGATCGGCTGTATGAAGATGGTGCAGAATATATCAAGTCTGATCTGTTACGGTGTATCAGATACATGGACTTCGAGTCAGACCAGTAGATTGTCACCGCTTGATTATCTGATCCGTAATCTGGTTATGGGAGTAAAATACGATAAGGACTATGTGCAGGCAGTTGGAGTTACGATCAGTGGCGGAAAAACAGTTGCAGTTTATGCTGTGGCAGCAGTTGTGATCACGGTTTTTGCGTACTTTTTATATAAAAATCGTAAAATCGAAACAACCGGAGACGTAGTCAGTATTGCAGCTTTAAGACCGGTATTCCGCTGGATATCCGGTATCTGTGGCGGCGGACTGATCGCACTTGCCGTATCTGCTCTGGTACTTGAATATATCAAAGTGAATGAATTTATCAGCCTTATGATTTTTATGGTCATTTTTGGAAGCATCTGTTTTTTTGCGGCAGAAATGGTTTTGCAGAAGAATTTCCGTGTACTGTGCAAAAAAAGAATTGCAGAGTGGGCTGGTTTTGTGGCGGTTGTGCTGATATTACTGACCTGTTTCCGCGTGGATGTCTTTGGCATTGAGCGCAAGATCCCGGATGCATCTGAGATTGAAGCTGCATTTGTGAATATGGATTATCCGGTCTGTGTTTCAAAAGAGCAGATCCCGGAAGTACTGGAATTACAGAAACAGTGTATTGACAGCAAAGATGAATATTTATCTGTCTATAAAAAGGGAAAAAATTATTATTATACATCGTTCCGGTATTACATGAAGGATGGCTCTGTGTTTGAGCGGAGATATCCGGTTTCCGTTACGGAGAAGGCATTAAAAGACAAAAATTCAGTTGCATTTAAACTGACTGCCCTGGAGACAGATCCGGATAACATGATGAAACAGGTTCTTGGAAACGGATATAAAGAGAATGATTATTATTCCGGATATTTAACTGTCTATAAGGAAGATGGTGAATCGGATGTATATACATTTTCCAGACAGGAAAGCGCTGTTCTGCGGGACGCTGTTGAACAGGATGTGAGAGAGGGCAATTTTGATTATTACCAGCTTCCGGCGGTTTATAAGGATGGACAGGACGAGATGTATACCAATTCATTTTCGATTTCTTATTATGGAAAAGGAAATGATTACCAGACCTGGGATTACTATTATAATTATTATGATTACCGGAATGCGCGAAATGATAATGTTGCGCCTGGCGATGCATCCGGAAACAGTTATATCCAGTTTGGACCGAAGTGTGAAAATACGGTAAAGGCATTGGAAAAGATGGGTGTGCTCAGTGACACCTGGCATCTGTATAATTATGATGAGCTTGATGAGATCCAGAAAAAGACAGGTGTGACAGAATAAATAAAAAATTCGTGAAATGTTCTGTAAAAGCCCGCAATGGAAAATATCTTTACAAGAACCACAGGATATTGTAAAATCAAAATAATGTTCAGAGCGTAGTATCAGCCGCTCATGAAGTGAATGAGATTTGAGAATAAAAGGAGTACAGGAAATTATGAGTAAACCCGTAGTGGCGATCGTGGGTCGTCCGAATGTTGGAAAATCGACGTTGTTTAATGTGCTTGCAGGCGAGCGGATTTCCATCGTAAAGGATACGCCGGGCGTGACCAGAGACAGGATCTATGCGGATGTGACCTGGCTGGATTATCATTTTACCATGATCGATACCGGTGGTATTGAACCGGACAGTAAAGATATCATTTTATCCCAGATGCGTGAGCAGGCGGAGATTGCGATCGCAACTGCGGATGTGATCATTTTTTTGACAGACGTGAGACAGGGACTGCAGGATTCGGATTCTAAGGTGGCAGATATGCTGCGCCGTTCCGGAAAGCCGGTTGTTTTAGTTGTCAACAAAGTGGACAGTTTTGAAAAATTTATGCCGGATGTGTATGAGTTTTATAATCTGGGTATCGGGGATCCGTATCCGATTTCTGCATCCTCCATGTTAGGACTTGGAGATATGCTTGACGAAGTGGTAAAGAATTTCCCGGAATACAACAAAGATGAGGCGGAAGATGAGAGACCGAAGGTTGCGATCATCGGAAAACCAAATGTTGGAAAGTCATCCCTGATCAATAAACTTGCACAGGAGGACCGCGTGATCGTGTCCGATATTGCAGGTACGACCCGTGATGCAATCGATACGGATATCCGGTACAACGGAAAGGAATATGTGTTTATCGATACAGCAGGACTGCGCCGTAAGAATAAGATCAAGGAAGAAATCGAGCGTTACAGTATCATCCGTGCCGTGACGGCAGTGGAGCGCGCCGATGTGTGTATCATTGTGATCGATGCGACCGAGGGTGTGACCGAACAGGATGCAAAAATCGCAGGAATCGCTCATGAGCGTGGAAAGGGTATCATTATTGCAGTCAATAAATGGGATGCCATTGAAAAAGACGATAAGACAATCTACCGCCATACGGAGAAAATCCGTCAGATTTTAAGCTTTATGCCATATGCAGAAATTTTATTTATCTCTGCAAAATCAGGACAGCGTTTAAACAAACTGTTTGACATGATCGACCTTGTCATTGAGAATAACAGCATGCGTGTTGCAACCGGTGTCTTAAATGAGATCGTTGCGGAGGCAGTAGCAATGCAGCAGCCGCCTTCAGACAAAGGGAAACGTCTGAAAATCTACTATACCACACAGGTTGCGGTAAAGCCGCCAACGTTTGTTATTTTTGTCAACGACAAAGAATTGATGCATTTTTCTTATACCCGTTATCTGGAAAACCGTATCCGTGATACATTTGGATTCCGTGGAACGGCGTTAAAATTTATCATTCGTGAGAGGAAGGAAGAACAGTAATGCTTGGGGCAAGAGTCATAGCAGTGGCAGTGGGGTATTGTTTTGGGTTATTCCAGACAGGATATATTTATGGAGAAAAGCACGGCGTGGATATCAGAACACAGGGCAGCGGCAATGCGGGAACGACAAATACGCTGCGCGTGTTAGGCTGGAAGGCTGGATTAATCACTTTTCTGGGTGATCTGTTTAAAGCGATTTTTGCAGTGCTTCTGATCCGTTTCATTTTTATCGGAAAATATCCGGATGCGGTCAAGATCTTAGAACTTTACGCAGGGTTCGGAGCAGTTTTGGGACACAACTTCCCATTTTATCTGAAATTTAAGGGTGGAAAAGGGATTGCATGTACGTCCGGTATGATCCTTGCAGTGTGTCCGCTTGCAGCGCCAATCTGCCTGATACTGTTTATTGGATCAATCGCGATTACAAGATATGTATCGTTAGGTTCTATCCTTGTTGTGACAAGTTATCTGATCCAGGTACTGATATTTGGCCACATGGGATATCTTCATGTGGATACGGCATATCTGCCGGAATTTTACATTGTCAGTGCATGTTTTACAGCGATGGCATTATGGAGACACAAAGCCAATATTAAGCGTCTGCTTACTGGAACAGAAAACAAATTTGGAATGAAAAAGAATTAGGAGGAATGACAGAATGGCAAAGACAGCCGTTATTGGTGCAGGAAGCTGGGGTACGGCACTTTCTCTGGTATTACATACAAATGGAAACGATGTGACAGTCTGGTCGATCGTGGAGCAGGAAGTACAGATGCTCCGTGAAAAACACGAGCATGTGGATAAACTTCCGGGAGTGAAATTACCGGAAGATATTACATTTACCACAGATTTAAAAGAGGCGATCGAGGGAAAAGATTATCTGATCCTTGCGGTGCCGTCTGTTTTTACGAGAAGCACGGCAAAATCTATGGCACCTTTTGTAAAAAAGGGACAGGTAATCGTCTGTGTGGCAAAAGGTATTGAGGAAAATACCCTGATGACACTTTCTGATATCGTAGAGCAGGAAATTCCTGCTGCTGACGTGGCAGTGATGTGCGGACCGAGCCATGCAGAGGAAGTTGGAATCGGACTCCCGACCACAGTCGTTGCGGGTGCAAGAAAGAAGTCTGTGGCTGAGGGTGTGCAGGATATTTTCATGAATGAAGTATTCCGTGTATACACAAGTCCGGACGTCCTTGGAATGGAACTTGGCGGATCTTTAAAAAATGTGATCGCACTTGCAGCAGGTATGGCGGACGGACTTGGATACGGAGATAATACCAAGGCAGCGTTGATCACACGCGGTATATCTGAAATCAGCAGACTTGCAATTAAGATGGGTGCAAATGCAGAAACATTGAGCGGTCTGACTGGTATTGGTGATCTGATCGTAACCTGCGAGAGCAAACATTCCAGAAACCGCAAAGCCGGCATGCTGATGGGACAGGGATATACGATGAAGCAGGCGATGGATGAGGTAAAGATGGTCGTTGAGGGTGTTTACTCTGCAAAAGCAGCAATCGCGCTTGCAAGAAAGTATGAAGTGGCTATGCCGATCATCGAGGAGATCAATCACGTTCTGTTTGATGATAAACCGGCAAAAGACGCAGTGCGCGAGCTGATGCTGCGTGACCGCAGAGAAGAACACAGCAGCTTAGAGTGGGAAGAATAGACAGGAGTAAAAATGGAACAGCAGACGATCAGAATTAAATATCATTCAAATGAAATAGAAAAACTTACCTATATTGACGGAAAGAGTGACTGGATCGATCTTCGCTCAGCAGAACACGTTGTATTAAAAAAAGGCGAATTTAAATTGATTAAACTTGGCGTGTCCATGCAGCTTCCGGCAGGATATGAGGCAGTTATTGTACCGAGAAGTTCTACCTACAAGAATTTTGGAATCATTCAGACAAACCACATGGGTGTTGTAGATGAAAGCTACTGCGGAGATGATGATGTGTGGATGATGCCGGCACTTGCAATGCGTGACACGGAGATCAATGTCAATGACCGCATCTGCCAGTTCCGCATCCAGAAACATCAGCCGGTCATCCGTTTTGAGGAGACAGATACACTTGGCAATGAAAACCGCGGCGGTATCGGAAGCACCGGAAGAGCGTAAATTATGATATATATATTTTGTGCCTTATACCATGAGGCAGAACCACTGATTCGTGAATATGGATTGAAGAAAAAGACAGATGAAACTTGTTTTCCTGTCTTTTTTTCTGAGGAAGAAAATATTCTTCTTACGGTAACGGGATGCGGAATGAACGCAGCGACGGCGGCCGTGGCGAGAATCTGTACGAAAAGAACTCCACAGCCGGCGGATTTTCTGGTCAATATCGGTACTTGCGCAAAAGTTTCTTACTCAAAAGGATCCGGTCAAACTTGTAGAAATGTACCGGAAAAAGAAAACGCAGCCGGAGATGGTCTACATTCTTCCGACAAGAGAAAAACAGTACAGGAACAGTCAGTAAAGGCAGGAGAAGTGTATCTGTGCAAAAAGATCATGGAGCATGTGACAGGGCGTACATTTTATCCGGATATTTTATACAGACATCCTTTTGAGGAAGCTGAAATTGTGACAGGTGCAATGCTTTATCATACAGAAAACAAAACAGAGTTAATCCCAAAATACGAAACGGCCATAAAAAATAGTGTGGCAGACGGTTTTCTTTATGATATGGAGGCCTCTTCCATATATCAGGCAGGAGCATATTTTTTCGGCCCGCATCAGATGTCTTTTTTAAAAGTTGTGACAGACAAGGGAAATGTGCAGGAATTGTCTGCAGAAATGCTGAAACAGGGCATTGCGGGCGCAGTTCCCGGAATCCGGAGTTACCTGGATGAACTGAGGAAGATCGACGGGATAAAAAAGCTGCAGAACAAAAAAGCGATGGGGGAAGTATCGGAGCTTGCACAGAAGTTAAATGAGGATATGCACTGTTCGGCTGTGATGCAGGCCGCAGTAATGCAGCATCTGAAATATGCAGTACTTGCCGGAATTGATTATCAGGGAATCATAGAAGAAATGTATCAGGCGGGGGAGCTGCCCTGTAAGGATAAAAGAGAGGGGAAACGCTGCTTTGAAGAGTTTGGACGAAAATTATTATAATCCGTTTTTTTCTCATATTTATGTGGAAGAAGAAATAGCAGAACATCCGCGGGTAAAGCAAATCTTAGCGCGTTTTATGAAAGCAGAGATTGTGTATATCAGACATTACAAAGATGTATTCTGCAGACGCAGACAGGACTATGAAGAACAACATCATGCGCAGAACCTGATCCTGGCAAAAAAGACAGGCAGTCTGATCTATCAGGGGGCACCGGTGTGCCAGAATTTTGGAAATACTTATTTTTATTATACATCCTGTATGATGAACTGCATCTATGACTGTGAATACTGCTATTTAAAAGGAATGTATCCCTCCGCGAATATCGTAATTTTTGTAAATATCGAAGATATTTTTGAAGAACTTCACCGGATGCTTTCAGAACACCCGGTTTATCTGTGTGTGTCCTATGATACAGATCTGCTTGCATTTGAGGCAATGACCGGTTATGTCAGGGAGTGGGAGCATTTTGTTCTGGAAGAAAATAAAAGATCTACATATCCACTTAAGATCGAAATCCGTACAAAGTCGGCGAATGTGAAGCTCTTTGACAATCTGATACCCGATAAAAATATAATCTATGCGTTTACACTTTCGCCGCAGCAGATCACAAAACAGTATGAGCACAATACGCCATCACTTTTGCAGCGTGTTCGCTGTGTGGCAGATGCGGTAAAAAAAGGATTTCCGGTGCGGCTGTGTTTTGATCCGATGATTTACTGCCCGGACTGGGAAAAAGAGTACCATGAAATGTTAGAACTTGTCACAAAAGAAGTTCCCATGGATCAGATCTTTGATGTCAGTGTCGGCTCTTTCCGTGTATCGCAGGATTATCTGAAAAAAATGCGGAAAAATGAGCCGTATTCTGCAGTAGTGCAGTTTCCGTTTCAGAATGACGGCGGGGTTTATCATTATGGAAAAGAGCTGACAGAACAGATGGAGAGATTTCTGATCAGACAGCTTTTAGAGTATGTGCCGGAAGAGAAGATCTTCCGGTGGGAGTCGTGAGAGGAAAACAGCTATGACACAGAAATATACAGCCATCGTAACGGGTGCCTCGTCTGGTATCGGACGCGCTATCAGTGAAAAATTAGGTGTGCTCGGATATGAAGTATTTGGGATCGGGCGCAGATTTGATACGGAAGAGGATAGAGACATTGCCGGAGTACTTCAGTGTGAAAATGATTTGAAAAATGCCATATTTCATCCAATCATCTGTGACCTCACCGATACGGATAAACTGTGCGCTATCGTGAAACAGATCACATCGGAGCACACGGTAAAAGTCCTTGTCAATAATGCCGGTGCAGCTTACTATGGTCTGCACGAGGAATTGAACCCGAAAAAGATACAGGAAATGGTCCGTGTGAACTTAGAAGCACCGTTGATCTTAACCCAGCAATTATTACGGACGCTGAAAAAAAACGGCGGTTACATTATCAATATTTCATCTGTTACGGCAAAACAGCCGAGTCCGCACGGCTGTGCTTATGCGGCAACCAAAGCAGGACTTGCATCGTTTTCGTCAAGCCTGTTTGATGAGGCAAGAAAATACGGCGTCAAAGTGACGGCGGTTTACCCGGATATGACGGAGACAAATCTGTACCGGAACGCGGACTTTACGGTGGGAGAAGAAAAAGAATCTTATCTTACCCCGGAAGAAGTAGCAGAAGCAGTGGAATATGTGCTGACGCAGCGTGAAGGTATTGTAATCCCGGAACTGGTATTAAGACCGCAGTTTCACCGGATCCGTAAAAAGAAATGATTTCAGCGGAACATAAAATAAACCTTTTATAAAAAAAGAGGAACGTCTGTATCCGTCAATCTGTACAGTTTTTGATGGAAAAGCCGTCAGTTTGACGAAAAGATGGAAAAGATGCACAGAGCACTGTGACATCCTACAAGAAAAAACAAAATTCTTTGTGTAGGAGGCATATGGTGCTTTTTGCATCTTTTTTGTATAGTATAGTTATCAAATAACGAAACACAAATATCAGGAGGTATTTAGACCAATGGCAAGTTTATCATTAAAAAACATTTGCAAAGTTTATCCAAACGGTTTTGAGGCTGTTAAGGATTTCAACCTTGAAGTAGAAGATCAGGAGTTCATCATTTTCGTAGGACCATCCGGATGTGGTAAATCTACTACACTTCGTATGATCGCCGGACTTGAGGAGATTTCCTCTGGTGAGTTCTATATCGACGGAAAGCTCATGAACGATGTTGAGCCAAAAGACAGAGATATCGCAATGGTATTCCAGAACTACGCTCTGTATCCTCATATGACCGTTTTCGATAACATGGCATTCGGATTAAAATTAAGAAAAGTTCCTAAGGATGAAATCAAGAGAAAAGTTGAAGAAGCAGCTAAGATTCTTGACCTTGAGAAATTATTAGACCGTAAACCAAAGGCTTTATCCGGTGGACAGAGACAGCGTGTTGCTATGGGACGTGCCATCGTTCGTAATCCTAAGGTATTCCTTATGGATGAGCCGTTATCCAACCTGGATGCAAAACTTCGTGTACAGATGCGTTCTGAGATCGCTTCTTTACATAACAGATTAAAAGCAACTATCATCTATGTAACACATGATCAGACCGAGGCTATGACACTTGGTACCAGAATCGTTGTATTAAAAGATGGTGTTATCATGCAGGTTGATTCTCCGCAGAAATTATACAATGAGCCGAACAACTTATTCGTTGCAGGATTCATTGGTTCTCCGCAGATGAACTTCATCGATACAAAATGTAAAGTTGAGGGAGACAAAGTTTCTCTTACATTCGATAACACAACAATCGTATTACCACCAGCAAAAGCAAAGAAACTTGCAGATGCAGGATGCAACGGAAAGACAGTTGTTATGGGTATCAGACCAGAGGATATCGGAGATTCCGAGATTGAGATCGAAGCACACCAAGATTGCGCATTCGAGGCTGATGTAACAGGATACGAGTTATTAGGTTCTGAGGTATTATTATACTTCAAAGTAGCAGGCACAAGCATGACTGCAAAAGTTGATTCCAGAACAACAGCACGTATGGGAGATCACATCAAACTTGCTATTGATCCTGAGAAGATTCATGTTTTCGACAAAGAAACAGAATTGACAATTACCAACTAATTCGGTAAAATTAAACAGAACATCATTTAAAATAAAACTGGGTACAGTGATGTACCCAGTTTTTGTTCGTCAGTAAGGATGAAATTATAGATCGGATGATGGGTGGAACCAGACGAAGGGGAGATATCGGAAAGGAAATAGATTATGATTTCAAACCATAAAATACAGACAGCACTTGATGAGATAAAGGATATATCGAGAATTGATCTTGCACTTTACACGGAAAAAGGAAAGCCGGTTGCAGCAACATTTGAGCCGGAGGGAGATTTAGAAGGTGCAATCACATCTTTTGCAGATTCCATGGCTGAGAGCCAGATGCTCTCAGGATATCATTTTTTTAAGGTGATCGCTGATGGAGAGATAGAATATATTCTGCTGACCAAATCACAGGCAGAGGATGCTTATATGGTGGGGCGCTTAGCGGTCTGCCAGATCAGAAACCTTGCGGCTGCCTACATGGAGCAGTTCGACCGCAACAATTTCATGCAGAATATTCTGCTTGGAAATATGTTGGTCGTAGATATGTACAATAAGGCGCAGAAACTTCATATCGAGCAGGCGGAGCGTGTGGTTTATGTGATCGATTTAGAAGATAAGAAAGATTCCACCGCAGTGGAGCTTGTGAAAAATCTCTTTGCAACCAAGATGCGTGATTATGTGACAGAAGTGGACGAGCAGAGCATCGTCCTGATCAAGGATGTTCGCGACGTGAAGAATGAAGATGAATTACAGAAATTGGCCGATATGATTGTGGACAATATGCATACCGAGGCAATGGTGCGCGTGAGGGTCGGCTACGGCAATCAGGTGAATAATCTGCCGGATATTGCAAAATCCTATCAGGAGGCAAAGATGGCGCTTGAGGTTGGAAAGATTTTCTATGCAGAAAAAGAGACGATCGCATATCGTTATCTTGGTATCGGGCGTCTGATCTACCAGCTTCCGATGAGTCTCTGTGAGATGTTTATTCATGAGGTGTTTGGGGATGAGATCCCGGATATTTTTAATGAAGAGACAACGACGACGATTCAGAAGTTTTTTGAAAACAATCTGAACATTTCAGAGACAGCCAGACAGCTTTATGTGCACAGAAATACTTTAGTGTACCGTCTGGAGCGATTAGAGAAAATCATTGGACTTGATATCCGTAAATTTGACGATGCGATGACGTTTAAACTTGCACTGATGGTTATTTCTCATATGCGGTATGCGAGACGTCAGGATACGGATCAGAGATAGCAATTCAGTATAAAAGTAATAGATTTAGCAGGAAAGGGAAGAAAGAAATGGCAAAAACAGGCGGCTATGACGAGAGCAGTATTTCCGTTCTCGAAGGGCTTGAGGCGGTAAGAAAAAGACCGGGAATGTATATCGGAAGTGTTTCGCGCAAAGGATTGAATCACCTGATCTACGAGATTGTGGACAATGCAGTGGATGAACATCTTGCGGGAGCCTGCGATACGATCTGTGTAACATTAGAAGCGGATGGTTCCTGTACCGTTGAGGATAACGGACGAGGCGTTCCGGTCGGCATGCATGCAAAGGGAGTTTCAGCTGCGCGTATTGTTTATACGACGCTGCATGCAGGAGGAAAGTTTGATGATTCCGCTTATAAGACCAGTGGAGGACTGCATGGAGTAGGTTCGTCTGTTGTAAACGCATTATCGACACATATGGATGTATGGATCAGCAGGGATGGTTACATTCATCACGATGGTTATGAGCGTGGTATTCCGGTGGTGGAACTGGAAAACGGGCTTCTTCCGACCATTGGAAAAACGAAAAAAACCGGTACGAAGGTCAATTTTCTTCCGGATCCTGAGATTTTTGAAAAGACCAGATTCAAAGAGGACGAAGTAAAAAGCCGTATGCATGAGACGGCATACTTGAACCCGGCACTGACGATTATTTATGAGGATAAACGTGGACCGGAAGTGGAACATATTGTATATCATGAGGAAGAGGGGATCATTGGTTTTGTCAAGGATCTGAACAAAAAGAACGAGGTGCTTCACGATGTGGTGTATTTTAAGGGCGAGCAGGACGGAATCACGGTTGAGGCAGCATTCCAGTATACCAATGAGTTCCATGAGAATATTTTAGGATTCTGCAACAATATTTTTAATGCGGAGGGTGGTACGCATATCACGGGATTTAAGACGGTGTTTACCACAGTCATCAATTCCTATGCGAGAGAACTTGGCATTTTAAAGGAAAAGGATTCTAATTTTACGGGAGCGGATGTCCGTAATGGTATGACGGCGATCGTTTCCATCAAACACCCGGATCCACGTTTTGAGGGACAGACCAAGACGAAACTGGACAATCAGGATGCAGCGCGTGTCACGGCAAAAGTGACCGGGGATGAGATACAGCTTTATTTTGACAAAAATTTAGAGGTATTAAAGACCGTGATCTCCTGCGCGGAGAAAGCGGCAAAGATCCGCAAGACCGAGGAGCGTGCAAAGACGAATCTTCTGACAAAACAGAAATTCTCTTTTGATTCCAACGGAAAGCTTGCAAACTGTGAGAGCAGGGACGCGTCGATCTGTGAGATATTTATCGTCGAGGGAGATTCCGCGGGAGGTTCTGCAAAGACGGCGCGTGACCGTAATTTTCAGGCAATCCTGCCGATCCGTGGTAAGATTTTAAATGTTGAGAAAGCAAGTATTGACAAGGTGCTTGCAAATGCAGAGATCAAGACGATGATCAATGCATTTGGATGTGGTTTTTCCGAAGGATACGGCAATGATTTTGACATCACGAAACTGCGCTATGACAAGATCATCATCATGGCAGATGCCGACGTCGATGGAGCACATATTTCCACACTGCTTCTGACACTGTTTTATCGTTTCATGCCGGAATTGATCTATGAGGGACATGTCTATGTGGCAATGCCGCCATTGTATAAAGCGATCCCGTCTAAAGGGGAAGAAGAATACCTTTACGACGATGCGGCATTGGAACGTTACCGCAGGAACCATAAGAGCAATTTTACTCTGCAGCGTTACAAAGGTCTCGGTGAGATGGATGCGGAACAGCTCTGGGAGACGACCTTGAACCCGGAAACGAGGATCTTAAAACGCATCGAGATCGAAGATGGACGTATGGCGTCCGATATCACGGAACTTTTGATGGGAAATGATGTGCCGCCGCGCAAGATGTTTATTTATGAACATGCAAAAGACGCAGCACTTGATATCTGATAGAGATGTGGGTGTTACTGGAACGACTGGCAGGGAGCAGACAGTAACATGTGGGCGGGAAGTGAGCAGTGCCAGCTGACTTGTGATGCCCTGAAAAATGGACAGAAATGGAGTATGATATGAATCAGGAAGAACAGATTATCCGCACCGAGTATTCGGAACTGATGCAGAAATCTTATATTGATTATGCCATGAGCGTTATCATCGCGCGTGCACTTCCGGACGTGAGGGACGGTTTAAAACCGGTGCAGCGAAGAACGCTTTATGATATGTATGAACTTGGCATCCGCTATGACAAGCCGTACCGTAAGTGTGCGCGTATTGTCGGTGATACGATGGGTAAATATCATCCGCACGGTGACAGTTCCATCTATGATGCGCTCGTCGTGATGGCGCAGGATTTCAAAAAAGGACTGCCGCTTGTGGATGGACACGGTAATTTTGGTTCCATCGAGGGAGATGGCGCCGCAGCAATGCGTTATACTGAGGCGCGTTTACAGAAGATTACACAGGAAGCCTATTTGGCGGACTTAGATAAAGATGTCGTAAACTTTGTCCCGAACTTTGATGAGACGGAAAAAGAGCCGGAGGTGCTCCCTGTCAAAGTTCCAAATCTGCTTTTAAACGGTGCAGAGGGAATCGCCGTCGGTATGACGACCAGTATCCCGCCGCACAATTTTGGCGAGGTCATTGACGGTGTGATCGCATATATGAAAGACCCGGACATCAATACCGAGCAGATGATGCAATATATTCCGGGACCTGATTTTCCGACTGGTGGTATCGTTGCAAATAAGGATGAACTGTTAGCCGTTTATTCAACCGGTATGGGAAAAATCAAGATCCGCGGTAAAGTTGAAGTTGAAAAGGGAAAAGGCGGAAAAGACCGTCTTGTGATCACAGAGATCCCGTACACCATGATCGGTGCCAATATCGGAAAATTCTTAAACGATATCTACAGCCTTGTTGAGACAAAGAAAACTTCCGATATCGTGGATATCACAAACCAGTCCTCAAAAGAGGGAATACGCATCGTTCTGGAGCTGAAAAAGGGTGCAGATGTCGAAAATTTAAAAAATCTTCTCTACAAGAAAACAAAACTGGAAGATACCTTTGGCGTTAACATGTTAGCGGTAGCGGACGGAAAACCGGAAACTATGGGAATCGTGCCGATCATCCGCCATCATGTGAATTTCCAGTATGAGCTTGCAACACGCAAATATCAGACACTTCTTGCAAAAGAGCGCGACAAAAAGGAAATTCAGGAAGGTCTGATCAAGGCAACGGATGTCATTGATCTGATCATTGAGATCCTGCGCGGAAGTAAAAATGTGAAGGATGCGAGAGCCTGCTTAACCGACGGTATCACAGATAACATCAATTTTAAATCCGAACAGTCAAAACGAGACGCTGCAAAACTTCGTTTTACGGAGAGACAGACCACGGCGATTCTTGAGATGCGTCTGCAGAAATTAATCGGACTCGAACTCGAAGCACTCTTAAAAGATCATGATGAGACCTTGAAAAATATTGCAAAATATGAGGATATTTTGGGAAGCCGCGCGGCTATGGCGAAAGTCATCATCAAAGAATTGGAGAGTTTTAAGAAAGAGTACGCAAAACCGAGAAAAACGGTGATCGATAACTTAGAGGAAGCGGTCGTTGAGGAGAAGAAGATCGAGGAGATGGATGTTGTATTCTTAATGGATCGTTTTGGATACGCAAAAACCGTGGATGTCGCAACGTATGAGAGAAATAAGGAGGCGGCAAACACAGAAAACCGCTATATCCTGACCTGCAAAAATACGGACAAGATCTGCATTTTTACCAATAAGGGACAGATGCATCTGTTAAAGGTGTTAGATCTTCCTTACGGTAAATTCCGAGACAAGGGAACGCCGATCGATAACCTGAGTAATTATAACAGCAGCGAGGAAAATTTTGTCTACATCACGAACCTTGCGGCAATCAGCCATTCCCAGGTGTTGTTTGGAACAAAATCTGCTATGCTTAAAGTCGTGGATGGAAGTGAGTTTGACGTTGCAAAACGAACCACGGCTGCGACAAAATTAAATGAGGGCGATGAGCTGATCTTTGTACAGGCACTTGCACTTGAGGAGACGCTCGTGATGCAGTCCGAAAAAGACTTTTTCCTACGGATCGACATTTCCAGTATCCCGGAAAAGAAAAAGGGAGCAGTCGGTGTGCGCGGCATGAAATTAGGTGCCGGGGACGCGCTTGCGGCGATCTATCTTCTGAATGCGGAAGATGTAGTAAATATTGAAGTAAAAGGCAAAGAAGTGGCATTAAACCGTCTGCGCACCGCGGGACGTGATACGAAGGGAACCAAACGATGAAACAGACAAAGGGCTTCCAGATCTGGCAGATTATTTATCCGGTCGGACTTTACTATGTGGTATCAAGTCTCTGTTATTTTGCATTGGAGATACTTCTCGGCAGTGCAGATGAGACTTACATGCTGCGCCAGCTTGTGGGTGATGCAGTTACGATTCCGGTCATATTAAAATTTTATATGGCAGATCAAAACATCCGGGATACTGTTTACGGAAAAAAGAAGTTTCGCTTTAGCAGTGAGCAGGCAATCAATATTGCCGTGACTGTTGTGTCCGTAGCGGCACTTGGAATTGCAGTCAACAATATCATTGCGATGACATCATTAATTCAGGCATCAGAAGGGTTCCAGACTGCAAATCAGGCATTTTTTGCAGGCGCAGCAGTCTATGAGTTCCTTGGATCCTGTTTTCTGATCCCAATCGCGGAAGAATTATTATTCAGGGGCGTGGTTTATCAGAGACTAAAATTGATGTTGGGTGTCGCCCCTGCAATTATTTGTTCCGCATTGATCTTTGGACTGGTGCATGCGAACCTGGTGCAGTTTCTGTATGCGGCGGTTTTGGGATGTCTGCTTGCATTTTTGTATGAAAAAACAGGATTTTTCTATGTGCCGGTACTGGGACACATCGCAGCAAACACTGTGTCGGTCGTGCGTGAGGAAACGGGATGGCTGTCCTTTGGCTATACGACGGATGCGAAAGGAATTGGATTTACGGCAGTGATGCTTGTGGTGGCTGGCGCTGTGATATGGGGGTTCTGGAAGTGGAAGAAGAATGTGGAATTTGACGAGAGAGCCTAAAGCTGCATGAACTATAGTTTATGAAACAAAAAGAATGATAGACAGCATATGTAAGCAGAGAGCCGGAAATGCGTATAAATTGCGGATTTTCCGGCTTTTATCAATACGGAAAAATGAATTTTTTATGAGCGATAAGGAGTGGGTAAAAAGATATCTTTGCAGTGCACTAAGACGAAAATAGAGATGGGGTAAATGTATGATAAGAAAAATGGAAGAAAAGGATATATCTGATGTTTTGCAGATATGGCTTGAGACAAACATTAAGGCACATAGTTTTATAGACAAGGAATATTGGACCGGCAATTATGAAATGGTGAAACAGATTCTGCCGGAAGCAGAAGTATATGTATATGAAGAGGAAAAAAATGGTCAGATAGATGGTTTTATCGGAATAAATGATTGCTATATCGAGGGATTGTTTGTGAAAGAATCTGCACAATCGATGGGAATTGGAAAATGTCTGCTGGATTATGTAAAAAGCAGAAAAACCGAATTGTGTTTATGTGTATACGAAAAGAATGTGCATGCAATTTACTTTTATCAGAGGGAGAATTTCTTGATTCAGGCGGAAGAAACAGATGAAGATACAAACGAAAAAGAGTATGTTATGAGGTGGGGAAAATGAAAAATAAATTAGTCATGGCGATGATTACTGTTGTACTTGCAAGTGAGTGTTTTGCTGGATGCAGTAAAAAAACAATAGAAAATTCTGCTGCTTCAAACGCGTCAGTATTGGAAGAAAATGAGAAAGAAGCAGAAAACGCGAAGAAAACAGAAAATGCAGAAGAGATGCCGGAAAAACTGAAAACAGGAAATACGGAAGAAATGTTAGAAAACATATCAGAAGACACAGAAAAAGAATCAGGTACAGAAATCTCTGAAACTACAGAAAATACTTCTGATGCACAGACACAAAAATATGTCGTGGAGAATCAGGAGTATGTATATTCCACATACAGCGATATCGGTCAGTTAGGGGAAGAGGGAAACTATTATAATTCAGATTATCCGGGTAAGGATGCCTATGAGGTGCCTGTATTTGAAACAACAGCAGATATCACACACGATGGAATCGCAGATCTGGTTTCAGTAGTCGGATATGGCGGTGAGCCGGATGCAACAGTAGATGATGTTGTAAGTAACAGTTCATATGGATGTTATGTGAAAGTCTATCGCGGAACAAAAGATGGAGAATATGAAAGTTATCCGAGATTTATCAGCAGAAACTTTCACCTGTCGCATGCAGGAAATGGAACGATATGTCTTTCAAAAAAAGATGGTCTGGACTATCTGCTTATAAGCATGACTTACGAAATGCAGGGAACTGCCCAATATGACTTTGCAGCCTTTTATGTGGATGATGAAAAGGGAATCGTGATAGAAGACACCTATGGCGTTGAATTTGCAGTTGACAAGGATGAACACCAGGACTGGAACGAATGTATACACAGGGAAGATGTCGTCCCGCTTTTAAAGGAAAAAATGACGCCATACCTGGATGATTCCACGCTTCTTCTGTCACTTGACATTGATAATGGTGCTTTGTATAGTTGTGATGGGAAAACACTGGAGGGAAATGACTTCTTTGACCAAATATGGGAAAGAAACTATTAGTCCATGACAATGGAATTGAAACACATTGTAACAGATGAGCGAAAGAAATCAGGGAAAGAACAATGAATATGACACTGGTGATCTACACACTGTTTGTGCTTGTGGAGATGATCCTGCATCTGATCCGGCATTTCCGGTATCAGAAGGCAGAGGGAGAAACTTTGATGCACGCACAGAAAATGGACATCCGTCTGACACTGCTTATGGATCTGTTGCAGTTGCCGTTAAGTCTTATTTTCACAAGGTTTTTGAATCTGTTTTCGGCAGTGATTCTGGTATTTGGGGAGGCATACCCAAATCAACTTGCCGGAAGCTATGCAGGCGATCGCAGACACGGTACATAAGAGTGTGGGATTTACCAAAAACTGTTTTGACCTCTTCAACATCTGTATCACGATCACAGTCGGACTGGTCTGTCAGGGACATCTGATCGGAATCGGGCTTGGAACGGTGGTGGCAGTGATCGGAGTCGGACGTGTAATCGCAATTTTTAACCATGGGTTTAAGAAAAAAATGGATGATCTGGCAGGCATGGAAGCATAGATCTGCAGGTAAAAGAGCGGAAAGACACAGATACAATTTAAACACAATTTAATAGAAATAATAAAAATGCGAAGATGCAGAAAAATTAATGAAATTTTTTTGCATCTTTTTTCTATTGAATTGTTTGTATGGATATTATTTTAAGAGAAAACAAATAAAAAAGACAGATAATGTACATATATTTCATACAATTATCATATTATCAGATAATATTAAGAAAAAACTGGTAGACAAACGAATATGAAAGTTGTATATTAATACATAACAAATCCGACAAAAGACAACTGTTTTTCGGGCAAAGACAGATGAGTGGATGGAGAAAGGAAGTTGAAGATGAAAGAGCAGAAATTAGACCGTTTTTCTGTAGCGGGCAGCTGTAAGACAGAAACCGGAATGTATGATCCGAGATTTGAACATGATAACTGCGGTATCGGTGCTGTTGTCAATATCAAAGGTATCAAGACACATGCAACGGTAGAGAATGCATTAAAGATCGTAGAAAACTTGAAACACAGAGCAGGTAAAGATGCAGAGGGCAAGACAGGTGACGGTGTTGGTATTCTGCTTCAGGTATCACACAAGTTTTTCTCCAAAGTGACAAAACCACTTGGAATCGAGCTTGGAGAGGAGAGAGACTACGGTGTCGGCATGTTTTTCTTCCCACAGGATGAATTAAAACGCAACCAGGCGAAGAAAATGTTTGAGGTCATCGTGAACAAGGAAGGAATGGAGTTCTTAGGATGGAGAGAAGTTCCAACCGATCCGACCAAACTCGGACAGAAAGCAGTTGACTGTATGCCGTATATTATGCAGGGCTTTGTCAAACGTCCGGCAGAAGTGGCAAAGGGACTTGATTTTGACCGCAAACTGTATGTGGCAAGACGTGTTTTTGAACAGTCCAACGATGATACTTATGTGGTTTCTTTATCCAGCAGAACCATCGTATACAAAGGTATGTTCTTAGTAGAGCAGCTTCGCTTATTCTTTGCTGACTTACAGGATAAAGATTACGAATCAGCGATCGCAACCGTGCACTCCCGTTTCTCCACGAACACGAATCCAAGCTGGGAGAGAGCGCATCCGAACCGTTTTATCGTACATAACGGTGAGATCAACACCATCAAGGGTAATGCGGACAAGATGCTTGCCCGCGAGGAGACGATGGAGTCTGAGCACTTAAAAGGAGAACTGCAGAAGGTACTTCCGGTTATCAATTCCGAGGGTTCCGACTCCGCAATGCTTGATAATACCTTGGAATTTCTGGTTATGAGCGGCATGGAACTTCCACTTGCAGTTATGATCATGATCCCGGAGCCATGGGCAAACAACCGCATCATGTCACAGAAGAAAAAAGATTTCTATCAGTATTATGCGACGATGATGGAGCCGTGGGACGGACCTGCATCTATTCTGTTCTCCGACGGTGATATGATGGGAGCAGTGCTTGACCGCAACGGTCTGCGTCCTTCCCGTTATTACATTACAGATGATGATTATCTGATCCTCTCCTCCGAGGTCGGTGTACTTGATATCGATCCGACAAAGATTCTCGTAAAAGAGCGTCTGCGTCCTGGTAAAATGCTTTTAGTTGATACCGTTGCAGGCCGCGTGATCGACGATGATGAGTTGAAAGAAACTTATGCAAACAAACAGCCATACGGTGAATGGCTTGACCGCAACCTCTTAAAACTGGAAGATCTAAAAATCCCGAACGAGCGTGTGCCGGAATACACCAAGGAAGAGCGCCAGAGAATGCAGAAGGCTTTCGGTTATACATTCGAGTCCCTGCGTGAAGCAATCCTTCCGATGGCAAAGAACGGCGGCGAGGGCACCTCTGCCATGGGTATTGATACACCGCTTGCTGCACTTGCAAGTGACCATCAGCCATTATTCAACTATTTCAAACAGCTGTTTGCACAGGTAACAAACCCGCCGATCGACTCGATCCGTGAGAAAGTTGTAACATCCACGACAGTCTATATCGGTGAAGATGGTAACCTCTTAGAGGAGAAGGCAGAGAACTGCCAGGTACTAAAAGTAAATAACCCGATTCTGACAAACACAGACCTGATGAAGATCAAAGCCATGAAGGTGCCGGGATTTAAAGTAGAAGTGATCCCGATCATTTACTATAAAAACACAAGCCTTGAAAAGGCAATCGACCGTCTGTTTGTGGAAGCCGACCGTGCATACAGAGATGGCGCAAACATCCTGATCCTTTCTGACCGTGGAATCGATGAGAACCATGTTCCGATTCCTTCACTGCTTGCTGTCTCAGCCTTACAGCAGCATCTGGTAAGAACGAAAAAGAGAACATCGGTTGCGATGATCTTAGAGTCCGGCGAACCGAGAGAGGTACATCATTTTGCAACACTGCTCGGCTATGGTGCGTGCGCGATCAACCCATATCTGGTACAGGATACGGTAAAACAGCTTGTGGACGAGCATATGCTTGACAAAGATTACTATGCAGCCGTACAGGATTACAACAATGCAATCTTAAACGGTATCGTAAAGATCGCATCCAAGATGGGTATTTCCACGATCCAGTCTTACGAAGGTTCTAAGATCTTCGAGGCGATCGGTATCGATAAAAATGTCATTGACAAATATTTTACCAACACAGTCAGCCGTATTGGCGGTATCACATTAAAAGATATTGAAAATGATGTCAATGAACTTCACTCTGCAGCTTATGATCCGCTTGGCCTTGAATCAGATCTTACCTTAGAGAGCCGCGGACGCCATAAGATGAGAAGTGGAGCAGACCCGCATCTTTATAACCCTGCAACGATCCATCTGTTACAGGAGGCAACCAGACGAGGTGACTATGAGCTGTTCAAACAGTACACGGATCTGGTTAATAAGGAAGAAAGAGAGATCACACTGCGTGGACTGATGGATTTCAATTACCCGAAAAAAGGTGTACCGCTTGAGGAAGTAGAGAGTGTTGACTCCATTGTACAGAGATTTAAAACAGGTGCGATGTCCTATGGTTCCATTTCACAGGAGGCACATGAGACGCTCGCAATCGCAATGAATCGCCTGCATGGAAAATCCAACTCCGGTGAAGGTGGTGAGGATGCAGAGCGTATCGCAAGTAAAAACAGCAGTGTCAACCGCTGTTCTGCGATCAAACAGGTTGCATCCGGACGTTTCGGTGTCACCAGCCAGTATTTAGTCAGTGCACAGGAGATCCAGATCAAGATGGCACAGGGGGCAAAACCTGGTGAAGGCGGACATCTTCCGGGCAAAAAAGTTTATCCGTGGATCGCAAAGACCAGACTTTCCACTCCGGGCGTGGCTCTGATCTCTCCGCCGCCACATCACGATATTTATTCCATCGAGGATCTTGAGCAGCTGATCTTCGACTTAAAGAACTCAAACCGCGATGCGAGAATTACCGTAAAACTGGTATCTGAGGCAGGTGTTGGTACAGTCGCAGCCGGTGTTGCAAAAGCAGGTGCACAGGTTGTATTGATCTCCGGTTATGACGGCGGTACCGGTGCAGCTCCGGCAAGTTCCATCCACAATGCAGGACTTCCATGGGAGCTTGGACTTTCTGAGACACATCAGACGCTGATCATGAATGGACTTAGAAACAAAGTCCGCATTGAAACAGATGGGAAACTGATGAGCGGACGTGACGTTGCAATCGCAGCACTGCTCGGCGCAGAAGAATATGGTTTTGCGACCGCACCGCTTGTAACTTTAGGCTGTGTCATGATGCGTGTATGTAACTTGGATACCTGTCCGGCAGGTATTGCAACACAGAACCCGGAACTCCGCAAACGTTTTGCAGGAAAACCGGAGTATGTTGAGAACTTCATGCGTTTTATCGCGGCAGAGCTGAGAGAGTACATGGCAAAACTTGGCTGTAAGACGATCGATGAGATGGTCGGCAGAAGCGATCTGTTAAAGGTTCGTGATGATTTAAGCGGCAGGGAGAAAGAGATCGATCTTTCCAAAATCTTAAACAACCCGTTTGCAGACCAGAAAAAGAAAGTCATCTTTGATCCGAAACAGGTTTATGATTTCGAGTTGGAAAAATCAAAAGATATCACGGTGCTCTTAAAACAGTTAGGACCGGCACTTGAAAAACAGCAGCGCAGAAGCATTGACGTGGAAGTGACCAACACCGATCGTTCCTTCGGTACGATCTTCGGTTCCGAGATCACCAAGAAATACGGCGGCGAGGGACTCCCGGAAGATACCTTTATCGTAAAATGCAGCGGCGCAGGCGGACAGAGTTTCGGCGCATTTATCCCGAAAGGACTGACCTTAGAGTTAGTCGGAGATTCCAATGACTACTTTGGAAAAGGACTTTCCGGTGGAAAACTGGTTGTCTATGCTCCGGCAGGCGTGAAATACAAAAAAGATGAGAACATCATCATCGGTAACGTTGCCCTCTATGGTGCAACCAGCGGAAAAGCATTTATCAGCGGTGTCGCAGGCGAGCGTTTCTGTGTCCGCAACTCCGGTGCATCCGCAGTTGTTGAGGGAGTCGGCGACCATGGATGTGAATACATGACCGGCGGCCGTGTCGTAGTCCTCGGTAAGACTGGAAAGAACTTTGCAGCAGGTATGAGCGGCGGTATCGCATATGTGCTCGACGAGGACAACGATCTGTATACAAGAATGAACAAAGAAATGGTATTTTCCGAAGAAATATCCAATAAATATGATGTTATGGAATTAAAGGATATGATCAAAGAGCATGTGGCATTGACCAATTCCGAGAAAGGAAAAGCAATCCTTGACAATTTCAGCGAATATCTGCCGAAATTCAAAAAGGTCATTCCATACGATTATAACCGGATGCTGATGGCGATCGTTCAGATGGAGGAGAAAGGTTTATCCTCGGAACAGGCGCAGATCGAAGCATTTTATGCAAACACGAGAGGTTAAATAAGCAAGATGTTCCTGCGGCAAGTGCCGCAGGGCATCACGATGGAGGATATGAGCAATGGGAAAACCAACTGGATTTATAGATTACGAGAGAGAAGATGCGAAAGCGATCGAGCCGAAGGAGCGCATCAAAAATTTTAAGGAATTTCATATTCCACTTTCCATGGAAAAACAGCAGGTTCAGGGCGCAAGATGCATGAACTGCGGTGTGCCGTTCTGCCAGTCCGGTATGACCATCATGGGAATGACAAGCGGATGTCCGCTGCACAATCTGGTACCGGAGTGGAATGATCTTGTCTATACCGGAAACTGGGAACAGGCATATAACCGTTTAAAGAAAACCAACAACTTCCCGGAATTTACATCGCGCGTGTGCCCGGCACTCTGTGAGGCGGCCTGCACCTGCGGTCACTGGGAAGATCCGGTCACCTGTAAGGCAAACGAGCACGGCATTATTGAAAATGCTTATGAAAAGGGATATGCAGCAGCAAAACCGCCGAGAGTGCGTACCGGAAAGAAAGTTGCAATCATCGGTTCCGGTCCTGCAGGACTTGCCGCAGCAGACCAGTTAAATAAGCGTGGGCATCAGGTGACGGTGTTTGAACGTGACGACCGTGTCGGCGGACTTTTGATGTATGGTATCCCGAACATGAAACTGGAAAAATGGGTGATCGACCGTAAAGTGGATATCATGAAAGAAGAAGGCGTGGAATTTGTAACCAGCGTCAATGTCGGAAAAGATGTAAAGGCAGCGAAGTTATTAAAGGATTATGACCGCGTCATCTTAGCCTGCGGTGCAAAAAATCCGCGAGACATTAAGGCACCAGGACGTGATGCAAAGGGCATTTACTTTGCAGTGGATTTCTTAAAGGCAACCACAAAGAGTCTTTTAGATTCCGACCTGAAAGATAACAATTATATTTCTGCAAAAGGTAAAAAAGTGGTCATCATCGGCGGCGGTGATACCGGAAACGACTGTGTCGGAACATCCATCCGCCATGGCTGTGCGAGCGTGACGCAGCTTGAAATGATGCCGAAAGCACCAGATACGAGGGCAGAGAACAATCCATGGCCGGAGTGGCCGAAAGTCTGCAAGACAGACTACGGTCAGGAGGAAGCGATCGCTGTATTTGGACATGATCCGCGTATTTACCAGACAACAGTCAAAGAATTTTTAAAAGATAAAAACGGTAACTTAAACGGCATTATCACCGTAAAATTAGAGAGCAAAAAGGATGAAAAGACCGGACGCATGGTAATGTCAGAAGTGCCGGGTTCCGAGACGAAACTGGATGCAGATCTGGTTCTGATCGCAGCAGGATTCCTTGGAACAGAGAAATATGTCGCTGATGCATTTGGTGTTGAGTTAAATGCAAGAACGAACATTTCGACCGCAGAGGGCGCATATGCAACAAGTGTGAAAAATGTATTTGCAGCAGGTGATGTGCACAGAGGACAGTCTCTTGTCGTGTGGGCAATCCGTGAGGGACGTGAGGTCGCACATGCGGTGGATGAGAGTCTGATGGGATATTCTTACCTGTCGGTACAATAGGGAAAAATAAAAATTGTTGATGGAAATAATATAATAAAAGACCGGAGTGACATGATTTGGGACACTATATGAAATCATGCGGCTCCGGTCTTTTTCAAAAGTTGTTTATTGAAACATTTTATGGAATGTGCTATTTTCATCATATAGATTTTCCGGCGGATGGGGAGTCCGGGAAGAAGATATGATGGGGGAAACAGAAACGATGTTGAAAATTTTTCTGGCAGAAGATGAGATTGTAATGCGGGAGGGGATACGAAATAATATTGCATGGCAGGAGGAAGGATTTGAATTTGTTGGTGAGGCGAGTGATGGAGAACTCGCGTATCCGATGATTCAGAAACTAAAACCGGACATCCTGATCACGGACATCAGGATGCCTTTTATGGATGGACTGGAACTTAGCCGGATCGTAAAACAGGAACTTCCGGATACGAGTATCCTGATTCTGAGCGGATATGGTGAGTTTGATTATGCAAAAGAAGCTATCTCGATCGGTGTGGAAGACTATCTGCTGAAACCGGTGACCAGTGCACAGCTTTTAGAAGCAATCAGGCGGATCGCAGAAAAAATTTACGGCAGGAGAGGCAGACAGGAAGAGACAAAAAACGAAAAAGAACAGAAAACACTTACAAAAAGAAGACTGTTCCGACATATCGTATCCGGTGAGCACTCCTTTTCGGAGGTGTTAAAAGAGGCCAGAGAACAGGAGATCGAACTGGCAGCGGAGCGCTACAATGTTCTTATGTTACAGCTCTTTTTCGAGGATGGGACGGAGACGTTTTATGAAAAAGATGAAGCATTTGAAGATCATATGGAACAGTTTTTTGCATACGGTTCGAGTGTGATCTGCGCAAAACTAAGCTGTGGGGAATATCATCTGGTACTGAAAGAGGAAAATGGTGTGACGCTTGAACAGCTGAAAAATGCCATTGAACAGGAACTTGAAATATATCTCTGCGGGGAAAATAAGATCGATTATGCCGCGGTATACGGGATACCGGTCACACGGTTCAGCGAGATCAAAAAATGTTACGAGGAAGCGAATCTTCTTTTTGCAAAGCGGTATTCCTTAGAGAAAAATAAGATCACGGAACAGGTAAAGAAGATAGAAAATGAGATGGAAACAAAAGAGACATTAGATCTTGGGGAACTCAATGTGTCCGGGATCGACCGCAGACAGGTGGAACAGTTTTTGTATACAGGAAGAAAAGAGGAAGTATCCGGATTTGTGGATGATTATTTCCGGAAAATCTCAAACGGTAGCTTACAGTCGGTTCTGCTGCGTCAGTATGTGCTGATGGATCTGTATGTGAGTGCGGTCTCCGTGTTGGAAAAAAGCGGATATACCAGTGAAAATCTGTTGGAACAGTACAAAGATGCGCAGAAGATGGAAATTTTTCTTGGCACTGCAGGACAGGCGAGGGAGTACATCAAAAATCTGTTTGGGGCAGTGATCGAACTGCGGGAGCAGGGCATGGAACGCAGATATGACAATCTGATCCAGCATGCAAAAGCCTACATAGAAGATAACTATAATCATGAGGATATCTCCTTAAATATGGTCGCTTCGGAGGTAAATTTAAGTTCGAGCCATTTCAGCACTGTATTCGGACAGGAGACGGGAGTGACGTTTGTTGAGTATCTGACAAAGGTGCGCATGGATAAGGCAAAACAGTTATTGCGGACGACCGGGACTAAGACCACGGAGATTGCATTTGAAGTCGGTTTCCGGGATGCACATTATTTCAGTAACCTGTTTAAAAAGACACAGGGGTGTACGCCGCGGGAATACAGAAACAGGAGTGACAGACCAGAGCAGGAACAGGAAAAATTATGAACGTAAGAAAAAAATTTTCATTAAAAAACAGGTTGTATCTGCTGCTTCTTATCTGTGTGATCCCACTAACGGTTATGATCACATATTTGCTTTTTATGATCAACAATGTATCGTCAAAATATGACCATATTGTGGAGAAGATCACAAAGGCAAATGCATATAACATCGGATTCAAGGAAGATATCGACTATGTGATGTACATTATCGTGGTTAATTCGGAACGTGCGGAGGAGTTAGTCGATACACAAAAGCCGCAAAAGATGATCAAAGAGGCGAGAGAGGTGTTTGGGGAATTGGCAGAGGATGCCGATTCCGCATATGCGAAACAGCGTCTCTCGCGAATTTTAAAGAGTCTTGACACCCTTGAAAAAAGGGTGCAGGAGATTGAGGAAGATGCGTTAGTCAGTGGATCTTATGAGACAAATATGGAGAGTTTGGACTTAAATATCAGGGTGCTGACGGAGCTGATCCAGGAACAGATCCAGTATTATATTTATTACGAGAGCATGAACATGGAGGATCTGCGGGGTGGGATTCGTAATGATGTGGAGCAGGCGATTGCGATCACGAGCGGTATTTTACTGGTGATCTTAGTGGGTGCATTTGCAGTCAGCAGAAAAATCGTGACGGGCATCACAGAACCAATCGGGGAGCTGTGCGATGCCGCAGTGGCTGCCGGGGGTGGCGATTTCAGAATCCGGGCGGTGAAAACCGGACCGGAAGAGATTGAGGTGCTAAATAAGAGTTTTAACCAGATGGTGGAAAAAATCGGCAACCTTGTGGAAGATATCCATACGGAGGAGTTGAATTTAAGGGCAGCAGAGCTTCGGGTGCTGCAGGAGCAGATCAATCCTCATTTCTTATATAACACGCTCGATAATATCATCTGGCTTGCCGAGTCAAAAAAGACAGACGAGGTCGTAATGATGGTGTCCTCCCTGTCCACATTTTTCAGGACTTCTTTGAGTAAGGGAAGGGAGTTTGTCTCCGTGAAAGAAGAGACAGAGCATATCCGCAGCTATTTAGAGATCCAGCAGTTCCGCTACCGAGACATTTTAGATTATGAGATTGCGATCCCGGAGGAATATTACGGTTATGAGGTCATCAAACTGACACTTCAGCCGTTAGTGGAAAATGCACTTTACCATGGCATAAAAAACAAGCGTGGAAAGGGACATATCACGGTCTCGGCGGAGCGTTGTGCGGATGTCCTGATCTTTAAGGTAAAAGATAACGGGATCGGGATGGATAAACAGAGACTTGCAGAAGTATGCGCGATGTTAAAAGAGGATGGCAATACGAAAAAAGAAAATGACGGCTTTGGACTGTTTAATGTCAATCAACGCATCCAGTTGCATTATGGCACGGAATATGGACTGAAAGTGCAGAGTACCTACGGGGAAGAAACGGAAGTCTGGGTAAGAATTCCGGTAAGAACAGAAAGTAGTTCATAAAAAATACACATTTTTCCAAAAAAAATACACTTTTTTACCGAAATATATGAAAGCTGTTCACAATTTAGTAAAAAATTATACTTAATTCAAATTTAATTCGGTATTCATAAAAACCTCTCACAGTTATAATTAGACCATGGTTAGCAACGAAACCAAATCTAAAAAAACTATGGGAGGTTTTTGAAATGAAAAGAAAATTGGTGAGTATGGTAATGTGTATGGCATTAGGGGCAACAATGTTAGCAGGATGCGGAAACAGCGCAAACACGTCAACAGGTAATGCGGGTGCATCCAATGATGCCGCAGCAAAAACAGATGATGCAGCTGCTGCAGATCAGACAGAAGACAGCGCAGAGGCAGCCGGAACAGAGAGCTCCGCAGCAAGCGGTGATACGGTTACAATTGGTTTTGCACAGGTTGGACACGAATCTGACTGGCGTACCGCTTCCACAGATTCCTGTTTAAGTGTTTTTTCCGCAGACAATGGATACGATCTTCAGTTTGTAGACTGTGATAATGATTCTGCAGTACAGTTAGAGGCAGTCAGAGGATTTATCGAGCAGGATGTTGATTATATCATCATCGATCCGATCGTATCAACCGGATGGGACACTGTACTGACAGAGTGCGAGGAAGCAGGAATTCCGGTTATTGTCATTGACCGTACGATCGATGACTCAGATAAATATGTTTCATGGGTAGGTTCTAACTTCAAGACAGAAGGTCTTGCAGCAGGAGAGTGGTTAAAAGCATATACAGATGCAAAGGGCATCAGTGATGTCAATGTACTTGTGATCGAGGGATCTACCGGAGCTTCCGCAACGATCGGACGTACCGACGGATTTAAAGAGATTGCAGATGCAAATGGATGGAATATCTTAGATTCCCAGACAGGTGATTTCACACAGGCAGGCGGACAGGAAGTCATGGAGTCCTACATCAAGAGTTATGAAGGTAAATTTAATGTTGTTGTATGCCAGAACGATAACGAAGCATTCGGTGCAATGGATGCAATGAAGGCAGCTGGTATCTCCTACGGTGTAGATGGTGATGTGATCCTTGTTTCCTTTGATGCATGTACCGCAGGACTTGAGTATGTAATGTCCGGTGACATCAATGCAGACTTTGAGTGTAACCCGCTTGCAGCTCCGTTCGTAGAGGAAGTTATCAAACAGCTTCAGGCTGGTGAGACTCCGGAGAAAGAAGTATACATGACAGAACACTGGTTCGTAAATGAGGATGTCCTTTCTACGATCAATGTAAATGGAGAAGATCAGGATCTGACCGTTGTCACAAAAGAAATCGTAGATGCCCAGTACTAATCAAACCTGATGGCATAAAATGCGGGGGAGACCATCTGGTCTCTCCCATTTTAAAGAAAGGGTGAAGGAAGATGGAGAGTAATGTTGTATTGACCATGCGCGGAATAACCATGACATTTCCGGGAGTAAAAGCATTGGATCATGTGGATCTTACATTACGCAAAGGTGAGATCATGGCACTGATGGGGGAAAATGGTGCCGGAAAATCTACGCTGATCAAATGTCTGACAGGAATCAATGCATTTGAGGCAGGAGAAATACATGTGGAGGGCATCGATGGTCCGGTTGTCAATCATTCGACGCTGGATGCACAGAAAAAGGGCATTTCCACTGTGTATCAGGAGGTAAATCTTTGCCCGAATCTTAGTGTTGCAGAGAATTTATTTATTGGAAGGGAACCGAAAACAAAACTTGGAACGATCGACTGGAAGACCATGGTCGCAAAATCGGAAAAGATCATGGACAGTCTGGATATAAAAATTGATGTAACGCAGAATCTGGAAGAATATTCACTTGCCCTGCAGCAGATGATCGCAATCGCGAGAGCGGTGGATATGGAATGTAAAGTACTTATCTTAGATGAGCCGACGTCATCGTTGGATGACCATGAAGTAGAAAAATTATTTACCCTGATGCGTCAGCTGAAAGAAAAGGGAGTTGCAATCGTGTTTGTAACCCATTTTTTAGAGCAGGTCTATGCGGTCTGTGACCGTATCACAGTACTCAGAAACGGTAAATTAGTCGGGGAATATCCAATCGAAGAACTGCCGAGGGTGCGTCTGGTTGCGGCAATGATGGGAAAAGATTTTGATGATCTTGCGGCCGTAAAAACAGAGCAGGCGAAAGACTTTTCAAAGGAACCGCTGTTTATCGATGCAAAGGGATTGAGCCATAAAGGAAAAATCAAACCGTTTGACTTACAGATCCATAAGGGAGAGGTAGTCGGATTGACCGGACTTTTAGGTTCCGGTAGAAGTGAGTTAGCACGTGTTATTTACGGCGCGGACAAAAATCAGACCGGAGAACTGAAAGTGGCGGGAAAAGAAGTAAAGATCAATGCTCCGATCGATGCCATGAACCTTGGAATGGGACTATTGCCGGATGACAGAAAGGCAGAAGGTATCATAGGTGACCTGTCGGTAAGGGAAAATATTATTCTTGCACTGCAGGCAAAACGTGGAATATTCAAACTGCTGCCGATGAGTAAGCAGATCGAGATCGCGGACAAATACATAGAACTTCTTCAGATCAAGACCGCAAACAGGGAGACACTGATTAAACAGCTCTCCGGTGGTAACCAGCAGAAGGTGATCTTAGCACGCTGGCTTGCGACCGATCCGGAATTTTTAATTTTAGATGAACCGACGCGTGGTATCGATGTCGGAACAAAGACAGAGATCCAGAAACTTGTGATCCAGTTAGCGGAGGAGGGAAAGAGCCTGATCTTTATTTCTTCTGAGATCGAAGAGATGCTTCGAACCTGTTCGAAACTTGTCGTATTAAGAGATGGGGAAAAAGTCGGTGAGATCACGGATAATCTGACACAGGAACATGTAATGCAGGCGATCGCAGGAGGTGGCACAAATGAATAATATAAAGAAACTGATCAGCAAACCGCTGTTTCTGCCTATCTTTTGTATGTTATTGGTAATGGCGGTAAATATCATTTACGATGTTGCATCGGGAAATTTTGCATTTAATTTCTTTACGATCTCCATTCGAAACGGAGTATTGTATGGACGTATGATCGATATCTTAAACCGTGGAAGTGAGATCGCGATCCTTGCGATCGGAATGACTCTGGTTGTATCCTGTTCTGCAGGTACTGATATTTCCGTTGGTTCGGTCATGTCACTGGCAGCGTCGTTCTGCTGTATGCTGCTTGCAGGCTATGGAGTTTCCTCCACGAATGAACTGGCGAGACCGCTTATCATCGGAGTGCTTGGCGGTATCCTGATCGGATGTGTCTGCGGTGCATTTAACGGATTTTTAGTATCGTATCTGAATGTACAGCCGATGGTCGCAACGCTTATTTTATTCTCGGCAGCAAGAGCAATCGGTCTGTTATTATGTAACAATATGATTGTGTATGTAAGAGAGGATTCCTTTAAAATTTTTGGTGGATATCTTGGATTTATCCCGACACCGATTGTTGTGGCAGCCGTATGTATCATAATCACTTCCCTGATACTAAAAAAGACGGCGCTGGGGTTATATGTACAGAGTGTTGGTATCAACAAAAAGGCTTCCCGTATTGCAGGTATCAAATCAGAAAGAATTATTTTCCTATGCTACATTGTCTGTGGACTTTGCGCCGGAATTGCCGGAATTGTGGCATCTTCCCGTATCAGTTCTGCAGATTCTAACAATATCGGATTAAACTTTGAGCTGGATGCAATTCTTGCAGTTGCACTTGGCGGTAACAGTCTTGGCGGCGGAAAGTTCCGTCTTACCGGTTCTATTATCGGTGCATATACGATCCAGGCGATCACGACAACACTGTATGCGCTGGGTGTTTCCACCGAACAGGCACCGGTATACAAGGCGGTCATTGTTATCATCATCGTTGCGATCCAGGCGCCTCCGTTTAAGGATTATATGAAAAAGATGTCTGCAAAAAGACAGCTGGCAAAAGGAGGTGTCGCATAATGAAGAAAAAGAAAATGAATGGAAACACGGTACTTTTGATCATCACAATCGTTTTATTCTTCGTCATGTATGCAGTCGGATGTGCGATTTATGCAAATAAGGGATTTACACACCTGCAGACATTTTTAAATGTACTGATCAATAATGCGGGACTCTTATGCATTACCTGTGGAATGACATGTGTTATGCTGACAGGCGGAATCGACATCTCGGTTGGTTCTCTTGTAGCTATGGACTGTATGTTTCTTGCGGTCGGAATGGAGAGATGGAACATGAACGCAGTGGTTCTTTGTATTCTGGTCCTTTTGATCGGCGTTGTATTTGGAATTGTACAGGGTTTCTGTGTCGGATATTTAAATATCCAGCCATTTATTGTGACGATGGCGGGAATGTTCTTCGCAAGAGGTATGACGGCTGTGATCTGTACGGATCAGGTATCGATCAGCAGCAATGAATTTTTTGTAAAACTTGCAAATGCCAAGATCAAACTTCCGTTTGGATCTTATGTCAATGGTAAAGGCGTGGTACAGGTACCGTTTATCCGTATTTCCGTGGTTGTGGCACTGGTAGTGTTAGTCGTGGTATTTCTGATGCTCCGCTACACCAAATTCGGAAGAAGTCTTTATGCAGTTGGCGGCAGTGAGCAGTCAGCGACCATGATGGGACTTGATGTGAAAAAGACAAAATTAAAAGCTTATGTGTTATCTTCTTTCCTCTGTTCGATCGGCGGTATCTGCTATTGCTTGAATACCATGTCCGGCAACGTGCAGCAGGCACTTGGATTAGAGATGGATGCCATTGCATCATCCGTTATCGGTGGAACGCTCCTGACCGGAGGAGTTGGAAATGTGATCGGTTCCTTCTTCGGTGTACTGATCAACGGTACAATCTCAACTCTGGTAAAGACCAATGGTAAGCTCTTAAGTTCCTGGTCGAGCATCGCAGTTGCAGCATTACTTTGTTTCTTTATTGTGTTACAGAGTATTTTTGCAAAGATGAAAGAGAGCAGTAAATAATAAAGTGAATAAGAAAAAGCTGTCGCACAGAGAAAATTCTCTATTTATGTGCGGCGGCTTTTTGGTATATAATGAAAAGCAGAGGTTATGGGTTCGGAGGAGATATGTTAAACAAAAGGTGGGTATCAGCAGGAATCACGGTACTTGGGGCAATATTTTTGCTGGCAGGATGTGGAGAAAAAAGAGGGCAGCGCACGAATGGACTGGACACGGAGGAGATGGCAGGTCATGATGGGTGTATTGTGGTAGGCTATGCACAGGTCGGTTCAGAGTCAGACTGGAGAACAACGAATACGCAGTCATTTAAAAATATTTTTACGGAAGAAAACGGTTATTATCTGATTTTTGAGGATGGACAGCAGAAACAGGAAAATCAGGTCAAGGCGATCCGCAACTTTATCCTACAGGATGTGGACTATATTATTTTAGATCCGGTTGTGGAAACGGGATGGGAAGCGGTGCTTGAGGAGGCAAAGGAGGCAGGAATCCCTGTCATTCTCTCTGACCGTACCGTGGAAGTCGGCGATGAAAGCCTTTACAGCTGCTGGGTAGGAAGTAATTTTTGTGAAGAGGGAATAAAGGCGGGGGAGTGGCTTGAAAATTATTTAAAAGAACAGGGAAGAGAAGATGAGACGATCCATTTAGTCACACTGCAGGGGACGTCAGGTTCCTCCGCACAGATCGGGCGGTCGGACGGTTTTGAAAAAATATTAAAAAAACACTCAGACTGGGTGATGCTTGAAAAACAGTCGGGCGATTTTACACAGGCAAAAGGTCAGGAAGTCATGGAAGATTTTTTAGAGAAGTACGATGATATCGATGTTGTGATCAGTGAAAACGACAATATGACGTTTGGCGTGATCGATGCGCTTGAGGCGGCAGGAAAGAAAATGGGAACAGATGGTGATGTGATCGTGATCTCATTTGATGCAGTAAAAGATGCGCTTACGGTGATGCAGGATGAGAAGATCATGGCTGATTTTGAGTGCAATCCGCTGACAGCCCCTTTGGTCGAACAGACGATCCGGCATATGGAAAACGGGGAAGAGGTCGATAAAGTCCAGTATGTGGAGGAAGGATATTTTGATTACACGATGGATCTGAAATCAATCCTGAAAGACAGATCCTATTAGACAATAGGGAAAGTGTGTATATTGCTTCTTTGGTTTTATTTTTGTATAATATTGAAATAAATTATACTGGGAAATCAAATAAAACAGAGGAGAAGAGCAGTATGGCAGAAGAGGAATTTCAGGAACAAAGTTCCGTGAAAACTGAAACTGAAAAAGAACAGAGTGCCGTGGAAAAGAAAAAAGCAAAAGAACAGAGTGCCACAGAAAAGGAAAATGTAAATGTAGAGAGTGTTGTGGAACAGGAAACGGTAAAAGATCCGGTTATCATAGAGAGTGAAGATGTGACGGAGGAAACAGAACCGGATTACATGCAGATGGAAGTCAAAAATCCGCGCATCGGGAAAGTTTTAAAGCTTGAAGAGGAAGCAAAGCGGCAGAATGAATTAGAGCAGCTTCGCAGCAAGCGGATCAGACAGCAGCAGGAATATATCAATCAGATGATCGACTCCGTGGAAGCAAATCTGAAGAATACAAAAGAAGAACAGAAGCTAAATGAGGAGTTTGAGCGCCATATCAGAACGGAAGTTTACCGGATGCATGGTATTAGTGAGGATAAACTTCAGGGCATGGAGGAGCGGCGCAATGCATGGTATCAGGGGGCTGCGTTTGCGCTGTTTTTTTTGTCGCTGATCTTAGTGGCAGTGTGCGGTGTTCTGCATGGATTTGGTTCGGAACTTTGTATTTTTATGGCATTTTATACGGCAATCGAGGGCACACTTCTTTCAAATGGCAGGAAACAGGCAGCGTTTTTTGAGGTGCTGATCAAGGTTTTATATCTGTTACTTTACCCTGTGATGCTGACGGTGTTTGTATGTTACGAACTGAAATTTAAGGAATATGATATGTTAGTTCCGATCTTTGTGATCGCTGGCGTGGTTGTTCTGATGCTCGGTGCGGTATCTTATTTTGCTTACGACCCATACCGTGTGGATAAGCGCAACCGCAAAAAAGCAAACAGTTACATAAAAGAGATGGAAAAGGCAGCGTTAAAGGAAGTACGTCTGAAAGAAAAAGCACTTGAAAAATTACAGCGGAAAAACGCGAAGAAGGCACAGAGAGAAAAAGCGCGCAAAGAAAAGGAAGAAGAAAGGCGTAAGAAACGGGAAGCACGCAAAGCGGAGCGGGAAGCAGTACGGCAGAAATCAGAACAGGAACAGCCGGCAGAAAAAATCATTGGATGGTGGGAAAAAATCCGTCATAAGAATGAGAAGAAAACTGAAAGTGAAGTGAAAGAGCAGATGACAGAAAACATTGCGAAAGACAAAAATGAGAGCGCAGAATAAAAGTCTGTTATGGTCAAAGACCAATAACATATAGAAATGCAGGAAGAAAGGACAAAATGAAACATGGAAGATTTTAAATTCAGCACACTGGAATATAAAAGACCAGATTTTGAAAAAACAGGTGCATTTGCAGAGGAGATCACGGAAAAAATCAAAAATGCAGCATCCTATGGAGAATTAAAAGGATATATGGAGCAGATGGAAGAGATGTCGAAAAATTTTTCGACGGACTGTACGATCGCATCCATCCGCCATACATTAGACACTACAGATGAGTTCTATGAAAAAGAAGATGCATATATCAACGATATGGTGCCGACCGTTATGCCGAAGCTTCTGGCTATGAATGATGCCCTGATGGAATCAAAGTTCCGCGGCGATATCGAAAACGAATATGGAAAACAGTATTTTGCACAGATGGATCTGCAGAAAAAGACATTCTGTGAGGAAAACATCCCACTGATGCAGCAGGAGTCAAGACTGTGCAGGGAATATGAAAAAATGATGGCAACCGCAGCAATCCCGTTTGACGGAAAAACGTTAAACCTGTACGGGGTACAGAAGTATTTTGAACATGAGGAACGTGAAGTACGAAAGGCTGCTGTAAAGGCTTACTCTGATTTTTATCATGGCAATGAAAAACGCCTCGAGGAAATCTGGGATGAACTGATCAAAATCCGTACACAGATGGGAAAAAATCTTGGTTATGAGAACTTTATCCCGGTTGGATATATGCAGCAGGGACGTACCGATTACGGCATGGAGGAAGTAGCTGCTTTCCGTGAGCAGGTGCGTACCGTGTTAGTACCTCTGTGTGAAAAATTATATGAGGCACAGAGAAAACGTCTCGGCGTGGATACATTGATGTTTTATGATGAAAAACGTGTATTCCCGGATGGCAATGCAGTTCCGGCAGGGGATGATGATTTCATGGTGGATCAGGCGAGAAAAATGTATCATGAATTAAGCCCTGAGACAGGAGAATTCATTGACTTTATGATCGACCATGAGCTGATGGACTTAAAAAACAAACCGGGCAAGGCATCCACCGGATATATGACATCCCTTGACCGCTACAAAGCACCGTTTGTATTTTCCTGTTTCAATCAGACGATCTTTGATATGCAGGTACTGTCACACGAGTTAGGTCATGCGTTTGCAGGATATATGGCAATGCGCAGCCAGCCGATCGCAGCATATTACAGCGAATCCACGGATATTGCAGAGATCCATTCCATGGCGATGGAACAGTTTGCTTATCCGTATGCAGAAAAATTCTTTGGAGAGCAGGCAGATAAATACCGTTTTGCACATTTGCAGGATGCACTGACGTTCGTACCGTTTGGTGTTGCAGTCGATGAATTCCAGCATATCTGCTACAGCAATCCGGATATGACACCGAAGGAGCGCACGCTTGCATGGAAGAAATTAGAGGAAACCTACATGCCGTGGAGAAAATATGAGGCGGATGATTTCTTTGACCGCGGCGGCTACTGGTATCACAAGCTGCATATTTATCTCTACCCGTTCTATTACATCAACTATACACTGACGACGATGGGAGCGATGGAGTTTAAGACTAAGGACAGAAAAAATCATGAGGATGCATGGAAAGATTACTTAAATCTCTGTAAATGCGGTGGAAGCATGAGCTATTTAGAGACACTGCGTTATGCACATCTGATGAATCCGTTTGAACAGGGCACAGTGGAAAAAGCGATTGAACTTGCGAAAAATGATTTGTTAAACAGCAAATATATGTAAGAAAAAAGCAAAGAAACGGCGGTTATTTCCGTTTCTTTGCTTTCTTTTTTGCAACACTGTATCCGAAGGTGCCAAGCTTTTTGCCAAGCAGGAAATAGGCACCGTGGGAGTAAGTGACAAGTCCGGTGTCATTGAGATGAAAGGTATTTTTTTCATCAAAAAATTTATCGTCTACGGTAACATTCACCACATCAGCAAGAAACATGGTGTGACTGCCGAGCGGTTTGATCTCCCGCACTTTACATTCAATGTTGACCGGGCTTTCCGCAATACCCGGTGCAGAAATCTCCTTCGAGGGGAGCGGTGTCAGATGCATTTCTTTGAATTTGTCAATATCTTTTCCGGAGCGGACACCGCAGAAATCGGTCGCACGGACTAACTGCTCTGTTGTCAGATTTACAACAAATTCGCCGGATTCTTCGATCATGTGGTAAGAGTAGCGTTCCGGGCGGACAGAGATCGATAACATCGGTGGATTGGTACACACGGTACCTGCCCACGCTACGGTGATGATATTCGGTTTCCCGGCAAGGGCTGGATTGGTGCAGAGCGCATCCTCTTTTCCGGCAGGATACTGGCAGCTTACCATGACGGCAGGCAGCGGGTAGAGCATGTTGCCGGGTTTGAAATATTGTTTTGCCATAAAGCCTCCATTTATTTCAGCAGAAGATCCATGAGATATGCATAGACGTCTTCATTTTGTTTTTTCCAGTTATCACAGATCGCCTGCGCCTGTTCCCGGGTTTTTACGGTAAGTGTCAGGTCGATCAGGTTGGTTTCATGTACACGGAACTGACAGCGCGCTGCATAATCCTGATTTGGTGTTTTGTAATAATCAGCAAGGATGGAGTTAACGCTGCGCAGTTCTAATTTATTTTTTTCTAAGAATGCAGTGGTGTCGCGTTCGATTGCAGGCGTGATCTTATCTTTGAAAAAACCAAGCGTCTCCTTACCGGCAGCAGTAATGGTATACTGTGTATTGCTGTGTGTGGATTCTGCGTGGATGAGACTTGCGTCCTCAAGATCGCTTAATACCTGCTGGACGCGGAAATAATCCGTGTAATCCTGCTCTAAAAAGAAATTAGATATCTGTGTGTTGGTCAATGGAAAATCCACTTTATCGAGCATGTTTAAAATTGTCAGTTTATAGATTGTGATTGGTTCTGCCATAATATAGATGCCCTCTTTCTTTTATAATCAGATATTCTTTCCCTGCCAGAGGTCACGCTCACGCAGGCATTTCTGGATCGTATTTAAAACTCTTTTTTTGTCGGTGCTCCATAAGGGTGCAAGTAAAAGATTCCTCGGCCCGTCCCCTGTGAGCCGGTGGATGACGATCTCCGGCGGCAGCAGTGCGATGCAGTCTGCAATCAGGTCACAGTATTCCTCCAGTGTAAAAAGTGGAAACGGATCTGCCATATAGGCAGTCCCAAGATCGGTTCCTTTCAATATATGAAGGAGCTGGAGTTTTATTCCGGTGACCGGAAGGCTGCCAACATAACGGACGGAGGAGAGCATATCTTCTTTTGTCTCACCCGGAAGTCCAAGGATCAGATGAGTAATGACCGGAATGTTTCTTTTATGCAGATCAGATACTGCCTGCTCAAACTGGGAGAGGGTAAAACCGCTTCGGATCGCGTGAAGTGTTTTGTCGTGGATGGTCTGAAGTCCAAGTTCAATCCAGACCGGTTTTCTGCGGTTTAACTCGTCGAGGAGATCTAAGACATCCGGTGGAAGACAGTCACAGCGGGTCGCGATGGACAATGCCACCACATCCGGTTCTTCAATGGCTTCCGTAAAGATCCGTCTTAAATATTCTACCGGTGCATAGGTATTGGTATATGCCTGAAAATAAGCGATGAACTTTTTACAGCCTGTTTTTGCCTGAATCCGTTTTTTGGCGGAAAGAATCTGCGCATGAACAGACAAGTCAGGCGCGGCGGCAAAATCCCCGGAACCGCCAGCGCTGCAGAAGATGCAGCCGCGGTCGTCTAAGGTACCGTCGCGGTTTGGACAGGTCATACCGCCGTTTAAGGAGAGGCGGTAGACCTTTTCCCCGAAAGTCTGTTTTAATTCATAATCTAAAGAATGATACCGTTTGTCGCCCCAGATCATCATTTGATATGGGATTTGACAGCTTCGCTTACAACTTCTGCGACACGCGGGTCAAAAGCCTCCGGCATGATAAATTCGTCACATAACTGATCCTCGGAAACAAGACCTGCGATCGCTTCTGCGGCGGCAAGTTTCATTTCTTCCGTGATCTGTGTGGCACGTCCCTCTAAGGCGCCTTTGAAGATACCAGGGAATGCGACAACGTTGTTGACCTGATTCGGGAAGTCACTTCTTCCGGTTCCGACCACGCGTGCACCGGCTGCTTTTGCAACGTCCGGCATGATCTCCGGTACCGGGTTTGCCATTGCAAACAGGATGGAATCGTGATTCATGGAAGATACCATCTCCGGTGTTACAATGTTTGGTGCGGAAACACCAACAAAAATATCAGCACCTTTTAATGCATCGGCAAGTGTTCCATGCTCATTTGCAAGGTTTGTTACTTCGGTCATTTTCTGCTGCATCCAGTTTAAGTTTGGATAATCTTTTCCGATGATGCCCTCACGGTCACACATGATCACATTTTTAAAACCGTATGTTAAAAGTAATTTTGTGATGGCAACGCCAGCAGATCCAGCACCGTTTACAACGACGCGGCAGTCCTCTTTTTTCTTGCCGGTCACCTTTAATGCATTGATGATACCTGCAAGTACTACGATGGCAGTACCGTGCTGGTCGTCATGAAATACCGGAATGTCGAGCATTTCTTTTAAACGTTCCTCAATCTCAAAGCAGCGTGGTGCGGAGATATCCTCCAAGTTGATACCGCCGAATGCCGGTGCAATGTTCTTAACGGTAGCGATGATCTCTTCGGTATCCTGTGTGTCAAGACAGATCGGAACAGCGTTGACATTGCCGAATTCCTTGAATAATACGCATTTGCCCTCCATAACCGGCATAGCTGCGTATGCACCGATATTGCCGAGGCCTAACACGGCACTTCCGTCGGAAACAACGGCAACGGTGTTGGCTTTCATGGTATATGTATAAGCTGCCTCAGGATCTTTGGCAATGACCTTGCAAGGCTCTGCAACGCCCGGTGTGTACGCAATCGCGAGATCTTCGCGGCTCTTTACTTTAGATTTGGCAACGGTCTCTAATTTACCGTTCCACTGTTTATGCATCTCTAATGCTTTATTTTCCATAGTAATCCTCATTTCTGAGCAACTTGTTGCGAAGAGGCGACGAGAATCTCAAATTCTCGTAGGCATGCTTTTTTATGCCTTGTCATAGAAGCTATTTGTTTTTGCTCAGAAACAAATAGCCGTGCGAAAAATAAGCTATCAAGCTTATTTTTCACACTAGAATCTCTCCTGTTATCCTTGTTTTCATTTATGATAACATTAACAATTTCACAAATCAAGAAAAGTTGATGGAGAATTCGTGGGAATGTTTGTTGAAAACGTTTGTAATAAGGAATATACTGGATGTAGTGTGTTTTGAGAATTGTTTCATTGGTAAAACTGTGGGTTTGGTAACTGGCAGTATCAGGAGAAAAAATGAGTAAAATTGATGAGTTACGATTGGGATTTGAAACGGCATATATCAATGGTTCGGCTGCATCTAACAGCCTTTATCGACCGCAGTTTGTGTCTAATAACCATAAAGAGGGAAAGAAGGTGCTCTCATCCGTTGAGGATGAACTTTTGAAATGTGACAGGTTTCAGATCAGTGTGGCATTTATCACGATGAGTGGCATCACACCGCTTCTTCAGACACTAAAAGAATTGGAAAACAAAAATATTCCCGGGGAAATTTTAACCACAAATTATCTGAATTTCAGTGAACCTGGGGCATTAAAAAAGCTGAATGATTTATCGAATATTACCTTAAAGATGTATGATGTGGAAGCAGCGGACGAAGGGTTTCATACCAAAGGATATATTTTTAGAAAAGACGAAATTTACCGGATCATTATCGGCAGTTCGAATATTACAAGTGCGGCGCTTACCAGTAATCGTGAATGGAATACAAAGCTGATCTCAACCGAACAGGGGGAGATGGCGAAAGAAATCGTTGCTGAGTTTAAAGAACTGTGGAATTCGCCGTATGCTTTATCATTTGATACTTTTTATGAAAATTATAAAGAACGGTATCAGATCATAAAACATCAGAGGGAAGCTGCAAAATTAGATGAGATAACGTCAATTGAAAAATATACGTTACAGCCGAACAGTATGCAGGTTGGGTTTATCACAAATCTGAAAAAAATTCTTGCAGCAGGGGAAAAACGGGCGCTTCTTATTTCAGCTACCGGAACAGGAAAAACATATGCCTCTGCATTTGCAATGCGTGAGCTTGGCTTTCGGAGAGTTCTCTTTTTAGTCCACAGAGGCCAGCTTGCCAGACAGACAAGAAAATCTTACGAGAAAGTATTTGCAAATACCGTATCTATGGGACTGGTTGGTGCCGGTTATCATGAATATGAAGCAGATTATGTGTTTGCGACAGTTCAGACATTGAATCGAGATGAACATCTGCTTCAATATGCGAAAGACGCATTTGACTGTATTGTTTTGGATGAGGCACATCATGTCCCAGCAGATACCTACCGGAAAATCATGGATCATTTTACACCAAAGTTATGGCTTGGAATGACCGCTACGCCGGACAAACGTGATGATAACGTGGAAGGCAGAAATGTTTATGAGATTTTCAATTATCAGATCGCATACGAGATACGACTGCAGCAGGCGATGGAAGAGAATCTTCTCTGCCCGTTCCATTATTTTGGGATTACGGATTTGTCTATGATTGGAGATGAGGAAGCAGCCAGAGATTTTAACATGCTTACAAGTGATGAGCGTGTGAGACATATTGTGAATCAGGCAGATTATTATGGGTACAGCGGCGATAAAGTGAAGGGACTGATTTTCTGCAGCAATATAAAGGAAACAGAGGAACTGTCCGCAAAGTTCAATCAGATCATTAATCCGGCGACCGGTAAAAATTTCAGAACCGTTGCTTTAAATGGCAGCGCATCGGAACAGGAAAGACAGGATGCGTTTGAGCGGCTGGCAATGAATGAGGACGAGAGTTCAGAAGATAGACAGCCATTAGACTATATTTTTTCGGTTGAAATTTTAAATGAGGGTGTGGATATCGTTGAGGTAAATCAGGTGATCATGCTAAGACCAACGCAGTCCCCGATTGTATTTATCCAGCAGCTTGGACGCGGACTTAGAAAAGCCAGTGGAAAAGAGTATGTGGTTATATTGGATTTCATTGGAAATTATAACAATAATTTTATGATTCCGATTGCGTTATCCGGAGACCGCACTTATAACAAGGATAATATCCGGAGATATGTTATGGAAGGCGGAAGGGTAATTCCTGGAGCATCCACCGTTCATTTTGATGAAATAAGCAGGAAAAGAATATTTGCGTCCGTTGACAATGCAAATTTTAGTGATATTAAGCTTATCAAAGAAAATTATAACAACCTGAAAAATAAACTTGGAAGAATTCCGGCACTCCGTGATTTTGATGATTATGGAGAGATGGATGTCATTCGCATTTTTGATAATAACAGTCTTGGTTCTTATTACAAATTTCTTGTGAAATATGAAAAGGAATATACCATTCGTTTATCGGAAGATGAAGAAAAAGTCATTGAGTTTGTTTCAAAGAAGTTAGCAAGTGGTAAAAGAATTCAGGAGTTACAGCTGCTAAAAAGAATCTTAGTATATATGCGGGGCATTTCAAAGATTGGTTTGTTTGCAGGGTTAGAGAATGATCTGAAATCATATGGAAAAGTGATGAGTAAAGATCAGCAGGAGAACATTATTCATGTTATGACAAATGAGTTTCCGGCAGGATCGGGAAAGAAAACGTATGCGCAGTGTGTTTTTATCGAGAAAGATGATTCGGATTATAAACCAGCCAAATCTTTTGCCGAGATGCTTGCCAACAATGATTTTTACAATATTTTAAAAGAGCTTGTGGATTTTGGAATCAGCCGTTACAAGAGAGATTACAGTAAGACTTATGGGCAGACAGATCTGGTGTTATATCAGAAATATACATATGAAGATGTGTGCCGTCTTCTTAACTGGGAGCAAAATGAGGTGCCATTAAATATTGGTGGTTATAAGTTTGATAAAAAAACAAAGACTTTTCCGGTGTTTATCAATTACGATAAAGCGGAGAATATCAGCGATACCACAAGGTACGAAGACCATTTTGTTCCGGGCTTTCGGGACCGTTTGATCGCGATTTCCAAATCGGGAAGAAGTATGCAGTCGGAAGATGTACAGAATTTTCTCAAGGCAAAAGAAAGAGGAATCCAGGTAGAATTGTTTGTCCGAAAAAATAAGGATGATAAGATTTCCAAAGAGTTTTATTATCTTGGTCACATGACAGCCAGTGGAAATGCAAAAGAGTTTACGATGGCAAATACAGAGAAAACAGCCGTTGAGATAGAGTGGATCCTCGATGTGCCGGTTCGGGAAGATATTTATGAATACATTGTCAATGCGTAAATTGCCATAATAGAATACTTGTGGAGGTTGTATGAAGGTAATCAGAGTGGTTGCGGCAGTTATAAAAGCAGCAAATGAACAAGGTGAGCCAATGATCTTTGCCACACAAAGAGGCTATGGCGATTTAAAAGGCGGCTGGGAATTTCCGGGTGGTAAAATTGAAGAAGGGGAAACTCCAAAAGAAGCCTTAAAAAGAGAGATTATGGAAGAACTCGATACAGAGATTAAAGTGGGAAAACTCATAGATACGATCGAATATGATTATCCTACGTTTCATCTGTCCATGGATTGCTTCTGGTGTGAAATTGTAAAAGGTGAGCTTGTACTGAAGGAACATGAGGCGGCAAGGTGGCTGACGCGGGAGCAATTAGGCGAGGTGGAGTGGCTGCCGGCGGATGTAACATTGATTGAGAAAGTTGGAGATGAGATGATACAGCAACCTTAAGAGGTATGGTATTATCTAAGTCATGAGTAGAAATGGTAAAAAGGTAAGGAGACTGTCGTATGAATCTGCCATATAGTGACAATTTAAATATTGGTTATCTGAGCCGGATGTTTGACCGTAACAGAGTATTTAACTGTTATAAATATTTTTGGATGCTTGCAATTTTAAATAAAATTTCTGTGGAAAAAACATCATTTACTTATAATGAATTGTTAGATGAAATGATCGTCCACGCATGGTATATGGTGACAGAATTTAATCTTAAGCTTGGTCCCTGCAATACGACAGACAACCTGGAAGAAGTAGTAAGATATATTTCCACGGAATATAAGCTGGCCTCTACCGTGGAGGAAGGAAAACTCCATGAATTTTTAAGAACAACAGAAAATGTGAGGATCGATAAATATAAAGAAAAACTCATCGTAAATGTTCCGTATTGCCTGCAGAGTCCGTTTTACCCGGCAATTAAATCTCCGGGCAAAAGCAAAATTGCGGAAATTAACAGGCAGAAGCACCTGCTTTATTATTTTATGGATTTTCAAAAGCTGGATACAAGGGTGGAAGTAAATGATGAATGGGCAGAGTATCTGATCCGAAATAAAGAGATTCTAAAAGACTGGGTCAATTATAATCTGATCGGATATTTGCAGGATCGGAATCCTAGCGTGCCGGGTATTGCAGATAAATTGGCAAAACCGAAGAAACGAAATTTAACGAAAGTGACGGACTACTGGAACTTACTCATAGAGTTAGATCCATCGATCAGAGATATTTACGGAAAGATAAATTTGTCAAAAGAAAAAATATCTATTGATCATTTTGTCCCATGGCAGTTTGTAGCACATGATGAACTTTGGAATCTCAGTCCGACGACGAAAACGATTAACAGCAGTAAGGGGAACAAACTTCCTAGGTGGGAAGAGTATTATGAACCATTGGCGCTGTTAGAATACAAAGCTTATCGTATCTGTGACGATAACCCGGTTGCAAAAGTAAAGTTTGAGGAATGTGCAAAATATCATATCAATAATATGGATGTCCGAAACAGTCTTTATGCAGAAGGGTTAGACGATGGGCAGTTTCCGGAGAGGCTGGGCAATATATTAAAACCAGTGTATGAGTCGGCGAAGCTGTGTGGATTTCAGGAGTGGTAAAGGGCGGGAAAATCAGATATCTGAGCCGATCAATAGAAATGGAGGATAACACAATGAACGAAACATTAAAAGTATTGGAAACAAGAAGAAGCTGCAGAAACTTTGACAAGGAAAGAATGGTATCAGAAGAAGATATCCAGGCTGTCGTAAAGGCTGGTACCTATGCGGCAACCGGTATGGGAAGACAGAGCCCGATCATTATTGCCGTGACGAACAAAGAATTAAGAGACCGGTTATCTGCAGAAAATGCAAAGATTATGGGGACTGCGACAGATCCATTTTATGGAGCGCCTGTAATTCTGATTGTTCTTGCAGACAAAGACATACCAACCTATCAGTATGACGGTTCCCTTGTCATGGGAAATCTTATGAATGCGGCGGAAAGCCTAGGTCTTGGCAGCATTTGGATTCACAGGGCAAAAGAAGAGTTCGAGTCGGACTTTGGAAAAAAGATTCTTGCAGATCTTGGCATTGAAGGCAATTATGAAGGAATTGGACATTGCGCAATCGGATATGCAGCCGCACCTGCCAATGCGCCGGCACCGAGAAAAGAAAACTATGTTTATTATGTAAAATAGCCGCTGGTAATACCAATAGAGCTGGAGAACATCATGACTTTAACCGCAAAAGATTATTACTATCATCAATTAAATAAAGAACAGAAAAAAGTTTATTACGCCGTGAAGGAGGGACTTCTCAAAATGGAGGAGTCATTTCAGGTGCTTAAACTAAGCAGCCGTGAACTGGCGGACATATATTTTATGGTTCGCATGGATTGCCCGGAAATATTCTATTCTGTCAAATTTACATACAGATATTATCCGGATTCTACAATGGTTGAACTCATTCCGGAGTATCTTTTTACAAAGGATAAGATAAAGGAACATCGCCAGGCAATGAAGTCCCGGGTCAAAAAGCTGGCGCTTTTGGCTGAGAAATTAAGCGAAAAGGAAAAAGAACTTTTTATACACGATTTTATTGTCAAAAATGTGAAGTATGACAAACTTAAAAAGGAATACTCCCACGAAATCATAGGTGCTCTTGGCAATGGCGTTGCAGTATGTGAAGGCATGGCAAAAGCTGTGAAAATACTTTGTGATGAGCTTGGTATCTGGTGTATTGTTGCCCTTTCAGAGGCAAATCCCGAGAAGGGGATCAAATACCGCCATGCCTGGAATGTAATTCGTATCGACGGAAAATATTATCATCTTGATGTGACATTTGATAACACATTATCACGGGATGGTTCTGTCCGTTATGATTATGTAAATCTGGCGGATAAGCAGATTTTTAGGGACCATGAGCCGGTGATATGGAAAGTGCCGGAGTGCACAGACAGTGATCATTTTTACTATCGTGAGAAAAAAATATCCTGGACAACCGTTGATGAGGTGCGTAACCGTACAAAGCAGGCCGTTAAGAAGAACCGAATTTTACTTTTCCATTGGCGTGGAGGCTATCTGACCAAAGAAGTCCTAAAAGAATTACTTGTGGTATTTGATGAGGAGGCCAGTGTAAAAGGAAAACAGGCGTATGTATCGGTCAACTGGCCACAGGCAGTGATCCGTGTGAGGTTTGAAGATGGGGCTGGTGAGGAACAGGTTGAGATGGAAGATGCGAATGAGGGGGAAAGGTAGTTTGGAGGTGCGATATGCCTAAATCGTCAAATCAGAAATTGAAACTTATATATCTTATGAAAATCCTTTTGGAGAGAACAGATGAAACGCACAGTATTACTATGTCAGAGATTATTGATGCACTTGCAGTATACGATATAAGTGCTGAACGTAAGAGCTTATACAATGACATTGAAAATCTCAGAGTATATGGTTTGGATGTTATCGGAACGCAGGAGGATAGGACTTATTCATATCATATAAGAAACAGGCAATTTGAATTGGCAGAATTAAAATTACTGGTTGACTCTGTACAGTCTGCAAAATTTATCACGGCTAAGAAATCAAATGAACTTATAAAAAAGATAGAGGGACTTGCAAGCAAATACGAAGCATCTCAGTTACATAGGCAGGTGTTTGTGGCTGGTCGTGTAAAGACAATGAATGAAAGCATTTATTACAATGTTGACCGGATACATACAGCAATAGCAGAGAATTCAAGGATAACATTCCAGTACTTCCAGTGGAACGTTGATAAAAAAATGGAGCTTCGGCACGGTGGATCACTTTATGAGGTCAGTCCCTGGTCTTTATCATGGGATGATGAGAATTATTATCTCATAGCATATGATAGTTCTGAGGGGATAATTAAACATTTTCGTGTAGATAAAATGATTTATATTAAATCAAATGGGAAAGGAAGAGAGGGACGACAGGTTTTTAAATCATTTGATATGGCTGCATATGCCAGAAAAATGTTTGGAATGTATGGAGGAAAAGAGGAATGGGTGCGTATTGAGTGTGATAACTCTTTTGCAGGTGTAATGATAGATCGTTTTGGTAAAGATGTATCTATGATCAGGCTGGATGATAAACGCTTTGTTGTCAATGTGGAAGTCGCAGTCAGCAGACAGTTTTTAGCATGGATTATTAGTCTTGGTGAAGGCGTAACACTTGTTGGACCGGATAATGTTGTCGAAATGATGAACATTGAAATTGACAGATTGATAAAACAATATAAAAAATGAGAACAAAAATTCGATATGCAAGGTGTGTTTATGGGACACCCAGGTCTTTATAATAGGAATCAGATAAGAGATAAACTCTTACTGGTTCTTATTTTTTTGAAATAAACGAAGTGTGTAAAAATGATGGAACATTAGAATAGGAGGTGCCTATGGGAACAGATTGAAGAACAGGAAGAAAATATTAAGGATGAATTTGTTTCGCCAATAAAGGAACTCACATACGATGAGGTAACAGAGCCGATTGAAAAGAATGTTGCATCGTATGAATTGTCAGAAATGGACTGGGCAGAATATCTTACACATTTTACATATCTTGTAGAAGGTCTGAAGGACTATAGAGACGAGCTGTCAAAAAAACATTCAGATATAGATCAGAAGATTTGCGATATTCTTCATTATATTGAATTATGTGAAACCGATGATAATGAGGCTGCGGATCTGGTTGAACTGTTAAGGGTATGCAGGGAAAATAGAAGAGACATCAAAGATGAACTGCAAAGAATTGAATACTTTCAAAACAACCTCGGAACTAATGCGAATGCTGCTAAGGCAAAACAGGCATTAAAATGTATCAAAGGTTTGGAAACAAGAAAATACAAACCTAGAAAGTATGAAGAGTTGTTTGAAAACTGTGTACTTAAAGACAGACGATTGCAAAGAGAAGATATATATGAAACGGTTTATAATAGCCAAAATACAAAGCAAAGATATAGCATTGAACCGACATTTAATGATAAAGGTGGTGAAGAAACAATGGTACAAGAAAGAAACTATACTCCATTTGATGGAAAAGAGAATGACTGGGTTTCATTTGCAAAACAACAGGCGGAGTTTTATAGAAATGCAGGACAGTACATAACAAATCTTCAGATAGATATTAAAGAGATAGAGGCAGAGATTGAGGATATAATGGGTGTTTCAGAGCATAGTGAAGTGACCAAAATGCAACCTGTAGAGAATGAGCAGGAAGAGAAAATGCATGTGGTAGAATACAGTTGAAGGAGGCGATGATTATGGCAAGAACAGCAAATGTGTTTGCTCGAGTTGAGCCTGAACTTAAAGAACAGGCTGAAAGTGTATTAGATCAGTTAGGAATTCAAATGTCAAATGCAGTAGGAATGTTTCTACGGCAGATTGTTTTGCAAAAGGGAATTCCATTTGAAATGAAATTACCAAGAACGGCACCGTTGACCTATGGTTCTCTTACGAAAGAACAATTTGATAAAGAAATTGAAAAAGGTATGTCTGATGTAAAAGCTGGCAGAGTTTACTCAGCAGATGCCATTGAAGCTGAAATGAAAAGAGATTTTGGCATATGATTTTTTATGTGGCATATTCCGCTGAAGCAAGACAGGATTTGAGGGACATTTATGAATATATTGCGTATGAATTGTTGGTACCTGAAACAGCTGCCGGACAATGGTTGCATTGTTCGGAACGATAGGAAATAGCAATACAAGTTGTAGGCAGGTGGCTACCCAGGAGCAGATGGACCGATTTTGAAAAACTCTGTATCAATTTTCTTTACAGATAAACTTTGTTCATAGATTTATGGTATAATCAGTTTAAGCGCTTGAATAAAGGAGATGGTTATACCATGAATCTGTTTTGCGAAGAGGTTCATAAACTGGAGGCGGAATTTAAACAATGCCGGAAGCTGCTGAACGCTATCGGGGATGAGAACCGCCAGCACCTTATATGCGTCATGATGAATATGCCGATTGATGGCGGCCTTGTATTGGGGATTGTCGAGCAGACGCATCATCCGGGTTGCCATTCCTTGATATGAAAAAGATCAAAAGGGAGTCACTTAAGAAAGCCGAAAAAGGCAGCGGTGTCTATACAATGGGCTCGGTTTATAAACTGCCGGATACATGGACACCGACTTTTGACCTGAGCAATCACGAAAAAGTATCGGCACGAAATGATTATGCGGAGAAGCCGCTGAAAAAAGTTGTCGAAGAAATCGTCGAGAGAAAAAATGGAGATCGGATGCAGCGGAATATGCCGTATTTTGTCAGGCTTGTCGTTGATTATTTCTATGACCGTATGAGAAAGACGAAAAACCTTCAATACGGTGACAGAACACAAAACCACGGGCAATACAAAAAACCATATACAAAGATTTGAACTAATCAGGCCAGGACAGTTTTATTTTGATGCCTGCTACAACCCGTCCAAGACCGCATTCCTGAAAAATGCTGAGAAGAAGGGCTGCAAAATCCTGAATGGTCTTGGTATGTCCAGTTCCAGAGGGCTGCTCAGATCGAATTATGGACCGGACAGAAGGCTCCACTGGATGTGATGCGAAAAGAATTAAAGGAGATTATCCGGGAAGAAAATGAGAAGGCGCAGACGGAATGATTCTGTAATTCCTTTACTTCATGGGAGATAAATGTTATAGTGAATAGAGAAACGCGATAGCATAGTAAGCAATAATTTCAGATGATCCAGGTTTGATCAGAGAGGAGAAGAATATGAACAACTATTGTATGATCCAGAACTCCAAAACGTTTGCATTTTCCGCAGAGAATCCAACCGGTGTACGCGCAGGTGGTTCCCAGGGCGGTGACTGCACCAAGCTTCGTCCGACCGTGACGATTCCTGCGGGGGAAACCGTAACTCTGGTAGATGCTGCAGGACCGGGTGTGATCCAGCATATGTGGTTTACCGGATATGTCGGGCACCATTTTATCATCCGTATGTATTGGGATGATCAGGAATATCCGTCTGTGGAAGCTCCGCTCTCTGCATTCTTCGGATGTGCCTATGATGAAAATTTCGTGGACCGGGATGGCAAATATCCGGTGTTGAATTCTGCCATGATGCTGGTAGCTCCTGGTCGCGGCTATAACAGCTATTTTGAGATGCCGTTCCATAAGAGAGCTCGGATCACGATGGAAAACCGTGGTGACGAGGATGAAAATCTCTATTATATTATCACCGGAGCTTATCAGGAGATTCCGGCGGAGGCTGGTTATTTCCATGCCACCTATCGCCAAGAGCACCCGGTTCAGAAGGGTCGTACCTACACAATCGTTGACGGAATCGAAGGCAGGGGACAATTTGTTGGTGTGACTCTGGCAACTGGTATGAATGGCAACAATACCTGTTGGGTAGAAGGCGAAGCCCGCATGTATCTGGACGATGATCCGTATCCGTCTATCCACTATACCGGAACTGAAGACTACTTCGGCGGTTCCTATGGATTTGGAAATGACATCATCATCAAGAGCTATCAGACATTCAGCGGCTTATATACCGGCATGTATGCAATCTATGGAGACAACCGGGAATTCTATAACGGACAGCAGAGATTCCTGCTGTATCATTTCCATATTGCAGACCCGATCCGTTTTGAGAATAAGTTTCGTATGACACTCGACAACATGGGCTGGACCGGACCGCGTTACGATGATTACACCAGTGTTGCTTATTGGTATCAGACCCTGCCGTCCGCACCGCTGATGCCACTGCCGACAGATGCAGAGATGTGTATGAGATAATAGAACCAGATTGGAGATGTCAGATAGATTGGTTTTAACCTTGCGACACGTCGCATCGGTTATATCGGACTGACATCAGAGATTTGCCGGAAAGGATAGAGGTATTATGTTACTGGAAGAGAAGTTTTTGGAATTTCATCGTTATGCCAGCAGCCACAATCTGCCGCTGGAAGCTATCAGTGTCGGAGATGAGAACAAGGTACTCTGTGAGATGCACTACGCAGCAAATGCACCGAGAAATATTTATTCACATACCAAGAGTTTTACGGTAACAGCAGTTGGACTCGCAATGGAAGAGGGAAAACTAAGCCTGGAAGATCATGTGGCGGAAGTGTTTAAAGATAAACTTCCTTCAAATCCGGATCCAAATCTGGAGAAGATTCAGTTGAAACATCTGCTCTGCATGTCCAGTGGCTTTGGTAAGGCACTTCTGATGAATGCGGACAGACGTCCGGGCATCGGCGCACCGGATTATGAGAAATATATGATGGCACAGCCGGTTCCTGTGGAGCCAGGCAGTGCATTCTGCTATTCCTCTGCCGACAGTATTCTGGCTGCTCATATGGTAGAACGGGCCGTTGGCAAGCGGATGGGAGAGTATCTGTATGAGAAGGTATTCCAGCCCCTTGATATGGGATGGCCGCTCTGGGAGCATGATCCACAGGGACATCCGAATGGCGGCGGAGGTATGTATCTGACTTGTACCGAGATGATGAAACTGGGACAGCTCTATCTGGCTGAGGGTAACTGGAAGGGCGAGCAGATTGTCAGCAGGGACTGGGTGCAGGAGGTGTCCACCCCGAAATTTACCTTCGAGCCATCTGCAGATCTCTGGCATGTAGGATATGGCTATCAGTTCTGGATCAGTCCATATCCAGGATCCTATCGTGCTGATGGCGCATTCGGACAGATTACAACGATTCTCCCAGAGAAGGGATTGGTTGTTTCCATCCAATGTCCGGAACGAGGTAATTTCGATCAGGTGAAACGTGCGCTGCATGAACATTTTCTGATGGAATTGTAAGAATAGACTTGCAACAATATGCTATAATTTGCCCAGAATCCGCACTTTTGTCTGAAATGCCTGAAAATCAAGGGGGTGCTGGACTTGGAAAGGGGTTTGTACCCCTATTTTGAAAATTTTGTTAACCGGACTGCCCTCGAAAATATGAATATGATTTGTGGTGAAAGAAGTTCCTGCAGGAACTTCTTTTCGTTATGGGCTTTAGCCTGTTGAGTGCATCGGAGTTTCTCCCAACGGAGAAATGGAGAT